>Ga0182030_10002190_pt1 | contig 41319 bp, 47 predicted proteins | sample 812S3MmetaG_FD_121299 | JGI IMG/M metagenome (GOLD analysis project Ga0182030, IMG submission 121299) | Permafrost microbial communities from Stordalen Mire, Sweden - 812S3M metaG (Illumina Assembly) | ecosystem: Environmental > Terrestrial > Soil > Wetlands > Permafrost | place: Sweden...
ACTCCACAGTATTTACTTTCATCAAATCCATCACGATCAAGAAGCACATCACATACGAAATTGTAACACAGCAATGCTCAAAAAAGAAAGATTTCATTCATCTACCACCGCCGTCTTTACCACCTCCTCGGTACCAGCCGACTTCTCCTTCTCCTCTCCCCCCAATCTCTTTAACTGAATCTGATCCATCGCCTCATTGAGCCCCCTCAACAACAATCTAAGCTTCGAGATCTTCTCGCTCGCTCCCATAGTCTTAAGCTTGCAGTCCCTGCACAAGCGCTCCACTTTATACGAATGCAAGGCGTGTGCGTAAATGGTTTCGCAAACTATCGGCGACGATCTAGCATCGAAAGATTTTTGCGTCTCGCATGGTCTTATGAGAGGGCCCCAGGAAAAGTGGTTGCAGTTGTAGATGACGCGTTGGTGGATGCACATGATGGATGATGTTGGAGCGATGTTAGGGAGACGAGGTGAGGAGAGAAGAGGGGGTTTAATGGATGTTGTGGTTGGAGAAGAGATTCTTCTGGCATTGTCTTGGTCATTCTGATCTGTCTTTGTTGTTGGGTCTGGGAGCGACAATGACTTTGTGCGGATCCTTAAACTATCTCTTTATGTCTCAATCTCACTGTTTTAGAAGGTTTGAGACATTTGGTAAAGGCCAGCATCTTGATCCTCGTTTCTTTCAGTCGTGAGCACTGCGAGATAGATATATTCATATCACATTCTCAGAGGGCTATCACACGTGCTCATAGAGTGAGACCTAACTCATCCAAGAGCGAAAATTAACGCTGATTTTTGAATTTCTTGGCAATCAGAACTAGGATTTGCAATTCTCAAGACAGACAGCGCAGCTATTTTGTCAAAGGTAATAAAGTATTGTTAAAGGGGCATAAATCTTCATACATGAACATCCACTGGAGTGTCAGAATTCCTTATTCACCTGACCTTCTTGGTCACGAGATAATGCAGTAATAAAATACGTCCAGGGCCACATTTTCGATGGCACATTAAGAGAGATAAGAATACTCAGGAGCTACGAATTTAAAAACAACCGAATGCTGGCAGTCTCTATCGATGTTGTTCGCAGAGATCTTATAAAGTCTAGATTATAATATTCCGTGCTTAGATGCGTAGTTTGGTTTAGCAAACAAAAGAATAGCAGGTGTCCAAAGACACATACCTGATAGATGGGCATGCTGAGTTGTTCCTCGAAACCGGCTATGGACGAGAGGAAGATGAGTCACTAATCATTCTCTACCATTCGTCCATGCTGAAGGTACACAGTAGCTAGTCTTGCGAAGTACAGCTATTCCAGTAGGTTTACGTTCAAGACCACTGGGTCGGGCACCTGGTCAACAAGTCAGTCTCATTCCTCATCCTGTGGAAGTACCTGCAACCACGGGAACGTACACTCCTAAATTCTGCGAGACTCAGCGCTAGGTTCATCCAGTCACCGTTCCCCATAACACCAGCATTTGAGACATCGATATCGACTTTTCGGAAAGTTTGCAAGGTAGATGAAAAGGCGCGACGAGCTCATGGTATTTAATAGCATCCGTCTTCCGAACTTGATTCTCCCGGTGGAGGACGGTTTTCCCAGCTGTTCTCTAGCTCCGCTGAGCTTTACGTCTCCGAAACAACGCTAGCTCCTTAGCTTAAGAAGGCTTCCGGGCGTGAGTTGCGGATGCATCATGCTCCTCTTATTCAGCTTTAGCAAGTAAAGGTCGACTGGTATCTCAAGGTGAGACTTACCAGTAATGACGACAAATTTGTCCTGAAGAGCATTGATGAATTCGATGTCTGCTGTGAAGAGCGCCATATTTCTGTGGCATAAATATCAAAATATGAAGGGGAGATGGTAGTGGTACATATAAAGGGCCCAAACACTCCATTCCACCCCGTATCCCCATCACGATGCGGCGCATAGGCGTGTGTTTCGGTTGTCGTTCAAAATGCCTGCCATTTTGCCCCATCTTGCGTCAACTTGTCGATCCAAAAAGCCGTTACCATCTCCTTGTGGACATTTTGAAGGATTAATTTCCATATTTGAATGCAGAATCCGTCGCGATATATGATATTTTATTTGAAAACGTAGCAAAACTTCCCAATTCCGTCTGGCCCGTTCAAGGATTGACAACTTGATGCTGGATCTGGACTGTTTCGCAGCAGTATATGGCCAATTTATGAAGATCGAAGGAAATAGCAAGATTGGGAGGAACGGAGCGACGAGATGAGTATATGAGTTTCAAGATCCTTACTCATAATAAACGAGATGCTAGATATTGAGATAAGGTAATCTAAGCCTTGAAGCTCAGTACAACTAAGCTAGATTAGCTTCGATAGATGAGCGCTCCATAACTTATAGCCTGATGAAAAGGGAGAGAAAAATATAAGAACTGCATAAGAAGGTCATGGAAAAGAGCTGTTGTGCCACTAATAACCTCGGAGCAAGCACAAATATCCATGATGCTCCATAATATTTCCTGGATTATCAGTTGGCAAGAACGTCCATGTCGTACGGATTCGAGAATAGAGTAAACAGCGACACGATTACACAAATAGAGATGAAAATGCTTGATCGACTATGGCACATGAGTTTTATGTAACAGGGGTCACAAAGGAAAAATCTTTATTGCGCTTCCATCCATCCCCATCTACTGAGCTTTCGACTGGACGATTTCTGCATGAGAAATTAGTAGTGATACGCTGTTGAAATTCTAACTTTACTTACTCTCAACATCAGCAACGCTCTGTTGCAAGATTTGTTGGAGAACCTTGGGGTTTTCGAGTTCTTTTTGGATTTTGCTGATAATGCTCTCGGACAGCTCCTTTTGTTGACGAATCTTCACTTGACCTTCGTATCGGACCCATGAGTCGAGGACTGCTTTGGCCTCTGCGGCAAGGGCGGTGGTTTGTTCAAGCTCGTATGCCTTAGCCTCAAGTTGTGCAGTTTCCTGCAAGTATGAGTGTCTTTCTGAGTATCGTTGATATCTCGTCACATACCTTTGAGACCTCGAATAACGTCTTAGTGATATCCACAACACCACCTAATTGTTGAACGCTCTCAATTCTTGTCTTGACAGCCTCAGTATGATCCGCGCGGGCGGCGTTCAAGATACCCTTGATCTTGTTGACTTGTCCATCGGCCCATTCCTTGTACATAGGTCCACCATACTTAAACACAGCTCCCCAAATACTCAGGAGGCAGAGAGCTACGATAGTCTCCTCGTTTACGACATAGTACTCATTGCTAATGGCGTAAATTGCGACACCAGCTGTCGATGACAGGATTGCAGTCTTCGAGACCAATGAGTTTCCTGGGAGGGAGTCGAGAATAGACTGAGCCTTCTTCTTTGGGTCCTCTGTCGGAACAGTAGAGGCTGATCGATGGCTTGTGAGAGAAGAGGTGAGCGCCGGGAGAGTTCGGACAGGGAGTGTAGGTCGAAGGCGAGCGGCACCTAAGTTGTCAGCCACGAATCTGGTCGCTAATAGCTTGCAAAGAGAATATTATGCGATCAATTACATACCTACGGCGCTTCTTGCCAAGCGGGATGCCATTGTGAGTTGAGGGGAGATGAGGTTGAGCTTCGTCGGAGTACTTCAAGTTCAAAATGAGTTCGGCAATGGAAGGTTCTAAGCTAGCACATGACTTGATGCCTCGTCGGGTTTGTGCCTTATTTCTTTATCGTTATCGGCGAACTTTTTTTCCCCTTGGGACACACAACCGCAGAAACAGAGTCAATATGCCGGGAGTTATTCAGAATGGTGGGCACTCCCATAAGAGGAAGAGGGAAACGTTGGAACGAAAGCCTTCGAAACGTGCACGATCAGAAAGCAGCGACGACGACGGACAAGCACAGATATTATTGCTTGAAAACGAAATCTTCGAGTCGAAAAAGAATTACAACAATATTACAAAGTTGATCAAGATATCACAAGATGAAGAAGAAGATGGAGATAGCTCAGTTCTATCTGCAATCTCATTATGCAGAGTTTTCACAAGATTAATGGTTTCTGGGGACATGGAGAAGAAGCAGGGAAGTACTGAAAAGGATGCCGTTGTTGTAAAGTGGCTAAAGGAACGATACTCGGAATATAAGTCGGCTCTTCTGAAGCTTTTAGGGCAAGAGGGTGTTGGTTCTACAGTATTGACCCTCTGCATGAGATTGTTGAAGACAGAGGGTCAGCATCTTCGGAATGGACAAGAGTATAGCTTCCCGGCGGTCTTCCTCAGGGAACTCGTTCAGGTGCTTTTGAGCTCGTGTGATGAAGCAGGCGTTCGACAAGAATTCAGTGAAAAGTACGTAGAAGAGTACGATGACATTAGGTTCTACACTTTTGAGGCCATCGAGTTAGTATATCTCAAAAACGTGCACAATCCAGTGGCTAACTTATACCAGAAAATTCCTGAAAGAGTCGCAAATTTCTCAAAATGGAAGTATCTTTGATACTGCGATGGAGATTCTCAAGTCGATCGAATCTGTGCCGGACTCAAAAGAAGAGCTGGAAGACTTCTACGTTCCGGCTCCAGAGAAAATGTCACATCCTTTGTTTTCTTTAACCCATCATAAGAAGCGTGCCCAGGGAGCTTGGTTGGCATTGATGAATATGGAGATGGATAAAGAACAGAGAAAGACAATTCTGGGGCTCATCACGGACTCGATTGCCCCATGGTTCATGAAGCCAGAGCTTTTGATGGACTTTCTAACTGATTCATATAACACGGGCGGATCAATCTCTTTACTAGCGCTCTCTGGCGTGTTTTATCTGATCCAAGAGAAGAACCTGGACTACCCTTCCTTCTACCGAAAGTTATACTCACTGTTGGATGCAGAGATTCTGCACTCCAAACATCGCTCCAGATTCTTTCGGCTTCTTGACACTTTTCTGGCTTCTACCCATCTACCAGCTTTCATGGTTGCCAGTTTTCTCAAACGAATCTCACGGTTGACATTAAACGCATCCCCCGCAGGGATCGTGCCAGTGGTACCTTGGATCTACAACCTCCTAAAGAAGCATCCAACCTGCACGTTCATGATCCATCGAGTACCTAGGGGAAAGGATGAAAGCGAACTTCTCGAGACTGAAGGCACGTCTGATCCATTCCTAATGGACGAAGAAGATCCGATGGAATCCAATGCCATTGAAAGCAGCTTATGGGAGATAGTTATGCTCCAGTCTCACTACCATCCCAATGTTGCAACTCTGGCCAAAATTATCTCCGAGCAATTCACTAAGAATGCTTACAATCTGGAGGACTTTCTAGACCATTCATATTCAAGTGTGAGTCATGCACACGAACCCCCAAGTCAATATTTCGCTAACCCTAAGTCAGATGCTTGAAGCGGAGCTCTCGAAGGAAGTAAAGAAAGTACCTGTTATTGAGTTTGAGATACCCAAGAGGATTTTTGTGAAGCAAGATATTGAGTCGGGGGTTGAAGACAGTTTACCTGTGAAGCTCTGGGATTTCGAACAAAATTCGGCTTCAGAAGTCGGAAAGCCTTTACTTTCTGACCTCTGGGACCTTAAGTAGAATTATGTACGAAACGAATATCATTCCCAGACCCAAAACGAGTAATTGACATTGATTCCGTGAGATTATACGAAATCATCCACGTGGCTACCACGATCACCTTAGGTTCTATGAGAAGGATCTTCAGGGGTTGGCGGAGCCTACGGAGTAAAACTATTTCAAGCGGAAGGCTGCGCCTTCTCCAAGCCTCTACTGGGCCACCACAATCCGCAGTGTGATTTGACCAAGCCTACCACCTAACAGGTGTCAGTAGGCACTTTAATTTGGGTTCCATGTCGGTCGCTCATAGGCTTGGAAGGTGCGAAGCCGCACTCCGCACTCTAATAAGGTGGTATTTTCCTACTTGTTCCCTTCACAAGGCTACGACTTGGCAACGCGCATCATACCTCTGATTGAAAGACAATCCTATAATTCCAACATCACACACTAAACAAGTTACAATGCCTTTCCGAGATATACTGAAGAAGAAGGACAAGGTAACGGACAACGTGGGGCACTATCCTGAACCTCCACCAATTCCAGATGAACCGGAATTCCAATTTACATTTATGCGCAGCGATACACACACTCAAGAGATTATATCTCCGCCTACCTTCTCCTCTACGGAATCGTCCAATCCACCATCCGTCGTAGACGGAAGCAACGAGTCACGAACGAGTCGACTCTTCAAAGGACGAGCGCGAACATCATCCGGCGCGTCTGGTACATCTGCCGCGTCGCAGGGAAGTGACAAGTCGAAAAGCAAGTCGGGTGGACACAAAAGATTATCCCAGCGCCTGCATCTAAGAAGGAGCGAATCCAGTTCAACAGCTGTGCCTGTTGATTTGCCAGAGATCACAGTGCCGGATGATGAAGCGGTAGATGTGAGCGGGATCGAGTCTCAATGGGAGGCAAGAGCTACAATACTGGCCAAGAAGAATGAAAGACAGAGGAGCAGACCAACGACACCAATTGGATCAGTGACAGATCTCAATAAATTCGGTGACATGACAATGAGGGGAGGAAGCCCTGGGAAGGAGAAGGGTGTCGTATCCTCAAAATATGTGGATGACAATATACAGGAAGCTATTAGGCTTCATGAGGCCGGAGAATTGGAAACTTCTACACAAATGTTTGGGCGATTGGCAGATATACATGGAGAGAATAATGCTTTGAGTCAGGTGTTGTACGGACTTGCTCTCAGGTAAGTCAATTGGTCTCTCTATGCACCCTATATCATTTTGGGCTTGAGCATGAAAGTCTGGCATCTGTAATCGCCGTGGGCCCCGATTATTGAGACAATTCTAATATCTGTGATCAGGCATGGTTGGGGAATCGCCCCAAATCCAACGGAAGCTGTCACCTACCTCTCCGCGGCGGCATCAAATGCAGCTTCCATCGAGGAACTGGCGCTAAAGGCCGGGATGAAGAAAGGAGGTGCTGCGAAAGGAGAACTCGTTCTTGCAATATTTGAATTGGCGAATTGCTTTCGACATGGGTGGGGAGTACCAGTAGATAAATTTGCAGCCAAACAGGTGAGGCCATTTAAAGGATTGGACCGGGGAAAAGCCTGAGCTCTTTGACTGACAATGGGGGCCAGTACTATGAAACTGCAGCAAATCTGGGCGATACAGGTATGCTTAAACAGATTTCCGCCTAACTTGACCAAGGCAGACTGACAATACGGCAGATGCGATGAATGAGATCGCCTGGTGTTACATCGAAGGCTTTGGCTGCAAGAAAGACAAGGTATGTACGATCACATCTTCAACGAACCGAAAGCTTCCGAATAGCTTCATGGCATCATTACCATTAAGCTATCCAGCCTCGCAGCCATGCGTGTGGCTTGCGCACGCGTCTCTCCCTTTGATGACTGCATTTGGGCAGCAATGGGGCTTTCAACCCACTATACCCCACGCCTCATGCATTAACCATTCAACGAACGATGAGGCTGACCTTCACTTTTGCAGTACGCGGCAGCGAAATACTACAGGCTAGCTGAGAGAGGAGGAAGTAAGACTTTGGGCAATACTTGGTAAGTCACATTATTGCTCCCAAAATCGATTTTCCACTTTTCACCGTGAAGGTGCATAGACGGCCTCCTGTGTGGCCGTCCCGTGCATTGGAGTTCCAGATGACTCCAGCGACACAAGACCGATAGGCTCTCGCCAATCCACCTACCAAACCCAACGTAGTGGATCAAGTCAGCTGCTAATCATTGGTGCTTTCGTAGGATCTGGAAGGAAAAATACGACGAACCGAAGAAGTGAGATTGGTCGCGATTCACCTCTCTATTTATTTTGGGTAAAACAGTTCTTCCTTCGTGTTGGCCTTGGCGTTCTCGTACTCGTGGGGTTAGGGGTTAAGAGCGGGGTCTTGCATTTTAGGCTTTCTCAACCTCAGCTCCCAGCTCTTTCAGGCTTGAGACAATTGGAAATAGCTCAATGATTCGCGTGATGAATATGTTGCTGCACAGGTCGGGACGGGGCGCGCGCGAGTCTTTTATGGAACTGGAACCGGAATTGGAAAACGTAAGTGGGATGTGATCATGGCGCATTAGTATCTTATTGTTAAGAAAGGACTAAAATGAGACATGATTCGGAATTCATTGGTATAATGCGCTGAATGACTTGATTCTATCACGTGTTGGCTGGACGAAGGGGAGTCTGAGAGTGTGGCATGACACGCTTAAAAGCGTTTTGATAACGACAAGGGATAATATAAAAATGGAAGTAATATGGTCTATCAGTATCAGGCGATCCATTTAGAAAACTGGGAGTCTGATCGAGATCTTCGATCCCCAAGTCCAGAGTCCGAGCATTAAGCTCATCACCTCAATCATCACTTATAAGACCCAACAAATAACAAGATTTCATGTAAATTCCTGCTCAAGTGAAGCCTAGGTAGGGTAACTAAATACATATGCCTCCCTAATACAGTAAATACAGGATGTTGATCTGATGATTCCAAGAAATCGTTAAAACATTGTTCCACCTCTTGCTTGATTAGAGATCTTCATGATAATTAAATCAAATCTCCATCTGAGCTTGCTATCTTGTCATAGCAGCCAGTTCTCGCGTCCGCGTCATCTTCGTAAGAATATGCCCATTCTCATCGTGGGATAGATATGATATTCGTATTATCATCGTTTGTATAGGTCGTGATATGATGTGTAATATGTAGTATCGTCATAAATCATTTCGTCAAATTTCGTGCTCGTTAAAATGTGTGTGTGAATCGAAGAAGATCGAGGAAAATATGCGTGAGCGTTATGTTCCTTGCGAAAAATATCCTGGAATCCAATTCCTGTTTCCTCCTCTTCCTTTTCCCACATGATGTGATTCCAATTTACATGAGTTGCTCAATCTGTGAGCGGTGACTGTGCTCGTGCTGCTTGCGCTGTAACCAAAAATATTCCCGCTGTACTATGATGATGTGATGACGAATATGCAATAAGGAAATTGAAAATGTTCAAGAAAATCACCGCTCGCTTGCTCGCTAGTAAACCGAAAATGAAATCCATAATGCGTGAGCAACAGAGTCTCTGGTGCGTAGCCGTAATTCGTAACAGTAAGAAAAACAATCCTAGAGTAGAGTGATGTGGAGAGATTGTGTGAAGACGTTTAGCCGGCTGAGTTGCAGTCGTCTTGTCCGTTCCGTGAATTGCATTCAGACACTAGCTTCGCGAAGTTGCGAACAACTTCACTTGGTACCTGATCCCAGAGTAATGACCGAGTGTAAACTTCAGCAGCCGATTTCTTGCTGTTACTTCGCATGGCGGCGAGGGTCTCTCCAAGGTTCCGTCGTCCTTGGGACGTTGATCGGGTAGGTGTATTCTGAAGGAATTCCTGAGAGGTGAGGCCATTGTATTGAGCAGCAGACATAGAGAATAATTGTTCGTGATGCTGTTGCTCAGTTGGTTGAGCAAGGCTGTCGGCAAGATCTCCCAGGGTTGACGAGGTGACGCCGACCATGCCGTTACCTCCCATCGAGGGAACAGGGTTTGTTGACCAAGAATTGCCGGAAGGAAGAGGAGCGACAGCTTCAGAGACACCAGAGGCAGATTGTGGAACGCCAGCATCCTTGAAGATATCTTCCAACAAGGTAGCCGAGGCAGCCCGGACGTCATCTGACATTTGAGGAATACTTGGTGATGAACCTTTAGAGGCTACGAAAGCACCGAAGAGAAGTAGCATCAACAGGAGACCTTGAGCAGCTGGTTTCTCAGGTTCGCTGAGCAGAGAATTCTCGGCCTTCTTGACAGGTACGAGGGAGTTCTCTACCTTGACGTCGGAATCGGCAGAGAAGTCGTTGAGGAAGGAGATATTATCCCAAGCACTATCCATGGTGAGGCTGTCAATATCTGAATAATCGGCAGAGAATCCAGTAGAGCTGGGCACGGTTGACATGGCGGTGCTCTCCAATCTCTGGATATGATCCGTGAGAACACTGACTTTCTTCCGAAGGTCACCGCTCTCAATTGTGTGGTTCCGAATCATCTCCTCCTTCTCAAGCTGCATGTTCTCAATGTACTGTTGGTACTGCTGTTCTTTGCGAGCCCATTCGTCGAGAGTAAGCTTTGTCTCAGCCAGGTCTTCCTCAAGATCGTTGATGAGAGCAGTGTAATGCTTCTTCTCATCTTCAAGCCGTTCCGTGTGTTGTTTTTTCCGCTGTCGGGAATCGAGCCTAGATGTACGTTAGTGGGCCAGGGCTACCAAAGGGGAAGTGAAACCAAAATATGGGGAACCGTACGCTGCTTGCCTGTTCCGTAGCAGGCGCTTTTGTTGCTTCAGCTCCTTGATCTCTTGCTCATCGGTAGACTGAGCAATAAGTTGGTCGATGTTGGTGAGATTCCGTTCCGCTGGAATATCGAACCGAGCATTCTTCTTCCGGATACCATCACCTCTTCTCGACATATCGGGATGTGATCGTAGAGTTGGACTGTGAGGCCTCATGCGCTTTGGCATTGCTCGATGATCCATCGCATCAGCTACCGACCATTCCTTTTGGGGTGAAGGTGGGATGGACCCGTTGCTGGCAGTTGCGGACGAGAATAAGGGCATTTGCTGGTTGCTGGGATTGCTGAATGGGGTCTGAGTCTGCATTGGCCGTTGGAAAACAGGAGCATTGACTTCAAATTCTGAAGGTAATCCATCATGACCTTGCATTGGCGTGCTCATGCCCGAACCATGGTTCATCGGCCATCCGTGGCTTTGTTGACCATACGAAGATGATTGCGAGTCGACCCGCATAAATGGATTGTTGTTCTGCTCAACAAACGGATTGTTGGATGCCATTGGCTGCATATCAACATTTTGCCATTCATCAGTCTTCGGTGAGAACAATGCTGACGATACTGCAAACGAATCCCGCCGGCTGCCGTTCATGGGTGGTGACATCTCCAAGCCTGAATCTAAAGCGCTGTGGTCAAGGATATTTTCGTCCAGAATGCTCCCCTCGTCCTCTTCAAAGTAATTTTGGGTATGAGTGGTGTCGACCGTCAATGCCGACGGCCTGTAGTAGTTGTGCATCGAAAATGCTGCCATCGTCGGAATTTGGTGATGGTGGGGGAAAGGAAGCGAAGTTCGGATGGAAAGGGTGCTTCTTACAGTGGCGGTGAAGCGATGAAAATGGATAGGAATCGCCGACAATCACGACGATTACAAAAGATAATAAATAAGTTTTGTCGTTGAGAGGAAACACCCTGAATAATCGAGTGATTTCGAGTTGAAGAGGATGGGTTCGTGTAATGACAAAGTAGGTCTTCCGATAATGAAGGAAGACAAACAGTGTGGGTGAGTTGGTTGTGGTAAAGAGTGCCGGTGGCAGGTATGAGGTGAGATCGTCGCGATAGTGGACGGGCCTCTCTAGGTTCTTATCCCATGAGCCTCTCTGGGCTTCTTTTCGCAGCGGATAGAGCTTCTTCTCGTGCCACCCGAATAAAGGCAAGTGTTATGGATCAACTCACAGGCATGCAGACAAGGAGAGGCCAGGGAAAACGGGAAAAGCAAGGCGGGTGCGGGTGCAAGCGATGCTACGGTAGAGTGTAGCCCTGATCAGTTGGACTGATGGGCTCGATGGGCTCGATGGGCAGGTTGGGCATCAAAATTCTACGGAGTCTGGTTGCGAGCATTGGACCATAATGCATGCCCTGATGCTTGTTGCAAAGAGATGCGCCGATTCGCTGTAGCGTGCGCTGTTGCATGACAAGTTGTCCGGGGCCCAAGTTTGTTTCCGCAGCGTAACCATGACCGCGAGACCTTATTGGAGTCGTCCAGCTCTGTATCCCTCCGCGCTCCCGCCAGAAAGAGTCATTGTGTTGATGGAACGATAGGCTGAAAAGCGCAGAAGCTTTGCTGAGTCGGAGCCGTAACCAGGAAACGAACGCCAATCGTCGAACTTGAGGCAATCCGCACGTCTCTTAATAGGCCTAATCGAGAAACATTTTACTTGCTAGACTCTTAAGTAGGGACTTCCATGTCACGCGTCCCCTCCCCTTTTTGCTTTTTGACTCCGAACCTGGAACCCCCCCCTCCCCTTCCCTTCTAACCCCCATCGTGATCAGGCGTTATGAAGAATCAGATGCCGTCATGATTTCCCGGCTGCTGCCATTCGGAATCAACCCCCAACATTCCTTCAAGCACTGCGGCCTCAAGGACGATTCAAGCCCTAACTGATAGAGAATCGACTGGTAGGGTAAGAATCCGAGCATGTTCCAGAGGCACAGGAGCAGTACCTAAAAACAATAATGCTGCGTGCCCAACGGCTGCAGGGCAAAGTCAATTACTGGTGAGAGATGCTTCATCATTACACCACTCTTCTCGTCTCCCACTTGCTGGAGACGGCGGCGGCACTCAGCGGGAGAATGTCGACAGGATTCCCATGATTGGCCTAGGGATGTATCCTAGTCTAGATACTTTATTTGGACGCGACATAAGAGACCGCCTACGGTGGGATTTTCTCTCCCGCCATTTTCATATCCGCTATTGAAGTATGAAATCCAACGCGCATCGACTTAATCGCTGAGAGCGATGCGCGTATGACGATGTTCAATTTTACTTTCAATCTTACTAGCGTTTAGAGATCCAACGATCCAAGGAACCAAGTGGGCAGACTTTTTCAAAGTGCGCGTAGTAAACTGCGATAATCCAGGCACAAATCGTGACTTTTGGCAACAGGGGCACGCGAGAAGGTCGGCCAAATTCCAGAATGTCAATAAACAAGGTCTTGGAGCGGTGAACCGCGTGGACGGGTTCCTAGGTATATTTTGATATTCATAGTGGAGTATCCATGAAGGGATTTTCCGCGTTCTCTATGTTGAGTGGCTAGTCACGTTGGTTCTTCCTCGTTTATGACTTCAAAACACACCAAGCCCTATCCTATATTACTCGCTACATACCTCAGACGACGGTCAAGGCCACGGTGAGCTCTGTATTTAGTATCAATAGCTCTCACCGCTAGGCTTTATTGCGGGTTTCAAGAAGGTCTGATGTCGATTTTCTGTCTCAATCCGTCAGCAAACAAAGGTTCCCGCCACAATAGGATTGTCGGTCAAATATATGTTTTGTTCCAATTCCGTATGACGCCAGCTTATACAAGGCCACACTTGTTATTATTAGTGTTGCAGGAGCCGGCAAACGGCATCGGTGGTCCGGAAAAAGATAGGCCTTTCGTCCCACCATTGTCAAGATGGATATGCATACTGCAGAGATCTGACGGAAACCTGCATTACTCCAACGCTCTCCTCGTCACACAATTCCTTATTTTTATTCCCGTTCCCTGGTGATCAGATCGTGTTCAATTCTTTCTGGGGAATAGAAAAAGTTCTGTGCCGCTTCGTCTCATGTCAAAAATTGTTGGGAAGGTTGCGAAGGAGCGGTGTAGAGTCGAGAATACCTATTTTGGGACCACCATCTATAGGATCATCCCATTATGGACCTGTGGCGGTGACAATTGAAACAAGGCAGTGTCCTGAAACGCTTCCTCCAGCCATCCGTTCGGCTAGCACCAGCAGCCTCCCTTTCCTGGAGGGACCAAGATTGCGTAAGGGGCTGTCATTGACAGGAGCTTCCGCATCTTGTTTCTTGTCATAAAGTATCACGAAATGACTCACCGAGGCATCAGGCGCAAAGCAGAAAAAGAAAAAGAAGAACTAGAACAGAATTCAGGTGTATGTTTTTCTATTTCTACAAGTAATGGATGGGAACAATGCTCTCCAATCAAGAAAGGACTTATAGTCCGGGTATTTCCATATCGACCATCAAAAGCCAATGCAAATGCAGAGCTGACCGTAACTCTCTCTAGCTCATGTAGCGTCCTTGAGAGAAAATTTTGACATCAAAGAAATTTTGCAGTGGATCCCGCTGGAAATCATTGACCGCTCTCTATACGGAGAACGACCGTCGAGTCATTAGTAGTGAGTGATTCGACGATCACGAGAAGTGAACGTAGTCCTGTTGCATAGGAATATCCACATCGAGCTCCCCATCTTCGTCCCCAAAGAATTCTCCATCGAGATCATCTGAATCGACGTCATCGCTATCAATTTCTTCATCATCCTCATCACTTGAGACATCGCTCTCTTCCTCAGCCGAACCTGTATTTGCTCGCATAACGCTCGCCTTATGTCGATGGGGTAATTTGCATCCTTTCGTAGTACATTTACCTGTATTGCTGAAGTCAGGGCACTCATGGACATGTCGCTCTTCACAGTTCAGTCCTTTATCGCAGTATCCATATATTCCGAAATCGCGGCAGACCGGGGCAGTCGGTGAGACCCGAATGTGGGTATAGCGGCAATTAGGATTCGAACAATTTCCTTTGGTAAAATGCAAGCAAGTGGGAGTCCTCTGCGGGGTGAGTTCATGTGAAAGGTCACAAGAATCTCCACTTGGACATGACCCCTTCAGAAGAAATTCTACGCATACCGCAACCTTTGCAGGATCATGAATGTAACGACATCTCGGACCGTTGGTGCACGAACCTAGATAACGAATGGTAATGTTAGCTGAAACCCAAAATTCCATCTTCTTCTGAATAGCCTGCATATCAATGATCTGGAAAGAAAGGGGTTACCCGTAGTTGTAAACTTCTTGCATGGCTCATTAATCTTCTTAATGATGCCAGTTTTCCTAGAATTGACACGGTTAGCACTGCTTTGAGTCCTGGTACCTATGCCAGCATTAGGTAATGGTCGACCGTACCGTTGGGCCTTGACGATGCTTGAGCGGACGAGGTTTCCATTTTTGCTTCTGCGGAATCTAACACCACCAACTATCGCATCCTTTGGGGTGGATTTCGCAGCATTGAGATCACCTATGTATCGTGAGTCAGACATCAAACAAATATGAGAGTCACGGCGGATGCGAGGGAAGTGGAACTTCTCACCAGGGACCTTGACCAGTTTGCTACCGTTCTTCGCAACCCTAAATCGAATGCCTTGAACTTCTAATTCGTAATTGCCAGCAATGTCTGCGGGGCGCGACGAGGTGAAATTAGTACCACGTAATCTCTGCAGATGCTTGCTGAGTTTGGATTTCTCCAAGTCATTTCTCTGCTTGAGTTTTTGTCTTCTGGTTTCCTCCATTGCCTTGGCGCGATTCTGGCTTTCCCTCTCAAATACGGAGCTATTGATTAATTGGCGATGACGGTCATGTTTGGTAATCCAACCGCCAGGTGTTGTATTCCCACTAGCACTTTCGGGTGTGTCGCTATTGGGACTTGCGTTCTCGTTGTTGCTACCATTTATCACAAGAGTTCGGTTGCGATGAACCTGTGGTCTTCCTCCGCGCGTGTAGCCTCTAGAGGCATAAGCACCACGGCCTGGTCTCCATCCTGCGCTTGCTTGAGAGTAATCTCCAGTCCTGTCAGCTCGGTGTTTGTTGAATACAATGAGCGATCCCTTACTCCCGCGATGACTGGCGCTGGGCGATGGCATGGCTGGTGCTTGTTGATCTAATGACTGGCCATTCTTGTGACGATTGATCTGGCCTGATAGAGATGTTAGTTGAAGTTGAGCTGAACAAACAGGAAGGATCGTGGCGAACTCACCAGCCAACTGGCTGATCTTTGCCAGGATGTCCTGGTCCTCGGTAGTCATGTTTGATATTCCCTATTTGTTAGTCTACGTATTGGTTTGCAATATAAATCTGATCCAAGATGAGTTGAAGGAGTTGAGTCACAGAATGAGGGTGTTGTAATGAGATGAATGATAGAGGGAGACCGAAGGCGGCCGCGCGAGAAGTTCAATGTGTCCCACTTCTTAGCGTGGATTTTTAGCGCCTAATCGCAATCATCCTTGTTCAGCCTTGAAAGGTCCAGGCAACGTTCATAATCCAAGGAACAAAGCAAGACAGCAGAAGCGATTGCTTTCTCTAATTTGCAGCAACGCATCCTGTAATATCTCTCCCTTATGGATGTTTACCAATAATACCGCATAATAAGGACTATGGCGGATAGTCTGATCAAGCCAGATCCTGATACCAAGGGCGCGTCGCCGGGGGTCTTCGATGAGGATATCTATGAAGATGCGGGCGACCTTGAGTTCAATAACGATCCTCAGTATCAGCACTTGTACCTAGCCAAGGTTCCCAAGTACCTCTGGGAAGCATGGTCGAAACTTGGTGACGATGATGAGATTCACATTGGGACTGTTAGACAGACTTCTCGACTTGGGCCTGATGGACAAAAGAGGGTATGCATTCCTTACATCGCCTGTTATTATTACTAACTTTTATCAGGAGGAGCTTTCTGTTCTACTCTCCTCCGACTTGGCCCTACATCAACCAATTCCCAAGGAATATATTCTGGACGTCAAGGACGAAAATGTCAACAATACCTTTGTCTTCACGGAGCAGGACCTACCAGGATTCAAATCCAAATCCCAGGCCAAGTTTGACTTATCAAGCGCCAACATGCCTGCCAGACTCACCAAGTCAAAGATCGATAGGCCGAAGCAACCATACGACCAGAACAAGCGGTTTGAACCATATTTTAGGAAAGCCATTCCAAGTGAGTTTGACGGTCCATTTGAATGTGGGACGTTGCTGATATAGCCAGAACGAACCACCATTGCTGGCAGAGTAAAGCATGAGGTCAACTGCATTGCGGTAGACAACGCAGAGACGCAACGCCTTATTGCGACAATGACATCAGATGCCATGAAACCGAAGCACGTTACTAAATTCGTGTCTGAAGACCTATCGAGCGGTAATCCGGGTTATATTCAACCTGGCACATTGGGTGCAATGAACTCGTTTGGTGGATTCATTGTAAGCTCCTCCATTCACTCATATGTCTATAATGCTAATTTATGTACAGAGAACCAAGAACGCAGGAACAGGCAACAGGCCACAACTCAGCAAAGCTGCTCGTATGCCACAAAACGAACTTCTGGATCGTATATTCGAATGTTTCCGCCGGTACAATTACTGGTCTATGAAAGCTCTCCGTGCCGAACTCCAACAACCGGAAGCCTACCTCCGGGAAACCCTAGAGAAGGTTGCTGTATTAGCAAAAAGCGGTCGTTTTGCAACACAATGGTCCTTGAAGGCTGAAAATAAATTGGACAATTATCAAGGGATTGGTGATGCAGTCGCTCCAGACGCTGGATTGGAAGAAGAATCCGATACCGGCATGGATGACGAAGAAGACGATGAAGATGTCAAGTTCGAGGATGTGTAGAAGCTCGGACATTTAATCTGCATGCATGGCGTTTCGGATGGGATGGTTAGGTTGCATTCGGCGGTGTTTCGCGCATACTTTCTGCCAGGTAGGGATTTGATGCATGGTTGATTACAAGTCTACAGCTTTCTCGTCATATAGAAAAGAAAATCTTTGATTTCTTTTCGTGTGTACATGTACGTTTCATTCTTTATTTGCTGTGTTGTGCCAAAAGTCACTAGGAAAGTGACTGACAAATGATCGATTCATACCTAAAGATGCTGAATAAGCATTCCATTATTTTAACATAATCATATTAATCTACAAACTCTCAACCAAGTACCCCAAAATCACAAAGTCACCATCTACACCCTTGACCACACATCCATCCTTCACTCACTCCCCAAGACCCTTAATTCCCTCCCCACAATCCTCTCCACCTCCTCCCTCCTCCCCTCCACCGTCCACTTAACACCCTTCTGCATACTTGCCCCCCTAAAATCCACCCACCTCAGGCTCTCCCCCGCCTCCCTCAACAACCTCTCCACCCTCCCTGTCGTCAACCACAAAGATTTCTTTGCTAGAAACTCCTCTAACCGTGTCAAGCTTATCAATGCAGTTAGGATGAGATCTGGGTAGATGGGCAACAGTTCGTTAGAACCCCAGGTCCAGGACTTGGGGATATCAGAGATGAAGTAAATGGGTTCGGAGGAGGCTCGGGAGGAATTGGGGTCACTCGTGGTGGCATCGTCTGAGGGTGAGATGAGGAAATCGGGGGCGAGTTGAAGATGGGAGAGGTTGACCTTTCTGTAGAGTTGTTAGTATTTGATATAAATTTGAATGAGTACGTCACATGATGTCTGAAAAGGGGCAATTGCTCACTTCAACTTCTTGCAAGCCACAAGAACCTGACATAGCCCGCCCACAGGAATATCCCTGGTCTGATGGAAGCTCTTTAAAAATGGGCTTGGGGCTGGATGTGTAGACCCATTTGATTCAGTGAACACAATCTGGTGAGCACCGTATATGCCCTGATTTCTATATTTGAACTCTCGCCATCCTGCGATCGGCTCTGGTTCTTTGATTCCATCTGGCTCCTCAGACACGAATTTGCTGAGATCAAGAATTCGTACCAGGTCGGCATAATGCTTGTTGTGTCGGACCGTCCATGCGAATTGCGCATAGCGGTAGGTACTTGCGAAGATGGGTTCCTTGTATAGGTAAGGTGCTGCTAATTCAACGAAATTGCTATTGGTGATCATTATAGCGTGCAGGGATTGCTGAGGTAGGTGCTGGAAGATGAGATGTAAGACCTCAGGAGGTATGTTGACCATATTAGGACGAGGCATTTTGCGAGTTTTAGATAATGTTGAAGAAGTAAATATCCTAATTAACGTTGAAGAAAACAAACCTGGTTGTTGTTAAAGGATATTTAGTTCCGTCTTGCATCTGATGGGGACCGCGGGTGGTATCAAAGAACCGACTGACTGCCGGAAAGTGAACTCGTTTCTTGAGTTTTCTTCAAGTTGTTTGAGGTTAAACCTTATATCTCAAATTTGCCAGTGCGTTGGCGTCAACCTGAGATAGAATAGGCCAGTGCAATTTCCTTGGAAGTCCAGATGTCTATTAGATAGATTTCTGGGATAATCTAAGCAAGTCCGAATCTTTTCTTCGTCCTCCAGACCTAAAATTCATGTTAGTATTTGTCAATCAAAGAGAGAAGTTCATTATGTGAAAATAATGCCTACATCTTATGATTCAAAGGAGATGATATATCAACAGCTGCCAGCGCTCATGAAGACTAGGTTGCTTGCTAGGGAAGACGAGCATAGTTTTCACTGACTTAATATGAATACGAAGTGGAAAAGAAAATTCTTACAAATCACTTCTTATACATTAAGCAAAATAACTGAGGCAGGTAGTTTCCTGCCTGTACCTGCCGCCAAAGTAGAGTAGTAAAGATGATGAGAGGATAAAATGCACACATGTTCATGGGTTGATCAAGGATATATATGTTTGTGGAAGGATTTGGGAGATCTAGTGCTTCCCTAAATTCTAGATAGGGAATCTTCTATGCTAATACGGGCGGTACCATATGAGGTCGGGTGGGTTGTTGACTCGGTAGTTTTCGTCTGAGTAACAGAGCTGAGAATTGGAATTTGAGAATGCTATTCTTTTTTTGCCGTGCTGGTGCACAGAATCTGCTAAATTTTAGGTACCAGAGAAAACTGCACAGCCTCAAGATTAGCTTCCGTCAGTCGCCACAATCATAATAAGGTGGATATACGTACTTGGTATTATTGTATCGAGAATACGCTAGATCCACCCCAAGTGACGAACGCATCAGCCGAATGTATCAACCAGGATCGAACACTCACTACATCACCACCGTAACGAGCAGTTAAGATTGCCGATTTAATTCTCAATGATAACGTTATGCATATGTCTTGCTCGAAGTGTGTGCCTACAGCAGATCGCTCCTCATGCGCTTTTCGTTGGAATAATGAGGGGCATCGCGTGCCACTCATGCTGCACCTGATCACGGTGTTCTGTCCACTTCTGAACACGAATCTATTCGAAGTCGCACAGATGAATATTCGCCCGACCTGAATTGGGCAGGTGCAATTTCCGACCCAGGGTAGCAGGACCATTTCCCGTCTCTATCGAAATGCGGTCCCAGAATTTAGGAGGAGGGGATGAGCTTATCGGCTGATCGTTGCCCGAGGAAGGCGCCCCTTTTTTCTCTCGGGTATTCCGAGGAAGCGGATTTGCTACTCTTTTGGTGGGGATGCAGGTTCCCATTACTCCGTCTAAAAGGCACGGCCTCAATTGAGGGGCAATGTATTCTCATTATGAGCATACTCGTATTATTGCACCTTCAATAGTACCTATAGTCAATAGAAAGGAGCGCAATCAATCCTAGGAGGTAAGAGATATCTTAGATTGCGTTATGGAGTTTTAGTACAAGCTACTTTTAATATACAGGTCTAGTTTAGATGTCTTTGTCGTACCCTCGAGTCTGCAGCTGATTCCGTACCGTCCTCGTTGAAATCGAACTAAGTTTTGCGACGGTATTCTGAGTCCTGAATTGTAGCTCTTGTGAACAGGTTTGATGTAACTTCAATATCCTATTTGCATCCATTTTGACCGTTATCTAATTTCTATGCTACTAGCTCAAAACTCAATCTTTATAACCAAAACTCCGTGTGCTCCTGCTTTCCGTGCTTCGTAGGAACTTTCCATGTCAGAATTTGTTGAAATCTCACTTGAGATACAACGCTTCTCTACCTTCGCTCAGTGAAGCTGGAAGCTTTCCCCTTCTTCAGCATTCCCCAATCCGACTAAGACTCACCTATCCCCGAGTCATTAATGACGAAAGCCTACGCAAGTATTGTCGAGATAACATTATGGATGAGCATAAAAGCAAAAACGACAAAGAAGAAAACAGGTAGGAACGCCTTTCTCCACCATCACCTGGAAACAAAATACGTGGTGCCACCCTCCTCTTTCACCGACCCAGCTTCATGTTCTCAACTGAGGCTCTCTTCAGTCACGAGCCATGGAGCATAGGATTCATAGAAAATTATCAAATCCGCAATCCTTCCTTTGAACTTTCCCTTTCGGCCCGCAAACTCCATGATAGTCATATTATCAGGGGTTCTTGTTCCTTTTCTGAAAGTCGGATGCTCGAAGGAGGCTTTCAGGAAGTCGGCGTCTCCCAAGTCAATAGCTCTATGAACAAGCGTGAAGCCATCTTTGCCATTAAGATCACCAATTGCCCCAATATCGAGGAGATGCTTCGCACATTCAACACTATTGCACTCCAGAGCTTTAGCAAGAGGACTATAACCGCCCTTGTCTCCACAAGTCCAGTATTCAGGACGAGACTTATCTATAAGGTTTTTCAACGTTACGAGTTGATCTTCTATGCAGGCAGCGTGGAGAGTCGTCATACCATCGCTGTCGCGAATAGAAGTATCTGCACCTCGGGCCAGAAGAATTTTGACGGAATCCGGATTGTTCAGGAGGCTAAATATTGGGCTTCTTCCACGCCGGTCAAGCGCATTTATATGAGAGCCTCTGTCCGCAGAAAGAAGGTCAACGATGCTTGGTTTAACGTTTTCTTCAGCCCAACCAGCCATATGAAGTGGTACAGCGAGATCTCCTTCCCGCGGCAAGTCTCTTCTAGCTCCCTTAGCAAGAAGCATTTCTACACACCTCACCGAGTCAGCAGATTTCCCATACACTGCCACGTGAAGGGGCGTTTCGCCATATTCGTCTTGAAGATCAATATCGAACCAACCCTGCGTTGGGTGGACAGGAATGCTAAACACCAACTCCATAACTTGGAGATTCTTAGCTTCGGCGGCTTGGTGGAGAGCATTTCTGTTCGTCCCAGTAATGCAGAAGGGATTAGCTAGCCGGGAGAGCAGAGTTTTCATCTGCTCGAAGCGGCCTGTGTGAGTTGCCTAGTGAAATGGAGTCCATTTCTGTAATTTGTCTGGCTCGTCAAGTAGTGCTAAGAAAGGCTTGTCCTTTCGATGATGTCTCCGTAATCTGCTTTCCTCTCGCCGAAACATATCAATGATTTCTCCGAATAATGGAGAATTATGTTTGTACGTCCTTTTCCACCCAGCCCAATCTTGACCAGGCGCTGCCGTATTTGTTTCTTCCATAAATTTCAGCAGCGTAATCAACGAAGGGCGCTCTTTGTCGTCGCATTCATAGTATTCCAGAACGGCCCTATGGATTGGGGTGAATTGAAAATCGAGCAAATGTTCCCTCCAATTAGGAAAGGCCGCAACCCTTTGGCATTCAACACGCGTAGCGTCGATATTATATGCTCGGATGATTGCAAGGTGCACGGGTTTACTTGACACGAACTGTTGTTAGTATCCTGCGCCTTCAAGCCTAGCAGGTGAAAAGCATACCGTGCGCCAACTTCTTCAGCTTCGACATCGGCACCGGATTTTATCAGAAATCGAACCCGCTCAGCTGTCTCACAATACGCGGCATTCTAAGGCAATTAGCATTTTCCCATGGAGATATACTACTCTAGCCTACATGAAGTAATGTCCAGTTATAATCAGCAGCTTCTGGAACTATTTTGGCAGACTTCAGATGAATCAGGGTGTGATAGCTCCTTGCGAGTAAGGAGACTCCGACAATATTTTTGAAATTTCTTGTTGAAAGAATCCGGACACGACTTTCGCTCCTCCTGACGCGACACTCACGAATAGAACATTTTCTCACGAACCTGGTATGAAGCTTCGCTGTCGACGCATAATATACTGGGTCAAGGCTCGGTGGTAGATCCATGAATGTAGTGTGACAAGTGCAGGCACAATCTACCTCGCATAATTCATGTCTTTGCTTTTCGCCAAGGGAGGAGGACCGCGGCTGATGGTTGGCGATTTCGTTAGACTGGCCGCTTAAGAGGGGTATTGAAGTAGCTGTAGCGCTGATGATCCGCGTGGCTCTCTCAAAATTATCGTGGAAGATTGCAACGGTCGATGAGACCTGACTCAATGTTGTTTCTTGGGTTATGATTAACTCTGTTTCTCCATTCATTACATTATCAGCCCCCACGCTTTGTTGGAGAAGTAACGGTCGGTCTCCGTTCATCATCGCAAGTATCTCTTTCACGAGTTGAAGAGTAATGTCACTGACTCTCCGATGAGATTCTCTGTTAATTGCAATCAGTAACCAGAAGTGAGTCCAAAGGTTGTAAGTAATAATTAAGCCATATTCACAAAGCAGTAATTGCATGCGAAAGTGGAAACTGCCCTGGAAAGAGAGGTGTACATACATTTGTACACTATGAACAGTGACGAGTAGTCCATGCAACGACTCTCGATGCTGCGAAAGTCGATGCTGAAGACCTTGACATTTCCTTTCGTTCAGAATCCATTGTATCCGGCTGGCGTCATTTCCATCGTTTTTTTTTTTCACTGCTTGAATTGCGCACTGCAGTTCCAGTAAGGTTTCTTTGGCAATTCAAATGATTATATTCGTTTCCTCGGGAGGTACACGCCGACTTATGTCGTCGTCGTTAAGATCCTGTTGAAGATTTACTAGTAACCGGTTGAAATCGACGAACAAAATTTGAAGATCCCGAAGATTACCATCCGCCTCTCGAAAGCCTTGAATCCAGCTATAGACGGTTCGACCAACTTTCAAGAGACTCGTGATCCCGTAGCTATTCCTATCACCGTGGATACTGGGTCCATAGTTTTGAGCGCAAACCTGTCGCCGGCTAAGGGATGCGGAATTGAAATGCAGTACTGAGTAGCCTTATGAATATGCAGCACTGAGAAGCCTTATCAATAGGTAGGCTCTTTTTGGAGGCTCAAAAAAATATTGTCCAATAATCATATGGCATGAGGGATACGCGGACAAGGCCAGCCTTCCCCCCAAAAGGCTGATCCGGTGGCCCATCGTGCTGCGCATTGAAGCATCCTTATTGGATCATATATAACCCTCTACCAACCTAGTTGTAATCCCTGATATGTGCTACCAACTATAGAACTTTCAGCTCTGACCTTAACAAATGGTGTGCGAAATTGAACTAATCAGGATAAAGCTACTTGCTTTGATCGCCCACAAAGACAAGTACCTAGTACATGGATCTCTTGAGATGTATAATATGCTTCTGTGAATTGAGCGGCCCCAAAAATAGGATAGCATTAACACTAGGTGATGTTGACTCGAGAGGAAAGACTGTTAAAAATGTGGTGGGTGAATATGCACGATGGCAGCCTTGTCGCTTAGCGCGAGCTCAAGCTCCCCTCATGCAACACGCGGCGAACCATCATCTTGACACTTAGGGATCTCAGCAAAAGGAACCTCGTCGATATGGTATCTCTAAAGATATCTCAGGCTCTACAGCAAATTGCAGCTTCTGCAGAGAAACCAAAGGGCTACGAGGCTCTCCTCTCTTCGGTCCAGACCATATCATCTCCAACTGAGCTCGCGGAGGATCTTAACGCCATCATCGACGCCATATTCGCCGACTCTCTCGGCATAGTCGTAACGCGATCCCTCGGTATCATCTTCGTAAACTCCCTTAAAACCGTTCCTAGCAATGATACAAAGATTGAGGTTGGTGAACATGCCCTCGGAATCTTCCAATCGCAAGCCTCCTCTTTCGAAGAACAAAATGCTCAGCTCAGAGAGCTCATGGCCGATGCCCACGAGAATGACGAAGACTTCTTAGCTGCCGCCAAAGTTCTAGCTGGTATTCCTCTCGAATCATCTCAGCGCAAGGTGTCAAACGAAGATAAAGTCCGATTCTGGATCCGGATTACACGAAACTATCTCGAAGTTGACGATACCACACTCGCGGAGCAATATCTCAACAAGGCAAAGAATCTCATCTATACGGTCTCAGATCGCGATTTGAATCTCCACTTCAAGCTCTGTCAAGCTCGGATTCAAGATGCTAGGCGGAACTTCTTAGCTGCCGCACAAGGCTACCAAGATATCAGTTTTCTACCTGTCATTGCGGAAGAAGAACGCCTACACACACTCAGCATGGCCATTAAATGTGCAGTTTTAGCACCTGCTGGCCCCGCTCGCAGTCGTGCACTAGGACGGCTTTACAAGGATGAGAGAGCGTCTACACTGGAGGAGTACAGCATTCTAGAGAAGATGTTTTTGGATCGGCTTTTATCGCCAGCGGAGGTAGAGAAATTTGCCGAAGGATTGGCAGTACATCAGCTTGCGAAGACATCAGATGGCAGTACGGTCTTAGCGAAAGCAGTGATGGAACACAATCTACGGGGTGCATCAAGGCTGTATAGCAATATCAGGTTCGATGCTTTGGGTCTGTTACTAGGCTTAGATGGGGACAAGGCCGAGGAGACAACTGCAAGGATGATTGAGCAGGGTCGTCTGGTTGGCAGAATTGATCAGATTGAGAGAGTCATTTGGTTTGAGGGTGGAGAGGCTACTGGCGAGAAGGGAAGTGGCAGAGCAGCAGGAGTTGTTGGCAAGGAGTTGAGGAGATGGGATTCCAACGTCCAGGGGCTAGCTGAAGAGGTCGAAAAGGTCACCTCCGAGCTGCAACTTCGATATCCAGTAAGTTGTTTACCTAAATCCATCCGACACTCTTTAATATCGTTCAGGAGTTTGTAGCAGAAAATCTAGTAGTATAATTCGGCGGCTGAGCAACGACATGTGGAACGGCGTTTGTGATTGCAAAGGAAAGGGGCGTAAGCAGACACCATTGCTCGGCGTTTATGAAACAGAACAATAACGGAGTGAAGACCTAAAGCGAATTGCACAACAGAGCTGGTGTGATACGAAATTGATAAATTTCTGAACTGCTGCGATTTTCAAGTTTATATGTGCATCGCAAAGTGGTAGATCAACACCGGATGTAACCATTGTCCCTTCCACTTCTAATCATTCGTCCTTCAACCTTTCTCCCCTTCGATTCCGCCTCCCTTATCCTAAGCTCGCTCTTTAAAGGTATATCTGCCTCCTTTACACCTTGATTTTCTAAAATTAGCTCGCTCAACCTCGCAGCTAACAAAGAACCCATTAAGTCATATCCTGCTACACTAGGATGAGTTCCGTCATCCCATAACTCCTTCCTCCTCTCATCCGTCAAGTTCCAGTATGGAAACGCCGCGTGGAAGTCAAACGTATAACTAAACTCATCAGCCCTCCACTCACACCTCAGAACTATTAGTTGCTCACAAATCCTCTGCTCCATGTTTCAGAACCATATCATTGAGTTTATTACGTCGCGTATCCGGTACTTGAGCACAATTCCCACATTCTGGGACAGTGAGGGCAAGGACTTTGGTCCCATTCTTGAGAGGAATTGCGTAGACTTTCTTCAGGGCTTCCCAGGCATCGGCGGCACTCCGACCCATATTCAGGTCATTTGTTCCGCCGAGGATAATGGCCCAGTCGTAGGCTCTTTCAATTTCATCATCTATCACGAATTAGAATGATATAAAAATGGGATCGCAGCGTCAGTCATTCAGAGAGTTCTTCCCTCCCACACCATATAGGTCAGTAATATGACAACGAAGAAATATACTTACATAAGATACCCATTCGGGGAACAAATCGTCCTGGAGGACTTGCAACTTGGTCTCCGGGCAAGCCTTGGACATCTGTTGTAAAATCGATTGTAGGGAGGGATTTCTGAAGTTTCTCTACCATAGATTCATTGTACGGATGATAGATCATAGTTCCGCTCATCCATCCGGCAGTTAGACTGTCACCAAAGCACAGAATGTGAATAGACTTCGTAATGAGCATATCCAGATTTTTTAGAATCAATCTTGACAATGGGCGTGCTACAGCCGAGATGTTAAGCATATATAGCAGGATAGTCGACCAAAGTGGGCTTTTTCAAGCACTTCATGGAATTTAGTAAAGGACAATATTACAATAAACAAGGAGATCTCCCTCCATCATTAAGTTTATTCTTGAAGTCATTAATCTCACTTGGGCCTGAGAGCGAAACATGTTTCAATTGAGCCTCAAAACCTAGCGCAGAGATCCGCGTAGGCAACGGTTGCTATGTTGATATTAAGCAATTGACAACCAATCATTTTAGGACGCCCAGGTCCAGGAATCTTCGACCTCGACACGCGACGAATTCTTTCAACGACACACATTGCTCCTTATTGCTTTTGCCATATCGAGGTCAGAGTATGGAATCAGTGATCAGGACGCGAAACTCATCTTTCGACAACATCAACCCCTATTTATCATTAATTCTGTAACCCAGGCCCCCCCTCCGCCGGATCAATGGCTATGGCATCCCCAACCCCGATGGGTTCCTCCCATTTCACATCGCTCTCACGAAGACCAGCTTCACGATCGACATTTAGACAACCTCCTACTCGACCTCAACTGACCCGTGCAGAACCCGCTCAACAGATTGAAAAATATTCACGGCATTATTCCCTCAACGACAGCTCCGACGATGAAATACCTCTACCGATGAAATTCAGTGCTGAAACGAAAGCATTACTAAATGATGAAGCATCAATGGTAGAACAATCTCCAGTGTATGGTAGATCCAAGAGCGTCAGCGCATTCAACGCGCCCAAACAAGAGCATGTATCTCCGCCGGGAAGCAGAGTACATAGCCCATATCCTAGAAGGGTGGTGCGATTGAGTGGTACACCGGGCTCCACAACTCTTCGACGGGCTAGTTCTTTGTCAAGTGCGGTAAAAAAACGTAATGAACAAGTTACCGCAAAACCAGAAAGCCCACTTGATCTCAGTACTCCGGCACCGGTTCCAAGGACAGTACGAATACCAATAACAAATTCTGGGCATCTGGCTGGTGGATCTTCGGGAAGGTATTCGAACAAGACTGATTCGGCACCACGCAGCGATGGAATTGCATCTGACGAGTATCCTACGACAGTCGCGAGGTCACACCTCGCCAACAGTCAAGGCAGCGTTTCGAGATACGGATCTTCAACTATAGGACGGACCAGATATGGTGAGGAGACGGGGCTACAAAGTTCAATGCGAGTCAAGAGAATTGGAGAGTCTGGAAATTTTTTGAAAGGGCCTGCGAGACGGGGAAGGAAACGCTTGCAGGACGAGGATCAAAGCCCGGTGGAGGAACAAGGTGATGGGCTGGATAATGCTGGGGCCAGCCAAGAGGCGGAAAGCCAGGAATCACAAGCTCAAGAGTCTCAAGCACCGGACCAAGGATCTAGTCAGGATGCTGAGCCAAATCGAGCTTCATTGTATTCATCATCGTATCGAGACTTTGCCTCTGGAAGTCCAAAAGGTTCAAAGGACATTCTCGGCTCTGTGCTAAGGTCAAAGTCACCTCCGCCCCCTACTCTATCGAGCTCTCGTCAATCAGCTGCCGCGCAGTTGGATCAATCTTCAGCTTCACAACCAGTGTTCAAAGTTCCAGCGCCTCGGCCGGATTTACCTTCAGCTCACGACCAAGAAAATGAGGCCCCACCAACGTTCAAAAGAAATAAACCAGCACCATTAATATACTCAGACAAAATGGAAAAGGTTTCAGTTCGACCTGAGAGTATAGATCTTATCGCATTACGGACTGCCATCTCTCCAGAAAGACGTCCATTAGCCCCTAGAAGTCAAAATACCCCACGAAGGCCAGCACCACCACCTCCAAAGATGTCTATTCTTGATGCTGCAACGAGTACAGCTGGAGCCGCAACCACATCTCAAGCCAGCAGCAAGCGAAATAGACTGAAAGTTAACGGCAAGCAATTTACTCGATTGGATTGCATTGGGCGTGGTGGAAGTTCAAGAGTTTACCGGGTCATGGCAGAAAATTCGAAATTCTTCGCTTTGAAGAGGGTGTCCTTAGATGATGCCGATGAGATGGCAGTGGTTGGTTTCAAGGGCGAGATTGACCTACTCAAGAAGCTAGAAGGGGTAGAAAGAGTCATTCGTCTTTATGACTATGAGTTGAATGAAGAGAAGGGAACTCTCAGTGTGGTGAGTAGCTGTGCCGCATATATTTCTGAGCGCGCTGACGATTTATAGCTTATGGAAATGGGAGAATTGGATATGAACAAAATCCTAGAACTTCGTCTAAAGTCTGAACATGCAAAATTCGATGCCAGCTTTGTCCGCCACTATTGGAAGGAAATGCTGGAATGTCTCCAGGCTATTCATGAGCACGATATCGTTCACTCAGATTTGAAGCCGCATAATTTTGTTCTCGTCCAAGGTCGACTCAAGCTCATCGATTTTGGAATCGCGAATGCCATACAAACAGATGAAACCGTTAATGTTCATCGTGAAACTCAGATCGGAACACCGAATTATATGTCTCCCGAATCTCTCATGGATTCAAATGCGAAACCAGATGCAAGAGGCAGGATAGCGAACGAGCCAAAGCTCATGAAGCTGGGCAAACCCAGTGATATCTGGAGTTTAGGATGCATTCTCTATCAGATGGTGTATGGCCGCGCTCCTTTTGCCCACATCCAAAACCAAATGCAGCGTTGTCAAGCTATCATCAATTGGAACTACCCTATTGAGTATCCTACTATAGGCGTTGGCAGCGTCCCCGTTCCTTCAAGTTTGATCAAGACTTTAAAGAAATGTCTGGATCGAGATCAGCACAATCGACCCTCCGCCACAGACCTTTTGGATGAAAGAGATCCATTCTTAAATCCTATTGAATTCGACGACGATGCCTTCCCCATGACCGAGGAGCTCCTAGGTCGTATACTGCAGAACGTGGCGATGAAGTGTGGGAGACAGGCACCCACTGACGCAGAACTATTGGTAGCATGGCCGAAGGGCTACTTGGGTAACCTGCGACAGAAATTAAGAGAAGGAAGACCGTTATAATGTATAGTTTTTTTGTATGATTCATGCATAGGAGGCTTGGTGCTTTAGGGAGTGGCGTCTGAAATCTGTTAGCGTATTGTATCCAGGCGTTCAAGAAGCACGTTTGGGTTATGGATATACCATCTTTATGGGGTTTTATATTCGTCTGATACGCTGTTAGAAGTATCATAAAATGATTCATTCTCCTGACTCAGATGTGCTGAGGATTGCGAGACAATCAAAATCTACCTATTTATATCGTGACAAAATTCGCCATATACCTACAGCTCGTCAATACCGTCATGACTTGACCTTGGATTTATATTTCTATCGTAGAGCCCAGATCGAGTGTTTCGCTCGAGACGAAAATAATTGAGGCGGTTAAGTATATTATTTACTTGCTTAAATGATGTCGCACGGTATATCCATCTGTAGAATCAGGTCCTATGTTCTCACCCTAGAGGTGGGCCCACACCTTGATCCCTTGTATCAATTAACCGTCTTGAAGTCGTTTACTATCTCGGGAGAAAATTAAGGTACATAGTGGGCAGAGAGAATCTGTGGAACCAAAAACGATTGATCTCAGATGAGAATGGCGAAACACTTTCCCCCCAACTCCAACACCAGAAATATCCCACATAGGTCTTCTATCCACGAAACATTTCCGCTGACCAATCAATGAGAAAATGGCCGTCTCTTGAACTCCTCGTCATCCTCCGGTCGGCCCTCTACTGGCACATTCATCATTGCCGGCTCCAAATACCAAGCTGGATCGCCGCCCCCTTCCATGTGCGTCACACTCCACCCATTCCCCAACCAGCTCAACCGATTCTCATCTCTCGATTCGTACTCAAAATCTTCCCATCTCGGCGCCCTCAACGTCTCCAAGCAATGCAGCGGGCTCCCGGGCCAAAGCCCTGTAATCCTGTCCCCTTTGCCGCCCTCGCTTCGATACCAGGAATTGCACTCATCCATATACACCGTATCCTTAAAATACACCCTACAATACTCCGTGAAATCACGTACCCGTTCCCGCTTCGGCATCATACTCACATAATCCTCTTTCTGTAATTTGCGGATGCATTTGACGATGTAATCCCCCTCCGTCTCGATCATCATGGTCAAACTCCCACTCCCGATCGCGGAATTGGGACCGAGCATCATGAAGAAATTGGGGAAGCCGTCGATGGCGACAGAGAGGTAGGTTTCTGGGAATGGCGTGAATTTTTGTCGGAGTGAGGTTCCGTTCTTGCCGAAAACGTGAAAGGGTGGCGGGGAGGAGGCGTTGAATCCTGTTGCACAAACTAACACATCGAGGCTAACCTTCCTTCCGTTCTCGAGAACGATCCCTTCGGGTGTGAGTTGGGTGATTTTGTCTGTGACGAAGTCCACGTTGTCTGCGATCAGGGCTTCGAGGTAGCCGGGTCCGGGTGTGAGACGTCGACATCCCACTGCGAAGGATGGTGTTAACGCTTCAGCTATTTCAGGTTTCTTGGAAAGTCTTTCTTTCATTTTCGTTTGGAATAATTCAAATAAACCTTTCTGCAAGTCGCTGTTTTTGAGAGTGTAGCCGTGGATGGTGTTGCCGTCTGTCTCAATGAGTTTTCCTGCCTAAAGTAAGCCTATTTATTTACAATCATCATAGCTAAGTGGACTAATAAGAGTGATTGTAGATGTTTTCAGGCAGGGATGCTTGCCGAAATGATGTGGGTGTTAATAGAGGAGTGACATACGGAATCTAAGGAATTTTTCGGGATTGGTAGCAAACTCAGCTCTCTGCTCTGGTGAAACTACTTTGTGTAAGAAAGTTACAAAATAACGAATAAAGAGTGCCTACAATTAAGTTTCTGGGGATCCAGACCAAGCATCATCATGGCATCTTTGACCAAATCAGTATTGGAAGATGGATAGCCATATTTGATACCTACTATCGCCGAATGGGTTTGAAATCCACGTTTTGCTTCGTACAAAACATGTCATTTGTACCCCCTCGAGTTTTTGAAGGCTGGGAACAATCTGAATGGAACTTGAACCTCCTCCTATTACGCCTACTTTCTTATTCCTGAAATCATATCTACGCAAGTCAGTGCTAGAACTAGACTAGGAGAACGAGAACAAACTGTTGATTCCAAGCTGCGGAATGCATGATTTCTCCTTTAAATGTGTCCAAGCCAGGGATTTTAGGCCATGCGATATCGTTTAAATTCCCGCGAGCAGATACCAACACATCTGCATCATCCTGGAAAGTCTCCCCTGTTTTCGTTTGTGCTACCGTGATGTTCCTGAGCCCTCATGAGCATTTCTCTGACAAGACAAGCTTTCCTCATACCATTTCTTCGCATCCTCATTCCATCTACACTCCGTGACCTTATGTGAAGTCTTCACATGCCTCAACACCCCATATTTCTCCGCCACACGATGTAAATACGCGCAGATCTCTTCCGCAGGCGCATAAAACGCAGACCAGTCCGGGTTAGGATCGAACGAGTATTGATAACTATGGGACGGAATATCGCAAGCACAACCTATCAAACCATCAGACATACTCCACCACATTAAAAGAGGATTCCCATACCTGGATATCTGTTCTCCCACCAGGTCCCACCAATCCCTTCATTCTTTTCATAAATCTGCAAATCGACGTTACGTAGACGTTGCGGTATCCGAATGCCCAGATAGATGCCCGAGAACCCAGCCCCAATGACCCGGATCTTCAAAGGCCGCAGATTCTCAACAGGTTCATCTTTAATCTTGAACTGCCGAACTGATCCCGTCATTCTCTCTCCAGGTCTTGAAATAAATAATGATGTATCAAGGAACAGACGGCGCTTCGGGGGTGGGCATTTCTATATACGTAGACGCCTGTCCCGACGACCCCTCCATCGCCACCAAATCTCTCTTCATAAAGCTAGCCTGCCGATTGCTCTCTGGTTTGATATAGGTAGAAGCTTGTAATTAGATCTAGGATGCTGGTTGGCTGCACTTGTTTCTGGTTACAATGCCACGGCGGGATTCCCCCGGATTGCGGGGCAATCTGGATTTGTATGCCAAATCAGGGTCTGTTCTTCCGTGATGCTGAGTATGGAAATCCCCCATTGTGAGGACGATGTCTGATGACCTCTGTAATATCAATTCTTTGTAAGACTTTGATGATTGGTGATCAGATATTCGTGTATGTGAGGTTCTAGGATTTTGGTGGTGGGGTTTGAGCCTCGGCTCTGCAGCTCGGTTCGCTTTTCAACGAATAGGGGTAATGAATCGTTCACAGAAAGTCACAACGATCATCAAGTTGTGATGATCTGTAACTGCCCAGTGGCGGTAACATGGACATAATATAAACTTGCCTATCGTTCGTTGCTAACATTCTTCTGGGGATTTGTAAAGGTACTTACTGCATTTAGAACAAACCTTGAGACTTCATTTTCATCAGGATATGCTCTTCTGCTTGGGAGTTCTAAGCTCTGTCCAGCTGCTAAAAGCCGTTCATGAAGTTTAATAGTTCAGCTGCGTTTTGGATTCCGTCGGAGGTTCCGACGTTCGAACGAAGTACATGATTTTGCCCGGAGTTAAGATTTTCATAAAGTGATACTCCAGAAGACACAAATCCTTTGGAGAGTGAACCATAGTGATAAGATTCACGTGCAAAAAATATATTCACCTCCTTTATTCCAAGCGCTCTATAAAAGCGCTGACCATGTGGGCTCGCTCTTGAGCGAGCCCACAAAAGCTTGCGAAATTTCCAGTAACTCTCCTTCTACTTCCCACCAACACACTTTTTTCCAAGTCAAAACAACTGACTTCAGGAGCGCTTCGTCATACTTTGTTTGTCTTCCCCACATACGTGGTATTGCATTCATCATCATGGTAAACAACGCAGAAGATGGGACCTTCACCCTCTTTCCAAAGTTCCCCCTCGAAGTCCAATTCATGGTCTGGAAGCAGGCCGCTGACGATCTCCCTGCTCGCGTTGTCGTCCTCAACCACAACGTTCCATCCGGCACTGCCACCACTCGCAGCCAAGTCAAAGAAACCATTCCTGCTCTCCTCCACACCTGCCAAGAAGCACGACGAGTCACCATCGAACGCTACACGTCTGTCTTCGCACCACCCGAGCTTACCTGGACATACAGCGGCAGCCTCTCCCCGATCGTGGTCCGCACCATCTGCAAGTATCTTGGACTCGCACGTTCACCCTCTGTCAACGACATGATCATCTCCATCACCCGCTTCATGAACCACAACCCTTCCTCGAGCACCCACCTCCACTTCTCCGACTTCGCAACCCCCAACTACAACGCCGCCCTCGCAATCACCACCCCGCAATTCCTCAACCCCGTCACCGACACCCTCGTCGTCCACCTCCCGACCCATTTCCCCCTCGCTCCGCGACACGTCCGACAAATCCCCTCTTCGCTCTGGGGTCCCTGGCTTCCCACCGTCAAGCAATTGAAGCATCTCGCTCTGCGTATCACAGGACCGGCGCGTCGACCTTCTCTCTGGTTCTGCACTTGGTTCAGCAAGTCGTTCTTCAATCATGCCCCTGAGCTGGAGTCGTTGAGTATCTTGGTCCCGGATATCTGCGAGGTTTTCGTCTTCACCGTTGATCAGCATGACCGTTTGAGTCCAGGCGATAGGAATGTACGGAAGAATGGTGAATGGACCTGGAAGTTGGATACCGAGTCACAGCAGTTCAAGGAGGTGATGGGTGGGAAGTTTGCTGGTGTTACGTGGAGAATTACGTTGGCGAAGAAAGGGGCTGTCGCGTTGGGGACGTTGGTGAAGGAGTGGGGGTGGGAAGCGAGTATGACTCATTGGTATTTTGATAAGAGGCGTCTCTGCTACCAAAACAGGGAGTTGGTGGGTAAGGCTTGGTTTAGGGCTAATAGGAAGAAGTTGCTCTTTTCTGAGCGTGAGCGTGAGCTGCAGCTGTTGGAGGGTGGAGATGGACAGACGTATTTGTTTGAGGAACCATTCTGATTATGGGAATATTATGGCGGACATTCATCAAAAAGAGAGGCGGTGGGATGCATGTAAAAATTAAATAAATCACATGGCACAAAGGAACATTATTGAGTTGTGACTGCTTTCGCGTTTGTATTGATTTTATATCCTATCATCGCCCTACAAACAGATGCGAGATCTATCTCCTCTCTTCTCTCATATGCCTCGAGATGAAAAATTCCCTCCTCTCAAATCAAGAAGTACAAAGACGAATCCCCGGAGTGAGTCAAGTTAAAAAGGCTAGCTACCCCGTCGAGATCCCCCGAAAATATAAAGTGTACCCTATCATTCATGTACCACGTGCTGAGTCCATGGTCCTCCGTCAATTATTTCTTCTTCTTCTTTCTTCATCAATTCATGCTGAAAGGAACAGGAGATCAAAAGAGACAATGATGAGGAGAATAACGCCTTGCTAATATAACAGTGTGTATTGTTTGTTTTTGGTGTATTGGGATTCATGAAAATATCGTGTGCCTAGACGGCCTTCAGCTTCCACCAGTCCAGCTAGCTCTGCTCTTCGATGTACACCAGTCAATCTCCCACGTATTGAGGAGTTTCGTATTTATTGACGATAGCCGAATTGATCCTCAGATGACCAGTCCATGTTATGTGTAATATTAAGGCCGTGGTTAGTCGCGGCATGGGTGCTAGCTGCGTAGAAATCCAATAGATCCTGGGCAGTGACGCCTGGAAAGTTGGGATTTGTGGTTGGGATTTCTCCGAAGAGAGCGCTAGGTGCGGAGCTTGATACGGTGCCCCCGGTCGAGCTTGGGAACAGCTGAAAGTCAGCATTATTAAGGTGGGAGGGGTTGGCGGTGCTGAAATCTTCGAAACCTTCGTCAACGTCTCGGAGAGATGTGGGTGTGTAAAGCATGGTATTCCCATGGCCAACTGGGGAGATGTGTGGGATAGGGTCCGCTCCGAGAGGGATGCCGGGGGCCTCGAAGCGAGGGTTCTGGAGACGGTTGAAGATATCATGGCTGGGAGTAGGCAAGTGAACATTGGCGCTGTAAAGATCATCGTCTCCATACAGATTGAAGTCATTGCCGCCATTGTTGGTGAAATTTTGGAATTGCTCCGTAAATTGGTCCTGCGCCATGTTATTCGCGAGGAATGGAGATTGACCGGAAGCGCTAGAGGTGTTCAACTCAGAACTGGGAGAGTATTCAAGTTGAAGATGCTGCTCGCTAAACATATCGATCTCGGTGTTGTCTGGATAAGTTGGGAAGCTGATCTGATGCTGGGCTTGTCCATAGAAATTGGAGGGCTCGTATTCAGTGCCCATGTCAATATCCTCCTCAGGGGTGTGGACGATGTTCCCATCGCTGCTTGGAGTGCGGATATTGGTAGTTTGAGGAGTGGGCAGACCGGTGTTGTTTGCCTGCTTCTCCCGGTTCTTGCCGTTGTTCTTTGATCGAACATATTCCCAACCATGCGCTTTCTCCATATGCTGTTTGCAATTGGATTCGCGCTTGGATCGGTATGGGCAAGGCTTGAAATGGCACTCGTAGAGGGGAGGAGCCGATGAGTGCTTGTCGTTATGATGACGGTCCATCTCTTTCTCGGTGGGCCAGCCATACTCGTGGTATTTGCAATTCTCGACTGGGCACTTCCATGGTCGAGAGTGGGTTTTCTCGTGTTTGGTCAAGTCACATGGGCGCTTGAACTCTTTATCGCAGCCGGGTTCACGGCAGCGTTTAGGCGCAAGTTCAGCAGCTGAAGCAGAACGCTTGCGGCGAGCCATTGAACGAAGAATAGATTCGTCGTCCTCGGCTTCCTCACTCAAGGACCGCTTGAACTGGATGCCGCTCTTGCTGTCTTCGTCCATGTCGACGGGTTTACCTGTTGCAATGGAGATAGCCTTTCCGTTCTTCTTCACACGAACAAGCTCCGCTGGTCGACCGTTCTTTGTAAGACCGCCGTGGAGCTTAACTTCGTCGGATCTATAGCGCGACGACAAGATTAGCAAACGCCGTAGACTGGGGATGGAAGTCGACGAGTCACGAGATGAGTCGCAACTCGGCCACCCAGATGGAAGGGAGACATACGATTCTGGGTCCAGCTCGTCCAAGCTCTCTCCCTTTTCCTGCTTTTCCTTGGCGGCCTGAACCTGCTGGGCGTACTGCTTAATCTGATCAACAAGATCGACGAAGTAACCGTTAGAGTATGGCCGATCGTGAGGACGAGTTTGTTCGCGTTCGTTTAAAAATTCAACCGTCGCTTGAATACACCGGATCGACGTGAGGCAGAAATCGAGGTACAAGGCGGCAGTCTTGGTCCTCTCCTTCAAACGCGAAAACCAGTGAGCAACACCCCCAACAACATCAATATTCTGGAAATCACTTACAGGTGCCATAAAAACCAGCGTCTTCTCGAGATCACGAAGGCATACTATCTCCTTATCATGGATCCTTCTGGGACAATCTCGAACAATTGGATGAAAGTCTTTCAAAGAAGACTTGGCGAGGAGGGGCTTCAGGATATGCTCCTGGATGCGATTGCTGGCACGAACACTGAGTCTGGGAAGACTTTGCGTTGAGGAATGGGCGGCAGCCCCTCTAGTTATAGCTGATAATGTGGCAGGAGATCTGACACAGTGCTCATCGGATAAGCTCGCATCTGCATGCTTCTCGGATTTGATTGAGGACCCCAGACCGCTATCAGCGTATCTGGAAGGGCGACGGTTGTGTCGGGGACGAAGAACTCTCTTCCCATTGGTGCTGGGTTCACTTGAGAGTATGGAGTCCATGATAGAGCCGTACGTCCCTGACGTACTGACGGTATGATCTAGGAAGGCGCGAGGGACTGGGTCTGCCTCGTCCGGGAAGGATTGTCTTGTGGAAGTGGGGGAGCGGTCCTCGACAGCAGAGAGACTACGATCAATGTCTCCAAGAGTTAGAGCGACGCGACGTTTGTGAGCGTCGACAACATCTTCGAGCGTTGTTTGAGAGCGACGAGGTAGGGAAGGGACTTTGAATGGTTGGGGTAACTCTTGCTCTGGAGTGGTCGGCGAATGGAAGGTAGCACCTTTTCGAAGGGACATTGTGGTATTAACGGTCGCACGGCCTGACGCATTCGACGAGGAGGGAGTCAGAGGAGAAGATGTGGTCTTTGTAGTTCGGCGGGGATGGCTGAACGACATGCTGAGTGGCCCGGGATGTTTTACGGTGCTAGTATCTGGTCGAAGACTGGGATTGATTAGCCCTGAGGATCCTCATTCATGCAGTGCAAAAATAATGAGTCACAAGTCCAGTAAAGAACCGGACAGTGAAATTCGGCCGAATTAGGCAAGTTCCAAAAAAAAAGATGAAGCAATTCGATCAACGATTATATATCTTCCAATGATTCGCCAATGGAATCGCGACTTGGCAGATATGCCTCAGAGGAAAGGAAGGACTCGGGGAGAGAATTCAAAGAATGAACGCATACGGTTATCGAAAATCGCTCGTCTCGCGGCAGCTCGAGCTGACGGGCGACTATGTTTGCTCCGGGCAATCGCGGACACCCGATCAAGAGGACCGAACAGATTTTTGGAAGAGGACTATTTGTGTGGGAGGATTTGATGTCGACGAGTATATGGAGGCTCAGACAAAAGATGAAGTGATGATGGGACGGAGAGGTTGAGGGGGGATAGCCGCGTTTGATAGCAGGCTGTTGCCTTGGTTGGGGGGGAAGCGCCAAGATATCCTCTGTCTGAGACTATAAGAAGAGGTCTCTGGAACGGTCAACCCTTCACCATGGGGAAATGAAGGATACGCGTTGTGGATTCGTGGCCGGAAAGACGGGTTGAACGGGTTGAACGGGTTGGGACGATGATGGAAGGTCGAGGAAAGAGGAATATGGGCGAAAAAGAGAGTAAGAACTGTAACGATGGAGGTTTGCCTCGCGGTGAGCCTAGGTGAGGTTGCTGCCTATTCTTCGTCCCGAAGAGGAATAGCGGCAGTTGATAATCCTTGCTCGACGCCGCTTCAACAGGGGAACGAGGAAAGGGCTCGTGGGGTGATTGTGACCAGGAGGAACTCGGCTTTTACACTCTTTCACAGACTAGGGCCATCATTCAAGTGCTCCTAGCAATGGGGCGAAGTACATCAAAACATCAAAACATCAAACTTTTTTTCCATTTGGGTGATATTGGCAAGCCAGCATCTATAGAATTGATGTCAAATGACGAGGGCGATGCTTAGACCGAATCCTTCCACTACTAGGTAGTATCCCTTCCCTCAATCGTTGTACTAGTATCATAAGAATGAAATTATTATTGCAAGGCACTTTTCTGTTTTTGCTTTCGCACAAACGAGTCCGAATTAAAAATAGGAACGCTGGACGCTGGACGCTGCACGTCAAATGCGGCACCTTAACCTCGTTTGCTTCAAGTCAGTCACTCTCGTTCCCTTTGTAAGATCGGACACCGATTGACCCGACCCCCCTTCACCGAAGCGGCGATCCTCAAGAGCCTCATTGTGGCCGAGACGAGAGCACCCCGTTTGTGGGATTTTGTCCTGCAGGCACTGAGCCACCGCCTCACCCTCACCCTATCCCAAAATGCCTCAATCACTTTTATTACTTACTAATTACTGGTATTGAACTTCGTTAATTGACCTATGAGGTCATCAGCCATTCTTGAAGGCACTCGAATGCCGGTGAGATGATTAAGGCTACGGTGAGATGACCGGTGACGGCTTCACCACATTTAATTTTTTGGATTTTTTTTTGGATTTTTTTTGGATTTTTTGCATTTTGCATCTTGCATCTTGCGTTTTGCAGTTTGCAGTTTGCATTTTGGCAGTTGGGCAGTTGGGAGTTTGACCTCGCCCGCAAATGCAAAAAGTCGCTCGCGCCGCTTTGAGAAAAACGGTTGTATCGCGCTCGCGCACTTCCTTCACCGAGTACAGAATCTGGTACGAGACCGGTACCGAGCGCAAGTTCGTCAGCCAGAGTCTTGGCAAGTTACGAGTCCTGCTTCGTCTTCGTCTCCCCTATTATCTTACCACCCTCTCACCACCTTCCAAAACAAGTCCTACGAATAGATTAAAACCACGACATTCTCATCCCGCATTTTCTCATCACATTAATCAAAATCCAAACAGCATCGCGCTTAATCATTGGTGTCATCCGTGCGTTAAGCTTGAATCGGCTTTTCGCACATTCGTCAGCTGTCTCTCTCTCAATTCCCATCCAGGACTGTATCCAGCATATCCAGGACTATATATCCAAGGGGGCCCATGACTCTATCCGGAGATAAACAACCAACCAAAGCACTTCTAAAACAAACGATCTGTTCTGATCTAGGAATAAATCGTGACAAGTTAATTTCTGGTTTCTTTCCCGTGACTCTTTTCTCTTCGCCCTCGAATCGGCTCTCTCCCTTTCCCCTTCTCTAGATGACTCACCCGCCCTTAAGCAGCGACACAAACAGCCGGAAACTTTCGCATCTGAATCACTTGGACGAAAATCACTTCCCCACGCCGCAGGGCTGCATAACTCACTACGGCCAATTCGTCATCTTGGAAATCATTCGCTCGTAAACCAACCATGCCCTTGCCATGCCCTTTCCCCCAATCGCCCTTTTCCCCTTTCGCCCTCACTCTTGCATATGGAATACGCATCTGAGAATGGAAAATTCCCTCACCAGCCCTACGAGATCCAGTGGTCTACATGTTGATCGCGCTCGCTCCGGATTTGAGAGGGTTGAGAATGAGGCGATGCTGGTTATGTTATGATGCAGTGCATGATGCTGTTGGCATCAGTTTGCATCATGTTGCGTTTCTGACCAATTGTTCGTGAAAACGCGGGCAGGTGAATAGATGTTGAAGCAGCGAGGAGGGCTGTGCAGCCGCTCAAGCTCGTACTCTCAAGTTAAGGAATGTGGCTTGGTAGTTGGTGCCTAAGGTGTAATAGTAATGGGACACACGTGATTTCATCATCATGAACACGCCAGGGACGGTCGAGGTCTTGATTTAAGATCTTTTCCCCTTATTTTCACTTGACTTGAGAATATGAGTGACTTGACTCTTCATACAGACGTCCAAGTTTAGGGGTCAAGTTGACTTGAATCAGCGATTTGGACCAGGACTTGAATTTATAGCCAACCAAAGCTGCAATATTCGACTTACTTGAGCTTATTCTTTTCGTTTTTCCCCGTTAATTTGCGTCAACACGATTTTCACTGTAAATTTATCCAAAATTCAATAGATTTGGCAAATCAGTTTATCCAAATAGCTCAACAAGCTCGCAAAACAAGCTATTGGCAATTCAAGCGCACAAACTTTTTTACGTGTTTTTTTGAGGCTCAAAATTACACAGATAAGGCTTTGCAAAAAAATATGATATATTTTGCACAACGTGCATTCAGTTCCCTTGGGCTGCGTCGAAGTATGGAATCAATACACTGCGAAAATCTCTAGAAAAACGCACAGATTTTGAACACCGCCAGGTACAAGTACATAAAGATATGAGAAACGAATTGTGCTGTGCTTTTTGATAATGCAGATACTAAGGGGACTTTCCAAGGAGTTCATGAACGCACTGCAGGCGTATTATTCGGATAATTTCATAACGCTGGTTGATGGATCCACTGTCTAGTGACTTGAAAGAGACAGCCCGCTCAAAGAATTTCCACAAACATAGGGGTATCTCTAGTCTTTAGCTCTTCATTCTCCCTCCATGGCAAAGTCCTCCTGCCCCTTACCCCATGCAGCAATACCTCTCGAGAAGCTGCCAACAATATCATTCGCACTCGTATCCTCATCGCCTGGCCTCTCCTCTTCCGCATCCTCTTCAAATCCAATTCCCTTCGTCCACCATTTGAGCCAATTCTCAGCTCTTGCACCTTCAATCGC
>Ga0182030_10002191_pt1 | contig 41315 bp, 85 predicted proteins | sample 812S3MmetaG_FD_121299 | JGI IMG/M metagenome (GOLD analysis project Ga0182030, IMG submission 121299) | Permafrost microbial communities from Stordalen Mire, Sweden - 812S3M metaG (Illumina Assembly) | ecosystem: Environmental > Terrestrial > Soil > Wetlands > Permafrost | place: Sweden...
ACCTTTTTTCCTATATTCAATGTGAGGGGGTTTTTAGTGGTATTTGATCGGTATTTGAAGTAATTACTTTATACCATCTCCCTGTAAGCTATCAACTAATTAGTTCAAATACCTGTCAAATACCACATCAAATACCGGTATTTGATCTATCAAATTTTGTCAAATACCACACACACTTACGTAGTAAGTGTGGTATTTGATAATGAGATTTGAAGCCAAGTTATACAAAATAGACCCAAGAATTGCGACTGCTTGAAGGTTTATTTTTATCAAGTAATTCTTTTAAGCATTTTTGCTTTTCAACCATCTCGCTTAAAAGCTTTCTTGTATAGTCACCAGATTGACCAATAGACTCGGATAAAGAGAGTGCTGTAAATCTAATTCCTGGCTTCCTATTCATTTCCTTTAAGATTCTGTCTTTGTCTGTGTTTTTCCCTACCATGAAACTTTTCTCCGCTTCGTTCGGCTCATTCCATAAGACATGAACACTGCTACAACCTTCTATAATGCTAAGGTGAAAATCTTGATCTCTCCATTGCTCGCCATCTTTAAGTTTCGAGCAAAACATTCGGGCATTAGTCCCTATCCCTTTTTCCGGACGTTCAATTTTAATCATAAAATCCATAGCACCACGGAGTGCGCTGCTCCCTCTTTCTGAAGTCCCCCCTTTATTGGTATGGTGAACCAGAATGATAGCGCAACCAAGCTGTTCATTGGCGAGCCTGCAAGCTTTTAAAACCATACCCATATCCTGCGCACTGTTTTCATCAGCAGAGACAGAGGCTGTGTGCAAGGTGTCAATAACAAGTACATCTAAAGAATCAGCTTCTTTCCTTTGCTGTCTTTCCTTCCATTCTAAAATAAACTGTAAAATATTGTTTGGTTCGTCAAGTCCATCATCATAAAATTGAGGTACGCTTTTATAAAATGTGAAGTTATGGAGATTTTCGACTTCGTGATGTTTTAAAGCTGCTGTAAATCTAGGAGGCAGTCCCCCTACTCCTTCGCCAGCACAATAAGCCACATTAAGAGGGCGATTAACTGAAAACCTTCCTGCCCAAGATCCTGCGATACACATTTGGATTATCATATCAATAACAACAAAAGTTTTACCGCATCCAGGTGCTCCATAAACCATTCCAATATCGCCAGCACCAAAAACCTGATTCATTAACCATTGTTTTTCAGGAATTAGAAGTAGTTCAGAACAAGTTAAAGGAGTAAAAATAGGCAATGTAGGAGGCTGAGATTCTTTTAAAGAAGAAGTTTTCTTCTTTATTTCTTCATATTCACGAATTTTTATATCTATAGAGGCGTTTATAGAAATTTTCTGGGATTCAGAAGCGTGTATTAGTTGTTGTTTAAGGTCTAGAATGTCCTTAAGAATTCTTTGAGAAACATAATCGAGTGAATTTGTATTGTTTTTTTTAGGCATAACACCTCGCAAAGTTATTGAAAAAAAATGCGTTCGGTGCTAATATGAAGATATCCAGATCATTCATATAAGCTCCAAGCTTGATAAATACCCCGATTAGACGCCGGGGTATTTATTTTTAATCCCCCTGTTATATCACACTTCTTGCCTTCCGCACCAGCAAAAACGGTTACTACACCGATCCAGACAGCATTTGAGCATGTTTGGAATGATCTTGATATCTTTGTCGTTAATCTCTGTAGATACCAAAAAACCTTTTCTTTCCATAAATTTAAGCGGTTGTTTGAAAATAAGGTCATAAGCGTTTTCGTCGGTAAAGGTAAATGGAATATCGTTTAAGTAATAGGCACAGACTAGATCCATTAGAATCATGCAGGGATAACCATATAGATCTATTTTAAAAGCACAATGTTTGCAAATGTAAGGATCTATTTTAATATCCATATACTTCAATTCGGGTTGATTTTTTATAACGGAAATGCTAGACTGGTTGAGTCAAATCTAGTTTTCATTCCGAAAACTTGTTTTTTCTTTTCTATTATTATTATTCTCTTTGGGGGGTCGATTGGCGTTGGCTCCCCCATTTTCATAAACTTTTTAAAAATTCTTATCAAATCATTTGTGTAAATCTTTGTTTTTGTATATGTTTTTCCCGATGAGGTGAAAAATGCGAGAAGTACTCCGAGAGCTATTAGAGGGCATGAAACGCGATCCTGATTTTAGACTACTTGTTTATTTTGCCGGGTTTCTTTTTTTGTGTCTTCTTTGGCTTATCATTATTTTCATCTTTTACATTTAGCCAGTCATAAACAGTGACCTCACCCTTTGTTTGTTTTTCGATAGCTAAAGCAAGTTTAAGGCTTGGGATATGGCCTTTTCTTAAGATTCTGTTTAGAGTAGGTTGACTAGTTTTTACTTTTTCAGCAAAAAAATTATGTGCAATCCCGTTTCCAACTAAGTATGAGAGTAATTTTGTCATTTTTTTTCTCTTTTTTTTATTTTTCTTGTATTTAAATTCCGAATCTGAAATGATAGGCATCATAAGAGAAATGAAAAATAAACACAAGGAGAATAATATGAACGCCAATCATAATGAGTTAAAACTAGCTGTAGAGAACTTGAGAAAGGTTTCGACGGCTTTAGATCAATACGCTAATAAGCAAGAAAACTATAACTCTCCATATGCTCAATACTTAGAATGTTTGTCTTGGGATATGTTTAGGCACGCGAACGATATTGAACGCATAGGAGTGGAATTTTATGTCTAAAATGGATTTATACTATGATAATGTACTTAAATTGGATATATGCTGCATTGGATGCGGTAAAGCTGATGAAGTTGTGGACGGTGAGCCTTGGACTGAATTAGATGCTAAAACGAAGTTATGCCGAGAATGCTTTAAAGAGTATTTACTAGATGAAGCTGATGGCTGCCCTTATTGCACTAACGGGTGCAGAAACTGCCTTTTATAAAGAAGGCCGGATGATTAGAGGCATCCGGCCAACAACGAATGATAAACAACAGGAATTTATGTTTCGATTCCTATGATACGAAAAAATAAATATGAATAAAGGAAAAAATATGAGTACAGAAAATTTACCAGCAATACAAAACAATAACCTAATGCCAAGCCAGCAAGAATTTCAAATGCTGCAAGTTATAGCTAAAAACGCTCAAGATAGCGGTCTCTATGGTGGAGTAGGACAACAGGCTAAGATCTTCATGGTTTTGCTTGCAGCGCGTGAATTAGGCGTCAGTCCTATGTTGGCTTTGAATGGTGGCATTTGGAATATAAACGGAAAGATAGAAATTTCAGCGAGGTTAATGAATGGACTTATACGAAGAGCTGGACATAGTATTCAAATCATTACCTCTAACGATAACGTTTGTACTCTTATTGGCAAGCGTTCTGATGGGGATAGCTTTGAATGCACTTTTAGTATGGAAGATGCTACGAAAGCGGGGTTAGCTAGTGGTAATGTTTGGAAAAAGTATCCTGCTGATATGCTTTATAATCGTTGCATGTCTAGATTGGCTAGACGTTTATTTTCGGACGTAATCGGAAATTCCTATGTCGAGGGTGAGATCAGAGAAGCTAAAGCGGTAGAACAATTAGAACAAGCAGATTGTGAGGATATCACAAAAAAACCTGACACAATAACGGATCACTTTCAACCTGATACAGATTTGAGTCAGGAAACGAAAATTAGCAGTGAACAGCTTGATATGCTAATGGTTGCTTACGCAAAGACAACGCAAGATTTTAAAGAGAACATGGAAAAATATATTGCTAAGGAATGGAACGTAAAAAAGCTAGAACATTTACCAGCTATTCATTTCCAGAAGATCATGAACTGGATAGCTAAAAATATGGAAATGCAAGCGATGGCGGTGCAATCATGAAAGTAGATTATTCTTTAATACCTGAAAGAATTATGCAAAATCTTTTGTATTATGTGAAAGGTAAAGAAGCACCAGGCGGTTTTCTTTATGCTGTGTTAAGCAATAATTTATTCAAAGCAATCTCAAAAGCAGATGATGAAATGTTGCCTTTGATTCCGTTATTAGTGATGTATATTCATTGGGAAGTACCTGCTTCATGTCATGGTAGCCCTGAACATGTTAAAGCTTGGATGGAGAAAAAGGCGGTGCAGCAATGAAATGGATTAAAGTCGTAGATCGTTTACCGGAATTTAATCAACAAGTTTTATGTTTTGATCCTGATCATTCGGAAGCAAAAATATATGTAGTTAAGTTAGAAAAAGAAGATTTTTATCAAGTAGATAAATGCAAACTTGGTCACCCACAACAATGGATAGAAGCTTCGGGAGAATCATACTTTACATGGAAACCTACCCATTGGATGCCGCTTCCTAATCCACCTGAAACAGATGGTGGTGAATAATGCCGGTAATTGATCTTATTCAAGGCTCCGAAAAATGGCTTAAATATAGGCAATCTCGTTTAATGGCTACGGATGTTCCTGTCGTGCTAGGGAGTAATCCCTGGCGTACAAAGATAGAACTCTTCGAAGAGAAGCTTGGCTTGAGGCCACCAGTTCAGTTAAACGCTGCTATGGAAAGAGGGCAAAAACTTGAACCTGAAGCTCGCAAATTAGCCTCTGAATTATTAGGGATTGAATTTGAACCTATTGTTATGGAATCTACTAGATTTCCTTGGTTAGCTTCTTCACTCGATGGTATTTCCTCATGTGGTAAATACATTCTAGAAATAAAATGCCTTTCTGAGCGTTCACATGAGGCTGCTATAGATGATATAATACCTCCTTATTATATAGATCAAATACTTACGCAATTGGAAGTAACCAAAGCTAATATATGCTATTACTTTAGCTATCGTCCTGAATACACCGGAAAACCTTATGCAATAATTCCAGTATATCCAAATAGAGAAAAACAAGCCGAGATCATAGCCAAAGGGTCAGATTTTTATTTTAATCACCTGTGTGTTATGAATCCGCCGGAAGACTGGAAGCTAAAGGAGAGGAAATGATAGTCGATATTACCGAAGAAGAAAGAGAATTCCTTGAAAGAGTCTGTCATCGAGCTGAAAGATTTGCTTTTTTAGGATTAAAAGAAAATCCTTTCGACAAGGATTTAGAAAAAGTAATGATTCTAAAGAATAAATTCAGAGCATTAGATCCTAATTTAATGAATAGATATCTTTCAGATGAGAAGTGAAATTAGAAGAAGATGCTCTTGTCTTTCAGGCCAGGGCATCTTCTCTTGGAGTAGTTTTGACTCAAGGTTTCTACGTAATATCTTACGAGCTTTTTTCTTTCCAAAATTATCTGCAAGTATTTCAGCAAATGATTTAAGTGATATTGAGCCGGAAGTGAATGCATATTCCACCTCCTGGAAAGAGAAGACTGTCTTCATGATATATTGTAGATTACTTGCAACCTTTTTTCATTTTCTTTTCCATTTTCATATCTTTCTTTTCGTGGGCTTTCAGATCACCCTTAAGGCTTTTTACTTCTTTTTTCATTTTCTTTTCTTTCATAAAATCCACCCTTTGTTATTGTGATATTTAACATTAGATAAAATAAAAATTTTATACAAATAAAAGATGAGGAAAAATGAATATTGATGAAATCTGGGAACATCATCGATATGAATATGTTCAAACATGTCCGACATGCACAATGGAAATGAAAGTATTGACACAAAAAGATAGTTTTCCAGAATATCACACAGAAATTTATGTCCAATGCCAATGTGGAGAATATTTAGAGTTTATATTACCTGTAAATTGAGGAAAAATGAAATTTATTATGATCGTATTCTTAATGGGTCTGTGTCTAATTGGTTGTACGGCATTACTGACCCCGATGAAAGAGGTCGCTGAAGAGGCTGTGATTGATGAGACTGAGATTCTGATTGAGGCGGCTGACAAGGAGATTCAGGCTTTAAAGGTGAAACCTGGCGTCCGATAGTGATATTGTTTTCTATTCTTATTTCAGTATTTGAAAAGGTCCAGCATTCGCCTGTTTCATTTAAAAATACCACCCAATAAAGATCAGTTTCTATTCCATAGTCTATCAGGAAATGGGCGAACCCTTTTCCTTTTTTTGTATGGAGACATATTGGAGGATCTAATTGAAGTATCATTTTTTCTTTTTCATCGGAATTTTGCCACCATGTTTTCTAGCCACATCTAATGCAATCGCAATAGCCTGTCGTTTTGGCTTGCCAGCATTTTCTTCAGTCTTTATGTTTTTACCGATTGATTTTTTACTTCCGGATTTGTCTAATGGCATTATAACACTCTCCAAAACGAGGTTCTATGAAACATTTTATTTTCCTTCTTATACTTCCTTCGCTACTTTTAGCAAAAGAAAATTTCGAACATAAACAACAACTTATGATCGAAAATCATATATATGCAATAGATCACATCGTCAATGATTTGTGGGGTGGAATTCCTGAAAAAACTCATGCTGATTTAATCTATCATATCGAATCGTTAAAGGTTTTGATTTACGATTAAGCAACCCTAAATCCACTGAAGAGACATGATTCTGTGCCACCAGCCACGCCGATGTTTTTAGTTCCTCCTCCTAATTGGATATACATTCCGACAGTATCTCCTGCTGTAGCACTATATAAATATGTTCCTCCTGCAATAAATTCACCATTTACAGTAAGTCCAAGAGCCCCAGGAGAATTATCTATTATACGTAAATTGGTTGATCCATTGAAATAAAAATAACCCAAACATGTAGTGCTCGTAGAAGATCCTGAACTCGTATAAACATAAAATGTTGCATTTAATTGATAAATTCCTGTGGTTGGGAAAGTATATAGATGAGTTCCTGTATTAAAACCTGAAGCAGAATCAAATGTTACGGTATCATAGGCAATTAAATATTGTGTTCCATCCCCTGTCACACCTCCAATATTTCCTGAAAGTTTTACTGCGAAATTGACTGGAGTAAATCCACCACCACCAGCTTGCCATGTAGGTAATGCTGAAGCTCCGTTACTTGTGAGTACTTGACCACTGCTACCAACTCCTGAAACGTTTTGCAAAGCTCCTGTTGATGTAGTTCCTCCGCAAATGACTGAATAGGCTGTAAAGGATGTATCGCCAGTTCCACCACCAGCCACTACAGCAGTTCCATAAGTTGGTTGACTACTAGATCCTTGTGAAATAAAAGGAACGCCACTGGTTGCAGAAGGAGCAATTAAATTAACAGCATTACTTGCGCCACCCGTAACGACATTATATTGCGTTAAGGCTTGTACACCAAGTTGACCAGTAGAGCTGTTGATGGTTGTAAGAACAGGATTTGAAGCGGTTACGCCAACGATACCAGCAATGAAACATAAATTTTGTTGACCTGCACCTGAGCCTTGTGTTCCTATTCTAATAGTATTTGATTCTGTGACATTAACACCATTATTCCCGATGGCGATGTTTGAACTTGATGCGCCTGCGTAAATTGAACCTGCCAAGTACCCTATCGCGATGTTGTTTGTCCCCGAAACGACCGCATACAAGCTTTCATAGCCCACAGATGTGTTATAATTACCGGAAACTCCAAGATACTGTGCTGCGAAGCCTATAGCCGTACATGCACCAGCACTCGTGATTGAGTTACCGGACTTGTACCCGAAAAACGAATTGGCTACCCCACTCGTTAACGCTGTGCCGGAAAGTTGACCGTAAGCTGTTGAGAATGTGGCACTAGTAATATTAGATCCATTGTCTCCGAGAAAAAGATTGGTGATGCCAAAGTCAACCGTTTCAACTGTTCCGACAAGAGCAAAATGAGGCGTGGCATTGGCAGTTAAAACGCTAGTAATAGTTCCATTATTTATCGTAGAAACAAAACCGTTAGCATCAACGGTAAATTGAGCAGAATTGAAAGCTGCTAATCCTATCTTTGTAGAATCCGTAGAAGCAATAGCCTGCGATCTTTGTATAATGCCTGTAACAGTATTTCCGGAGCCTGTAAATTGAAAAGGAGTTGAACCTGCTGCAGAGGTAGAACCTAAAATATTTAATATACCTAATGCAGGAACGGCAGTTCCAGAATTAGTTACAAATGAAGTTGGAACAGATGGTGGTAAAATTCCTGTTGGAATTCTGGAAAATCCGGATTGCGACATTTATTCCCCCTTACCATAAATAGCAACAGCATAAACAGAATCTGTTTGAGCTCCGGATGTAGTTGTGGGAGCTATTAAATATTTAATCCAAAGCTGTGTATTTTTTTCATATCTAAAAGATTCATTATCGTCTTGGTCACTTGTTAAATCATAAAGTGTAAAAGCATCCTCAAGTAAAGGGAAATTGTCATTAACCCCATCGAATGAAATCATGTAAGTTCCATTCGAATCGTTGATGAAATGGAGTACACGCATAGCATGAGCAAACGGCACTCCAAATTTGGTGTATGAGCCAGTAATACTCGCAATAGCTGCTGTACGCACAGAATCAAAACGGACAATATTTGCTGTCATATTCTACCTTTATGTAAATATTAAGCTACTGTGAAACCACCACTATTATCTTGAACAACCCATGTTGTGTTAGCAACCGTGCAAATAATTTTAACAGCTTGTCCATAGGCTGCTGTAGAAGTTAAATTACCTGTCGTAATCGTAGATGCTTCATTTGGTCCATAGATGATTTGACCTGTTGTATATGTAATAGCCCAGCCACCGGTATTTAATTGACTTCCAACGATACCAATAATATCACCAACGGCTGAGGTGGTTGGAAGTGTAAAGGTAGTTTTAGCAGAATCATTAGCAATATAAATATGATTAGACAACATGGCTTGAGTTGCGCCAGCAACCGGAGTTACGACTAATTGTGGTGTCGCGGTTTGAAATGTTGGTAATGCTGCCGCGCCATTGCTTACGAGATATTGACCGGATGTACCCACGCTTGCAAGATGCTGAAATGCTCCCATGGCTGTTGTTCCTGCAGCAATTAAAGTATAAGCTGTTGCAGTTGCGATTCCAGTTCCTCCATTCGGAACACCTAGAGTACCTGTTAAATCAATAGTAGAACCAGAAGCGGAAGTAGTCAATCCTGTAGTACCACCACTAATAGTTATTGCCCCTACTGTTGGAGTTGCCGTTCCGCTGTCGGTTATAAGTGAAAGTAAATCACCTGTTGAAGAAATAAACTGCTCCCATGTAGCTGTTAGGCCGGAAACACTAGCGAGTAATCCTAGACAAATCCAAGCACCAACGGCAGGTACAACAACAATTTGACCTACTTGTACAACACCATAAGGGGCATAAATAGTTTGTGAAGTAGGGGCAGCAGGTAAATACATTGGAAAACATGGGTTGTTACCATTGCTTAAACCAGCATTTGCAGAAACGAAATTTTGGTTAACAGGAAACATAGGGAGCACTCCTTGGTGATGTATTGATTAAAATTTAAAATGTATGACAATTTAAAACTAGGTATATTTACGAAAAATTCATTGAGATTGCGGTATAAGTATCAATTTGATACATTCAATCTAATAAGAGGAAAATATTAATAATAAAAGGAGAATAATATGAGAAAATATTCAGAATACGAAAAAGAACAAATAAGAAAAAATAATGATAAACACTTCTGGAAATGGTGCTGTGTTTTTGGAGCAATAGACCTATTTAAGTTCTTTACTGGTGGTTTTGATTGAAGAGTCATTTTTAGGCGGATTCTTGGATTCGCCTTTCTTTTGTTCTTTTGATTTATCGAGCATCACTCTAATCGTAGATAAATCTTTCAAAGCTTTATAATCTTCTTGATCTGACATTAAGTTTTCCTTTTAGGTTGTTTTCGTAGTTTTTTCCAATAGTCATACATCGTATCAAGTTTTACATAATTAGGATTAGGTGGCTCACCTTTCTTTGGTTTTTTATAGAGAGGATCTTTAAGAATTTCTTGGAATAATGATGCACCTAATGATTCTTTATCTTCTGGCGACCAAGCGCCAAAAATGTTTTTACCTTCCGTTATAGGAATATGCATTTTACTTGCGATATTCATCATTTTTTCACGAGAAACATGTAAATATTTATATGATTCCCCATTATGGTATTGGATAAACATTTTTTCTTCATCAGGATCATAGGTGAATAATGCTACATTTGAAGATCTATCTTCTTCCGGAATCTGTAGAATATTAGAAACCACCTCAATTATATCTTGAGAAGGTTTTTCAATTTCATCTGGAAAAAAGCTTTTATCTTTACCGTTTACTTTGGCAATTATTCCTTTTTTACCTTCATGCTTGATTTCACCCACTCCATGAGGAGTAATTACTAAATTTTTAAAATCTATATCTAAAGGTTTATGTTCAGCTTTTTTTACAGGTTCTGGTTTAGTTACAGGAGGTAATTTAATATTTTCTAATAATCCTTCTAAATCTTGCCCTTCAATTTTCGGTTGAATCGCATCCAATTCTTGGCTTGCGGATTCCATTGTCGGGAGTTCTTGTGGTTGATGTTGGATTGCTTGCTCATTTTGCTGTTTTCCTTGTTGTTGCTCTCCCATCATTTCTTGCAATATGCTCTGAGTTTGTTGTTGCTCTTGAGGTTGTTGTTGCTGTTTCTGCGATTGAAGAAACATTCCATAATCTTCAACAACTTTTTCTAATCCACCATCAACTTTTTCTAATACTGCGACTTTCTCTTTAGGAAGCAATTTCTGTAATATTAAGGCTGCCGTAGCAGGGTCGTGACCACTTTGTAGAACCGTTTTAAATTTATTATCTTCTTTTAAATTTTTAACAAGGTTTACACTTTGTTGCGGATCAATCTTAACTGGTGGCATTCCAACTTGGGGAGCTGCTTTTGGACCTTGAGATTGTGGAGTTGGACTAATAGGACCATTTGGCTTATTCGGTCCTTTAGGCGGTTGAGGAGGTTGATTTGGCGGTGGATTATTTGGAGGGTTCTTTAAAGGATTAAAAGATATCTGCGGAGGAGCACCTTTTCCCGGAACTTGACGTTGAGTATTACCTAATCTAGGATTAGGAATATTTATAGTTGTTCCTTGTCTACCTTGAACTTGACCTCTAACTGCAGGCAATACTGCGCTAGGTTGAATAGCTTTTCCTGCTTGAGATAACGCATATAATCCTGTTCCAACAGCTCCGGCAGTTCCTAAAGCACCAATTGCAGTTAATGCAGCTCTTTTCTTTCTATCTTTATTTGTCTTATGAATTTTTTCATGCTCTGTAAGATAATCGTCAGCATTTGTTTTGTTCTTTTTATCGGGATTAGTTAATGCCTGTAAAATAGTATCGGCAGTATATCCAGCAGCCTGAGCAGTATAAATAGCATTTGCAGCTTTAGGAAATTGACGCGAAATTCTATTTAAAATAACACTTGGAGTGTAACCGTATAAAAGTGCTTTACCTATTAACGCTGACATATTTTACCTTAAAAAATTCTAACATTTTTTAAAATTGTCTCTAATCCTTTTAAAGGAGGATTTTCTAAAGTTGAACCAAGTTGATTAAATTGATCATGATTTAATTTAATTTCACCTTTTAAAGCAAGTTCATTAACAATATCTTTAAATTCGTCCCATTCAATATCTTTATCTAAATAAGCTTCTCTTAAAAGTACTAAATTTGCAGCAGGATCTTGTGTAAGTACATCTTTAATATTATTTCTTATTATTTCTGTTTGTTCGGGTGTATATGGTGTTTTCTGATGCTTATATTCTTTGGCAAACATATTGCCTGCACTTTCCGTGAAAGAATCCCAAATACTTTTATCAGGTCTAGTTTGCTTATCATAAGAAGAAATTATTTTTCTTGGGATTTCTCCAAGATCAGAAATAACTTTTTCGATTTGTTCTGGATAACCACCGGCATTATTTAAAAATCCTCTGACAGTATCATAAAGACCTTCTTTCAATAAAGGTTCTACTTTATTTTTAATAGAATCAATATTTTTTTTATCAAAAGCTTTATCTGAAAATTGTTTTGGAAGTTCTCTTTCTAAATTTGAAATATTATTTTTAAATATTCTCGCATGCTGTGCTGCTTCTTCTTCTATTTCTCCTTCAGTTTTTCCTTCTGAAAAACCATTTTCCCCTTTCTTTCTAAACAAAGCCTTTATTTCGTCATTGGGATTTTCCATTAAATTTAATAATTTATTTTCATATTTTTGACCATATTCTTGCTGTTTAATTTTTATTTCTGCATTTTCTTTTTTTTGATTTTCATTAAGTGCATTTAAAGTATTAAATTCATCGTGAAAATCAGCAGGAAGATGTTTTTCTATTTTTTGCTTAACGATACCATGAGTTTTTCTAATTAGTTCTTCATTACTTAAAATAGGTTTTGTTACCCTAATATTTCTTTGACCTTTATTAGGAGGAGCATTTACATTCGATATATTATCTTCTTTTGTATTAGATGCATTAGAAGTACTTGGTGTTGATTTATTTGATCCATCTAAAGAATAATCTATTTCAGAGGCGGCTCTTGCGTTGGCTAAACCACGGGATCTTTTCAATTGATCGCCAATGATCTGAGCGCGAGTATTTGGGTCTTTGATTCCAGATAAATTTATTCCTAATTGTCTTTCAACGCCCTTATTTTCGGCATAATGTTTTAATTCATCGGCTGTGCCTTCTGCTAGCCCACCAATAATAGAACGAGCAAAAGAAGGTTTTTGTTTAGGTGTAGGATGTAATACTTGTACCATAAGACCTCTTAATATTTAGCAACACCTGTTGCAGCATTTGTAAGACCAGATAACGGATTCATGTAACTTGCAACTGCCCCAGGTATTGCTCCTGCAAATTGTCCTGCTATATCAGCCCAAGGATTTTGTTGTTGTGGTTTTTCGACAAGAAATCTATCTTGTGGTCTTTGTCCAAGCAATTGATTGCTAAATCCCATAAGATCGCTTAATGCTTGTCTAGATAGTTCCTGACGCTTACTGGCTAAATCCTGTGAAAAGTTTGATGCTGCTGCTGTCGTTGTATTCTGAAAACCACTTCCACGTCTTCCACCCGTTCCTCCTTGACTAAATCTAGATGCTATCTGTCCAAGTTGTCCTTGAAATTGTCTATGCGCTGGTGCTTCCATTTGTTCAAATTGATCTTCATCACCCATAGCTAATTTTGACAGGAAACTATCAGGACCAAGATGTCCAAACATTTGCTGAAAAAGACTCATTTGTTCAGGTGAAAATTGCTGCAATTGTCCCTGTTCATATCCTTTAGGAATCTTATCACCTTTAAGACTGCCACCTGTTGAATTTCCTTTGCTTCCAAAACCTGTATTGGACTTCAAGCCTCCATAGCCTCCCATTGAGCTAGAACCGCCATTAAAATTATTCATAATTACCTCAATTTACTAGCCATTCTAAAATTATTATTCCTGACGTAATTACAGGGGCTCCAGCACCTGCCGTTATTACTATATCATCATCAGTAAGCATAACACTTATTTGATTTGTTGCAGCAACAACATCGACATACGGCAAAGGATAATAATTCGTTCCGTCGTATGCAGTGCCTGTGATTATAGCAAATTGCGCAACATCGGCAAATTTTATTCCATGTGGAATAGATAAAGGATTAGGCAACGCTGCTGGTGGAACATTCGTAAAACGGTACACCTGCCTCAAAGATTGATTAGTTCTGCCGTGAGTAAGGTAATAGACTTTTCCTGTAATGGCTGGCCTATTAGATGGGTAGATTCCGATTACACGATTGTTAATAGCTCCGGCAATCTCAATATAGCTTTTACTGATTTCCTGCGTTAAATCTTTAGCTTCTTCGGGAAATTCTCTAGAAGTTCGAAGATATGGAGCTTTATTGATAACGGAGGTATTGAGACTTGTCATGATAGCCATCCAGCGCTTGATAAATCAAGTATAGCGGCATGGAATTCAATTTCAGCAAATTGATATGTCAGCGTTGGATCTCTCATTTGTGCATCGTTTAAAGTGAATCCAAATTGAACCGTGTCCCCGATCAAACTTGTGTTCATTCTATGCCATATTTGCTGTTGACTATTTGTAGATGTGCTTGCACCAGATGAAAACCCAATTGCATTAAGTTGACCTAAGTTTGTATTTGCGACATTTGACATATTGGGAACTAAAGCTGGCGACAAACCTAAATTAGTGCTTTCAGGACATGTATAAAGAACCGTGCTATAAATTAAACCATTATTTACCGAATCTATACTTGGAACAATAGGCCCTGAATTATATTCATTGGCATCATCAGTGCTTAGAAATATTAAAAGAGTAACTTGAGAATAACCACTGTTAGTAAATAGATATTGCTGTGGTCCTAGTCTTGTTTTTCTTCCCATTTCCCATGATGTAGGAAACTGCTTTGAATATATTTGAGGAACATACATGCGAGTTATTTGACCACCACCAAGATATATACCTGTTACGGCAGGGCTTAAACTAAATGTATTTACATCAATTAATTTTACTTGAAAAACTATACCGTTTACTTGAGTTCCAATAGTTCCTTGAACCCCACTTATTACAATGTAATCATCGGCATTTAGAGAATGATTAGGGCTTGTGACAATATTAGCAGCTATGTTTTGAATATATAATGATACTGATTCACTTGTAAGATCTGTTTCTCTAGATAAAATATAACCCTGCTGATTTCCTGCAATTACTTTAGGCTGCAATAAATTAGACTCTCCTGAATCCCAAGGATCATTCCATGTATCCCATGAAAGATAAGGCAACGTAGCCCATGTATCTCCCGTTTGTTCTCTTATTTGGCCATAAGTAGTATAACATTCATTAAATATTGCCCATGATTGATCTCGGTAGTTATATTGCAATGTTTGAGTGGGAAAAACAGGTGAAAAATTATCACTTGGATAAGTAAAATATATCCATTCATTGATAAAATCACGTTGTGAACAAAATCTTTCAGATCCGTTGTTTGTGTTATCAATTTCAAATACTTGATCGGGTATTTCTAAGTCAAAGCGCGAACAACTTGTTTGAGCAGTAATGATAAATCCTCTAGGTCCACGCGAAATAACACCCTCATCCATAGTAACGGCTGAAAATGTACTGGCTGAACCAAGTTCGGCATTGATAATATAAAACTGAAATGGAAAAATATCATCGCCTGTATAGATAAAACGTGTCTGAATACTATTATTAAATCCTACGATCAAAGCGTCTTCATTAGCTGAAACTGTAGTAATAGCTTGATCTATAGCTGCGGGCGCAAACCCACCAAACCCAAATTGATCTTCCCAATATGAATATGGTTGTGCTGTTTGATTTACAGGTGTCAAGATTGGAAAGAATTTGATACTTGTGTTCAAAATGTCTGGAGGTTGATAAGCAAAACTTGAAGTATAATAAGGCGTACCATTCCAACTATAAACGACAACATCCTGTAAATATATTGGTGCTGCACCTGCCGTTGATGTCTGAATAACCGCACCAAAAAACAAAAGTCTATCTTTAAATGGTACAATTAATCTAGCTCCAACAAGATAATATTGAGCTTGTGGAGCATCTTCAATTGTATATAGGTCTTGTGATAATGGAGGCATAAAGTTAACCCAGCCAGTACCATCGTACCATCTAATGCAATCTACAGAAGGATTTGAACGATTGGTTAGATATTGTGCTATTCCTCCAGTTCCATTTGTCGCAATTGTTGCATTTGGAAATTCCACTATGACATTATTTTCATCGGTTACGGTTATTACATAGCCAGTTTCAAAGTTTATTCCTGTAGTTGTTCCTACCTCGTTAATAAATACAAAATCCCCTTCAAATAAACCATGTGCTGTTATTTGTAGATTTGCTGTAGCTGGTGGGCCTGCTGCATCAACTGTCACTGCTATAATAGGATTGAATTGCATTCCTATGGTAGTCCCCGTAAATGGTATATCTATTCCATTTGTAGCCCAAAAAGCCCCCTGATAATTCGTTGTCCAGAATTGTTGATAATTAGCACCATTCCACCAAGTTGGGGTTGGTGTTGTTTTAGGTACATATCCAGGCAAAGAAGAAGAAGCAGGAGGGTTTTTATAGAAACTAATATCAGTTATTGGAAAACCCATTGTAGGAGAAAGAGAATACGCATAGGTGGTATCAAATGCTATGTTTCCCGGAAATGCCTGAGTCGAAATAACAAAATCTTCCAAACCCATAACGGGGAGTGCAGGAAAATAAATTACATTAGTTAAAGGATTGGATGTTCCTCCTGTTATTGTTAAAACACCTGTAGACCTATTTAATGTTGCGCTAGATAAAAGACTGTTTGTAATTAATGTAACAGGATTATCAGATGCATTTATATCCCAATCTACAAAAACAGTTGTACCAACCATGAAAACAGATATTCCAGGTAAGATTGGATGAGGATTTATAGTATAAGTAAAATTTCCTGTACTAATAACAGTAGTGCCAATAACCCTTTGAAGCCTATTTATGAAAGATGTTCCACGCTTCCTTTTTATTCGTCCGCGCCATTGATAAGCATTTATAAGAGTAGGAAAAGAATCGTTATCTATAGCAAAAGGTTTTCTGTCATTACGAAGACCTTTATTAATAGGGCCGATAATTAATTTTTCGCCCATGATTGCCTATATTTCCATTACAAGAAAATTTATGGTTCCTTGATATCCGATAACTGGAGTTGTATTTGCAAATTTTATAGTTAAAATATTTGAAGAAAGAGTCCAATTAAAGGGAAGGGCTAACGCTGTATTTGATAAAGCAATAGAAGATAAAACAAATATAACAGCATGATCATTGGTTGTAGTTCCAGGATTCAAATTTATTGTCCAAGTAGGACGAAAATTTGGGGCTGTTCCTGTATGTGTTTGCGCTATATTTCCCATTACATTCCATGAATTTATAATTGTCACATTACCATCGGCAGTTAATCCATTAAATACTCCAAAAGCTTTAATTGCTGACAATGGAAAAGTAGTAGAAGATCCGTTATTTTGTTCAAAGTAATATTGAGCTGTGGTGTTTTGATCTATTCCGGGAGCCGTGAAAGCAATTGAAGCTTCAGCTGTTGAACCACTAGGAAATCCAGGAGGAGTATTAACAACGGAAGTAGAAAAATTAACATAAGTATTTTGAACGTGAGTTCCACTAAAATTTGTATTAAAAGGAATATGGTCAACATCCCAAATCAGAGGATCATTTGTAAAATTAGCTAAAATTAGACTTTGACTTTGTGAAGGAATATCCGTTCTTTGTGGAATCAAATCATTAAAAGGTATTAATCCGCTCATATTGTCGTCCCCCCTGATCCATTAAATCCTTGTCCCTGATTAGTACCCTGTGAATATAAAGTTTGTGTTCTACTTGCTGTAAATTGCCTTTGAGAACGTTTCCAAACTAATGTTTCTTGTTCTTTAAATAATGGCTCGTAAAAATTAAATTGTTCAACATCTCCGGTATCCGCCAAAATCTTTCTAGCTGCTCCTCTAGCTATATATTCAGCCATGTAGGCAAATTGAATTGCAGCTGATCCACTTAAATATGCACATGGAGTTAAATAGGCAGTCAATTCAACTAAATATTGCTGATCAGGTGGACTTCTAAGAATGATAGAATTGTTATAAAACAAAATTCCACGAGGTAGACCGCTTTGAAAAAAGAAGCACTGAGCATTTATGTAATTACCTTTAGGAATCAAAACAGGAAATTGTAGGTTTATTACTTCACCTGATAAATAATTAATCACATTTGAAGGAGTTACAGAATCCCCATATCCTCCCGGTAAAGGCAAATTTCCGTTAGGTGCTTGCCCTGGTTGCATTAGCAATCCATTGTTGACATTGCCAAATTGAAATTGACCGCTATCCGTAACCACCACATTTGATCCATCAGCAGCTTGAGTAGTAATCCAAACCCTACAATCAACGCTTGTTGTCGGAACATTTGCAATAGATCCTGGAACACCTGGGGTTCCTATAGCTTGTAATGATGTGACAATAGGTGGGTCTTGTAAAGAACCTTTGATAGTAGATAAATCGATAATCCCCGTCATATCAATATGACCCCTTAATAATCCATTTGTAGGTGGATTTGGAGGTGTATTGAAATTAGCTACAATGGGGAATTGAAAATTATAAATTTCATCAGGATCACCTGTCCCTATTGCTACAACTGGTAATTGCTGAACAATATCAGGCCAATAACTATAGAAATAATTTTTCTCTGTTTGAAGTTGAACTTCCACTCCATTTATATAACATGGCGAAAGAAAACCTTGGTAAACAGGATAATAATTTATAGGAGTCGAGGGTTGAGATCCTTCAAATTGAACCTTATACAAAGGCATATTATATTGATCAACGCCCGGCTGTGTTTGAAATTGATATTTTACCTTCAAATCAAACAATTGAATTCGGGCGTCAACGTCCATAATCCAAAATCTGTTTATATAATCGATAATTAGATTATCGGTTATGACAGCATTGGAAGGACTTTTTATTATCCTTCGAACATATGTGATAATATCGCTCAATAAATTGATATATACCTGCCATGTAAAGCGGTTTTACATTCAAGATTTAGAAACCACCAGCACCCATAAAAATCGACTTCTTATTGCTTACAGGGGTTGCATCTAATCTTTGAATAATCGAATCGACAGCCAATTGACCATAATATTTCGTTCCCATCGAATCATTTCCAGTTACGCTATCACTCATTGTCATACGGTGATAATTACAGTTGTGAAGTCTTTCAGCAACGTATCTGGGAGCCCATACTGGTTTTCCTACAGGCACTTTCCATTCTTCGGCTGGCATTCCTGGATAGGGTTTTGTCCACATATCAATTGTTTCACCCTGTGCTTCTTCATTCCGCGCAATAAATCGGACATATTCTTTAGCAAATTCATAGTCACCGCGGAATCTCTCATTAAATTTTTCACGGCTTCCAATAGTTCTAAAAGGCTTTAAATAAATATCTTTTGAATTGTCAATATCGCGCTGAGCAATTTGGTGTGGCTCCTTATCTTCTTTTGGAGCCTGATTCATACGATCCATAGTCAATTGTTGAACATTTTCATCGAATGCCTGAAATTGTTCTTCGCATTTTTCAAGTTCTTTTGCTGCTAGTGAATTTTGTGGTTTAGGTTTGTCGACCATGTGAATACCTATAGTGAAGTTTTAAGTAATATATACCTAAAATTTTTAGATATCACAAATAGATTTTTAAGGTTGAGGAGAAATGTTTCTAAAAGATCCCTGAATATAAGATTTTGTGTACCTTCTTCCATCGTCATTTGTAGCACCGGAATTTATATCACCAATAGCTAAAATCTGGGGCAATTGTCTTAGATTTGCAGCTATAAAAAGATCTCCACCGTTTGAATTTATCAATAAAACCACCTGATTTGGATTAGGTATCGAATCGACTAATCCAGTTACTCCATTAAGCTGTCTGCATCCATAACCTGGGGGAATGATTAACCTACATTCTTGCCCAATTACATAATTATGATTGACCGATGTTGTCACGAGTGTTGTAAATCCTAATGTAACGGCACTTATTACAAATCTAGAAGGTTTGAAATTTTGCGGTTCGATTGGAGGATTGTTATAGGGGGCTTGTGGGCCATTTAATAGTGGTGGCAATGACATAATAATCCTTAATGGAGGGGTATTTTAACTCCCCTCCAAAATGCCAATTAAAACATTTAATTACAATCTAAGGCTTTGCATATCCATGGTAGTATGCATGCCATAGTATTTCAGCACCAGAAGTCACAATTGTTCCAGTACCAGCCTGTTGCTGTGGTGTACCATTACCGATTATGAACCCTTGATCCGTATTATTGAGAAAACTTCCCTTAATAGCTGGGCCATTGATCGTTGGAACACGATTGTTTGGTATAGGGAAAGCAGGAGAAGGATATAACGTTGTAGTGTCATATGTTCCAATGCTTACACCTCCAGTATTAATATCACCTACTGCTACGATTTGAGCTGGTGTGATGCTTGTAGGGATCGTTGCTTGGTTTGTATTAAACGCCGTATAACTGGTCGAATTAATATTTACCGCAACATGCCAATTATCCAATGTAACGCCATTAACCGTACCTGTTATAGCTGTTACATATGCATAGATCGGAGATCCAGGAATAAGAACGTTTGGCAATGAATTCAATTGTGTCATTCCCCAGAATGGCAGGACTCGGAAAGCAACTTCCTGTCCCAATTCTAGATTATGATACATTGTTGTTTGAATTACTGTTTGCGTAGCGCCTGTAGTTACAGCAGAGACAACATTGTCTTGAGGTAAATACAAAAATGGATACAAAACTTTTTTAACTAAAGCTCCGGCAGGCGATGCGCTTAAAGCAGTATAGTTTGATTGGTTTGTATTCCAAGAAATCGTAAAAGTTGTTGATGTAGGAACCGTTACAATTGTAAATGGAATTCCATTCAATAATCTGTAAGCATTATTTGTTACAGTTGTTGCCAAACCTTGCATGATTACAGTATCACCAACACTATAACCATGAGCTGTTGCCGTAGTTATGGTATTTGTGGCTTTTGTAGTACTTGCAATTTGGATTGTTGGCCCATATTGGAATAGCAAACCAGCGGCAAATGTACTAATACCACCCGCTGGTGTTGTTCCGCCTGTAACACCATTTGTGTAAACAGTGTCATATATAACTGCTGGTGTAGCGTTATAAACTTCAACCATGGTTGAAGAAGCGGATAAACCAGATGGAGTAAATGGAGGAATATTGTTGTCCCAATACGCTCTCAAAATATTTCCAGCTAATGCAGCATTTCCGATATTTGTTAAGTTCCAAACTTCCACAAAATCAGGTTGGAAAGGCAATGTTATGATTGCACTTGTTTGACCTGATGCTGCTGTGAAACTTCCTTTTGCCATTCTATCATATTCACTCATGTTACACCCCCAATGTGCTTAAACGTGTGCAAAGCAAATTACGGATAGCCGTATCTTGGGTTAATGCTTGAGCTTGAGCAAATTTAACTGCCAAAGTTGCATTCTGTGCCAACATCCCTGAGTAATAAGGATCACGATAAATCAAATTCATGGAATAACCATCTTGATTTATGTGAGTGATCGCCTGTTTACCCATTACAGCATTGTAGTAGACATCCAGCCCTAGAGCTGATGCACCACGTGCCACTGGAGCTTCGGAACTGGTAAGAATTCTCAAATTATACACTGAGCCCCACTCGGAAGGGAGCGCACTTGTATTATTTGGATAATTCCAGTTGTTGAATACTCCTAAACCTGTTAATCCATCAAAATCGCTTTGTAGTTCAGTTGACGATAACATAAAGTAAGAGGCTCTTATTGGACCTGTCAATTCTGTTACTTGTTGACCTATTTCTAGGCGGGCCAAATCTTCTCAGCTGGCCTCACTATGTCTCCATAGTGTTCAGAGTACCGCATCACCAGATTTGTGATGATGATAATCATTCACAGGTTTATTTCTGGTGTCTTCTCGCTTACTACGTTCAGGCTGATATTCTTCGAAAAAATCTATTAAAAATTTTTCACAAATATCTTTATCCATATCCGATAAATAATATCTATTATTCAAAAAATTAAATATTTTTTCTTTCATATCTTGCCCCTTGTTATCCTTTCTCTGCACTATGCAGCGATTAGGAACTCCAAGTCAATCAGAGAAGATTTTAATTCGGCACACATTTTACCGAATCTGTCCATGCCTTCAATACCTGACATGAACTTATAGGCATTATTAGTATCCAATGTAGTAGCTACTAGTGAAAAGTCGCTCAAACCTAGGTTTGAAGGATTATCACCATTGCTACCACCTCCAGCCATTAGCTCCGATGCTACTGAGACAATATAATCTCTTAAAATTAACAAACTGTTACTTTTATGACCTACAATATATTGTAGGCGGGAAAAGTTCTTCGACTTCTCCTCTCGGATTTTATTTATATTCCGAGCTCAGACTTTCGCATCTCTATTTGTAGAGTCCAACCGCTAAGTCGTTCAGCCTAGACATTTAATTAGATTTATGCAACAATATACAGTTACCTACACACATAACAAAGGACTGTGTAAATGCCTGAAATACCTTATAAAAAAAAGATTTATAAACCTCTTATTCTTGCATATCTTGCGGGAATTGTTGATGGAGAAGGTTCCATTTGTATATATCGAGTTAATCCTGCTAAGTATAATCGATACCAAAACCCTTCTTTTCGTGGTGTCCTCAACATTTCCAACACAAAAAAGGAACTTTTTGACTGGATTGAGAAAAATTTTAGTAATCTCAATAAGTCTAAAAAACATCGTCGATCCATATTTAAGAAAAACTCTACACACGAACGATGGATTTATGAATGGGTAATTCAAGGTCATCGATTGATTGATATTTGTACTCAACTTTTGCCATATCTTGTTCTTAAGAAAAGACAAGCTGAATTGATGATCGAATTTCGTAAAACCTTTGAAAATCAGAAAGGATGTGGTGCACACGCTCCTCTCGATCCAGAAATCATCGCCATACGAGAAGATATTAGAGTTGAAATGAGTCGTCTCAACGCTAAAGGCTTTCTTAAAGCAGATATTGAACATTTTGATTCCTTACAAAACTAATTAAACCCTTGGCCCTTGTTGCCCTCTCACCAGGGTGATAAGGGTTTCCAAGTCAATCAGGTTAGATTTACCGAGGACTTAATCTTAATCCTCGGCTTGGCGCATCGCAACAGCTAATCTTTCAGAAACCCAAGCGAGAACTCCCTCTTGGTCTTGCAAAATTACCTGTTCATTGATTCATTATGCTGCCAAGCATGCTGCACAATCATATATGCAGCCTGTACCAAAAAACGCCATTTGTGCATCAATGATATCTCTTTGAGGCACTTGTGCTGGTGGATCAAAACCAGAATTTCCTAACTGAATAGTTGGCGGTTGCAGAGCGCGTGGGCGCATAAATCTGCATGTAGTACCACCATTTGCAGGCATTGAAACCTTATCGCAAACGATGATGTTGTTCATTGTGGGAGTAGGCACGTAAAGCATAGCTGGTGCAAGTGATTGCAGAATCAGCGGCCCTAAATTGCCTGTAGTCGTAATAGACATGATAACCTATTGGTTACATGTTAGTATGATGTGTGAGCCGTGGACGACACAACGTAACTACGTCCGTTTTCTTTCACATCTTTGCGAGGTAGCGATATTCCTCTACGCTGACATCATTTAACGCATGAATGCGAAGGGCGACCATTTAACGCATGGTTGCGAAATTTCACTATATCAAATCCAATATTTAATTAAATAATAAAAAGCGACCATACAAAGCCGCTTTACATTCGAGTCGGTTACGTATTGTAACCGACTGAAAAATCAGATTCTCAATGTAGACTTTAGCTGTTGCATTTTTTCATAGGCATTTTTTTGACCTGTAGCTGAAAAATCCCCTACAGCTGCATATGGTGCTGCATTCGATCCGGTAGGTTGGTAATATGGAGATCTTTTATTGGATTCAATTTTATCTTGGACTGTCGATTGCTTTTGAGCTGGTTTATCAATTCCCATTTCTTTGATAGTTTGATAGACCAATTGCTGACGTGCAAAGTTATCTGGCATTCTTAATATATTCTCAGCTAGTTTTGGAGCACGTTGGGCAAAATCATCCGCTTTTTGAAGCACATCATAAAAATCAGGATTATTCTCTAACCACATTTCCTGTTTTAATTCCTCTTTAGCTGATCTTTTAGCTATTTCCATTGCCTTTTGTATTTCACTTTGTGTTACTTGGTTATTAGCTGTCAGTCTTTTATTTAATTTTTTATGATCTACATATGGTTCTGAATCATCATCTTCTTCTTGTACATGTTGAGGTGTTTTTTTTAAAGATTCATTTTCTTGTCTCAATTTTTCTTTTTCTTGACGTTCTTGATCCAGTTGACGAAGATACATAGCCTCTTGTTTTCGGAAATTGATTTCTCTATCGGATTGTTTAGCGTTATTTGCTACATCATTTTCTTGACTAAGATTTATGGGAGATGTCATATTGAAATTTCCTTTTGTCGTAACGCTGACATGCGGTTAGATTTTTTTTCATTAAACTAAATTTTGAAATATAGAGCAATAGATGACTGATAATTTAGTGTATAAACCTTTTGATACTGAATTAAAGCCTTGTGAACCTAGAATTGGATTTAAATTCTCTAATGATATTTTTATTCATCCTTCTCAATTAGATAAATGGGGATTGGAATATACTCAAGAGGATTTGGAAGATAATCCTATTTTAGGAAAAGCATTAAGAATAAAAAGAGAAAAAAATGAAACCTGAAATAGTCAAAACAATATCTCAAGAAATAGCATTGGAATTTCTAAATAATTTAGTCGAGATTCATAACTTACTAATAAAAGAAGACCAAAGAGAGGCTTTTTTTAGACTTGGTGCACTCGTTGAACAAATGGCTGAAAGGTTGAGATGAATAATAAAGAACCAATTAAAGATTTTGAAAAAATGACATTAAGAAAAGTCATGGAAATGACAAAACAAATGACTTTAACGGAAGGTGGATTGGATATTTTAATGGAAAAAATCGTAAGAGAAATAGAGAAATTAAAAAATGAAAATCCAACGTCTTGAAACTCACGATCGTTTAGAACATCTTAAGCAAGATCAAGGAATAAATATATTCCAAGGTGCTGAAAATTGCCTTAAAAAGAACAGGCTTTCTATTGGATTACAGCAATATTCCCCATATGTGTATTTATTCGCACATCCACGCACTGCTGACGATGGAGTAAATAAGCGCATGATATGGCAGCCTAGACTCACAAAACCCAAGGCGCAGACTAATTCATATCTCTTTAGGGCCATATCAAATACAGATCAACTAGAAATATGTTGGTTATTGCCTCCAAGAGAAATGTGGGGTCAATATTTTAAAGGGAAGGTAACCGAAAATGAGTTGGTGATTTGGAGTATTAATCAATTCTGTAATTTTAGATCTACTTTAGAGAGACTCGACCCCGAAGATCTGCCAGATGAACGGTGCAGGCATATTTATATCACTGTAGCAGCAGAAATAGACCAAGAAAAAAGAACGGAGAAATTATATGGACGAAAAGACGATGAAAAATTTACAGCAATTTGAACAGATGTTTCAACATGCTTGTCAAGTGTGTGACCCCTTGGATTATGAGATTAGACAACGCAATTTGCTTTATACAGTATGCAATTTAATGTTACTTCCTCTTATGGAATACAGAGAAGAAGAGAAGAAAAAAGCTGCTGAAAATGCTTCAGTAAATACAATGGAACTTCCTATAGAGCAAACTAATGCCGAATGATATAGAAAATGATATTTGGGATAATCAAATAAACCTTTCCGAAATCGGTAAATATGGAAAATTTATTGATTTCGGAATAAAAGAAAATGATCATACTCATTTTGATGGATTATTTCATTTTACTACTAATGATCTTAAAAAAGAAAAATTAACAAAACATGATCGCGATTTTGCTATAGATAGAATGTTTTTTGCACTTAAAGATGGAATTGAAAAAGAAGTTGACGATCTTTTAAAAGATAAGATTAATGAAATAAGAAAAAAAACTGAAAAAAGAATAGAAAAACTTAAAGAAAAACCTAGAAAAAAATTAAGAAAACTAAAAGAATATGATAAATTACTTACTCTATATGCTAGGCCAGACTCCGAGGAGGAGTCTTAATACCTTTTTTACTCACTGGAATAATCCCTACTGAATCGCTACGCATACGCCCAATCTTAGCTTTAATTCCTTGGCCATAGTGATCGCCCATACCATATTTAGTATTGGCAACATGAGCCTGTTTATTGGCTTTATAGGGTTTCGGTTGTTGGCGATTGAATGGTTGGGCATTTCCGCTTATTGGCATCTTCTTTCCTAATTGTTGCATTGATGGCAATTGGACCAGGATAATTTTCGGATTTATAGACAAATTCGCCTATATTTCCTTTCTTATTTATTAATTTAAAATCTGCTTCGTTCAAATTCATTATTTCACATCATCTTTTTTCATTTCATTTTTAATTTTATATATTTCTGATTTAAATCTTTTTAATTCATTTTCTACATGTATTGAAATTCCTTCTTGAAGAAGTTCAACATTTACTTTCATCATTTTCATAGTTTCTTGTAAATTTTTTACATTATATAAAAATTCATCCATTATCCCCTCTCATCATTTCGCATAGTGTTATGAATCCCATACGGAAGCGTTGCCACTCTTTGCTTAGGATTACCTGTATGACCAACTGGTTGTCTCATACCTATACCATAATGAGTGCCAGCATTGATAAAATTAGATGATCTCTGGTCATATTGTGGACATCTCCAATCGTATGGTGAATTTTTTCCATCTTTAGGAGAATCTTTTTCCCTTTGCTCTCTAATAGCAATAGGATCTTTAAAACCAGATTTGGAATTAATTTGTTCTTTTTCTCTTTTCATAATTTTCCTTTAAAATGGCGGACTTATTTTAGGCACTTATTTGCGATCCGCCTGTGCTGTCTGTCTAGACAATAAATTAATTACGATATCCAGCTTTATGAGGATGAGATTTAATTTTCTTATCGCCCATCATTTGCTGTTCTTTGATTTTTTCTGTAGTATCTTCATACTGAGATACCGCGCCAGCACCTTCTGCGCTAGAATATTCTTTCTCATGTACACCTTTAGGAAACTTAGGTGATCCAGATCCAGCAAAAAAGGCATGGTCTGTTATGGATTTTCCACCGCTCATATATACTCCTTAAGCCATATCGGCTTGTTTTAAATATTTATTTTAACTATAACATCCCAGCCATTTGCTGCATAGGATTTTGCTCTTGCCTCTGATTCTGTCCTTGTTGACCTTTACCAGTCATAGGCTGAACACTCATAATCTGCTCCATAAATCTTTTTGATGCTTCCTGTCTTTCTACATTCTGACGTGAATTTTTTTCCAATTCTTCATCATCAAATTTAATTGATTCAAGATTATTAGCTTTTAATAAGGTTTCTACTTCACCAAATTTCTGGATAGTAGTGAGCAATTGTTCAAGTGCCGCCATTTTTTCTTTACTTGCCAGGGCATGATTCTTTGAGATCATCGACATTCTTTCTTCAAATAGCCCCACGTTACTCTCTGAACGCGAATCACGTTCACGAGCTTGTGACAATTGATTATGAATCTTAGCCATCAATTCTTTTAACTTCATTTCTTCAACAGTATGTTGAATATTCATAGCTTCTGACTGTTGTGCCTGCATCTGTTGCTCTTGCTGTTGCAAGTAAGGTATGATCTCACCTTTACCAGTAATATTAAGCTTAGGAATAATCATGGATGGTGGAAATACTTCACGCTGGAACATTTGATTTATATCAATCATTTGTTGAGCTTGTAAATTCTGCTGAGTTGGTGTTAGGTCTGATTCTTCAACTAAACATTGATATTTAGCAAATACTTTAGAATAGAAATGTGGTGTAGGTTCTTCACCTATATATAAAGAACATTTTTCAGCATTCCAATTGTTTAATACAATTTGCAGCAATCTTTCACCTAACAATTTATCTGAAAAATCCCATTGGTCAAAATACTTCTGGAACACCATTAGATTAGCAGCTTGTTTAAGCATCATTGTGAGTGAACTTATCTGCTTATCTTGCTGACCTGACCAATTTTCAAGATTTATTCCAGATGTAGACCATATTAAATCATTCATCTGTTGAGCTAATGCAAGATCACTTTCTGGTACTGCGGAAGGGGTAATCTTCTCGCAGTCGGTCATTTCATAACCTTCATTGATTATGACATCCCAGCCCTGGCCTGCTTTTTTAAGATTATCTTCATTAGCAACAGCTCCCACTTTACGTTTCCAGCCAGCATTGATTGTTGCCGAAGCGATATCGTTGTTAGTAATTATTTTATAATTCATCAAGAATTGCGGATCGCGCATAGTGCGGACTAGAGACCTCACACGTAGGTCATAGTAGTTTATATGTGGTTCATAGTTCCAGTAATATGGTATGAAAGGACATCCATCAAATCCCAAAGGATTATCACCTTGGAACATAAGTTGATCGTTAAGAATAGTAGCGAGTTTCCAGCAAGGAACTTCAACTGTCACTTCTTCCATGTCTTGGATATTATATAGTAGTTCTTCAAGGTTCTCATCACCTCCGGCATAATCAAAGAATTGATTGCGTGAACGGCTGTATAAACGTTTTTTCTTTCTTTTCCATTTATACCAAACATACGAAAGAACCATGAGATCATTTCGCGCCATATTATAATTTTCGGGTAAAAAATAGAAACTGCCGTAACGTTGCGGTGTGCCAGACATTGGAGCAATTTGCTGGATTTTATCTGGAAATCTAAATTCCGCTTCTTTTTTCGATATATATTCCTGACACCATACAAACTGTGCATCGGACATATCAGGACTTCTGAAATACGGATCAACGAGAAACGCATTATATTCCCAAATTTTGGTTTTTAATTGTCCTTGTGCCTGGTCGTCTCCAGTATAATCCAAATACGGTTGAACAAGCACCATACCGCTGATTGCAGATAGTTCTTTAGCTTTGCTTTTTTGTTCGTGTATATCCCCTGCATTCGCTGTGTGCGTAATGATCTTAGTGTATTGATCTGTAGTTTTAGGATCCGCTCCTTCTGTCGGCACATAACTGAAATTCTTCCTATGCTGCCTTTCATACCCTGTTATCATATTAACAGGTTGTTGTATCAAATTGAAATAATATTGTTGATATGATGTTGTAGGTGAAAAGTTGAAATAACGATTGACGAACGTTTGACTTCCAGCATAGAATAATGTATCAATATTACTCTGATTCCATCGCGATTGTTCGATAGGTTGAAATTTAGAATATAGATTGTCAAGCCACTGTCGAACATTACCTTGATTTGGTTCGAGACTATTATTCCAAGGCGGATAGTATAAACCCAAGATTTCCCCCTAATGTAAATTTTAATATATACCATATACGTGAAGAAGATTAAAAGAAAATCTAAGGATAAGAGAGGATTGACTACAACATGTCCTATTCCCGCTGAAATATTAAAATGGGGTGAATGTTGGTTGATACATGAAAAAATTCCTGTTTTAATTGGCACAGAAATTAAATATGTATGTCCAATATGCGCGCAAAAAGGATTAATGAAAAATGACACACGATAGAAATGATGTTAAAAAACCAAATGAAATAACTAATAAAATTACTAAACTGCTCCAAGAAGCCTGCCAATTAATGGAAATTTTACATCATGATTATGATGGAATAACTATTAAAGTTGTTTCTACAGGATGTGGGGATACTTGGGTCAAACTAGAAAAAAAGGATTAAAGAAAAATGAAGACAAATTGCGATATGTGCGGTTCTAAAATAGAAGATAATAAATGCGATTGCGGAGTTTGGGTAGATGCTGATGAAATGAAAGATAATCCAATGAAGTTAGCACTTGAAGAATTTCATGAGATGAAGCGATTTACTCTTACAGGGGATGCCCCACATTTAGGCTGTGCTGTAGTGTTTTTCAGAGGGGATTATCTAGATTGCAAGGAAGTTGAAGATTTTATTTATAAAATGAAAAAAAGACCGAATTATGAACAAAGATAAATCAATGCTTAATCAACGAATGCCTTAATCCATTAGCCGACAATACCAAATAGCATCCGAATAAGATTGCTTGCTGCCATTGACCAATATACCAGTTATTAGCCATAAATATTAGATTAGTGACCATCCATATAGCGAAACCTTCCCAGCGGCCGATACTATTCAAATAAGCTCCAAATAGCGCCGAGAATGTAGCGATTAGCAGTATTGTTTCCATGTCTGGTCCTTATCGAATATTTGAGATGATTTTATCATTAACACAGGTGTTTTATAAAGATGATCTACAAATAAGTGATCTATTTTATTTTGAAACTCTAAATCTAACGATCTTATACCATCGTCTATAATAGAATATGGATTATCTGGACGCACAAAATTAATTTCATCATATTCATACAAATGACCTTTTGCACACTCTTTTAATGCCCTACAAATATCTAAATCCAGATATTCAGCATATACAAATGAATCAAAAGAAGTTCTATCACATATTACAATATCATGATCTTTTTTGGCTTCCAGTTCTTTCTTTGAGTGTTCGTGATATATCCAATGAGCAGTTTCTATTGTCATCTTATCATTTAAAGGAAATGGACAACTGCGTGCAACTTCTTGGATAACCTTAACATTAGCTCCTTTTTGCTTGTAATGCATAGCCAAAGCAAATGTAAGTGTAGTCTTACCTGTTCCGTGAGTGCCTGTGATAGCTATAATTTTACTCATTTTATCCAAAAACATTATTACATTTAATTTTTTTTTCTAGACTAGGTAGAACATCTCTACATTTTTCTACAAACTCTTCCCATAATTCATCTTGAATTTTTTCAATATCAGTAAAATCATTTTTATAAATATAATTCAATAAAAGTACATTGAAAGTTTTGTGACACCAAGCACAAAATAAATAATCTTGTTCACCATCTACTTGAAAATAATCGGGAGCATCATGAGCATCATATTTTTCACCATTTTTAAGAATAAAATAACTATACCATTTATCTAAATTTTCGTTATTTTCATATTCTATCTTTGCTACTTCATCAAAATTTATAAGAGTCCAATTTATTGTAAGTATATATTTCATTTTTCTCCTATTCAACGTCTGATAATTTTGGTTATGTTCGTTATTTACAAGTCTAACCTGTTTTAGTATCACCACAAACGGGTTTAATTTAAGATTTACACGTTTTCGCAATAAAATAATGTTAATCATCTTTATTAAATTCAGGTTTAGGCCAATAAGAAGGAAACTTCTTCATACAAGTTTTGCAGTAATATTCAGGAGGAGCACATCCAAATTTATTGGTTTCTAATGAAGGACATGCATGACCAGTAAAATAATATTCATTTTCGGGTATTTCTTTATTGCATCCTTTACATTTCATCATTTCCCATCTTTCGCTCAATATTATCTTTTTTTATATTATTAGGTTCATATATAGGTCTAAAGTGGACATTGTTTTTATTAAAACATTCCTCACACATTCCACCAGCCTTTCCTGCTTCTTTAGCTGCCATATCCCATAGTTTACATTTTTGACATTCCATAACTATTCCTTAACATTTTCCAATTCTTTTTTAGATCCCCATTTCAAATCTAAAACCGTCATGTCTCTTGGAAATTCTCCGCTTATTTCTTCAAATAAAGTTTGAGGTCTAAAATCTAATCTAAAGAATTCACAAGACAACTTGTGAAGATCATTTGTTTCTTTCATGCACTGGAATAATCTTTGAAAAACATCGAAAACGATTCTTCTATTTTCAAAAGTATCAAAAGATTCGCAAATACCTATTTTCTTTTCAAATGCAAAATCTGGTTTATCTTCCATAGCTATTCCTGCGGTGGGTTTGGTAACGGCATCCAATGGGTTATTTTTTGTAATACATATGGACCTGAAATAAAGAATGATCCATTATTAAATGTTCGATAGGCAGCAATTTCATAAAAAGGAAAATTATCTAAATTAATATTCCCATCCCATACCAAAACATATTTATCATCTTCCGGCAATCTTTCTGAGCATTTAATCCATTCCATAACACATCCTAATCGCCTTTAAAATTTCCCTTCCTATCCACCGCTGATAACGATTATATGAATCCCATGCTCTATATAATTCTTTAGTGACTTTTACTTTAGTTTCCATCTAAACCTTCATCTTCCTATAAAATTCTTCTCTCCCCTCTCTCCATAGATTTGGAAAGCGTTTTTCTATTATCTCACATATTTCTATCGCCATTTCACAGCTAATTTTAAACTTACGCATCAGCAGCGCTGTAGATATCATTCGGTTAGATTTGAATAGTTTTACTGCTTTGGATAGTGTTTCAGTTGGTATATACATTATCAATTTCCGGTAATGGATGCCATTTTATTTTATCCCAATGAATTGCATTATCGCTTTGTGTGTTTATATACCATTTTCCATTTGGATGGAGACTCCAAGAAGCTGTAATCATTTTTCCATTTGATCCAATGATAAGGAAATCCTTATCTTTTGGTGGATTTCCATTTTCAAAATTCATTCAGGCTTCTCAGGCAAAGGCATCCAGTGGCTCACATTATTCATATCAGTATCACAGCAACCACATCCGCTAGATAAAAAACTCCACCAATATTCATTTTTAATTTTACTGGTTTGGAATATGGTAGAAGCAATTAACTGTCCATCTGTAGAAATAACTTGCTGATCTTGTAGAGGCAATTGATCGCTGACTTTAATCCATTTCATTAAACATCTCCATTTGCTCGCAGTATTTTACAGCATCTAGTCTTTTAGTTGCAATCTCAACATATTCGTATTCCTTTTCAATACCAATGGCTGATATGCCGAGTTCTTTAGATGCTACTAATGTGCTACCAGATCCGCAAAATGGGTCTAGTAGCGTTGGACTTCCAGGAGGAGCAAGGAGGGTAATTATGTATTTCATTAAAGAAATAGGTTTGACAGTTGGATGATTATTGGATCTTGGATTGGTTCTTCTTTCTGCATTTTCTTTGATACCGTTTTGAGGCCAATCTGCACATTCCTTTAAAGGCATTCCCTCAAGCCCTCTGTTGCGTTCGGATGATGAGGCTTTGGCACAGTAAAAAAATCTTGAGGCTCCTCCGGAATCGTTAAATCCTCCAAAAACATCACCTTTTCCAAAAGTATTCCCTTTAGTGTCATGTATTCCCATTCCCGAATTATTTTTCTTATAGATGCTATTGATTTGCTAACCCCAGTCATCTTGTCCAGTTGCTCGGCTGCGGATTCGTCCAAGATTAGATTAGCTGGCCATCTTCCATTAGATTTAGTAAATTCTCTTTTGGTTGACACCATAAATCCACTCGCCCCATCAGCAGGTCTTTTATTTTCTCTATTCAATTCTTTTTGTTCTTCATTAGATGTTGAAATCCTACTCCCATCAATATTAATCCCACCCACACCCCATTTTTCAGCATTCTGCGCGAATGTGCCATCTAACGGTTTCATGGCTAGTGTCCAGCCTTCCCATGCTGGCTTAAGAGATGTACCATAACCATTCCACGGTTCACCTAATTTTTTACCAAAATTGTTAGACTTTGGAAAACCACTTCCAAAAATATGTATTAACATATCCCTGATGATCCACCCTGAATCCTCTACAATTGAAGTTAATCGGTGCATCATTCTAGGAATCCCTGCACATGCCATATATGAACCAGGCTTGCATATTCTTAACATCTCTTTCCAATATTCAGGCGGCGGTATTTGCTGGTCCCAGTGCTTGGACATGAACGAAATTCCATATGGACTGTCTGTAACAATAAAATCTATGTAATTGTCAGGGAATGTCTTCATAACTTCCAAACAATCACCTTTAATTATCTTGTAATTCATTTAAAGCCTTTTTAAAATTTAGATCTTCAATATATCTTTCATTCCCTTTTGATTTTTTATAATCAAAACTCTTAACTCTAAATTGCATCGTCATTTTCACTTTATTTAATGGGAGGTATCCTATAATTTTATATTTCAAACCCACAAAAGCCATAACATCAAAATCTTTTTCATTATAAGATCTACGCCCCTCTTTACCACACCGTCTACAGTGAAATAAATATGATGGTGTATAGGTAGCTCTTTGAGGAGTTGCCCTATAATTTTCAGTTGTTTTTACCTGAATTCGTATAAGTCTATTATTACAATCTGCAACAACATCGTATGGCAATCCCTGTTCAGAAGGAAAGGCAATATATCCTTGTAGAATTAAATCAGCACAAACCAAATATTCCCCGGCTTTTCCTAGTTGTAAATCTGATACATTATCCATAAAACCTCTTATTTTTTAGGTTTTATTGTAACACCCTCACCATATAAAATCAATAGAATTATCTTCCATTTGTTGCATAGCGTGGAGGCAGTCATCATGAATAATTTTATGGATCATTTTTTATCTCGAAGGTTTGAATCTTTCTCGAATATATTCGTTTGGATTGTGCTTGTAGGGTTGGTAGGTTGATACTTTATGGGTGGCTAGTATATAACGCATGGCATCGCAAGCATGATCCCCTTTCTTAACAGGAGCATCATCACCTTGAGCCGCTTTCTTGGAATCCCATACGTATGATTCAATCTCTCTAATAAGATTCTTGCAATCATTCAATATGTACAGATTACCCTTGTTCATCTCATTAGTCATGATCTGAATACCATTATATACATCATTATCGGCTGCAACTGTATGGATTCCCCGACGATCTAATTCAGCTTTCATACTAGCTGCACTTGGATCAATATAGACAGCACGTACAGCATAAGGTTCGAGAAAATCCTGTACTTTATCTGCAAATTCGCTGTTAAGTAGCTGACGGCCTTGTTTTTTGTAGTCCCAGTAAAATTCTTTCTCAATCCACATCTTCTTGCCTGTTTGTGTGGCTTGCCCTGTATTTACACCCATAATTAGGCAACAAAATGCATTACTAAAACCATAATCAATACCAGCAACCCAATATTCGGCTGCTGCCGGAGGTTTAGCAAGCACATGATAAGTCCTATCAAAGAAGTCAAAGATAGCACCTTCTGCAAGACACCATAAACCTAACACGTTCCTTTTGTAAAATAGACCTGTAGAACTATTACGAATACGGTTCTTGTAATCTTCATCTAAAAAAGGGTTATCGTCTAATTCAAAGTGGAGTGAATAATAATTAGGATCGCCGGCTTCGGCTTTATCAATCCATTGCTTACATATGTGAGAGGGGAAAGTAGGATTCATCGCTGCAAACCCTTTGGAGTATTCTTTACGTAGACGAGTATCAATCATATTTGTTACATTTTCAGGATAAAGTGTCATTTCATCACAATACATTAGAGATGCTGTAAGACCGCGGAATTTGCCCATAGCGCCCTCATCTTTAGCACCCAAGGTTTGTATTACCTTATCTTTGTAATGCAGTCGCCTATGTCCTGAATACCATGCGCAGAATGGCCTGAACATAGACAATTCATCTGTTTCTAATAATAATCTGATAGCGTTTTGATAGATTGTGTCTGATGAATGGCCCACCATAAAGATTTGGCTGTCGGGACAGGTATCAACAGCGTGCATAAAAGCAAAAAGGGTGCCTACAGTCTTACCAGTTGATACAGCACCGTGAGCCAGATTCCAATGGCGAGTGCAATTAGCCATGAATTCTAATTGCTTAGGTGACCAGGGGCCGATTGGTTTAACTTGATTCATCAATTACCCCATATCTTTTTTCTTTATCGTGTATATAACGCCAATATTTTGGATTTTTATAAATTCCAAAACAATCAAAACCAAATCCATCGTATTTAGCTGTTCCCAAATCAAAAGGTCTATCAGGGTGATTTGTACATTGATAAAAACCATCACAAGGCGGTAATTCTTTACTCGACTCTATCCATTTATCTTGGCTCATTCTGAATACTCCATAGTACAGCTATTTTTCTACCTTTAAATGTTTTGCATTTGTAAACACCCTTTTTCCTAATTAGCACTCGAAAGCTCGGTGTGCCATCCTTACACATTCTTACTGTTATGCTTGCCATATTCAAAAACCTTATGTATCATTTTGATACGTATCATACTAAACAAAAGATTATTTGTCATGGATGACCAAGAATTATTTTTATTGATGAAATTAAACGTTGAACGTACGCAAAATGAAAAAGACAAGATTATGGAAGAATTTTATAAAATGGATGATTTCATCCAGGAAAGGTTAAAATTAAACGCCAAACATCATGTTTTTAAAACGAAAAAAAAACTTAAAGAAGCAATGAATCAAGATATGAATCCCTATAGCACGTTTGAGTGGAAAAAATGAATTATTTTAAAGACTGCAAAACCCAAGAAGATGTAAAGCGGCTTTACAGAGAATGGGCTATGAAGCTGCATCCGGATCGCGGCGGCACTAAAGAGGAAATGATTGAATTAACTCGTCAATATGATGCTTGGAAACCCTCTAATAAATTTTCTCAATCTTCTACGATGGATTACAAAGAATTTGAAGAGAAATTTAAGAAAAGTCAAGAAGCATGGGGTAAAGAATTTGAAAGTAAAGCGCAATATGGAGGGTATGGAGGCTATCGTTATGCTAATGTCAACGACATGACGAAAGAATATTTCAAGCAGACTAATGACCCAAGGCTGGCTGATTATGAGAGAATGAAAAGAGATACCGATTGTTTAAATAAAAGACTAATGGATAAAACTGTTCTTTGTAATGACCTTCATGATGAAAATATAAAGCTAAAAAAAAAGATTGTGCGCTTAGAGAAGAAGTTGAAGCAGCCGCCAAAAGCAAAGAAGGCTGGAAAGGATTCTGCTATTTGCTTATAGCTTACATATTATTAAGGATTTTTATATGTTAACTCGAAATGAAAAAATATTCAAATGGACGATTTTGATCTTGATGGGAATAGGCGCAATATATCAAATTAGATATCGTTTTAATCACTCAAATATGAGTGAAACCCAATTGTTTTTGCATTTTTTCGATGCATTCAAGGAGTAATATGAAAAACCGCGCTAAATGCAAACTCTGCTCTAGCATTATTGAAAGCTTTCATGCCACTGATTGGGTGACCTGCAAGTGTGGTGAGATCCATGTTGATGGTGGCGAATCTATGAAATGCGCTGCAAAAGATTGGAGTAACTTCTTAAGAGTTGATGACAATGGAAATGAAATTATCGTAAAAGTTAATTCAACGAGTAATCCACAGAATAGTAGCCCCAGCAACAGTACAGAGTGTGATAGCAACAATGGCGATCAATATTCCCATAAGAAACCTAGTAAAGCTGAATTAATAGATATGCTCAAAGAGATGATAAAAAACATAGAAAATCTTCCTGAATATGGTATGAGCGCACCAATAACGCATTATGATTTTTCATCACTCTTGATTTTGCTTTTGGCTTTATTTAGCGATGATTGTAATTCGGACAGTTGATTAAGAGTGGCATCTAGACGTGATTTAACATCTTCATTAGCAGTTGATGCCACTTCTTTACCAATTTTAGCGTCTAGTTCTTTTTGGAATGTGTATTCTTCACGATCTTCTTCTTTATCAAAATAGTTGTAGGTCTTGTTTGAAAGGTGATAAGCTTTTTGATGCAGCTTTTCCGAACTTAACCATTCCTCTCGTCTTGCACCTATTAAAGTCTTGGCAGCCCAGTACGATCGGCGAAACCCTTCACTTTCTCTAGCCCATTGTGAAAGCTTTGAAGGGTCTAACATAGGCTCACGAGTACCGCAGAACTTATTTAGGTTTATACTATCATGTTTTTTAGCCCATTCAATAAGTTCTCTAATAATCTGATCTCTATCCCATTCTCTAGGTCTTCCGCCTGCATGTGGTTGAGAAGGTTCACAAGTCATTATGAAGCCTTTACAATAGCGTGTATATTGTCTTCGTGGATTAGATAGTATTTTATATCGTTGTAGAGTAGTTCTGAGACGGCATAAAGGTCTACAAGTATAATATCAGAAATGTTAACTTTTTTGATTTCATCACCTATTGAAATAACTTTGTAAGATTGGGCAGGATCTTCTTTTAAAGTTAAAAGCGGCGATTTTTTTCCTTTAATAAGTGGTTCGATGATGATTCGTTTACCGAGTGGTTGTAGCATATGTATAATCCTTTTTGTATTAGTTATATCAATTAATTTAATTAATGGGAAGAGAATATTTCTTGCATTGAATTTACCGTTTTGGTATATTCATATACATAACAACAAAGGAATGTAATATGAAAAATAAAAAGATAAACGCAAAAGTAATAAGAGAATATTATAATAAAGGCTATGAAGTGGCAATTCAAGGAGGCTTAAGAGCTCCTATACTTCACATTAACATTAATGCAATTTCGGATAACTGCATAAATATTTGTAACTCTTTTTTAAAAGGGTACGACACACGGATTAATGAAGAGTTATTAGATATTTTAGGAGAATAAAATGAGTATATATCGATGTGAACAATGTGATAGTTATTGTGATGCAGATATAGAGGGTGTTGAAGAACACCCTTTTAAAAAGTTGGTTTGCATATGCGAAAGATGTTACGAATTCTTAATACAAATAGAGGTAATTAATGTCTAAAAAATCGTGGGCAAAGGGTCGTAAAGACCCTACCCGTTTAGTTAGAATAGACCCTGATATTTATCAAGGCGCTAAAGAAGAGGCAGAGAAATCTAAAATGACTCTAAAAGATTGGGTGTCTCAATGTGTGCGTGGCCAATTGATGAAAATGGGGCATTGATTATGGTAATTCAGTTAGATTTATTTAAAGAGATGAGTGAGACGGAGATTATTTTCGAAGAGATACGTCAATTGAGGGCATCACATGAGAAGATTAGGAAGAGTTTATATGCTCGGCATGGTGAATTGGCAAAAAAATACATTGAAATACATGAGAGAATGAATATTTTGGAGCATAATATTTGCAAAGGGAAAGAAAGATTATGTTAACTTTCAAATATTGTGTTAAGTGCGACAAGAAATTTATGCCTGTTAATAACACTCAAAAATTTTGCCAAGATCCTTGTAGTGCAAGATCAACACGTAAGACTATTGCAGAACTTAATGAGGGATGGATAAACAGGAAGCCACGTAAGATGAATTATATTAAAAAGTGGAAGACTTGGGCTTAGTGAGCGTTTCAAACATTGTGTCAATAACTTTCCTGAGATCTGCGAGGGAGATTTTAAGATCAAGATCTTCACTCAATGTTTCAATACAATCATCAAATATTCTAAATTTTATATCTCTGTAAGGGTCGTTATCCCAAATCATTATATTTTATTCCCTTCGATTTTTACTTTTAGCTATTTTGCAGGAGGATTTGATAATGCTCGCACATTTCATAGTGATACTGACACCAGTAAAGTTTATCGTTGATATAATCCCATTCATCCATGACATCTAAGCCATAGTGTATAAGCATAGTTATGAGGGCGTTTAGAAGTTTTCCCTTTTTAGTAGAGGCTCCGATCGTGGACATGACGGATGTGAAACAATAGCGGGCTTTTTCACGATCTGAAGAGCGGGGCAGATACCAGCATTTTTCTTTAGCATCTTCGAACGTGCGGACTGCGTGAAAATGATGGAATTCATAAGATTCCTGCCAATCTTTTCTGAGATCATTTTCATTTATTTCACGCATTTGGGCCCAGGACCAATAAGCTTCTTTCGAGTTGTAGGTAAATTCTGAGGCATATGAAGAGCAAGATCGGATAAGAAAAAAAGTACCTGCTGCTGTTAAGACTAGTGGGACGGAATATTTAAATAATGTTTTGAACATGTTGATTACCAATAATTAAGTTTTTGTTAATTTCTTTTTCAATATCCCATTTTAATTTTTTCATTTGCCTACCATTATGGCATATGCAATAATTTAATTTACCGCATTCGAAACCAGCTGGAGTTTTTAAACCTCTTGTGTCGATATATCCCCAATTAGCACAAAGTGAACACATATTTTTATTTTCAAATTCTAACCAATCTATTTTTATAAGATATTTCATAATTTAAAATTCAATAATAATTTTTACAGCATATTGTTTGGATTTAACTTGGTCGCATGATTGAATAATTTCTTTAGTTCCATCGGCTCGCCCAGGCCTATGATCTCCGGTAATTTCCGCACAAACTTGATCATTTATGTATTTAAAACTCATAGGTAAATTTTCAAACACATCTAATTCTTTAGGAGCATACCTGATATATTTAATTTTACATGGAAGTTTAATCAGATGTTTTACTTCAAGGAGAGCAAAAAAGACAAGTTTTTTCTGAAGTTTGTGCCGCTTGTGTTTCTTTTGCCAAGGTTCGAAGCAGTTGGCTTCGGAAATTGTCCGGATGGGTAATGTTAAAGAAATTAGTTTAGGAAAGTCAACATTTGGTAAGATTTTGCTTCCAAATTCTAAAACTGATTCTAAGGGGCCAAGGTTAGCCTGTTTTGACTTAACCTTAGCTTTTCTTGTCTTAGTCTTTTTAATCGCTCCAATTGGCTGCAATTGCGAAATTGGGCTATTGGCGATCATACGTTGATCCTCAAAACGGCAACTCCTCTTGTTTGGCTACCTCTTGCTGAACTTGGGTATTTTGCGCCATGCCGTGAGGATAGTAGGCTCCAGGCTGCGCAATAGACTGCGCTTGGTGAGCACTTCTTTGAGCCATTACGCGATTCACTCCATCGCGGATAATCTCCATGAGAATCTCTTCATCATCGCGGCTGTCGAGTTGGACGCATGAGAGATATTTCTTTTCGCCCCCGGCATCGGTGAGCGTGTAGTTGTTGGTGCAGAAGAAAGTTCCTGTTCCATCTTTCGTTTTGACGTGTTTATAATTCACAATCAATCTGCCGTAAAGTTTAACTTTAGCGATGCCGAGCATGTACTGGTCAGTTGGAGTAGGCGTATAGCTTTTAAATTCAAAATTATTGTTGTTCATTTGGTTTCCTTATGAGTTCAAAATATCCTTCGAGCGTTTCAAGTAATTTTTTAAGTTTTTCAGTTGGTTGTATAGTGATTAACGCACCATTTTCGGTTTTTGTTACAACGGTTTCTAAGTAGGTTCCATCACCCTCAAAGCTAAGATCCATTTGGTTTTTCCTGATTTTTGTTTTCTTCAATTAATTTATTTACTTCTCTGTGCATATTATCCATTTGGTAATCCACCTCTGACTCAATGTGCAGTTTTGCAGTTGAAATCAAATCATGGAGTTGTTTAGCTAGTGATTCATTCATAATTAAAATTTATATTTTATGTGGTTTAGGGTCAAGTTTTATAGATAATCATGGCGGAAAAATCCATAGTTTTATCAATTTTGTTCCAGCATGTTGAATATTTTATATCAACGACAGTTTTATTTTCAATAAATTTATTTACATTCTCCTCAAATCTAATTATTTCATCATCGCTAAAAACTTCTATTTTCATAAGCCCTCCATTTTGTTATATTTTACCAGTTAAGTGATTTAACCGCAAGGTTTTATCTTTGTTTTTTTATCTTTTTTTCCTTAATTTTCACATTAAGTGCTTTTAAAAAACTTTTCAATAAATATTTAAGCTCTTTCATGTCTTTTTCCTATATCAATAATTTACTTCAAATACCAGTATTTGAAAACCACCTTTTTTCCTATATTCAATGTGAGGGGGTTTTTAGTGGTATTTGATCGGTATTTGAAGTAATTACTTTATACCATCTCCCTGTAAGCTATCAACTAATTAGTTCAAATACCTGTCAAATAC
>Ga0182030_10002192_pt1 | contig 41308 bp, 45 predicted proteins | sample 812S3MmetaG_FD_121299 | JGI IMG/M metagenome (GOLD analysis project Ga0182030, IMG submission 121299) | Permafrost microbial communities from Stordalen Mire, Sweden - 812S3M metaG (Illumina Assembly) | ecosystem: Environmental > Terrestrial > Soil > Wetlands > Permafrost | place: Sweden...
AAGCCTTTATAGACTTACTTTGTATAGTTGTTTACTTAAAGAAAAAGAAAAGAAAATAAGAAGTAATATATTTGAAAATATAACTTATCTACTATATTCTGTACTATAATACATTAATAGTATTACTTTTACAATAAAATTAATTATATTATTATAGTTTCTTATTATTACAGCTATAATACTTAGATTTTCAATTATTATATATAATTTATAATTATATGCAGATTATTATAGTCCTGTACAGCATCCAACAACAAATAATACCTTAAATCCAAGGCTATAACTTAAAATCCCGCCAGCAAGCCCCGCGAGCTGTTTTCAACTAGTAGGTAGATAAGGATTTGGAATTATAATGCTACACAGGCTCATTCCTTTCCCAATGAAAGAAGCTCTTCATAAGAAGGTATACTAGGTCACAGTAGGTAAGTTCTTATAAAGCAAGACCATATGCGTGTCGATTCTTCCTATGCCATACTCGAAATACAAATTCCACTTGGTCCAACCAATCTTCCCCATATCTATTCAACCAGCGATGAGCGCGACCAAAGCAGCCATAAGCCTATCCAAATTTCTCAACCATTCCGGACAGATATGGACCTTATGAGAAGGATTAGGCTGGTGAAAAGCCCCACTCAGACTACTTGGAACTTGATAATCCACGTACGTTCCACCTTCCAGCCTTTCTACTATCAAAAGTTCAATAGCAATCATTACTGGATCAGTTTTCCTTCCCTTTGTGAAAGAGATTGAAGGACTTCCGAGGCTAATACGATTGCGTCGTAGACGAGCTTCTCCATTCCGACCGGTGTACTGAAAGGGAGTCAATGGATTAATTCAAGGTATACAAGACCTGAGCCTACCATTGTATCTGCCCATGTTTAAATGCCTGTTCCAAGAATAACCACGTCACCAGTTTGTGTGGACGGCCAGTAAGGCAATCTTACAAAACTAGGAGCACCCGGGAGCTGCCCCATTGCATCTACCAGGGCGGCCAAGTCACTGGTCCCTGTGTGCGAAATAATGCGACCAGATGGTATCATACACAACTTCCACCATTTCTCTGTTGCGATTGGAGAGCCGACTGTGGAACGGAGGTTGTCAATAATAATCGCCGTAGACTGAGAAGACAACACAACGGCTCTAGTAGTCTGAGGAATGCGATGCTCCCAATATTCAACGGCTGCATCACTTGGAGAAGGCTGATCATACGGGTTAACTTCCTCTACATCGACGGTTGGCGGTTGCGTCAAGTGCTAGTTACTACCCGAACTTCGGTTCTAGACGCAATTTCGAAAAGAGTCGCCCTTCTCCTATCAAAGTTGGCTTGCTCTTGTTCAAGGGAAGCAATATTAAGAGGTGGTGAATTCTGATTCGCGGAATCTTCGTCAAGGTCGTCATTCTCATCCATGGAGACTGTGGCATCAGGCTGTGGCTCCTCTTCAACAGGTTGTGTAGCAGGCTCCCCCAAAGGACTCTCGAAATCTCTGTCAAAATTATACTCAGTTTTTTTGCAGATCATAGTGTCAGTAAAATATTACTCTTGTTGTAGTCTCGTATCTAGAGATGTTGCAGCCAAGCTATCATAACCTTCATCGCTAGGCGGTGCTTACATTTTTGTTCCCTTAATATTAGCTTGTGTCTTTCCGATATCAGCCCATGTGGCCGCAAGTGTGGTGTTTGTCCATCGGACAGGAGGAGGCCTGCTTGAGTGACCAGTCGTCTGGGCATCAGTTTCTTCTCGGGTAGCCATAGTGGTGGTGCCAAATGAGTGACACCAGTTGTAAATTTGTAAAAGTTAATGAGTATCAAAGTTCTCCAGGAAACCAAAGCCCTATAGGGCGTTCCTCCCTGTTCAAGAACAGGCATGGATGTCTGGGAAAGAACCACTTGCTATGTACAGCAGCGCGAGGTAGGGACGACTCTGTGTCCACAAAGACCTTTATTTACACCCTAAGAAGACAGTATTTTAATCTGAAACACTACTGAATGCCTACAGAGCCCGCGAGTTCCAGGCCTCCAGGTTCCATCGCTCGTAGCCGTTTCACATGACGCCCTGAGTCGAATAGTCACATGATATTGATTAGTGATTCAACGGCCGTACCTTAAGAGTGCTTACAAAACAGTATCTCAGCGAGCCTTCAATATTTCCACACGTTATTATTGTGTGGGGATTAATAATTACCCCTCTTGAAGTGCAGTGTTTTTGTATATGAGTGATCAACTTTCCAAGTTTCGTGCTATAAAGTCGCAGGGTAATCCTTTTGTTCGATCTTTAGTCCTATTTTCATATGCATAATCATTTACTAGGGCTCAGGATTGTGCCAGACTCAGATTCAGTCACACAAACTTCAATCATCTCTGATTTACAGTTGAAAAGCCTTATCGCAAACTTCCCTGTTTCCAACTCCCTTCTTATATTACAACACACTACCTTAAGGTCTTACCAACATCCAAATATGGCGCCAAACAAGGGCCTAGTCCTCGCAAAGAACCCGATAGGTCTCCCAATCGTTGGTGAAGACCTCAAAGTCATATCCACCGAAATCCCCCTCGACTCCCCTCCTCAAGGCGGACTCATCCTCAAGCCAAACTACATAAGCTATGACCCCTTCCTCCGCGGTAGAATGCGCGCAAATACCGCTTCCTACACCGCAGGCTTCATACTCAACGAACCTCTCTACAACAGCGCCATCTCCACCGTCCTCAAAAGTGATAATCCCCGCTTCAAAACGGGTGATGTCGTAATCGGCCACGCCAATTTCCAAGAATATTACTTTGTACCGAAAGAGAAGGCCGATAAAGAGGAGCCAGATGGAGGTCTGAGTATCCTACAAAATCCGCTGGGTTTAGATCCTGCGGTTTTTCTTGGGGCGTTGGGAATGCCTGGTAGTACTGCTTATTCCTCGTTTTACGAGATTGGGAAACCAAAAAAAGGGGAAACGATTTTTATCTCTGCGGCTTCGGGGGCGGTGGGTCAGATCGTGGGCCAGCTGGCGAAAAGGGAGGGGTTGAAGGTTTTGGGGAGTGTGGGGAGCGATGAGAAATTGAAATTCATTAGGGAGGTGTTGGGGTTTGATGGTGGTTTCAATTATAAGACTGAGAAACCGGAGGAGGGGTTGAAGAGGATGTTGACAGAAGTGGGAGCGGAGGGATTGGATATTTATTACGATAATGTGGGAGGTGAGCAGTTGGATGCTAGCATTGGTTTGATGAATACTTTTGGGAGGATTGGTAAGCCTCTTTCGGTAATTTCCTCCTAAACTTTGACTAATTGTAATTAGTTGTTTGTGGCTCAGTTTCTCAATACTCGAAGAAGCCGGGCGAGACTCATTTAATTGCAAATATGCCCTTAGTCGTAGGGAAGAGACTGACAATCAGGGGATTTGTTGTCTTTGACCCCGATTTTGGCCCAAAATATCGAGAAGAGCACCAAAAAAATCTCCAGAGATGGATCAAAGATGGGAGTATCAAGGCGCAGATGAGTTTCACTGAGGGTATCGATCACGCCGCTGAGGGATTGGTGGGGATGCTGGAAGGGAAGAACTTTGGGAAGGCCATTTTGAAATTGGCTGATCTCTAAGGGAAGGTTCTAGATGTTATCATATTTGTTGCGAGTTTGAAAGTATCACAAGTCTCCACTTTCTCCTTTTCTCATTAACATTCTTAACATACTCTCCTTGTCTCCTTCTCTAATCTTTTTTATGATGCCTATTTTGAAATTCTTTCGTTTGTGAACTATGATTGGCTTAGATAAGGTAGGACGAAGCAATTCCATAGGAATATGTATTTATCTGAGAGGCATATTTGCACGTGGTTAAAGCCTAGAGTTGAGCTGGTTGGTTTGGATCAGACAAGAAACGGCTTTGATGATCTTGAATTTTCATAAATAATGAGAATAGGGAGGCTTGGAATGTCCGTCAATGTCTCGCGTCTGGTGAAACATTCAGATATCCGAGGTGATCCAAACTTTTCAGAATATAACTCTTTTCAATAAAACTATAAATTTGATCTCCCCTTCGACTTAGCCTCCATCGCGGCTTTTTTCTCCGCAAATCTCTTGAACGGCGCACCATCCACGAACCTCTCCGCCAACGCACTATAGGTAAATCAGTACGGTTCTATCACAGATGCTTTAGGAGCGGAGGAGCCGAAGAGTTCTGCAGACATGTTTCAAGGCCTCGGCTCCTCAAACGTTACGAAGCAAAGGGCAGAAAGTAACGTACTCCAAACTATTAACAACCGCCAAAAGCCTTCCATCCCTTAACGGCGCATTCTGCAATCTCTTAGTCTCGATCATACTCTTCCCATCATTAACCCTCAACTGCTCCTCCAAAAACTCCTTCACACTCTTCTGGAACCCGTCCGTTGGGAAGATCCTATTTACCAACCCCCAAGACTCGAGTTCTTGGGCTGTCAGCTTGCGTCCAAACATTAGGAAGTCGTTGGCCCGGTGGATACCCATGGACTGGGCGAAGTTTATTGCTGATCCATTTTCTGGCACGAGCCCGAGGGCGGAGAATGGGACCTGAAGGTATGCATCCTGCGCTGCGAGGACTATGTCTGCAACACCTTCGAACCAAGCTGCTCCTCCTCCAACGCCTGGGCCGTTGAGTGCTAGGACGAATACCTTCTTGTGGTCAATTATTGAGCGGAGCATTTCAAGAGCTTGGAAAGTCAGTTCGTGGTAGGCTAAGAAATGGGGAGGAAGTATACCAGGTGTAAATCGAGCCATATATGCAAGTTTCTTCTCAACAGGGTTTGCATAATTGTCTTGAGAATCGAGACCAGACCCTATGACATGTGATTAGGATGCCATGATGGCCGTAAAAGGGGAGAGAGCACCTCTGACATCAGCGCCTGCTGAGAAAAATCTTCCTTCGCCGGTCAGGACTGTAAAGACGGTATCTGGGTCCTCGTTGAATTGGCGGATGGCGGCAATGGTTTCTTGCATGAGTTTGCCCCCAAATGCGTTGAGAGACTTGGGTCGATTAAACTGCCATGATTTAGTAAAATATTAAAAGATATCGAAGGAGAAAGGTACCTTGATAATACCAATCTGGCCCGTCTTCTCAACGATCACATCTTGATACTTATATTCTGACATTGTAACGAAAGGTGGGAAAGATGCAGGGAAGAAAGGTAATGACAAACACAGATTTGGAATAAAACAACTCTCAACTCTTATTCGAGGGCCAAAAGCTTAAGCGTGTATATTATTACAGGAGAGAATTGTATGCCTATTTTGAAATCTAATCAGCACAAGGCTGACTGTGTTCATGACATCGGCACATGAACCGAGAATGCGGGGAAATGCCTCGGGCTGTCGAACCGCCGTCAGAGCATGAAAGACCTACAAGTAGCGGAACTCCACCTCTCTTTTCGAGCCTTCAAACTCAGCTTCAGGATGATGGAACTCGAAGACTCTGTTTTAGACCCGTTCTGAGGTAGAATAACTGTATCATCATGGGTAGTGAAACGCCAATTGGTCCCACGCCGACACGTCTTCGTCAGGTCGCGTTGGTAGCGAAGGATTTAGAGAAGGCCAGGCACTTGCTGGTACGCCAATATGAAGAGAGAGAAGCAATAGGATGGGCGCTGAGATGTGAATAGACAAAAGTTATTGGAACACAAGTAGTCTATGAAGATCCTTTAGTCGCGACATGGGGATTGAAGAATTTCCTGGGTACTTCTCCTTTCTCCTTTCACATTGGTGCAGATTCTAACTTGCGAAGTTCCCATTGGAGGCGATATCATTGAGGTCGTGTCGCCCTTCCAACCTAAGACGACTGCTGGGCGGCTTCTTGATAAACGCGGTGATGGAGGTTACATGATCACAATGCAGACGCTGGATGCCATGGCGCGGAAGAAGTTTGTTGAGGAAAAGGGGCTGGGAAAGGTGATTTTTGTGCATGAGGTGGAGGGCGGGGAAAGTGTCTGTGTGCAGTATCATCCTAAGGGGGTTGCAGGTACGGTCTTCTTATGACTGACACCGTAAGCATGCTGATGGTGTCTCAATAGGAGGTGTGATCCCCGAACTCGACTCCCACAAATCTACTCCCTCCAATCCCGAACCTCTGATATCTCGTTTCTCTCCCTGGCATGCTTGTGGACCGCTTTCTACGTTAGGTAAATATTCTGCTATCATGAGAAAGCATGGGGATCTATGTCTTCTTGGTGCAACTCTCCGTCTCAAGCCAGGGGATATTGATACGCAAGCCGCTGCGAGGCAATGGGAAGAAACATTTGGGGTGAGAAGGAGTGGCGGTTCAGTTCAGTTCACAAATGCCACAATGAAATTCATAGGGGCTGAAGAGGGCAAGCCGGAAGGGTTGGTAGATATCGAGATTGGTGTTCAGGAACGGCGGAGGCTCGAAGAAATTCTATGGAGAGCAAAATTTGAGGGTTTGGCAGTAGACGCGTCTGGTTGTGTGGAGATGTTGGGAGTCAAGTGGAACTTCATTCTTACAGATGAGCGTCAGAGGAGCAAACTGTAATATATAACTGCCTATATTGACTTGTGTTGTCTCCCGTGACTTTCCCAATTATTCTTCTCTGGTCATTTCCTCTGTTTTATTGATTCCAAAGTTTTTGCGAGCAGTTCTTTCCCAATGGTCTTTGGAATAAGTGTGGCATCTGGCCCTCACTCTTTTCTCACACCTTAGCTCTAACACAACTTTTCCCGACCACCCATGCCTTCTCAATTTTGTGCCCTTTTTTTTTTAAAAAATAACTTCTTTGATTCTCTCCTTGCCATCAAACCGCATAGTCGCAAGACTCCGCAAGACTTCTACCACCAACTTCTCTCCAATGCACGAGCAGTGCCTGTCAATGGTGGACAATCGGTCCGCGTTGATATGGATGAGATAGAAGGATGGCTGATGCAGGGGAAAGTGTGATGCTCCCGGTATCTTTGAGTGGGGCTTAGAGAAGCAGTGGCGGGCAGCTAAGCTGGCTAGGAGGGTAAATAAGACACTTGTTATCACCAGCGTCATGTTTCAAGAACTGTCTTGTATAACCTGACGATTTTCAGAAATTTGAGAGAACCTTGGGGTATGCTTACCGCTGCTTTAGCATTTAACGGTTTACTCAAGGCGAGGAGGAGGCGTGGGAATAGGATCGTCATTCCGCACTAAACACAAGATTCCAATGCTCAGAGATTCCCAAGCCAAAAAAGGGTATGATTTTGACTGGGTTGACTGAGATCATGTATGGTGCATTTGGTAAGGAGACAAGCACCCCTCGCCGCTCACGGTGAACTACTAGTAAAGACTTCAGCCCTAAGGCCCCTGACTTTGGCTTTTCGTTTTCTTCTGTAGAACCCAAACGGAACATAATGTGGCTTTGTGGCGCGTTTCAAGGCGCACATGTGGAATCATTTTGGGGCCGAAGGAGATTACATTTTGGGGTCTGAGAATCACACCTGAGATTCCTTGGAACCACATTTTAGACATTCATTTAGAGATACTGACAACTGTTTCTCGTTGGACAGGTATTGAGCTGATCAAGAAAGCCGATGAGAACTATTTATGGACCATTTCCAGAAAACGGATTGGACCGATTACGACCCCGTATGATGGAGAGACATGCGATTAATCTCGATGTTACCTAGGGAAGGACTGTCTAAAGAGAGTATATTTCCAATAGTGGATTGCGGCTGTGTCCGTATTTGCAGGCGCCGCAGTGGGCACGCATGTTCCCTGTAACTTTTTAGTCACGGTCAGCGCCGTAACGTTCTCAGCCTTATGTTCACTGAAAACCGCAATTGGTTGAAAAAGGGGAATTAAAATATGTCCGAAATATGCAGACATCGATGATTGGCAAGGAGAACCCCCCCGAATGCCCAAGTCCAAGTGCCTTGAACTCAGGCGGACATAGGTCTGTTAGCTCCTGGTCCTGTAGACTGCAGAGCATATTTAACCCCGGTACGATACCCCAAAGCAGTAATAACGTGCGAATCTGAGAGAAAGAAAAGCAAGTTCTCATCATCTTCTCAAGTTTATTGGCTGAAATACTAGTAGTACTTCTCACCGTAGCTGACAGGGTGGGATATCTTCAGGACACCGAGAAAACTGAGCGCCTACTGCGCTTTCGAGCCAAGATCGTCAGTAAGGCTCGATATACCGGGGCCACCGTTCTGCAATGCTTACTTGTATTTAAGGTTACTGCAGATTGGGCGATCCGCTAACAACAATGTGCATGTCTCAGCCTCCTATGGAATCCTTTGCGGGGTGATTCAGCACCCATCCCCCGATAGGGGGCTGCGGGCTATGAGGATATAAAGATACGGGGTGCGTGGCGGCAATTACTCTGTCATCGTGGGAATTGGTACTTCGAATCGTACCCATCGACATCTGCTCGCCTGACGTCTTGCCTCGTAGTAACTCGCGTTTGCGCAGACATCATTGGACAACCTTCGACGAGGTGCTTGCCTTCAAATTGGGCATTCAAAATGGTGTATTGTGGAAAGCCCAGCAAAGGCTGCGCTCCTTGTCGGGCCAAACGAACCAAGGTCAGTGAAATCCAGGATTTTGAGCCGCTACAGCTGACCCTGACAGTGCGATCTCGGCTTCCCAACCTGCGGCCAATGTGTGAGGACTGGGCGCTTTTGCACGGGATATCGTCAGGAGGCGTACGTTGAATTTCGAGATAAGAATAGAGAAGTTGCAATCAAGCAATCGCGAATGAACGCTCGGATGCGATTACCTGCTGCTTCAACGGAGTCATTAATAATTGACTCCGCTCTAATGCCGATATCTGAATGGAGTCCAGAGGCCCAGGATATCTATGCTTCTGGCATAACAAGTCCAATCCCACTTGGCCTATTCCCATGCCCAGATGACGGAGTGGCTTGCTTCTTTTTCAAGGACTATGTTCTTACAGAAGAAACAATTCCTCCAAGGGGCCTTTTCAGCGAACTGCCAGGCCTCTACAATAAAGCAGATAGAGATAGCGCTCTGTCCAAAATCATCACAGCTTGTGGCTTGGCGTCCCTTTCGACCACACTGAAGCAACCACAGGTGATGCTGAAAGCAAACGCGAAATATGCTGAAGCCCTGAGCGCGATCAACTCGGCTTTGCGAGACCCGGTGCTGGCAAAGGATGACTACACACTTCTAGTTATCATACTTTTGGGATTGTATGAGGAGGTGAGACTACTCGCTAATATCATCTGTACATTCTGATGTGGGATCAGGGTAATACCACCTCGACGTCTATAGAGCCTTGGACCCACCATGTACATGGGTCTTTGGCATTGCTTGATTACCGTGGCGAGCAACAGTTGCAAAGCCCTCTCGGGCTTCGAATGATTCAAGCAATTCGATCTTCAACGGTAAGTTTATTCTTCATACTGACCTCCACTTCCAAGAGCTAACAGCGCGATAGGGTGTAAATTGTCTCGTAAGAAGAGTGTGCGTACCATCAACAATCCTTAAATGGACGAAATTGGCGCGAGAATATGAAACGCAAGACGAAGTGATGGACAGTGAACTTTCTGAACTCATTGCCAAATATTGCAACCTGCAAGCTACCATTAATCAGTGCGATGAGTATATCGATCCAGTCAAAGTTGTTGAGTACGCGTCGAACATAGACGCCGAACTTATTGCTTGGGCCACTAAATGGCACAGCGGAGATCTTTATGACACCATATTGGCCAGCCCGTCTCTAGACATCTTGTCCGACTATTGGCATTCCTATTCCGACATCATGATTACATGTGTCTGGAACAACTACCGCAGTATTCGGATTCTGCTCCACCAGATAATCACTGAACAACTCAGCCGGATCGAATCGAGCTTTCCTACCGATTCAATCCTCCAATACTCATCCACCATCCAGCGTCAAATCGAGGCCTCAAAAAAGGAAATCATCGAACTCAGCCACGAGATCTGTGCAACGATACCCTACTATATGTACCACAGCTACTACAACGATCGCGCGGGGTGGGACTCGGCTTACCACCCGAAAAACACAGCACGAACTAAGCTTGTTATATGGCCGTTATATGTGGCAGGGCAATCGGAATGCGTTTCGGATAGCATGCGATTCTGGACCGCATATCAGTTGGAGAAGATTGGTGTTTCTATGGGGATTGGGAAGTGTGTTGCTTTGGCACAGTTGCTGAGAATGAAGCTAAGACATGCCCCAAAGAAATGGAGAGAAATTGGAATGGATGAATGATTGTGGTCGGATGAACATGGTTGAATAGTTGATTAATTGATACCCCTTTTTGACAAAGCAATATTTTGCTGTCTTTCATTGCGCTGTATGATTTCCTTTTGGTCAAGTCCTGGTTTCAAACTCCAAGTTCTAGATGTTGAAAACCACCCTTCCCCTTTCAACAATAAATGAAGCTATTCGCAATCGCCCGTCTTTGGCGTAAGGCGGGAAGTGGACCAAGTTCCTAGGTGATTTACCCAGGTAGGCTAATGTAAGCCTTCCAAGCCAACATTAGCAGTTTTTAGCGTAAAGTATCTAAAAGCGCACCGTTCCAACTTCCTCATCCTCAATTTAATAGAACTCATTGGTGTATTCACACGTCCAACTTTCACATCAGCATCGGCATTGATACAGCTGGTGGAAAGAACCTCTCGGCAAATGTTTTGGTATCCCAAGATCTCCTCTGAGCACTACGCTGCATCTACTGCAACAGGGAGCTTCCGAAAAGGGTTTGATGCGTTTATAACGCATTCGGTAATTTTAGATCAGTAAAGTATAGCGTATTTTACCCCTTTAATCGCTAGATTATAGTATGCCGGCACCGACGACACTCAGGTTCTCACCCAACAAATCGCTCTTATTAAATACAATCAATATCAATCCCAAGGTCTCCTTCCTCGCTTTCCAATTCCGCTACAAAGTGGCGAGCAATGTATCTTGTGTTGAGAATCTGGCGTACTTCAGTAGTTCAAAACAAAATTGATAGTTATTCCTTTACGCATTTCATTAGTCGAAGACCAAAAAATCCGACTTTCGATCCGAAGATGTGGACTTACCGAAGAGAGACAGGAGAGCCAATACTAATCGTATCTTTCGCGTTATGGAATTTTCATTCGGGGGGCACCAGCTATTGAAGTTTAGTGGCCTGCAAAAAAGAACAGAATGGAAGTTTCATCTCAAGCCGGATGCCGGACGGGAAGGAAGCACTCACCGAGGACCAGACGACTGCACAAATCCGGACCAAAAGAGCCATTGCGCAATATATATCACCACCCAGAGCATAACTAGGAAGCTTGTGACACCAACTCTAAGATCTCTAAGCGTATCCTCTGGCTTCCTTAATTGCGCTGGTGGATATTTCGATAATACTTGGCGAGTGATGGCATCCAAGCCTCGTCTCCTTCGATTAATCGCAGGGTCAATGGGTTGGTTTTGGGCCTCCGATAAGCGTTGGGCGCGGAGGTCGTTGGTGTAAATGTAAAGATAGGGCATCGTCGTGAGCCAGTGAAGAGGCTTGGAGGTCAGAATCCGCGATGTCGTTCGCATGTATGGTCGAGTGACAAGCCAGCGTATAGGGCGAGTCAGAACACGCCATGCCGTTCTCATAAATGGCCGACTGACCAGCCAACGTATTGGCCAAGTTACAAAACGCCATGTGGTTCTTATAAATGGTCGATTTATGATCCAACGTACGGGCCCAGTTACAAAAAGCCATGTCGTTCTTATGTATGGACGACTGGTAACCCAACATATTGCTCGAATCCTTCTTATACGCGCAATAATACCAGGTTGCGGTTGCTCACCATTGTTATTGTTGGTTCCCTGTGCTGGCTGAGGGTCTACTTGCCCCAATGGCTGCAATCTAGCGGTCAATGGCGCGGCTTCCGCCATTGCCGGCTGTCGCTCAGCAGATTCTTGCTCATGTTGCCATCTGTTCTCCCAGAACCGATTCATGAATCTGAGGTACTTTCGAGTAAGCCAGATCGTTGGCTTGGAAATCTTGCTGGGTTCTGGATTGACGACGCCTTCATGATATAATTTCTGGACTTGAAGATAGGCTACTAACAGCAATACTAGGATTGTAAAGGGAGAAAATATTGTCCAAATCAGCCCGCCAGCATACATTCGTTGGGCCTCGCTACCTCGCCAGAACGGAGTCAGATGTCCAATGTGGAAGAAGTTTTTCTTCCTGCCCACGTTTGCCGTCCTCCCTAAATACGCCGAGCCACTTATCTGTAAGAGTAGTTCGCAGATAGCAAGGGAGGCTGCTGTATCGGCCGCCCATTGACGGAGACGAGAATGCTCCAGTCTTGATGTGCGAGCGCTTCCGTATCTTCCATCCTCGAATATTATAGCAACTATTCCTATCGAACACAGGGCCCCCAGAACACTAGGTCGGGAGCTCAAAAGGAGTATCAACTGTCCAGGTGGGGTATTCTGATACCCAGGTGTATTCCACAAGATCAAAGCGGTTCCAATATTGCCGGAAAATGTCGAAATGTAATCCGACACACCTCCTAGAATGGCAGCCCACCAGTGGTAACGCTTGTCAATCGGACCCCAATTTTTACCAAGTACGACTTTGAAGAAGAGTGCAAACACAGCATTGGCGATGAACCCTGCCACTTTCGTGAAGTTTTCGATGCCCAATGACCATAGGAGCGAGGACGAATCACAACTTGGTTCTGAGGCAAATTGTTCGGTGGTTGTATTCTGCAGCTGCAGTGTCCAATTCCAGGGCTCAATCCACTCCTCCCAATCCTCCTTTGCCATTCCGCCGTAGTAGTTGAACGGAGCTCGCCATTCAGAGCCATTACACAATGTCTCTATCCAGTCAGCAATAAGGAAAGGCTCATTTCCTGTAGCGCAGCATTCTCCGGTAGCACTAAAGATCCAGTCCGATGGAGAGAAATTACAGGCAGCGCTCATGTTGAGAACAGGCCAGCCTCCAATTCGACAGGCGACATCTCCGTGACATGAGGCGCACCAATTTTGTTGAAAATTCTCGAGAATGATCTCCCACAAATTGTTGCAGGGCGCTTCCGCCGGGCATGGCGAAGAGATCGAGGTTGCGAGTTCGGTCGAATTAGGTGGTCCGCAACCATCACGGAAACATTGTGGGGCTTCCGAGAGAAGAACAGCGTGCTGACGGTAGGTTATGAGAGAGCCGCATCTTGGGTCCTGACCGTGGACGAAAGGAAATGATTGGAGAAGCAGGAAAGTGATGAGCAACAACGAAATGGTAGGAGAGGGCTGATTCATGACGGTAACGCGACTTTCAGTTTCGTCTTTGACGGAAGGAGAAAACTGTCCTGTCATGAAATGACTTCTGCAAGGAAACTAGCACTGACGGCCCAAAAGCAGGGGCTGTATGAGCCTCATATTCTCGATATCTTGATCGGTCTCTTGATCATTGCCACACTACCATGATTGATTTTTCGGTCCATCTCGACATCCTTGGCTACATTCAGCTGCGCAGCCCAAAAAACACAACTGAGCTCTCAATGGTGTTGTGTCAACCGAAATAGAAGATTGCGCCCACGACTCGAAATCGTACCACATGAAATGATGCAAAATGAGCAGTTCATGCGCAATGGTAGATCATTGCGGAGTGCTTTAGCAAAAAACTATTTGAAAGTGGTAAACTAAGGCCCGCCACGCACAGCCACAGCGCCTTTTCCTGCACGAAAAAGGTAATCGAGTGGCGAGCTGAATGATCTCCAGACTATTGGATGAAGCCACTCTGCCATTTCCAGCAATGCATTGACTCCGTATCAGCGCCCAATCAAAGCAGTACTGGGAGAATGAGGCTCCTCGGAGCAGCCTTGCCTCCAAGAAAGTGGGAAACATCCTTTTAAAGACTCATTCATAGTCAAGAGTCCTCCAAAATGCCTCCGCTTATCCGTCCCAGGGAAATGTTTGCGCCAATTTTGTTTCTGGCTTTACATTTTGTATCAGCGCTTGCTGTAGAAAACCCAGTCTCTCAAATTGGTGCTCTGCCAATATGCGCTGTTAGTATTCTCGAATTTCTTACGCGACAGGTTGATAGGATAGAAAGCTAAAATTTCTTCCGAACTAGCAAGCCTGCATAACTTCGGCATTCAGTTCATGTAATTGCAAATTAGCAGATTTCACGTGTGAGCAAAAGCCCAATTCTCCTTCGACTAGAAGTATTAGCGCCTCCATATCCTTTTCGAAACCTCCATCACTTTCTTCATGGAGATATTTTGAGGAGTCTCTATATCGTCGTGAGATTGCACATGTTGACACAACTCACAGGCCTCTGCAACTGCCCCTCGACAATCTCATCCTCCACCTCCTGTTCACGCGATTCCTGCGCACTCCACATCAACGAGACAGTAGCATCAATAATCAGCAGTGCCTGCGCCGTTCCTACCACAAGTTCAACATCAACTCCTTCCACAAGGACGACATCTGGATCTACCTCATCAGGACCAAGGACCACAGACCCACCACCATTTCCCCAACCCAGCTCTTCTGTTGGTCCCGCAAATACGACCAATGGATCATACACTGGCCCGATTATTATTAACAGAGGCTCACGCGGGGTTGTTTTAGGTTGGATATCTGAGATGTGCTGGGTAGGCGTGATAGTCTTGATGATCGGAGTAGTTTTATGAATACTATTCTTGACGTTAGGGTTTTTTTTGTAATAATTAAAAGTCGGGCCTTCAACTTCTGAAGGTGATACGTTAATCAAACATTCTTCGTCCATCCTCAACCCTGTCATATCAAGGGCCTCTTGTCACCAGTCTTGCCCCCTGTTCTCCACACCCATGTACCCATCATGTCTATGCAGATGAAGGAGCGGAAGATGTGGGTGCTGGGTATCCGGAGTATGGTTTGGATGACAGGCTCATTGAGGGGCAAACCCGTACTTAACAGGAAGGGTTGTGGTGCATATTGGAGTTGGAACAAGAATGCTTAATACACTTCTAAAGAATATTGCAGTGTGAATCGCATCGTGCACTTGAAATAGGAGTAAGAAAGGCTTTTCAGGACTGAAATAGTGCGACCGAAGCAAAGGCATTGAGAGAAGAAATCCTCAAGAGCACTTGGTTTCATGATACAGGTAAAGATGAAATCCAAAGAACTGGAGTAGATTGCCACTTTCGACTTAAACCTTTGGCAACCCACCGCTATAAGGGCCTGAAGAATTTCAAGAATAGTATCAGGAGTAAAACCTTGTCAAAAGTATCGGCTGTGATTCGTTATCGGTCGAGCTTAGACTATCGATAATAGATGCAATTGGGTATAGGAGCATCTTGTGAGTGAGAGAGAAGCCAGCTTCTTCGATTTTCCTTGTGGGGGAACGTCTCTTTCGTCTATTTAGCGCCCGCGGCCGCTTCAAAAGACACAGAAGCGCCCTGAAGCTAGGTACCTAGGTGCTAGTAGTTTTGGCAGTGGAGATCACCTGCCAACCGACGATTAAAAACGAACGGACCAACGAGCGGTGCTTACAAACCCCGCGGATCTGCAAGGCTATATTCCTGCTCTCCTACTCGATGGATGAATCCCAGAGCCCAATCATGCAGTGCTGGCAGGCTGCCCCCCGAACTTGCATTTACGAAGAATACGAAAAGGTTAGGACAAAAGAGGTCTCTGTGCTGCTGCGCCCTGCTCAGCCTTGTGTTGACCCCTAATCCAATCCAAACTGGCGAATAAGCTGCAGATGGGTGACGAATGGCCGGCATGATGGTTTGCGTCAACTCCAACATCAACCTCTTCAGACTCTCCAGCATCTCTATCTTATGGTTCTCAATCTCGTAAATTCAACGTGGGTTTAGAAATCACAATCTGACTGCGTGGACCGGGCAGCAATTGATTGTGAGCATTCGCGGCACACTGTAACGCGAATCCAAGCCCCTGTCATTGCGCACAGCGCGTCGCAAGCTCTCGAGAATCAATTTGACTCTCAATTGATTATCACGATGAGCGTACCTCCGCAATATCTTCGTCGAGAAGGCTCATACACGAATGATGTTGGAGTCGTGGCGGATCCACCAGAGAAACCTCCACAATTAGAGATAGATGCGGAGCCATATCGGGAGCCGGGAGCTTCATCCCAAGCTCTTCAATCGTATGTTTCACGAAACCACTCCCTACTAAGCTGCTAATTTAATTCCTTGGTAGATATTCTCCAAGTAGCCGATCCGCTCGAAGTGTTCCCAACTACTACTCGCCCCTCACATCATCGTCAACCCCGTCGTTGCCAAACTACCCTCAATCAAGCTTTGGCGGCTCCCAGTCAAATTTTGTTTCCCCAATAGAACAACCAGAACGAAAACCCACCCCATCACTGCCAAAATATCCTCAACCAGGTCATAGTCCTCACTCAAATTATGCTTCCCCAGTAGAACAGCCAGAACGAAAACCCATCACCCGCATCACAATCCCCACAAGAAACGACGCCCTATCATCCGGCTTTCCCTACGATCCGCGCGTTTATGAGCTCATTTCACATGATGAATGGCACCTTTTTAGCAGTGACGTTGTCCACTCTTCAAAGGTCTCCGTTCTGGAAGATTTCGCCGCCTGGACTACAGGTGTTACAACCGGGACTTTGAGCTCACCGTTAACTCTCGTTTTTGCTCCCTTTGTCGGCTACTACGCCGGCCGAGCCATACATCGAAAGACTGTTGTCAATAAAGTGAAAGAAAGACTTGAAAGGGATGGAGATATACGATCAGTGCTACAGTACGTGAATTCTCCCAATCTTTAACCCCCTTCTGGATTTCTCATCAATGGTGAGATATCGGAGGAAAGTGGGGTTATTATTTCTAGACGATACTAACCGAAACTATCCAGGCGATGGAACGACACAAAATTCATCCCGCGAGGGTTTCAATGCTGGCTTGAGCTTCCCGTAGATGGAAGCGAAATCAACATCGATGCTATAACCGGGAAAACCCTCTCCAAGCCGGAGAAGAAAGTGCAGAAGCAGATCGCGAAAAGGTTCAAGATAGTGGTCATCCCTAATTCCATGGTGCGTGGATGGGCCGAAGAGGCGACAAGCGAGACGGCTTTGACGACTTATAGGTCCCATATTGATATTGAAGCCCAATCCCCGGACCAAACACCAGTTGAGGTTCCGGGGAACGAGTTCAGAGACCCGCAGGAACTTCAGAGTCAGAGTTCTGCTAGAGGAGGCATGTTCACTGCTGCGAGGAGGAAACAGGTCCCGGATGAGTCGGAGTCTGATGAGGGTGGGAGGCGTAAGGCGTTACAGGGCTCTCAGACTTTTCCTGTGGAGTTGGATGGTAGTGAGATTCGGCGGAGAGGTTCCCTTGACAAGAGCGATTTCTTTTAAACGCTATATATTAAAAGCCATTCAACAAATGTCGCTGGCAGATGGAATCGGCCACTATGGATTGTGTAAAACGTCAACGCAAAATCAAGCTGCTGCGGCTCCGTGATGATTGGTCAATGGTGTCAATTGTATCGCTGGTGGTAAGATAACACATTCCCACCTGATGAGCTCCTTCCTATTCTCAGGAGACAGAAGCGAGTCAAATTTCCTTTCAAATGCAGCACAAATAAACCCCGTTAGAAGACTAACTCCGTCCCAAGTTAGTCTGTTACTTCCACACAAATGACTTCGGCACTAATGATCTCGCGGGGATCTATCTTCTCCAAGGTCTTGCCAGTTATTGGACACCGCTGCGTCCACCCGTCCTCCAAAACCTAGGAAGTCGATCCGAAATTCAGTCGTACCGAGTCGACATTGAATCAGACCTTTTCCAGGGGCAAAGGTTGTTTCGTCCTAACAACAATGATGCATCCATTCTGATCACAATGCAAATGCGGGCATATGAGAAATCCGGATCCTTCTTGAAAAGAGTACCCAGAAGGGGTCAGGTAGATTGAATTGCTTGCTTACCAAAGGGAACCACCGATGATACAGAGCATACACTTATTATCACGGTGTCGCTCCAACGAGAATCTATCTTGTTGCAAGATAAACTATACAGTAGCGATGAGTACTCTTCATTTTGGCTGTAATGTTTCATGAGCGTCTGGAAAATGACATCGCTGAAGTTTGGATGGATATTTTGCTTTGTCAAAAGCGCAATGTCAGTTTGCCAACATCGCGGGCATTAGATTTCATTTCAAGGTGGGTCCCATCGAACAGAATCTGGATATCTCTTCCTGTATCAGAATGGATCGAGCTTGGAGAAACAATGGCATGTGAAGTGGTTGGGTAGATCCCGCTCTAGTTACAATAAGAACTCAAAATTGTTGAAGTCTTAATGGTCCACGCAGGATCTGAAATACTATATATCCAGCGAGGGGTGTAGCTGAGAGAGAAAAAGATGACTGCGATTGCGGGTAAGAGCTCGGCAACGCAGATGATGAGTTTGGTGGGGGGATTGGTGAGAGGGGAGGATTCGACGGCGTTGGACCTGTGGTGACGCCATGTCCCAAGTGATGAACAAAGTATTTCATTCAGTCCATTTGTGGGTGAAGAAAGCTGGATTTCTGGGATAATGCTCAACAAGTAGGGTAAAAGGCAAGAGCTTCCGCTAGAAGTGAATGTAGGAGAATTAGTGAGAAGGAAGAATATAAAGAAGAGGTGCGTACTACATCTAAGAAACGATGGGCTCCAAAGTCAAGCAACCCCGCATTTATTCGCTCGCTTAATTTCGCAACCCCCTTTCCGTCCATCCCCTTGATCCAGCTGTGGGTAAATGATAAATGATCTAAATTTATTAGAGTATCTCTGATCGCCTGCATGATTCAACATAATGTGTCAACTTCCTTGAAGCGTTAATGAACCATACAGCGACCAATCGCAAATTACCCTCGCTAAGTTTTCCTCTCCAAAAACTCGACGCGGATATGTCTACAAGATATTTAGATCTTCACACGCACCTAATCAAGCAATTCAAAAAGAAAGAAGAAGAAACTAAAGTTAAAAATGCAAAAATTTGATGAATCTTGCGAGTCATCTCAGAAACCCGGTCGAAGAAGTGTTTTTACCGCCGCAAAGGAGAGTAGAGGTGGTGCTTAATACGAAGTACTCTTTTTTTTAGACAGGCCGTGTATGTCTCGATTTCGCAGGGGCAGCTTATTAATACTCTCACTTTTGTGGCCACACGATATGGTGAGCTTTGAGTTGCTGAAGTTCCTTCGATTCGCCGAATTTTAATTATGTTGTCGAGTGCCGGAAGTGGTTTTGGCGCGTTTTGTTAGCCAAACCCACCATCCTCCTCTTAACACCACTTTGACCTGAGGCAAACTCTTTTGCCCGCCTGTGGTGTTTGTTGAAAATTCGCGTGATTGAATTATACGTGAGTATTAAGAAATTTAGGATAGGGGTAGGCGCTGGCGTGAATACGCAAGGGGCTGCGACATTACTTCTTGAGAATATCCTCATCCACACTCGGAATTTCTTTACTTGCTGTTGATTCCATTTATTTATGTCTAAAATTCTAATTCTTAGATTTTTCATTTAATTTACGCTCGAATTGGATTTTAGAGAGCTTTTAGGGATGCGGCCCTCGGCCCCTCGAGAGGCTCCCCTTTGCTAAAAATTTCTCCAAGAAATTAAAACGCACATAACAATAATTGTTTAACTGACTTGGAGAAGTTTGATAGCTAATGGATCGGATCTCCCCCTACCATTCTTCATAAGGAGATCACTATTTTGGAGCATACCTTCCCAGCTGCGACAGGTATAACGATAGAAACAACAGGACGACCTCCAACAGTGCTAGTTAGATCGCAAACCACTTCGAGACCTTGTTTCGACTGGATAAACCTGGGAAACCTGGAATATATTTCATGCTTGTCGTACGCCTCTTCTAGATGAACGAAAAGAATTACAAATACAAGAAATGAAGATACGTTTGTAGAGTCGTCTGGTGTTAAATGACGGCTCATTTTTGAAAAGAGCAACGCTCCATAAATAGGGTTTGATTGATGAATAATCGAATGTGGCTGTTCTGAAAATGAGTAAATTTTGGGAAGAAAGGGCCTACACTTGATCAAAGTGTCATTCCAATTAATGGACCATGGGGTATGCACATCGTCGCAGATTGTCACGAGCACCTAGAGCAGATCAAACAGGGCTTTTATTAACTAGAATACTAAGCTACAGATCTAGAAAGCTACCTAGGGAGAGGTTCTTATATAGGTAGGGAATCTCTAGTGAAGTCACGTGACCCTTGGAATTCATGTCGCGCTAAGATCGCTGAGCTTAATCGTGACACAGATGCACGTAATTCAATGAGAACCTCTTGTTGATTTAGCCCATTGAAATTTCGAATGTAAGCTATGCTACAGTACTTATACAGATTGGAATCAGAACTCCCTCACGCCCACACCAAGCCCCAAAACTTCCCCTCTTAACGTAAATCATCACATATAATCATACAAAATAACCCAACTCGCTACTACTGCGCTTCACAAGTTGTTTCCTGTGTCGAACAATCTGCTAAAGTCACCCCACTTAACTTCCCACCATTCACAGCATTAGCGCATGCGTTGAATTGCACGTCACAGCTTCGTTGGATAGCGGCCGCTTTGTTTACGAACGTGTTTCCGTTTACGGAGAAAGGACGAGTGGCATCGCCTGTGTTGACGATTGGAGGGGCTTCGATGCCACCGATGGCGCCTGATGAGGAGACAGTCGACACAGCACCTGAAGATGTGGCTGGTGATGAAGAGATCGTAGCTGTGCTGTTGGAGAAAGGCGCAGACGAAGTTGAGATGACCGAGGCTGGAAGTGAGGTCTCGGCTGGTGCGTCAACTGTCACTGTACCAGTGACAATTGAGCAGACGGAGGAGGATGCGGCGGACCCGCTGTCAACGACGGCTGCGGGAGTGGTTTGTGCAGCTTGGGAGGATTCCGTCGCAACATCCTTTCCGGCGCCGGCAATTGAGGTGGAGGTGACTTCCGCTGAGGAGACGGAGACGGAAGATGGGGCTATTGTTTGAGTCGCAACAATTGAACCTGGGATATCTGTCGCTGAGGCAGAAATCGGAAGAGTGACACTGGCGGTAATTGTTGAAGGAGCGGTGGCCGTGGCACTTTGGGTTGTGGCAACAGCTGAGCAGTCATCTTTTTGGGACGCGCATTCTTCGACAGAGAAGCCGTCGCCCGAGAATGAGCTACAGCTTGTGAATTGATGACCACAAGCCGCGGCGGCTGCTGAAGCGAGATCATCAAAGAGTTCCTCAAGGACATTGAACTGATTTCCTGATTTGCTGACAGCCGGGCAGGAACCACCACGAGCTTGCTCGAAGACAAAGAATGTTTCGATGATAGTGATAATACGTTTGCCAGTTGGCTTGCTTGAAACTGCGGATGAGGCTTTTGTTCCAGTGACAACGGCTTTTCCACCTCCGTTTCCTGTACTTGAGGCTTCTGTGGAAGTTTTTGAAGCGTCTGTGGATGTTGTCGAAACTTCTGAGACGGAAGTCGATTGTCCTTTGCCTCCATTTCCTCCTTTCCCGCCGCTTACCTTCGTGGTTGCAAGAGACGTAGTTGTGGTGTCCTTTCCACCCTTTCCTCCGTTACCTCCCCGAGCGGTCGTAGTGGTATTTGTGAATGGAGCTGTGGATGCTGAAGCAACGGCGCTGCTTGAAACGGCCTTGCCGACATCGGTGCTTGAAGCAGCTGAGCTTGAAGAGGCCGAGCTTGAGACAACGAATCCTGGTCCAGCAGAGACCGCGGAAGCGGCTAGAGCCTTGAAGATGTCAGTCAGGATCGAGATATATCACGTGCCAGGTGTTTGAAGGGAAAACGTACAGCGGCTGCAATACCGTTAGCGCCATTGTTGGCGGCAGCATTGATTGTCTTTCCATTGCCAATAACGGAAAACTTGGTGCAGTCATCGGCTGTACCACGCTGAGCAACAGGCATCAGAACAGGTTGATGATTAGCAGCGGAAGACAACGTGCACACACGATAATTGCCTGCTGGGAGCCCGCCAGTGACTGTGGCTTGAAGTAGTCCGTCACCATTACCAGCGTCATTGATACCCTTGAAGAAAGAAAATAGGGTGGGATCTGGAGCAGTTGTCGGATTTAGGCTGGCACCCAAATCCTGTACTGTTATGTGCGTATGGCCTACGACTATACCGCCCTGTAATTGTTGGGGAGCAGCATAATATGTAGCGTCCGCGTTGGTGAAATGACCAGCTACAAGATTGGAGACTTGGACAGAGATGTTGAAGGTAGTATCTGACTGGATAGTCGCACTGCCGTAAGGCGGGAAGAGGATCATCGATGACACCATATTGGTCTTGGCGGGGATATCGCCCATGGCTGGAATGGTCAGAATAGCGCTTAAAAAACTGGACAGAATCCTTACTAATTCCATTGCAAGACCCCGTGGTAATTTGAAGACCGTTGGTGAGGGTCTTTCCAGCGCAATTATTGATGAAGTTGTTCGTCGAGGTCAATGATTTGGCTTGATTTGCTTCGTTCGCTCCGATTTGAGTACTGCCATCCACAAACGAACCACTTTGAATGGCATTTGGGGAGAGGACGGTGGAGTCAGCACGCTTGATAACGCGGTTGTGTAAATGTCTGACTTCATGTACAGACCTAGCCTCAATGAGACCAGATGAAGCCAGGAGGATTAGCAATGATGGGGTCAACATGATGATGGGATTGATCAGTTCTTGGAATCAAAATTTCGAGAAATGCTTAAATGTAAAATGGTCCAGCCCAGGGTAAAGATTGTGCAGGAAACAAATAAGGAGCGACGCAGTCGAGATGAAATGAATGAATAGAACTTAAAGAATGGCAAGGGCAATGAACCAAAGAACGTGGGTCGAAAATTCGATGAGGAGAGAAAAGCACTCACGATGGGTGCACACAGCATCTTATAATCGCCTAGGCGCGAAGTAACGTCGCAAAGGAAATGAGCGATGAGAAAGGCGCAGTCCAAGTCCAGGTCCACGATAGCCAAGGTCAAACAATGGGGAGTCGACTAGACTTTCCCCCTCGTGCTTCAGCCTCTCTGCTTCATATTCCTTTCTCATAGTTTCAGTTTCGAGAAATGGCCGACCTGGGCCACAAGAGCCACCTAGCCGCGTAAAGTTGAAATGAAAGATTGCATCCCACGAGGTTGCAGGGAAACAAGCCTCAGATAGATTAAGGCACACCAAGCACGGCCTTTTACAGTTGAAGGATGCGACATCTATTGCTTAATCTTCATGCAATGTCGATGAAATTTGAGACAGGAGAAGGAATATTGCTGGTGATCTGATACAAAGATTCTCGCTTCACGGCTCGTTAGCCGAAGATTGGGACGAAACGCTCAGGGGCTGACAAAGGCACTCAACTTTAATATGACATGCATAAATTCCAACTCCTTGTCCATATTTATTAGTTGAGGATAAATCATGCGACGATGAGATATATTCACAAAGCATTTGGACGATGAGAACAAATCGATAATTCAAAGTGGATTGTCGTTCTCCCCCTTTTCCGAAGTTCATCCTCGAGAAATCCAGGAGCGCGTATTTTCGAGCCCCTCGCTAACATCACACCGATCAAGTTTCATTTTCTCCCTTCGCGATAACTTGACACAAACCCATCCCAAGTAGTTCAGAAGGTTCGGATGAACTTGATGAATACAGTAGTGACCCAACCGGCCGAGAAATAAACCCCGTATTACGTGAAAGTGCCTGTACGAGCTTCTTGTTGGATGAATGATGTTTTGTATTGGACCCAGAGGAGCAGGTCGCAGGCTCGGATTGATTTTCATCAAGGGTTCTGAGACCAGAAATGATAACCTTAGGGATCGTGCCGACTTGCCTTGAGAAGGAGTGATGTTTGAGATGATTCCATCTGAATCCAAACAGGCCTGTATGGTTATTAAACGCGAAGAGGATTACTTGCATTTATGATTCTCTCAAGGAGCGGTCGATCAAGGTCTGAGACCACTGACAATTTTTGGCCCCAGACACAAAATTGAGTCCAGAGATATATACTGTACCAGACATCTTCTTTTTCCATCACTGTGAACAGACTCAAGTGTTTAATAATGGAATGACTGTAGAGGTGACGAGATGGTGGATCACGCGTAGAGAGATTCACCATGCACGTGAAATTTTACGCTAGAATATTTTGGGACAAGGGCCAAAATTCCTAGCCTCAGATTCCTTGCCGCAGCGAAAAAAGATTAAGTCAATGAACAACGACGACAAAACCGCGACCTCTGCCGCCCTCTTTCAACCTGTCGCTACGATCCATGATATCATAGGCTCAGATTGAATCCATCCGCTTGACCATACACCTCGAAAGATACCAAGGAAGGAAAGGAGGAAGAGAAGTCACACTTTCAAGACATCATAGAAGATGGATCACACGAGAGATCCATGTCCTTGGGTGGCATTAAATGACTTTGGAGGAGCGTTCTGTATGGGTGTATGTCATTTTTTATGTCCTAATTTCTGGGCACCCTGCACAGAAGACTTCTACTCCGAGCCTGACCTCCTGTTGCGCTATCCTTCCCTGTCATCTCTCCTCTGCGTGGACAGCACACTGACAGCTTCTTCCCCAGGCAATCGGAGGAGCAGTATGGCACGGTGTGAAAGGCTTCCGAAACAGTCCATACGGTGAAAGAAGAATTGGTGCTCTCACAGCGATAAAGGCGCGAGCTCCGGTATTAGGAGGCAACTTCGGAGTATGGGGTGGGCTTTTCTCGACATTCGATTGTGCGGTCAAAGGAGTGAGGAAGAAGGAAGATCCATATAATGCCAGTATGTGCCATCCAACCCGGCAAGCTTAAAGTTGAAATGGTGTCTTGGGGAATTTGAAGAAGGGAACAAGGCTTTGCGAAAACGGAGCCAAATCTGGCTGGCGGGATAACTGCTAACAGATGGATAGTTATTGCAGGCTTCTTCACTGGTGGCGCTTTGGCAATCCGAGGAGGCGCAAAGGCAGCACGAAATTCGGCTATAGGATGTGCATGTTTGTTAGCAGTTATTGAAGGAGTGGGCATTGGGTTTCAAAGAATGATGGCTGAAAATACAAAACTAGAGGTACGTCTTCAGGTCGTCCATATCATATGACGATCAGCTAATCATCTATTGAAGATGCCCCTTCCCCCACCCCCTCCATCAGAATCCGGAAACACAGGATTTCCTGCTGTCGCGTAAACTCTTCTCCTGGGACCTCGCACCGAGACCTCGAATTCAGTGTCTTCCTTCCCAAATGGCACACCAAACACAAACTCTACTCTTTCTGTCTCCGTTCCCCCACCTCTTCAGGTCCTCGGGAGCTGGAATTCTATGTAAATTTCTATGGATCTTTTGGGCTGCACACTTCAGGCCCTCTTTTTGTGTTTGCATAGCAGGACGGTATAGTGTATGTATAGAATCCTCGGCCGGAAGAATGCTGAGTGGGATGATGAACCAAGTAATTAATCAAGAACCTTGCGTTTTCTTCGATTTGTGATTCTTCGTGCTATGTAGACTCCAAGTGGGGCTATACAATCTGATTGTTTGCAATTATTTGATCCATTCAAAGCACTTCAAGTGTGATGGCAGGAGGTAAATTTCAGGATGTGCCACTATTTATAACACATTTAGTTCCACCTGCAGGATTCATCAGTTCATCTCAAAGACTCACATCCATCTATCGTTGACAAACTACTACAGAATAGGAAAAGCATCTGACTTCCCCACATTTAGCAAAGTATAAAGCGTGCTCCAGGCACAACGTCAATAGAGCAACTCTCCTAGTCGTTGCATGAGATGCAAGACATGGGAAGAAGACGGACGGTATCTTAGGTTAGCTGCATACGACCATGGGTTTTCATTGATATAAAGTGATTTTACAGCAAGTTGCAGATTATCGTTGTTGATCTAATGGCAAGTTTTGTATCAGAGAGAGAACTACAGTTAGGTATTCTATTGTTGTTAATTAGTGCGTTGATAAAGGTCTTGACTTTTCATTTACGTACTGAACGGAAGCCCGGAAGCCTTAGGTACTCGAGGAAAGTAAACCATACAGCTTGTATTAACATCATTCAGAGGGATAAGAGGATTGCTGGACACAATCGTGCTCAATTCACTGATACGGGTTTCTTCAGAATGCGGTAGTGATGATGTTATTTTAGATGGGTTATTGGGAGATGTGGGAATAGGGAATGTCGGTTTTGTGGGTGACGACTGTGACTAGAGAGATTACAGTGATAGAAGAGATCACAAGGACATATAATTGAAAGAAAAACTAGGTTGAATACGTAAATTGGGATGCTTGGTTGTAGACTTCTAGTGCAAAGATGCAAGAATGTTCTAAGTGATATCAGACAATTGGGGCACGGTACCTCTAGGATAATATGAAGCGTGGAAGATCAAAGGTTTATTAACCGCACTGAAGATTAAATGCTGGATCGTCCCACTCTTTTAAAGATAATGAGACAATGCAACTTGAACTCGGTTCCAATTTGAATTCTGGTCATGCAAGCAAATGTTGAATGTGTCATAATCTTCCATACATTCCTGTGGATTAAATGTCCCACAACCTATGAGAAAATGAGAAATATTCCCACCTTAGATCTGGGTTCATGGAGGTAAATGGCGATTGTGCCACAATTTCCGGCATGCTGTGATTCTCAGCGCTGTATTTAAAGAACCTCCACAGGTACAGATCGAATGAGACTGGCGAGTCATGCTCTACCGCTGCACCAATGCTCTCAGCTCCGGGTTTGTGATGAGATCCAAAGCTGCTCAACTTCTGACTATTGACCCCAGATAAATTTGCTCTCTGCAGATCTTGAGTGTGGCTTTCCATATTTGAATACATGCAAGCTGGGCTAAGGTATAACCTGAATGAAAATGACAATGCTGATTTTTTTCACTACAGTGAGAATTTTGGAGAGTAGAAAATCGGATCTAGGGTTGTTGAAACTTTATGGAATGATAAATAACGCGAGCCCCCCAATTCCAGCTAAGATATAAAGTGTCAGGAGATTGAGATTGTGAAAATAATTGATTGTGAGATTTTGATAGGTAGATGACCAGCTGTGATTGGGTACAATTTGCAGAGCCTTTGTAATTATGTCTGAGGAATGAAGATATCCCTTCCATATTGCACATTCCAAGGCAGGCATCTCTACAGCCACTTGGGATCCATATCTTCCATTTCTCATGGTCCTGGACTCGTCTGGACCTTTGGCATATCCTTATTATCACCTGATCTGATTAGCCCAAGGTTTGTTTTAAGATCAGTCTCTGAAATTCTTTTCAACCGAACATCAATCTATGTGGATTGTCGCGTTTCCAGCTTCCCCCTGAAGTGCGCCTTGATTCCCCGTCTCTGCATACTCGGGAGGCACCTCACCAGGTTTGCCCACCTTTCGATATTTCGGGAGTCTCTCACCCTCCGAAACTGGATTTGAATCTGAACGGACTACCCCCACATCTCCTAGATCCACAGCTTCTTCTGGATGAGCATTACCTCCTCGTCGTGCTCTTCTCCGTCCACACCAACGCATTAGTAAAGCACACAACAATATCCCTGCAACAATAGATACAATAATTATGATAGCTCTAGCAGATTTCGAAATTTGAAGACCTCCATCAGGAGCTTTATAATGTTTCGCTAGATCTTTTGTTTCTCCTGGTAGATATGCACCACATGAATAGAAGGAAGAATTCCAACCGGATTCGTCGGCTACCTTGTCGAAGGCTGTACAGTCTAGAGCGATATTTGAGCTGTTGAGGTGAAAGCCGCCGATAACGCTACGGAGATCTGGTAGTTCAACACTAGTGTGCTGTATTAGCTTTGAGGCCTTCAGTACTGGGAAGAGGTTTTTTACTCTGCCAAATTCCCCGAAAGGGTAACGTTTCCATGAGCTTCCCCCAACTGGGCCATGTTTGTGATCATGTTCAAGGCGGTATTGTTCTCAACCACGAAGTCACCTGCATTCGGACCATTCCCAATAGTAGTCAGAAGTGGAAGATTGAGATTCGTTAACAGGTAGTTGTTGTGGACTGTGAAATTTCCGCCAATAACCGTCAGGCTCGGGGCGTCGAAGGCGTCAAAAGAATTATTGGATATTTCGAGACTTGAAATCGTCTGCGAAAGCGATGGGATATCGATGTGACCAGCATTGCTGATTGTGATGGCTCCGACAGACCTCAGGTTTGGGAGAACGATTTGTGCTGAAGGCCCATTGTTTATTATCGCCAATGAGTTGCTACCCCACGACATACCAGTCAGATTGACTGTGTTGAGTTGTTGATTCCCTGTTATCCTTATCATGCCTGGTTCGGAATAATGTGTGAAGTTGAGGAACGCAAGGTTGGAGAGCGCTGTGTTTGAAATTACGATGTCTCCATCGATGTTGGCTCCTGGTAAATCATGTGGATTGGCCGTCGTATTACCAAATGAGACATATGTGAGATCTGGCAATGTATCCCAGTATATTCCCCCTTGGACATTGTCGAGGAGAGGAAATTCGAGACTCGTGAGACGTGGAAGGCTTGAAAGTGTGAAGTTTTCGGCAATTTGTGCTAAGGCTGGGGCCGAGATATTCTGCAAGCTATCAGAGGATGAGATTGTGAGATTCCCTTGAATTGTTTCGATGCTATTCAGGGTAATCTGGTTGAGATCGTTGCTCTGAATAATGATATTGCCAGAGACAGTGCTGCAGTTGCTTAAGGAGTCGGCGTCGGCTTGGGACGCAATGACGAAGGAGCCATCTTGGCCGTTTGGCGACGTGCAATTGACTTCTGCTTTGCCTGGTCAGCATGGAATCGACTGAGTTTTGAACAACGTAGAGGGAAGACGGTGACGGCTACTTACCAGAGCTACTTGCACCGGCCAGAAAGATAGCCGCCAAAAAGGTTAATCTAATGCAACGCCGCCAGCTTCTAATCCCCGCGGACTCCATTCCCATATAGAATACCGCGAAGGTTGAACGTCTGGAAGATAGTTTTTCATTTCGTAGCCTCGACAAAATCTCAAGGACGTCGAGACGTGGCAAGGCAACAGCTTAGCAGCAGGGATTAATGCAGGGCTGAGCGCCAAGGATCACTTTTAGATTGATTGAAAAAGTTATATGCGACCCTACTACAAATCTAAATTAAACTCTAATTATCAATAGCGAGTGTGGTATCAAGTTATCGATTACAGAAGATATCTGCTTTACAGACATTTCCAAGCAAACCCTTGCTCTTTACGGAGAGACAACGGTCTAGAAATTTGATAGGAGTTCAAGGTTTTAACGGCGACGATGACAATGCCAAGTTTTTCAATATCACTACTTACTAATTCCAATGATTACTCCGAGCAATCTGGTGACATTGCATGCTGCGATTCTATTTATCTATTGTTCCTTTTCAGTGACTAGGTGCTAGGGAATCTAACCTACTCATCCGCTGCTCTGCGACCTCCATTGAAGCCAAATAAAGACTTTATTGCGTTAATGCCCCAGATCCTTCGAGGAACCAGCTCGTCTGGGATCAGACGTATAATTACGCCAACAGGAATACTTAATGCGCCCAGCACAATTGAGACAGCCCACTGGTTCCCATCAAGCCTCGTAATGGCAAATGCCCTTCCTCCAATGAAGATGATCAAGATTTGGCCTCCCACCATGATCATACTGATAGCAATAAAGAACCAGTTGCGCCAGATCCCTTCAAAAATATTGAACCTGTTGTTAAGCTGCCGATTACTATCCAGAGTTAGCAGGTTGGTATTAATCTGTTGTAAATTGTGACCTACTTATACATGTTGAAAATCTGCATCCAGACGTAAGTATTAAATACCATGGTCTGCAGCTGAGCCGTTTGGTGAGGCGTGTGGTATGAAAAAATTGCTGCCCCTCCGAAATAGAGAACGAATGTGACGGCTAATTGATACACGGATTGTCCGATGATCATCTTCCACATTGCTATATTGGTAAGGGGTGCTATTTTGGGATCTGGATGACGATCGAGGACACTAGGTGCTGGAGGATCTGTTGCAAGAGCCAGGGCTGCCATTGTATCTTGGAAGAGATTAATCCACATGAGCTGGACAGCGGTAAGGACAGATTGTTCCACAGAATTAGCTATCGCAGAGACAAAGGTGAGCCCTACAGAGGTGATGCTGACGGTTATTTGAAACTGGACAGCGAGTTAACGGTGCATGCGAGACAGAGCATGTTAAGGTGTACCTGTAGAAACTGCTTGACGGCATCATTGACCGCTCTTCCCCACATGATCGCTTTGACAATCGAAGCAAAATTATCGTCCATCAACACGATAGAGGATGCCTCTCTGGCCACCTCCGTGCCCGAAATACCCATTGAAAACCCTATGTCAGCAGCCTTCAACGCCAGCGCGTCGTTGGTTCCATCGCCGGTAACAGCGACTACTTCATCCATGCCTTTTAGCCGTAGGACTAAAGTCCGTTTGTCTTCCGGACTAGACCGTGCTAAAACTTTAAGACAAGGGATGACTTCATCCATCTCAGTCTCGCTCAAACCCCTGAACGCTGAGCCTTCCATCGCAATATCACCGGCAGAAACAGAAAGAATACCACACTTTTCGGCAATGGCTTTGGCTGTCAATATGTTATCACCTGTCACCATGCGTACGACAACGCCTGCTCTCTGGCAGTCCCGCACAGCGTTGAGAGCGCCATCACGTAAAGGGTCTTGGATGCCGGTAATACCAAATAAGGTAAGATCCTTGAAAACGTCCTGCGATGCAACCTGAGATGTATCATTCTCAGTAGTCCCGACAGCCGAAGGTGGCCATTGATTGAAATCATGGTACGCTAAGCCTATGGTTCGCAATGAGCGCGAAGCGTAATTGTTGATGACTTGGCCCAGATATTCTCTGCTAGTTGTACTTATTTCCATATCTGAAAAATCCTGGCTAGGATCCCGGATTACTCGAGTACACTTCCTCAATATCACCTCCGATGCACCCTTAACATATAACCTGTAAGGGCCCGTCTCAAGTGCGACGACGACACCCATGGATTGACGAGTGGCATCGAAAGGGAATATCTGAACAATTATCGCATTCGAGCGCTCAACGCTTACAGGTCCTATTCCGAGGTAAGTTTGAGCAAAATGAAGCAGGGCGGTCTCCGTTTGTGATCCAATGAAAGTTTGCTGGCCGTCCTCGTAGCTTTCAAAAGCGGTGGAGTTAATGACGATCGACTGCTTGAGTACCTCCTTCACATCGTCTACGAGGCACGCAACGAATTCCTTCAGAGGCAATGTAATATCCGTAGAATGGGCGCTCTTTTCCTTTGAAGATGATACATCCGGCCTAGGCACCGAAACTCTGGAGTTTTCATCGAACTGTAGGCTAGTCCCGAAAGTCCCAGCAACGACAGTCATCTTATTTTGTGTCAATGTCCCAGTCTTATCCGAGCATATACTAGTAGCGTTGCCCATGGTCTCACAAGCTTTCAGTTGGCGTACAAGATTATGATCTTTTAGCATCTTGTTCGACGCAAAAGCCAAAGCCAGGGTAACTGCCAAAGGGAGACCTTCTGGAACAGCAATGACTAGTACGGTGAGGGCAATGATGAGAATATTTAAGAAGTTTTGGCCTTTTTCTGCCGGAGCAGTGGTCCGATGTGGAAGTTGAACCAAAAATTTGATAAAAAGCACGGCAAACAGAAGCAATGCTGCTACTCCGCCTGCCTGAGCGATTCTTTTGGCCATATTGTTGAGCTTCACCTGTAGAGGGGTAAAGCCAGGTTCTTCGTGCAAAGACATCAAGATCCTGCCATGGCTGGAGTTCACACCTGTGGCCGTGACAAGGAAGGTACCAAGACCTTCGGCAACTTTCGTCCCTGAAATTATAAAAGGATCCAGGTCTTGAATATCTTCATCTTCTTTCCTCTGAATAGTTTGGAATACTTCCTCTCCGGGGCTCTTGTGTATAAGCCTGGACTCTCCTGTCGTCGACGACTCATCACATTTAACGTTATATCCGTCAATGAATATCCCGTCAGCAGGAATCACATCTCCTGGCTCGAGATAAACGACATCGCCGACAAGAACGTCAAAGATAGGGATCATTTGAGATTTTCCTGATCGAATGACTTTCACACTTCGATCCTGTTTCTTCTTATCAAGTTTTGCAAATTGGCGCTGTCTTTCATAGTCGTTCACCGCCCCGACTAGCACAATTATGATTATAGCCGTAATGATTGCAACTCCCTCGACCCACTCCACGCGTGGATTACTTGGGCTGGCGACGGTGCCAAAAGTCTGATAGAGTCCAATCGCTAGTGAGATTATGGCGGCCGCAGTCAAGAGAAACAATACGTGGTCATTGTAAGCCATCCATATCAGCCGAAAGATGCTAGGCAGCTTTTTGATAGGGATAGTATTGTCCTGAAACACTGTTTTTCTGTCTGCAAAGGGTTCGTCAGGCGGCGATCCGGCTCGTGTAGATACCGTTCTGCGCGTGGTATTGGGATGAAGGGAGTTATTCGAAACATTTCTATCGGCTGGGGTCACATCTATGCCCTCAATAGATACACTGCCATCGAGTGCTGTCTCGTCCAAGTTCAGGCCTGATCGGCAATCAGTTCGCAGTCCTTTTTCAAGAGCTTTGAGGCCGCCCAATGCTCCATATGCAGACAAGCTCTTCGGGTTCAGAAGTGCATCTAGCTGCGCAGGGGAGAAGGTGAATTTGTCCTCCAAGGAGGATTCTGTATCCTCTGCCTCCGAAGCCCCGCCTGGTCTCGTTGGCTGGACGTTGCCGTTCCAGGTACCCGATTGAACTTCCTTTTCAGTTTGCGCCGAGTCGGGCGGCGCGGTAGTGTTTCCATCTGGGGGCATGACTCGAGGAGGTTCTTTGACGGGCTCGTGCGACTGAAATGGGATATGTAGTCATGATATCGAGATAAGAGAGAAACATCTCTCTCTGTCTTCGTTGTTCAAATGCTGTGACATTTTGGGGCTGTGCAAGCTGCACGCGCTTGCCGTATGGCTCGGCAGGTTTCTCCGGGTTTGTAGGTACTGGAGGGAGCTCGACAGAGAATAATTAAGCGGTCAAAATTGGTCTGTGTACCACTATCTAAATCTTCTTATTTTTTATACCTAATTTAAATATTAATTTTCTAGATTATAAGCCTTTAAATATATTATAAATCGTTTAATAAAATTTGATTTAATTGTATTTAAAGCTCTAAGAAAATTAAGAAAATTTCAAAGTAATTTGTTGACCAATCTCGGCCACTTTTTTCTTTTTCTTTTCCTTTTTCTTTTTTTTTCTTCAGAGAAGAGAGTACTAGTACGGGGCTGACAGCAAGGCGCTAATCAGGCCCGGGAGATGGCCTCACCCGCGCAGATCGATTACTAGGTACCTACTAATAAGGTACCTAGTAGACTTGTAGATCTTCAGGTACTGACTCTCAGCATTTCTCTTGGCACGCCCCGACATACTTTATATCGCGAATGATCCGATCGTAAGAATTCGGATTTTCAATTGAATTTAGGACTACCGGTCCGCGAAGCAAAATCTACGGCCTCCCCAGCTGATTGTGAAGCTCAACAACGGACTTCTAATACCCTACCTCCTTCAAACTCTACAATCATGTCTGCTAATGACGACGAAGGTGGATTAGCAGACGAGACTGAGGGTTTGCTACGCAACGGTGACCGACATCCTTCCCAGCAGCCGCGGGACGACAGAGATAAATACTCGATTTGGATACAATGGTCCCTAGCTAATGCAAAGGCGGCTTTGCACTTCAATAAGGTTTATGCGCTTTTAGCCTTTGTACCGCTGGGTGTCGCCGCGAGTTTCTTTGGCTGGCACACAGTTACGGTCTCCCTTTTCAATCTTCTCGGGATCATCCCTCTCTCAGCATTAGTGTCCTATGCGGCGGACGAGCTTTCGAATGTGGTGGGAGAATTGGTGGGAGGGTTGATCAATGCAACTTTCGGAAATGCTGTGGAGTTAGGGGTCTGCCTTTCTTGATTTCCTCGACTCCCAATCGCCTCGAGCTGATGGTTATACGTAGATTGGCATTCTTGCCCTCGTCCACGGCAAGACGTCCTTCGTTCAGTCAGTCATGCTGGGTAGCATTCTATCAGACCTTCTCTTAGTTCGTTGCTCGATTATCGCCCATTCAACAATATTCTGACAAGTTATACAGCTCCTTGGCTGTTGCCTCTTCTCTGCTTCTTACGGCAAGCAAATACCAGAGTTCAATGCCGGTATGGCAGGCGCCTTGTCGTCGATGATGGTCATCACAGCCACGGCTCTTATCCTTCCAACAGCTTTATACTCTACCTTCACTTCCTCGGAGGAGTCCGAGTTCGCAGACAAGATCTTATCCTTCTCTCGCGGCTCCGCCGTTGTTTTACTTGGTCTCTATGCCATATATCTGTATTTTCAGCTGACGCATTCCCAATACTTCCTCAGCGCACCGGAGGAACTAGAGACTCCAATCGAAGCCCCAAGCAATAATAATGAGCAGCAAGCTAATTCACTAAGCCCTATCATTGCCACTGCTGTTCTCCTCGTTTCGACTCTAGGCATAATAATATGCTCACACCTCCTTCTCGACAGTGTAGATGATACAGCGGAAACGACCCACATCACCAAAACCTTCATTGCCGCAATCCTCATCCCTATCGCCAGTAATGCTCCCGAAGCTGCCACTATACTTGCTGTATCACGAGGTTACAAGGTCAATTACGGTATTGGAGTAATTGTGGGCAGTATTTTGCAGGTTGCCCTGTTTGTTATTCCCTTCTTAGTGATTCTAGGCCGGATCGTTCACGAACCTCTCACACTGTATTTCGAGACTTTTCAAACCACCATGCTTTTTCTTTCTGTCCTTGTCGTCAATCGTCTACTGCAAGATGGAAAATACACATATGTTCAAGGTGCTATGCTGGTGGCATTGTAAGTGCTCGTTTCCGAATACATGCTAATACAAGTGGAATACTGATGGCTTGATTCAGATATGCCATAATTGCGACAGCCTTCTTTCTTCGTCCCGAAATCACTGCAGAGGTTTTTCACAAACTGGCAATATAGCGATGGGGGGGATATATGCTAGTGGCATAAAGATTGGAAAAGTTTCTCTTTAGCATTGGTCTCTTGAACATACAGACGGAGTTAGTTGTAGCATATTTACAAATCACAAGTCTATGGAGAAGGTCCTGGGAATCAGTAGCAAGTTGGAAACAACGAAAATGAACTCGAAGTACTCTGTATTGATTTTATCACCCATACGCAGGTCTCTTTCTCCGCTTTCTCATACCACCTTCTTGTTTCTATCAGAACCACAATTCTTTATTTCCAGAAGCACAATCTCATCCCACTCCTCTGGTCTCAACTCGGTTTAGTAAAGAACGTCAGATTGTCTCTTCCCATTTCAGGTTCCGGCACGATGTTTCCTTTCGACTCAGGACGAATGTAGAACGCAAAAACGACGATGATGTACCTGAAAAAAGCTTCGTCAGTGACCGGTCAGGACATCTAAAATTGGAGGAATTGTTCCACATACGTTCCTATCAACATAATTCCTTCAAAATAATTCGTTTTCCCATCCTGAACTACATAACTTACAACTAAAATTGCAAGGAAGAAGACCGCAGCCTGAAAAATATCGAAATTCAGCATCATTGGCTGCCCGAGGACCCAACCAAAGAGCACCAGGAAGGGAGTAATAAGCAGCGAGATTTGAAGAACACTGTTTAGGATTGTTCGGATTGCAAAGTCGATACGCTTGTTTCGGGATATGGAGACTAAGGCGATGCATTTACCAATGTTGCCAGCAAGGGGAATAAGGACCATTCCGATAAATATCTTGCTGAAGGCTATGGGTTTGGAGGTGGCTAGGCTGGAGGAAGTGGAGATGAGGAGGCTGATGCAGACGGTGATGCACAAGGCGGAGATGAGGAGAACGCCGCTGGCTGCCCAGGGGCTGAGAGTTGGTGTGCGCCCGTCTTCGGAGAAGCTGCTGTCGCGTCTGTCTTCGACGAGAGCGATTTGTTCGGTTGAAGGGTCAAGGAAGAGGAATAGGTAGGTGTGGGTTTTGAGTTGGAAGAAGACGTAGACGCTAAAGAGGGCTAAGAGGATTATTGCTGTGGTTCGGGAGAGGATTAGGATGTTGGACTCCATGGGTGCGGTTTCATAGTTTGAAGGGAGGAGTACGGGTGAGATGGTTGTGGGGACGAGGAGAGAGACGGAGGCGACCATGATTAGGGAAGACATGATGTTGGTCAGAATCTTGCTGAATTTGAGGCATTCCACGCCGACGCTGGCGAATAATACGCTGCTACCCAGAACCTATAAAGAGTTCAATAAGGTACATTTTGATATTATAGAGGGGTTAATTTACCAAAAGAGAGTCAAATAGCATACTCCCCAACAAACTAGACTGGGCAATGGCAATCTCACCCCGGCTAACAGCAACCACACCGACCTTGACGAGAATTTATCAGCTAAATAATGTAAAGTAGAGAGCAGTAGGTAGTTGACCACAGGCCTCTTACAATAATCTCAAAAATATTACTCAAGGTACTTTTCAATAACCTCCCCAAAACCACACCTCCACTGCCCGAAAGTTCCCTCGTTGAGAAAGCTATCAAGGATGCCAACGGGATAACGGCAAAGAAATTTAGTAGGAAGACTGTTGGGTCTGGCCAGCCCAACGCCCCGGCAACAAGTCCTAGTGGGAGGAAGACCAGGAGGATGTTCATGTAGCTGCTATAGAGTGTAGCTCGAGTGATGTTGTAGGGATAGGATGGGAAACGCCGAGCGCGTTGAAGCCGTTCGTAGGTTGATACGCGGAGATTTTGCCGTTGGGAGCCTCTTAGGTCCGACATCGTGATAACCTTAAATATGGTATCACAGACCACAAGATCGTGATTCAATGTGAAGTTGAGCGAGTCCCGCTAGAGACGCGAACGCTGTAGGAGAACTTTGTTTCGCTCCGACCGTTTCAGGTTCGGCTCTCTTTTACCTTGTTGTACAGTTGAGACATTCTGAGACTCTGTTGTTGGGATGAGCTGATAGTTCTGACTTAGGTAGGACTAGCTCTTGGGGGCTGAAGAGCGGCTGAAGAGCTCAGGTTACACCTACAACACGGCCAATTTTTTCAGGGATTTAAATAGAATACGAACGTCTGGATAGAGAATGAATAGGGGAGATCAAGGGTTGAGAGTTCTCTGAGTGCGGGATTTCTAATTGGGAATTCAGACTCTGATGGGAGAATAATAAACATTCAACCTTCAGCCCCCTTATTTACGGGGTACTTTACTATTATGCGGGGATACAGTTTGGGAATTTGCCGGCTTCTAGTACTGGTACTAGTAGGTACTAGTAGGTAGCCAATCGTGTTGTTCGTCGCTTTTTACGAGCGGACAGGAACTTCTAGATGGGCCTCGCGCTTCCTAAATAAAATAATTAATTCATCCACCCCTCTACCTTGCAACAAATGAGTCCAGTCAAGCGGAAGATATCGAAGAACGCGATATCATCCACTTCGATCCCACTTCCAACGTATCCTAACATGTCTGATGCGAGCTCGCTAGATGGTCTGATGGATGAAGCGCCCCCCCGCCCAAGATCTCCACCTTGGACCCAGTTGCTACTGTATACGCGATTCGCAATAAAGACGACCTTAGCTTCTGACTATGCAAATTATCTCCTAGTTGTTATTCCGTTTGCCATAATTGCTGGACCTCTAGGTTGGAATGAGGCATTAGTCTTCATCCTGAACTTTCTGGCTATCTTTCCGCTCGCCGCATTGCTCTCATATTCGACTGAAGAGCTATCCGCAAGCGTGGGCCAGATTGTTGGCGGGTTACTGAATGCGACTTTTGGGAATGCAGTGGAGATGATTGTAGGTCGTCTTCATTTTGTGTCATGATACTTTTAACTAATCTGAATCAGGTCGGCATCACGGCGCTGAGTCGTGGTGAAATACGTATCGTCCAATCTAGTATGGTGGGAAGTATTCTGTCAGGAACTCTGTTGGTAAGTGTCCTTCAGCTTGCCGTTGCCAGCTCCATTTTTACTGAAATTTTCGTTCAGATTCTCGGTTCCTGCTTCCTCGCAGGTGGTTACAATCGTAACACATTGGCATTCAATAAAGACGTGACCAGCATTATGTCTTCTTTAATGATCATAGCATCGTTATCCCTCATCGTTCCATCGTCTCTATACGCTACTTTTGAGAAATCCTCAGAATCAGATGATCATGTCTTAGCCTTGTCTTACGTCGCTTCAATTATCCTTCTCGGTTTCTATGTCATCTACCTCTATTTTCAACTCAGCAGCCACAAACATCTCTTCGAAGCAGAAGAAGAGGAGCACCATGATCTCGGTCCTATAGCTGCTAGTATCGTTCTCATCTTAGCCACCGTCGGAGTCACAGTCTGCTCCGATTCCCTTGTTGATAGTATCGATGGAATTGTTGAGGCCTCCGGGGTGAGCAGGACCTTTATCGGCCTCATCGTCGTCCCGATTGTAGGAAATGCAGGAGAATATGCTACTACTGTCAAAGCATCGATGAAGGACAAGCTCAATCTAGCCATTTCAGTGGTCGTTGGAAGCACTCTACAAATTGCTCTATTCGTCACTCCGTTCTTGGTCATTTTGGGCTGGATTATTGGACAACCAATGGCATTACACTTCGATACTTTCGAAACAACCGTATTCTTTCTAGCCATCGCCGTGGTTACCTGCGTGATTCGGGATGGACGGACCAATTACTTTGAGGGTGTTCTATTAATTGGCACGTACGTATCACTACTCGCCTAAAAAACCTAGTAGAGTTGAAGTCTAACCGGATGATATGATTTAGGTATCTCCTGATTGCCATTGCCTTCTTCGTCCATCCCGATAAAGTCATCGATTCGTTGCAGTGAAGCAGGGACAGTAGTCCATGCTAGCTGTAGATCCCTATCGGGCCGGGCCGTTGCATAGGGATCTCCGCTTCATTGGGCTCATGGAACGGACCGTGGACACAAGTGCTCTTGCTATCTTGGCATCTTGGCATGAAGCGGCGCCCTCAAATTCCCTGTAAAGTACCCCTCATAGGGAAAGATAGCTAGCTAACAACTCTGCAGATATTTTTAAATCCCTACAAGACTAGCCACTGTCACTAATCATACATCCGTGTCTAAATTAAAAGCGATAGCTAGGCTAAAATTAAGAAAGAGGAATTTTACGAAGGAAATTCTAAGGGTCACATACTGAGATGCTTTATGGTTACTCGTGCTTCTCAATACTCGTTTTCAAAACTCTCAAACATAGTTGGCAATCGTGGCGAGTAACGATTGGACCAACGCAAACTGGACTCGAGCTATGTTGGTTGAAATGTACCGCTCACTGTTCAAATGCTAAAGCCTAAGACTAAATGCTCGACGCAGATCTAACGTATGCAGTCCTAGAGATAGAGTCCAGTAGGAGATTGTTTTGTGACAAGCCTAACGATGCAGCCCAGATTCATTATCAGATTATTCAGTTCCGCCTCAGCATTTACCCTTGTGAGCACTGTGCTTAATTTTGATATAATATTTTTGGTAAACAATAAAGCGGGTGCCGCCGGATTGTATGTAGAATAATAATGTCTCTATCAACTAATAATTTTCATTTTCAGGGCTCGGGCCGTTTAAGATCAAGGCTTCAAGCGCTATAATTAAAAATACTCCCGGGGGGCTCTAGTCCGCTGACCTGCCCCTACCTTAGTCTTTCCAGCCAAGCGGTTCGTAACCGTAGCGTCACGTCAAAATGAAACTTCATAACCCGATCAGCTTCTATGTGTCATGATATTAATATGCTATATTTCGTCTGTTGTACATCTACAGATCAGACCCGATCATCCGATCCTGCGCCATGACAGATGCTCAAACTGGTTCGAACCCGTTGATGTCACCGATTGTTGCGCAGCGGCAACGCGCTCCGACGATCACGATTGACACTTCCGCAGTGAGTAACCCTTAGAGTTGCTACACCTCACTCTCTATGTTTGGCTAATAATTGACGTATCATCTAGAGAGACCAGGAATCTTTACCAAGCTCAGATGCCCCTACCCAACCTCAGCGCGTGCCGTCTACACAAAGCAGCCCACTACCCTCTCTCAATTCGATACAAGTACCTCCTTCGTCTCATAATCTCTCGCCCACTCTCAGAAGCAGCAGTACTTCACAAGATTCTCAACAACTTCTTGCAATTCCAGATTCCCGCTCGAGAGGGAGCTCGATCGACGGCCCATACTCTGTTTCCTCCTATGGCGGAGAGACTTTAAGGCACACCTCTGCCACATCTGAATATGGCGGGTCGCAATGGCCTCCTAGTGAGATCTCGCCCTTCACTGAGCTAGAATATAATCACAATCCCTTAAAGATGGATCCTGGTGAAGAGCATCTATACCATGTCGAGGACAACCCATTCGAATTTTCACCGGGGCACCTTTCTAAATTGTTTAATCCAAAGAGCATTTCAGTCTTTCGAGCTGTGGGCGGATTACAAGGACTTGTGCAGGGTCTGCGGACCGACAGCTGCAGCGGATTGAGCTTGGACGAAACCAACTTGGACGAGTTCATACCATTTGACGATTACACTGAGCCAACAGGTTCAGATGCTCTGCACAATAGAACTTTGTCCATGGACAGTAATAGACCCCTTATCTCATCACGAGTACGAGCCACGAGCTCTGAGCCATATGTTGATAGGAGACGCGTCTTTGGAGACAGCCGTCTTCCGGAGAAAAAAACGAAGAGCATACTCCAGATTATGTGGATGACCTTTAATGATAAAGTATTAATTATACTCACTGTTGTTGCTGCCATATCGTTGACTCTGGGTTTATATCAAGATTATGAACAACCTGATAATGGACCTAAAGTCAGGTGGGTAGAAGGAGCAACAATTATGTTTGCCGTTATGCTCGTGGTCGTTGTTGGATCAGTGAACGACTTTCAGAAAGAGCGACAATTCATCAAACTAAATAAGACGGTAAGCAGATCTCTTGTATTCCTGGTGAGATGGCTGAAAATTATGATAGAAAGACGATCGCATGGTAAATGCTATTCGGTCAGGAAGGTCAATGAAAATATCGGTCTACGATATTCTGGCGGGAGATGTTTTGTATATCGAGGCAGGTGATTTAGTCCCTGCTGATGGGATCTTTATCTCCGGTCACAATGTGCTGTGCGACGAGTCTTCTGTCACTGGGGAATCCGATCAGATGAAGAAAATTCCAGGAGATGAAGTGATGTCCCACATTGAAGCAGGAGCAAACGTCAATAAGCTTGATCCATTCATCATCTCCGGTAGCAAGGTCCTGGAAGGCATAGGCACATATTTGGTTACCTCTGTGGGCGTCCACAGTAGTCACGGGAGGTTAATGATGGGTCTCAGATCCGAGACGGATCCGACACCGTTGCAG
>Ga0182030_10002193_pt1 | contig 41300 bp, 37 predicted proteins | sample 812S3MmetaG_FD_121299 | JGI IMG/M metagenome (GOLD analysis project Ga0182030, IMG submission 121299) | Permafrost microbial communities from Stordalen Mire, Sweden - 812S3M metaG (Illumina Assembly) | ecosystem: Environmental > Terrestrial > Soil > Wetlands > Permafrost | place: Sweden...
CGCGACGAGCGAGGAGGACCGCCGATGTCCGACATGAACGAGTTCAACGCCCAGATCATCGCCGAGTTCCGGGCCAACGACGGGATCGTCGGCGGACCGTTCGAGGGGGCGACCGTGCTGCTGCTGCACACGACGGGGGCGAAGTCCGGTGCCGAGCGCGTGAATCCCGTGGTGGCCCGCCGTGAGGGTGACGACCTCTTCGTCTTCGCCTCGAAGGCCGGCGCACCGACCAACCCGGACTGGTTCCACAACCTGGTCGCCCACCCGTCGGTGACCGCGGAGTTCGGCACCGACACCTTTGCCGCCACCGCCGAGGTCCTCGAAGGGGCCGAACGCGACCGCGTCTATGCCGCCCAGGCGGCGGACTTTGCCAACTTCGCGGAGTACCAGACCATGACCGACCGGGTGATCCCCGTGGTCCGCCTGGTACGCGACTGACGGTCACCCACCCGGACGGCCCACGTGCGTACGGTCGCGGGCATGGCAGCCGAAGGTGATGACGAGCGTGGGACGCGCTGCGACTGGTGCCACCGGCCGCTGAGCCGCCGACCGGGTGCCGGGCGCCCCCGCCGGTTCTGCAGCCCGTCGCACCGTCAGCGGGCCTACGAGGCCCGTCGGCGGGCCGACGAGCTCCACGTGCCCGCCGACCAGTGCATCGTGGCGGTGGCCGACCTCGGCCGGCTCCACGACCGGCTCTACCGGTTGGAGGCGGCGGTCGAGGACGTCCGGGCCGACCTCGGCGGCAAGCCGACCGCCGCCGACTACCGCCGGGCCGTCGAACACCTGCTCGATGCCGCCGGTGACCTGGTCGGCACCGTGGTCGAGCCGGTCCGGGCCTGACCGACCGCTACCGCGGCGCCGGTCCGATGGCGCCGGCCACGCGGTGGCCGGAGCGGACCGCACTCTCCATGTAGCCGGCCAGCGCCTCGGTGTGCTCGCCCGCGAACCACACGGGCCCGCCCGTCCGCCGCAGGGTCGGCCAGAAGGGGGCGAGCTGCCCGGGGCCGTAGACGGCATAGCCACCGCCCGTCCAGCGCTCGTCGGCCCAGGCCATCGTGGTGGCCACACCGGTGCGGAGGTGGTCTCCCTCCGGGTAGACGGTGGCGAGCTGCGGTTGGAACGAGGCGATGCGGGCCCCGGCCGCCAGGGTGGCGCCGGCCGCGGCGGCGTCGCCGGTCACGAACTGGGTGAGCACCCCCGGCCGCCCGGCGCCACCGGGCATCGAATCGGTGGAGTCCCAGGCGATGCCGAAGGGCAGGTCGGTGATGGTGAAGCCGGAGAGTCCCTCGGCCACCCAGAACCGGCTGCGGTACTCGGTCGACACCTTGAGGGCGTGCCCGAGGTCGAGCTGGTCGATGACCGCCGCCTGGTCGGCGGGCAGCGGTGGGTCGAACCTGATGCCGCGCAGCCCCGGCGGGGGAGCGGCCAGCACGAGGTGGGCGGCGTCCTCCGTCGCGGTGGTGCCCGCCCCGTCGGTCGTGTGGACCCGTACCCCCCAGGGGTGGCGGTCCACCCGGGTGACGGGGACGCCGAGGCGGACGGCGCCACCGAGGTCCCGGGCCATGGCCAGGGGGAGCGCGCTGTTGCCGGCGGCGATGCGCATGGTCTCCACGCCCGACTCCGGGAGCGAGGCGTCGACGACGGCCTGCTGGAGGGCGAAGAGGAGCGAGACCTCGTGGAGCTGGGCGTTGAAGTTCCCCCGGTAGTCCGACTGGACGAGGAGGGCGGCGCCCGGGTCGAGTTGCTGGGTGTCCGCGTAGTCCTGCAGGGTCATGGCGTCCCACCGCTCGGCGTCGGCGGCCGACTCCGGGTGCTCGGGGTCGAGGTCGCCCGCCAGCTGGATCAACCCGTCTCCGAAGGTGACGTAGCCGCTCAGCATGGCCGGGTCGGTGGTCGTCCGCGACGCCAGCACGCCCCGGCTGCCGTCCAGCCAGACGGCCGCCCGTTCGAGCTTGTCCGCCGGGCGGTGGGCCAGCGCCAGTCCGTAGTGGCGGGCGAGGGCCTGGATCTGGTCGTGGTTGTCGTCGATGGACTCGCCGCCGGCCTCGACGTGGAGTCCGGCGGGGTAGGGGTCGTAGAGGGTGTGGACGCGTCCGCCCACGCGGTCCCGTGCCTCGAGCACCACGACGTCCCAACCCTGTGCGCGCAGCGACAGCGCGGCCGTCAGTCCCGACAGGCCGGCACCCACCACGACCACCTTGCGTCGGGTGGCGACGGCCGGACGGGCGGTCGTCGTGCAGGCGGCGACCAGGGCACCGGCGGCGACGGTGCCGGTGGCCCCGAGGAACCGGCGGCGGGTCAGTCGGTTCGGGGCCACGTCGGCGAAGCGTACCGCCGCCGGCCGGTCCGTTCCGGGTGACGGTCCCGCCGGTGGGTGGCAGACTGCCGTCCCCGGACCGGAGAGGTTGACGATGTCCACTGATGACCTGTTGTTCGACCGTGTCGGTGAGGTGCTGACGGCGCGGGGCGGCTGGCGCCTCGAGCCGTCGACCTCGCCGGGCGGACCGCCGTCGTGGTGCCTCGACCCGGGTGGAGAGGTGGTCGTGTCGGTCGGGGTGTCCGAGGGCGCGGTGGTGGCCTACCTTCCCGCCCGCGACCGGGAGGTGTCCTTCGCCGGGCCCGAGGCACTCGTGGCGTGGCTGGACGAGCAGGAGGCCGCCGCCGACCCCGGGTGACCCTCCCCTCGTCCGAGCGACGCGCGGCCCGCGGACGTAGGGTGACCGTTGTCCGGCAGGGAGCCGGAGGCGGACATCGGGAGGACGCATGGAACTCAGCGCGGGACGGATCGCGGTGGTGACGGGTGCGGCGGGCGGCATCGGCCTGGCCCTGGCCGAGCGGTTCGCCACCGCCGGCATGCACGTGGTGCTGGCCGACGTCGACGAGGACGGCCTGGCCGGTGCCGCCGAGGTGGTGGGTGCCCACGGCGTGGAGACCCTGGTGGTGCCCACCGACGTGAGCGTCGAGGCCTCGGTGCAGGCGCTGGCGGCCGCCACCGTCGAGCGGTTCGACCGGGTCCACGTGGTCTGCAACAACGCCGGGGTGGCCACCCAGGCCGATGCGTGGTTCGGGCCGCTGTCGGCCTGGGAGTGGGTGGTGGGGGTCAACCTGTGGGGGGTGGTCCACGGGGTGCGGGCGTTCCTGCCCTACCTGGTCGCCGAGGGCGAGGGCCACATCGTGAACACGGCGTCCATCGCCGGCATCCTGCCCGGCCTGACCCCCTCCTACGACGCCACGAAGCACGCGGTCGTCGCCCTGACCGAGGACCTCTACACCACGCTCACCTCGGTCGGTGTGCCTGTCGGGGTGAGCGTCCTGTGTCCCGGATGGGTGCAGACGCGCATCATGGATGCCGAGCGGAACTGGCCCGACCACCTGGGTGCGCCACCGCCGGCGGCGCTCGGCGCCGACATCGTCGGCGACCACGTGCGCCGGGCCGTGGCCGAGGGCCTGCCCCCGGCGGCGGTGGCCGACCTGGTCGCCGAGGCCATCGCCGAGGAGCGCTTCTGGGTGTTCCCCCATCCCGACTTCGTCGAGCTGGCCGAGTTGCGCTGGCGGACGATCGTGGAAGGACAGAACCCGGCGGGGCTGCCCGACGTTCCCGGTCTGCCCCCTTCCGAGCAGATCGCCGCCGAAGTCGCGGCGTCGCTCGGTGGACTCACGTCCGATTGAGTTCCCACCGGGTGGGGGTGAGGTCGGGTGGGGAGCGGATTCGACGGGTAGGCGCCGGGGCAACCCCCGGCACCTCCGGAGACGGAGGGTGCCCGAACTGCTCATTGCCTCGGCCGCTGAGGAGCGAGGGCTCGTCGTCCTACACGATGACGCCGGCTTCGCCAGGATCACCCGCGTGACCGGGCAGGCTGTCGACTGGGTCGTGGCGCGGTGATCGATCGACTGATCCGGAGGAGGCGACGGCCGGCCGGGTTCCGCCCGGGGTGCGTGGAGACGCACCGGTCAGAACGGGGTGAATGGCGCATCCGGGCCTCGCCGGTCGCGTCCCGGCGGCCGGCCGGACGCGCCGGGAGGGAGGCCCGAAGGCCTCCCTCCCGACTGACGGGCGGGAGCGGACTCCCGGACCCGTCACCGGCCCGACCCCCCGGTCCGGGCCGGGCGCCCGTCCCGGGCGTCAGGCGGCCGACCCGAAGAACGGCATCCCCTCTCCCGGGGGCCCGTAGGTGAAGACACCCCCGTCGGCGGCCAGGAGCCAGTAGCCGTCGTACGAGTTGTCCTCGAGGCCGGCCACCACGGGCTGGTTCAGCCGGAGCGAGCCGGCCGACCCGAGGAAGGGCGCTCCGAAGGAGAACACCCCGCCGTCGGCGGCCACCAGGCGGTAGCCGGAGCCGTCCGAGGTCGGCATGATCCCGACCACGGGCCGGTTGAGGTGCGTGCCCCCCGTCGAGCCGAAGAACGGCGCGTCGTAGGAGAACACCCCACCGTCGGCGGCCACCAGCCAGTAGCCGCCGGTCATGCGGTCGACGCCGAGACCGACGATCGGCTGGTTGAGATGCCTGCCCCCGGTCGAGCCGTAGAAGGGTGCGTTGTACGAGAACACCCCGCCGTCGGCGGCCACCAGGCGGTAGCCGGCGCCGTCCGGAGTGGCGGCGATCCCGACCACCGGCGCATTGAGGTGGAGGGAGCTGGCCGCTCCGAGGAAGGGTGCATCGAAGGCGAACACCCCGCCGTCCGCGCCGACCAGCCAGTAGCCGCCGGTCTGCCGGTCGACCGCCATGCCGACGATCGGCTCGTTGAGGGACGTGCCGGTCAGCGAGCCGTAGCAGGTGGCCGCACCGAAGGCCGCCACGTCACCGGCCCGGTCCACCTCGTAGTAGCCGGTGCCGTCGTCGAGGGCCGCACCCCCCACCACCGAACCGGCCGGCAGGTGGCCCGTGCAGGTCGACGAGACCGGACCGGGGGTGGCCGGACCGGCGCCGGGCAGCGTCTGGAACCACAGGTAGGCGTTGGTCGGCACCTCCGGGGCACCAGGGACGCCGATACCGCTGCCGGCGACCGTTTCCAGCGCCTTGACGGTGGCGTAGTCCTTGGCCTGCTCGACGGTGGCCAGCCCCTTGGCCGACGTCACCGGGATCACGATGACGTTCCACCACTCGGGCTGGTCGCCGTTGCGCGTGGTCAGCAGGTGGTCATGGGACGGCAGCGGCACGTTGTCGAGCGACGCCGCGTCCGCCACCCCCAGCGTGGGGGCGAGGAGGGACAGGTCGATCGTGGCCGGGTGATCGATGCACGTGATCACGCCGGGACACTGGGTGTACGCCACCGGCGGGCTGGCGTAGAGCGGTACCGGGATATACAGGGGGTCGATCTGCCCGTTGGTCACCGTCGGCGTGGGCGGGGTGGGGTCGGACACTCCGGGCGGCACGGAGGTCGGGTCCGCCCCGGCCTCACAGCCCGTGGCCGAGTGCACCGTCGTCGCCGTGGTGCCGCAGTAGAACGGCTCGGTGTAGAGGGCGTCGACGTCCTGCCCGTCGATCCAGTCGTGGCTGATGCCGATGCCCTGGCAGTTCGGCGCCGTCGCCCCGCAGTCGTTGCGGAGGTTGTCGATGGTGGTGCCGGACTCGACCTGGCTGGCCGGTGGCGCGGCGGGGGCGGTGGCGACTGCCGGACCGGGGGGCGCGGTGGCCGTGAGGTCGGCGGCCTGGGACGCCGGCACGGTGCCCGCCAGGACCTGGAAGAACAGGAAGGCGTTGGTCGGGACCGACACGGCCTTGGAGGCGCCGAGTGCGGCATCGATGGCCGACACGCTGGTCAGCGTGGCGAACGTCGCCGGGTCGGTGGTGGCGACCACCTGCACGTTCCACCACTCGGGCAGTCCGCCGTCGCGGGTGCCGACCACGTGGTCATGGGCCGGGATGGGCACGTTGTACAGGCTCTCGGGCGACGGGCTCCCCGGCAGCGCGCCGGCGATGGCCGACAGGTCGATGGTCGGGGGATGGTCCACGCAGGTGGCGGTGGCCGTGCACTGGGTGGGCGGTGCGCCGGCGAACAGCGGAACCGGGATGTACAGCGTGTCGCCGTGGGTGGTGTTGCCGATCGACGTCCCGTCGGGTGACGGTGCGGTCGGGTCGGCCGAGGACGGGCCGCTGCCGACCTCACAACCGGTGGCGGCGTGGGACGGGACGGCGGTGTCGCAGTAGTAGTTCTCCGAGTAGAGGAGGTCCACGTTCGTGCCGTTGTAGTAGCCGTAGGACTCGCCCACCTGACCGCAGGTCGGGGCGTCGTTGCCGCAGTTGTAGCGCAGCGGGTCGACGGTCGTGCCGGCGTTGCCGGAGGGCACGACAGCGGACCGCGGTGCGGACGATGCCGGCGTGGCGGAAGCCGAGGCGCCCGCACCGGTGAGGCCACCCGCCAATGTCAGGAGGAGGACCAGTGATCCGAGTAGCAATACCACCGCCCTCGGTTGTCGAATACGTGAATGGACAGTCAAGTGGATCACCCTTTCTGAGCGGGCCCCGGAGGGCGAACCGCATGATCACGGGAGGTACGACGCTCGTACCCCCGGATGGTCCGACCGGTATTCACATGAAAGAGAAGGACACCGTCGATCCATTGAGTGTTCGGATCACCTCGGGGAGCGGATGATAGAAGTCTCGAACTCGCCGTTGACCAGGGTGGTCGGCGGTCCGGACCGGCACCGACGGACCGGCACCGACGGACCGGCACCGACGGGCAGCGGGGTGTCGACCGGGGCGGACGGTGTCGTCGTGGCGGACCGGACGGTGCATCCACCCGGGCCGCCGCACCGAAGCACCTGCGGGGGCCGACGCGGTCCCCGGACGGCGAGGAGGCTGCGATGACGACCATCGGCACGCTCGACCGGTTGCCCGCGAGTGTTGGTGGGACGACCGTCGACCAGGGGGAGCGGGCGGCACCGCCGGCGATCGGCCGGCGACCGACGCGACGGTTCCTCCAGGTGGCACTCGGCCTCCTGTGGCTCCTCGACGGCCTGCTGCAGCTGCAGCCGTTCATGTTCTCCGGGCGCTTCGCCCGGCAGGTGATCGCGCCGGTGGCGTCGGGGCAGCCGGAATGGGTGGCGTGGCCGGTACGGCACGCCGCCTCGGTGATCGGCGCGCACCCCGTGCCGATCAACCTGGCCTTCGCCCTGGTGCAGCTCGGACTCGGTGCGGCGTTCCTGTCCCGACGGACGGTGCGACCCGCGGTGGTGGGCTCGGTGGTGTGGGCGGCGTCGGTGTGGTTCCTCGGTGAGGGGCTGGGCGGGCTGGCCGGCGGTACCGCGTCGCTGCTCACCGGGGCGCCGGGCGCCGTCGTCCTCTACGCCGTCCTGGCGCTGGCCGCCTGGCCCGGATCGGACGAGGCCGGTGGGCGCGATCGGGGGGTCGCGTCGTGGTTCCCCGTGGCCTGGGCCGTCATCTGGCTCGATCTGGCCCTGGTGGCCGTGCTGCCGGCCAACCGGTCCACCGGAGCGGTCCGGGACCAGGTGGAGGCGACCGCCGGACAGGTCCCCGGGTGGCTCGCGCACGTGGACCACGCGGTCGCCGGGGGAGTGGGGCACGTCGGGCCCTGGGCCCCGGTGGCCCTGGTGGTGGCTCCCGTCGCCATCGGACTGCTCGGCCTGGGTGGGACCCGCCCACGGCGCATCGCCGGTGGGGTGGGGATCGGGGTGGCCATTGCCGTTTGGGTCGTGGGCCAGGGACTCGGGCTCCTGGCCAGCGGCTCGGCCACCGACCCCAACGCGGGCCCGCTGCTGGCCCTCTGCGGCGTCGCCCTCCTGGGTGTCGTCACCCCGGCGTCGCCCCCGGCGACTCCGGCCGGACCGGACTGAGTGCCCCCGGTCCGGTCCGTCAGACCCCGGGCATCGGCGACCGGGGGAGTCGGTCGGACCCGGCCGGGCCGGGGTCAGTCACCGGTCGTGGGGGTCGCGCCGACGGGGCGCTCGCCCGCCGGGTGCGTGCCGTACCCGTGGTGGGTCCCGATGGCGCTCCAGTCGACCGTGGCGTGGGGGTCGAGGGGCACGGTCTGGATGAGGCCGAGGCACATCTCGTCCGAGGACCCGTCCCCCCAGGTGACGAAGTGGGCGGGAGCCTTGCGCAGGGCCGGCAGCTCCGAGGCGAGGGTCGGATCGTAGGTGCAGGTGAACTGGACCTTGTCGCCCGGCTGGACCTTGACCCAGTGCTTGAGGTCGTACGACTTCTGGTAGTTGAAGTCGTAGTTGGGCACGTTCAGGATGGTCGTCGCCTGAGGGGTGCCGGGGTCGACCACCATGGTCATGCTCCGTCCGAGCAGGTGCATGTGGGCCGTGGTGCGCACGATGTACCCGGGCTGGCGGATGTACTGGGTGCAGGTGACGGTGTCGCCCTCGGGCGGGCTGGCGATGTTTTCGCCGCAGAGGTCCTCGAGGATGTTCTGGAAGACCACGGCGCCGGCTCCGAAACGATCGGACAGGTACTGCAGGGAGGCGTCACGCGCGCACAACGGGTGGGCGGCCAGGTCGGCCGCCTCGGCCGCCGGGCACGGCATGTTGATCGGGGCGGGGTAGGGGGTGAGGGTCAGCGGCCGCAGGTGGGTGGACGCCGGGACGGTGTCGAGCCGCACGCCGACCTTCACGGGCTTGTCTCCCTGCAGGAGGTTGTAGTGCACCTGCATGATGACGAGGCTGTGGGCGGGCAGCGGGGTGCCCGTGGTGGTGGGCAGCACGTCCTCGCCGTGGCCGGGTGCCCAGGCGCTGAGCCACGGGGTGGCGGTGAGCGAGGCGAGGTTGGTGGCGGGCAGGGGCGACTCGCCGAAGCACGTCCAGCCCTTGCCGGACGTGTTGAGCGCCTTCACCTGCGCCGTCACCGAGGGAGGGACGAGGAAGGTGATCTCGTGGTGGACCTCGCGAGCGGCCGCCCCGGTGCCGGGCGAGAACTGGCTGGAGACGATGAACGAGTTCTGGTTGACGTGGGGATCGACGAGCGTGCAGTGGTAGTCGTCGGTGCCGCCCGAGGGGGCGTGCGGCGTGTACGGTGCCGGGGCGCTCATCGAGATGGTGCTGACATGGGCACCGTCGGCGGTGGCCGCGCCGGACGGCTGCGCCGGGACGGCGACGAGGGTCACGAGGAGCCCGGCGGACAGCGCCACGGCGCCGGCGGCCGCCCGGTGGCGTCGCGTCCACGAGTGTCGGGACAGGGATCCGTGACGCCGTGCGCGCATACTCATTGCCCCGTTCTAGCCGTTCCGGGGTGCCAGAGGGGGTGCAGGGGCGTCGCCGGGTCGGGGCCGGCCGGCCGGCCGGGTCCTTCCGCCGCTCAGTGGCGGCGCATGGAGCCGTCCGAGGCGATGGAGAATGCCTGGTCACGGCCGGTGCGCTTGGCCCGGAACATCGCCTCGTCGGCCCGCAGGAGCAGGGCGGACGCCTCTTCCACGGAACCGTGCGAGACGGCCACCCCGACGCTGCAGGTGAGGGTGAACGGCGCCTCGCCGATCGTCAGCGGCTCGCGCATCGCCTCCATGAGGCGGTGGGTGATCATCTCGGCCTCCTCCGTGTCGCACACCGCGGCCACCACGGTGAACTCGTCGCCGCCCCAGCGGGCCACCAGGTCGCCGGGACGCACCGCCTCCCGCAGGCGGTCGGCGGCGACGGTCAGGAGCTCGTCCCCCACGGCGTGGCCGAACCGGTCGTTGACCTGTTTGAACTCGTCGAGGTCGATGAAGAAGACCGCCACGTGGTGGCTCGTGTACTCGGCCCGGTTGAGCATCCGTCCGAGCCAGGAGTTGAGCGCGGCGCGGTTGCCGAGGCCGGTGAGGGGATCGCTGAGGGCCCGACTGGCCAATTCCTGGCGGGTGGTGACCTCCTCGGTGACGTCCTGGCCGAGCGAGATGATCGAGGAGGTGCCGCGTGTGAGGTCGGAGACCCGTGACGCCCAGAGCGAGACCCAGACGATGTCGCCGGACATGGTGACGTACCGCTTCTCGAGGTGGGTGCGGTCGTGGGTGCCCTCGAGGAGCTCGTCGAAGGCCAGCTCGGATGCTTCGATGTCTTCGGGGAGGGTGAAGTCGATGAAGGAGCGACCGGGGAGGAGATGCGTCGGGATGCCGACCAGGCGGCCGAACGCATCGTTGGCTCGGGTGATGGTCCGGTCGTGGTCGGACACCACGATGCCCACGGGCGCATGCTCGAAGATGGCCAGGAACTGGCGCAGAGTGTCGGCCTCGGCCGTTACCTCGGACAGCAGCGCGTCGACCTGCTCGTGCCGCCGCTGGGCCAGGCGGAGGTCGACCTGCCCCTGGAGCAGCACCCCGAGCGACCGGAGCGCGTCGACCTGGCCGGGCCGCAGCGAACGGGGCACGTAGTCGAGCACGCACAGCGTGCCGATGGCGTGCCCGCCGGACGACACCAGGGGGACGCCGGCGTAGAAGCGGATCCCGAGTGCACCGGCCACCAGTGGATTGTCGGCGAAGCGGGGGTCGTCCAGGGTGTTCTCGACGATCAGGACCTCGCCGGGCCGCAGGATGGTGTGGGCGCAGAAGGCCTCGTCCCGCGAGGTCTCGGCGACCTCGAGCCCCAGCGCGGCCTTGAACCACTGCCGGTCGGCATCGACCAGGCTGACCAGGCCGGTCGGGGTCCCGGTGATCCAGGTGGCGAGTCGGACGGCGTCGTCGAACGCCGCCTCCGGTGCGGAATCGAGCAGACCGGTGGCCCAGAGTTCGGCCAGGCGCTCCTGCTCGTCGTGGGGGAGGGGAGGGGGGTGGGGACGGACGCCCGCCGTCCCGTCCGGCTCCTCGGTCCCTGCGGACCTCCGTGGCTCACCCATGGGAGCTCGTCCTTCCCTCCGACCGGGGGCGCCGTCGGGAGGACCCCGTCGCGTCGCCCGGACCCGGTCGGATCGTCCGGCATCGTTCCACCTGTCACCCCTCGTATCGGCGCGTGGCGGCGCCGGCTGAACCCTTCGAACGCGACAGCACGCAGCGTGGGAAATCGGTCACGCAGGGTGGGTAAAGCGATGCCGGCGTTGCGGTTCGGGTGCCCGACAGTGAGTCATCGGCGCTTCCGTTGCCGGTGGCACGGGCCCGATGCGACGATCGGAGGGCAGGGCGGAACACCGCCCACGGGGCAGCGACACCGAACGGGGAGAGGGCATGAGGCTGAGCATCCGGACCGCCCTCCTCGCCACGTGTGTCGTGGCCGGTGCGGGCCTGGTGGGCCCGGTCTCCACGGCGTCGGCCGGGACCGCACGGGCCGCCCACGCCACGCCGGTGATCGTCAACCGCCCCCGGGTGCTCACCCCGGCGCCGGCATCGGTCAACTCCTCGTGGTCGGCCTCCAACTGGTCCGGCTACGCCGAGACCGGCAGCTACACAGGGATCTCCAGCTCCTGGACCGTCCCCACCGTGCTCGCCTCCACCTCCGCCACCTATTCGTCGACCTGGATCGGGGTCGACGGGTTCACCAATGCCAAGCTCATCCAGGTCGGGACGGAGCAGGACTTCTTCGGCGGGGCGGCCCACTACAACGCCTGGTGGGAGATCCTTCCCGCCCCGGAGTCCGTGCTGTCGACGACCCAGTACCCGGTGGCTCCGGGCAACCGCATGAAGGCCTCGATCTACGAGACGGCGGCGACCACCACGGTCGTCACCGGGACCACCACGGCGGTCGAGCACCTCTGGACGATCATCCTCACCGATGCCACCAAGGGCTGGACCTTCACCACCACGCAGGCCTACAACGGGACGGGCACCTCCGCCGAGTGGATCCACGAGGCGCCCGTGGTGAACGGGGCGACCAGCACCCTGGCCCGGTACGCCGTCGTCGCACCGGCGTCCACCGGCGACTTCGACAACGCCGGCGTCCGCCACACCGTCCTGGCCCCCACCGCCGCGGCCGTGTTCCAGGGGGCGGGACTCAACTACGGACTCGACTCGGGGGTCATGGTGCAGCACGGCGTGGCGGTCTCCACGCCGAGTGGCCCCGACGCTGCGCTCACCGCGTTCAACCACGCCTACGGCGCCGCCCTCCCGGCCAAGCCCGTCGGCTGACCGGCGACCGGGCACGGCCCGTGCGGCGGGCCGGCGGGCCCGTGCTCCGGGCGAGGGGCGTCCCGGCCCGCACCCACGCCTGCGCCCGTGGGTACTCTGGCCCTGTTCGCGCCCCGGGCCTTCGGCCAGACTCACAGGTATGGCGGATCGCGCACCTGACGACGACCAGTACCCGGTACAGCACGTCGTGCTCCACGGCGACCGGGTGGCCTACCGGCGGGCCGGCTCGGGACCGGCGCTCCTGCTGCTCCACGGCATCGCCGGGAGCTCGAGCACCTGGTCGTCGGCCATGCGGCTGCTCGAGTCCCGGTTCACCCTGATCGCACCGGACTTCCTGGGTCACGGAGCCTCGGACAAGCCCGACGGTGACTACTCCCTGGGCAACCACGCCAGCGCCATGCGCGACCTGCTCCAGGTCCTGGGCGTCGACCGCGTGACGGTGGTGGGGCAGTCCTTCGGGGGCGGGGTCGCGCTGCAGTTCAGCTACCAGTACCCCGAATTGTGCGAGCGGCTCGTGCTCGTCGATGCCGGCGGCCTGGGCCGCGAGGTCAGCTGGATGCTGCGTCTCCTGGCCGTGCCCGGTGTCGAACTCGTCCTCCCCCTGCTGTTCCCGCACGTGGCGGGCGACTGGGGGGACTCGGTGATGCAGTTCGCGCGCGACCGGGGTGTCCGCAACCCCCGCGTGGCCGAGATGTGGCGGTCCTACCGATCACTGACCGACCCGCTGTACCGACGGGCCTTCCTCCGGACGATGCGCTCCGTGATCGATGCCGGCGGCCAGTCGGTGAGCGCCATCGACCGGCTCTACCTGGCGGGGAGGCTCCCGACCCTCGTGGTGTGGGGCGCCGACGACCGCATCATCCCCGTCTCCCATGCCTACCGGGTCCAGGACGTGCTGCCGCACAGCCGCCTGGTCGTCTTCCCGGGGGTCGGGCACTTCCCCCATGCCGAGGTCCCCGAGCGGTTCGTGCGCGCGCTCGTCGACTTCATCGACGCGACGGAGCCGGCCGAGGTGTCGAGCGACGACCGGGGAAGGGTGCTGCGCGCGCGTGCGGAGTCCGGCGGGTCCCCGGAGGCCTCGACCGGCTGACCGTCGGGTGCATCCCGTCACCGTCGGCGGTGCCGAGAGCTCAGTGCTCCGGTTCGGTCGTCGACTCGTCGACGCGGAACATCCCGACCTCGACGCCGAGGTCCTCGGGCACCAGCGTCGGCGTGTCCCGGTTGAGCACCTCGCCCCGGAAGAACGCGGGCCGGAAGGCGGCGAAGAGGAACATGAGAGCCACGCCGACCACGAGCGAGACGAGGTCGATGAGGAACACCCCACCGATGTCCCAGTGCGGCCAGAAGCCCATGTGCCAGCTGGTGGCGCTGTTGCCGGGTCCCCAGTAGAAGTAGAGGTTGTAGCCGAGCGCGCCGTAGAGCATGAGTCCCCCGAGGACGGGCAGGATGCCGCGCATCCACAGGTTGCGGGCGCTGTCGGTCAGTGTGGCGCGGTAGTACCAGGCACAGGAGAAGCCGGTGAGTCCGTAGTAGAACGCGATCATGACCCCGAGTGCGGACACCGCGTCGGCGATCACGCTGCCCGCCGAGATGTAGTTCATGATCACGTAGAGGACGATCGATGCCGCCCCCATCACGACGGTCGAGACGGTGGGCGTGAGGAACCGCCGGTGGATCCGGGCGAACGCCGAGGGGATCGCCTCGTAGACGCCCATGGCCAGGGACGTCCGGGCCGTGGGGAGGATGGTCGTCTGGGTCGAGGCCGCCGCCGAGCTCAGGACCATGAGGAGGAGGAGGTGGGTGAGCACGTTGCCGAAGCCCGACGTGCCGAACACGGAGTGTCCGAGCACGGACAGGACGTCGCCCTGGTTGGCCGGGTTCCCCAGGCCGATCCCGCTGGTGCCGATCCCGGCGTAGGACTGGGTGGACAGGACGACGAGCACATAGGTGACGAGCAGGATCAGGGTCGACAGGACCGCGGCCCGGCCGGGGACCGTGTGGGGGTCGGCGGTCTCCTCGTTGACGGACACGGTCGTATCCCATCCCCAGTAGATGAACAGCATCAGGAGCACGCCGTTGATGAAGGCCGATGCCGAGGGGATCTTGAACGGGTTGAACCAGGCCAGGGCCGGGGTGAGGTGGCCGACGGGGGCCGACCCGTTGCCGACCTTGATGAGCGCCCACACCGACAGCAGCAGCAGCATGGTGAGCTCGATGCCCAGCAGCGCCTTCTGGAAATTGGCCGAGACCTCGATGCCCACGTAGCAGATGAGGGTCATGACCACGATCCAGGCGATGCCGACGAGCAGCACCCAACCGCTGGCCGGATCCGACCCGATCCCGTTGGCATTGAACAGCAGGAAGACGTACTGCCCGGCGATCTGGGCCAGGCTGGCCATCACCAGTACGTCGGCGGCGATGATCGCCCAGCCGCCCATCCACCCTGTCTTCGGGCCGAAGGCCCGGACCCCCCAGGTGAACGTCGTCCCGCAGTCCGGATCGGCGTTGTTCATCTCCTTGTAGCCGTAGGCGATGAAGAGCATCGGCACGAAGGCGATCACCGTGACCGCCGGGGCCTGGAGACCGATGGCGGCCACCACGAACCCGAGCGTGGCGGCCAGGCTGTACGCCGGTGCGGTCGAGGCGACACCGACGACGGTGCTCGAGATGAGCCCGAGGGCACCGGACTTGAGACCCTTCTCGTGACGCTCGGTGGGCGGCGCGGTCGACGGCGGGGCCGATGATGCGAGGGTCATGACGAGCGTCTCCTGTCTGCCTGGTGGATGGGTGATCGGCCCGGCCGGACCCCTCGGCCGGCCGGGCCGGACGGTGGACCGGAGTCAGCGGTGGTCAACGGACTGGTGGTCGCGATCGTGGCGTGCGGGCATCCGGGCCCGGCACTGCAGCGGCGGTGGTGCCAGGAGCACGGGCAGGGGAGAGCTCCGGACGACCCGTTCCCGGACTCCGCCCCCGTTGATCCGACGGAGCCCCCGCTGGCGGGTAGTGCCGAGCACGATGGCACCGGCGGACCACGTCGCCGCCTCGCGGACGATCACCCCGGCCACCTGGTGCTCAACGGCGGAGTAGACGACAGGGCAGGCGTCGATACCGTCGGATCCGAGCTCCTCTACGGCGTCCTCGACCAATTGCCAGGCGTCGTGCATGGTCTCGAGCGGCGGGACCCTCAGATACGGCGAGCGCTCGCGCACGTGCAGGACCACCACGCCGGAGCGCGAGGAGGTCGCCAGCCCGGCCGCCAGGGACAGGGCGGCCCGTGCCGATGCGGACTGGTCGATGGCAAGTAGTAGGCGATCCCACATTCCGGTACCTCGGTCCTCGGTGCAACCGAAGGTAGTGATCGCCGCGGTGAACGCGCGGTGAATTCTGGCGTGGGCGGGAGCGTCCACCCGGTCCCGGTGCAGGCACCGGGCGCCCCGGTCACACAGGTGGGGCCACCAGTCGGTAGCCCACCGCCGGATCGGAGGTCAGGATCCGCCCCGGCCCGTCGTCGAGCTTCTTGCGGAGCCGGTAGGCGTAGACCTTCAGGTACTGGGTGTCCGACCGGTAGCCGGGCCCCCAGACCTCGTCGAGGATCATCCGTCGCGAGCAGGACTTGCCGGCATGGATGGCCAGGAGCGCCAGGATGTCGAACTCCTTGGGGGTCAGGTCGATCCGCACACCGGACCGGGTCACCTCGCGATGGGCGAGGTCGATGCGCAGGGAGCCCACCTCGAGCAGGTCGGCCCGGTCACGGCCACCCCGGCGCCGCAGGGACGCCCGGATCCGGGCGTCGAGCTCGCGCATCCCGAACGGCTTCGTGACGTAGTCGTCGGCACCCTGGTCGAGTGCGTCGACCTTGCGGGTCTCCGAACCGTCGGCGGACAGCACGATGACGGGGACGTCGCCGTCCGTGCGGAGGGCCCGGCAGACCTCCAGGCCGTCGGCGTCCGGCAGTCCCATGTCGAGGACGACGACGTCGGGGCGGTCGGACCGGGCGCTGGCGATGCCGTCCACGGCGGTCCCGGCGGTGGTCACCGCATGCCCGAAGGCGGCGAGCCCGATGGCGCACGCGTCGAGGAGTCCGGGGTCGTCGTCAATGACGAGAATCTGCGGCAACGGCGTAGCTCCCTCCGACGAACGCCGACGTGGGCAGGGTGAAGCAGAACCGGGCTCCTCCGGTAGGAGAGTCGTCCACCCAGATGGACTGACCGTGGGCCTCGACGAAGGTCCGGGCGATGGTGAGGCCCAGTCCGGCGCCGCTGTCGATGTCGCGCCGGGCACTGAGGCCGAAGAGGTCGGCACGACGCTCCGCGCTCACCCCCGGGCCCCGGTCGGACACCGACACCTCGACGGCACCGGGACCGGTCCGGCGGACGGCGACCGTGATGGGCGTGCCCTTCGGGGCATGACGGGCGGCGTTGGCGAGCAGGTTCGCCAGTACGCGCTCGATCAGGGTGGGATCGACCGCCACGGGCGGGAGCCCGGTCGGCAGGTCGAGCTCGATGACGAATCCGGCGATGACCGGGCCGAGTTCCTCGAGGACCGAGTCCACCAGGTCGGGCAGGTCGACGTCCCGCCAGCGCGGCTGGAGGACGCCGGCCCGGATCCTGCTCATGTCGAGGAGGTCCTGGACGAGCTCCGCGAGCCGGTCCGCCTGGAGGTCGACGAGGTGGGCGAGCGTGCGGGCGTCCTGGGACCCGATGTCGAGCCCGTCGTCGGCGAGGACCGACGACGACGCCTTGATGGAGGCGAGGGGGGTGCGCAGGTCGTGGGACACGGCCGTGACCAGCATCGTCGCCAGCCGGTCGACCTGGGCGGCCAGACGCGTCCGGATGGCCTCCTCCCGCAGCTGGACCCGTTCGACGGCCAGGGCGATCTGGGTGGAGAAGAGGAGGAGCGCCTCGCGGTCGTACGCCGCGCCCGAGGGGGGACCCAGGACCAGCAGACCGATCGGCCGTCCCGCCGCGGACAGGGTGATCGTCCCGGCATCGTCGGACGGGCCGGTGTCCTGGATCCAGGAGGCGTTCAGTCCGCGCAGCTGGGCGGAGGTCACGGGGTCGCCGGCCGAGGCGACCACCTCCAGGCCGTCGCCGGCCGGGAGCAGGATCGCCACCTGCCGGGCGTCGAACGAGGTGAACATGCCGGCCACGACGGTGGCCAGCAGCAGGTCGAGCGGCCGGTCCTCGACCAGGAGCTCCGACAGTTCGAGGAGCTGTCGGAGCTCCCCGGCCTGGCGCCGTTCGACCGACCGGGCGGCGTGCATCCGGTCCACGACGAAGGCGACGGGCAGGGTGATCGCCATGTAGACCCCCAGCGCCACCCAATTCTGCGTCGACCCGATCGAGGTCGTCAGATACGGCGGGACGAAGAAGTAGACGTAGACGAAGAAGCCGGCGAACACACTCACCACACCCGCCCACAGGCCGCCCACGACCACGCCGATGATGACCGGCAGCACGAGCACCAGGGCGGTCATGGCCTCGCTGAGGCTGGAGCGGAACGGGACCATGGCGCCGGCCACCACGGCCATGGCGCCCAGTGCTGCCAGGATCCCCCAGGCGGTCCTTCTCATGCTTCCCCCGCTCTCCCGAGGCACCGTCCGACCGGGCGGCCGGTCGGCACCGTGCCGCACTTCGGCCCAGGTGCCAGGTGGCATCGATGCTAGAGCCATCGGCGGGCCCGTCGGCCGCCGGCCGGGTGCGGGGCGGTCGGGGGAGGGGAGGGGCGGCTGGGTCCTCGACGGCGGCCCGCACCGGCGTCGACGCACCCGGGCTCCGGACGTCTGACGGAGCGGAGCCGGTCCGGGCGACCGGTTCGACCACGCCATGGTCGTGGGCGTGCGGTGATGGATGATGTCGCCGGGGGCCGGTTGACGGCCACCGTCACGACCACGGTCTCCTGTCGGTGCGCCCGCCCGCCGACGGTTGATTACGTCACAGTGACGTAATCAACCGGCAGTGGTTGGTGCGGGGGATTCCACCACCGGATCCCGACCCGGGACGAAACCCGCCGGTCGTCCGGGCATCCCGGGTGATTCGGGGACTCGGGCCGGCGGGCCGGATCGGTCGGTCGACGTATGACCGGTGGCTGTCGACGTTCGGCCCGGCTGGCGGGAATCGGACGCCATGTCATCGGTGGAGCGGACCGGAGGGTGGTGCCCAGCTGCCCAGCCCCGCTCCAAACCGCCGATAATGTATATTATGTCAGGTCAAACAGGGGCAGAAGTGGGGCCTGCGGTCGGGGTGCTCTCCCCTCGAACTGGGCCCGGACGCGGCCCGCAGGGGCGCCGTGCGGAACTCAGCGCCGGACGGCGCCGGACTGGCCCGCTGAGGTCGGGTCCATGGCGTCCTGCACGATCCGGGGCGTGCCGGGCCCGCAGAACTCGTGATAGGCGGTTTCCGGCTCCGGCGGGATCCGCAGCCGGGACCGGGCGTAGGCGTGGAACATGTTCCCGAAGAACGACCCGATGGTCAGGGGCCGGGTCGGGCCGTCCTCGAGGTCGCGGATGGCCGGGCAGGTCAGGGCGGCGCGGGCCCAGGCGGTCTGGACGTCGAGCTGGTGTCCGTAGACCGAACCCACCAGGGGCGTGAAGACCTGCGGGCGTTCGTTCTGGAGCTCGCCCAGCTGGGCCGTGGAGGCGCCGTCGGCTGTGATGAGGGCCGCCACCCAGGGTGTGGGGAGCGGCTTCTCGTGACCGCTCACCATGCCGCGATTGGTGAGGAGCAGGTGGGCCGCGAGCGGATCGGCGAGACCGAACAGGTCGAGGATCTGCACCCCGGTCCCCCAGGCGTAGGGCTCGTGTCCGATCCAGGAAGTGGCGACGACCGGTGTGTGCAGCCCGGGCGGTACCGGGGTCGTGAGACGGGTGATCGATGACGGGTTGTCGAACTGCACGTACACCCCGCGGCTCGGCGTCCAGTCCGGTTGCTGGCCGGACGGCCCCCGGACGACGTGGTGGGGGGCGAAGGTGCCGTTGCCGTCGATGGACGCGAAGTAGTCGGCCGACCAGGGCTGGCCGTCCGTGGTGCGCAGCGACGCCATGCACAGGACGGCCCACGGGACCACCAGCAGCGCCACGAGGTTCCGGCGCGCCATCGGGATGGCGGCGATGGGCGCGCAGGCGGCGAAGAAGGGGGCCATGAACAGCCGGGCGTGGATGTAGTCGCCTCCCATGAGGACGATGTAGGAGGCGTTGAGCAGGCCCGCGACGGGCAGGGCGAGCAGGGCGGCGAGGCTGCGCCGCCGCCCGGGCGCCCGGCGGAACGCCGCCGCCACCGGGTGGTAGGCACCCAGCAGGAGGGCGACCGCCGGAACGAACAACCAGTACGGCCCCACGAAGTCGGCGAAGTAGACCACTCCCCTCCCGGGTCGGGGCAGCGTCGCCTCCTTGGCCGTCGCGGTGTTGGCGACGAAGGCCCCGTAGTAGCCCATCCGGAAGACCTGGTAGGCGAGCGGGAGGGCGACCGCCCAGGCGAGCATGCGGGCCCTCCCCCGCCACGTCGACACCGATCCGTCGGCGAACAGGAGTACGGCGAGGAAGACGATGCTCTCGAGGAGCAGCTCCGGCCGGATGAGCGGTCCGAGCCCGCACACGACGAGGGTGCCCGGTCCCGCCCGTCGGTGGCTGTTCCGACTCCAACGGACCAGGAGCGCGAAGCACGCGCCGAGCCAGAAGAACTCGAGGCCCGTCTCGAGTCCTGTCGAAGCCAACGACCACACCGGAGGAAGCGCGACGAACACCAGCGCTCCCAGGGGCAGGAGGAACGCGCGCGGCGCTGCCCGCCGGGACAGCTGTCCCGATGCGATCACGGCGAGGGCGAGGCCACCGGCGCTGAGCGCGATCCCGAGCACCACCGCTACCCAGACGAGCGACGCTCTCGTGAGGAACCCCACGGCCGCCAGGAGGAACGTCCAGACCGGGCTGGTGAACGCCTCGACCCGTTGGCCGCGGTTGAAGACGGGACCGTGGCCCGCCAGGATGTTCTGGACGATGTGGAGGTAGATGTAGCCGTCCACGAACACGTTCCGGTGGGCCCACGCCGCCCACACGAGGAACGCCACGGGGAGGGCCAGCACCCCCGCCTGGAGGACCGTGCCCGATGGATGTCGGCTGCCGTCGGGCGGCGCGGTCCGGGACCGGTCGGCGTCCGTCAGCGACTCCGACGGAGACGTGACGGGTTCGGGGTCCAGCAGGTCGGCACCGGGTGCCGCACCTGCGATCACGGTCATGCGACCCCGAGGCGCCGGGAGCCCGACGACCGGTGGGAACCGAGGCCGACGGGTCGGCGGCGGCCGTGGCCGGCGGGACCCGGGGCGGCGCCAGGCAGGGGTCGTCCGGTTTCCGGGGGCATGTCTATGCCTTTCGACCACTTTCTTGACGACCTGAAGCCCCTGCTCCGTATGCGGTCAACACCTGTTGAGTAACTCTCCATTGCGACCGAGGCCGTGTGGGCTACGGTCGTCCCATGCGAAACAGGCTCGGAGTGCTCCTGGCGGCCGGCGTGACCCTCGGGTCCGTCCTCGTGGGCGTCGCCGGAGGAGGCGTCGCGAGCGCGGCTCCCGCCCCCCCGCCCGCGCCCGTTCCGGCGTCGTCCCCGGCCGGGGCCGTCGTCACGCCGCTCGACCACGGGTGGGTCACGACCATCGTCGAACAGTCCGGATTCCTCGACCCGACGAGCCTCCCCTCGCCCACCCTCGACTCGGGTCCGACCGCCGTGGCCGGAGCGACGGCCCCCAATGTGCTGAGCGGTTCCATGACCGGGAAGCACGGCACGTACCAGGTCCAGGTCGGGCTGCCGATCGGCGACACCTTCGTCCTGGGGCGCAGTTACTCGTCGTTCGGGGACTCGGGCAGCGTCCACGTCAGCTGGCCGGGCGGAGGTTGCGCCGCCGACGGCTTCAACGGCGAGGCCACGTTCGAGGTCAACCAACTCGGCCGTTCGGTCGCCGGCGTCGCCACGACGTATGCCGTGCAGTTCCTCTGCTACTCACCGGTGGCGCTCGTGGAGGGTGCGATCGCCTTCAACATCGTGCCGACCACCGTCGGCCAGGGCTACTACACCTATGGCGCAGACGGCTCGATCATCGGGAACGGCAATGACAGCTATCTGAACTACCTGGGCTCGCTCGCCCCCACATCGCTCAACCAGCCGATCGTGGGCATGGCGATCACATCGGACGGTCGGGGCTACTGGATGGTGGCCGCCGACGGCGGCGTGTTCGCCTTCGGCGACGCCCGGTTCTACGGCTCGATGGGCGCCAAGCCGTTGAACGAACCGGTCGTCGGGATGGCGGCCACCACTGACGGCGGCGGCTACTGGCTCGTCGCCTCCGACGGCGGCGTGTTCGCCTTCGGCGACGCCCGGTTCCACGGTTCCATGGGTGGTAAGCCGCTCAACGAGCCCATCGTGGGCATGACCCCCTCCCCCGGTGGCGGCTACCGGCTGGTGGCCTCCGACGGCGGCATCTTCGCCTTCGGAGGGGCCCCCTTCTACGGCTCCATGGGCGGCACGGTCCTCAATGAGCCGATCGTGGGCATGACGGCGACGAAGGACGGCAGGGGTTACTGGATGGTCGCCTCCGACGGTGGCATCTTCGCCTTCGGCGACGCCGGCTTCCACGGGTCCACCGCCAACATTCCGCTCAACGAGCCCATCGTGGGGATGGCGGCGACGGCCGACGACGGCGGCTACTGGCTCGTGGGTGGCGACAGCGGGGCCTTCGCCTTCGGCGACGCCCCCTTCTTCGGGAGCAGCGGGTCGGCCCTGGGCTATCCCTTCGTGGTCGGCGTCGCCGCCAGCTGAGGGAAGGATCGCCCGAGGGCGGTCCGAGCGGGCTCGACGGGAACCGGTCGGGATCCCGCTGCCCTACGCCAGGGCGTCACGACATCGGACAGGGCATTCCGTCGGCGCGGTGTCGCGATGGACCTCCGACGCGAGAGGTCTGGATCCAGCCCGCAGTCCCACCTCGGCCAGAGTGACCACCTATGGGGGTGCTCCGGCGACCTGAACGCTCCGGCAATCGGGATGGACGTGCACGGATTCCACCAGATCCTTGACCAGGGTCCGTCGCTCAGCTCCTGGCGCATGGTCCCCGATCGCTTCGAGGTCGGTCGGTCCCGTGACAGGACGAGGGACCCGATCGACACGCCGCTGACTGTGGCGGGCCCCCGAGTGGGCCCGCTCGGGTGTGAACGGGCCCGAGAGGGTCGGGACGAGCCGTCAACCGGCCCGTACGCGAGTCGGCCGGGGAAGTGCGGTTCGATTGACCAATCGGATCCTGATGTCGCCCGTGCTCATTTCCGGCGTTGCCGGGCAGGGGCGACGGTCCCCGGACACCGGCCATTCCACGGTCGTACTCAGGTGGGATCTTCGGCCAGCGATGACGTCACGATCAGGCCTGGGACCTCGCTCTTCGACAGCGCGAAGTAGACGGCCACGGCTGCGTCGACCGAAAATGAGGCGAGGGGGCTGAACAGAGCCACGCCAATCGCGAGCAGGTAGACGAGTCCCCCCAACAACGCACGGCGGGTTCCTGCAGGGAAGGCACTCCGGGCCGGAGCTGCGACCAACTCTGCGTGAAGCGTGAGATATCGCCAACCCCACGCGAACGTCAAGCCCATCATGAGCATCGTCGCGGCATAGAGAATCGCGACGGCCCGTGCCTCTCCGAACCCCTGCCTGGCGTAATCTGCGGCAAGTGCGGTTGGCCACGGGATGACCGAGATGAAGAGCAGGAAGGCCAATGTGCGTTCCAGGAATCGACGGTCGATGGAACGGACTGCGCCCATCATTCCGTGGTGCTCGATCCACAGGATGCCGAGCGTGACGAACGATACGAGGTAGGCCACGTAGGAGGGCCACTGCTGGAGAAGGTCGTGGACGAGCTGCGTCGAGTGCTGCGGCTTTGGCAGATCCAGCACGAGGAGTGTGATCGCAATCGCGAATACGCCATCGATCAGGGCGTGGAGTCTGCTCGGTCCCAACTGGTGTCACCCACTCCCTCGCCTGGATGGTGCATTCCGGCCAGAACGGATGTTAGAGCCCATGGCGGACCCCGAATGGCTTCTGTCGGTGTCCCATCCACCCGGCGTCTAGTGATACCCCACCGGATCGAGCGCCTGCTCGAAGGGGATCGCCGTCCACCGACCGTGCGCAACCGTGTGGGCACGGTCGGCGGGTCCGGTCAGCTCTCCGACCGCCGAGAATCCGCATCTTCGTGGTACGGCGGGAGCCGATGATCTGTGCTCAGGCAATCCAGGCAGCGGCCTGCCGGCCCCGGGCCAACACGTCCGCAGACGCCCATTTCATGATGCCGATGGCACGTCCCGCATGGGACACGTCGTGTCGAGTGCAGAACCGCGACTGACTGAGGGTGAGTCAGGCGCATCCGGGAGCCGGCGGCACCGGCTCCTCGGTCATTGCCCCCGGAACCGGCCCAGGCCTGTCCGGGCTTCCCCGACGGGCGGACGTCGACCGACTACGACTGGCTCTCGTCGTCACGCCGAGGCTGCATTCTCCGGCGGGTGGTACCAGACCGAGCAAGCCCCCCCGGGGGGTCGGCGGCGACGGGCGGTATCCGATAGGTGTCGAGGTCTGGCGCGGGTGGGTGTCCGGTACCCCTACGTCGCCATCCCGACGATCGGCTTGTTGAGGAGGAGGTTGCCGGCCGAACCATAGAACCCGGCGTCGCCGTAGTTGAAGATCCCCCCGTCGGAAGCGACCATCCAGTAGCCCTTCCCGTCGAATGTCGGGGCCATGCCGACGATGGGCTTGTTGAGCACGATGTTTCCGGTCGAGCCCAGGTAGCCGGCGTTTCCGTAGTTGAAGATCCCCCCGTCGGAGGCCACCATCCAGTAGCCGCCGCCGCTCGGGTTGGCGGTCATCCCGACGATGGGCTTGTTGAGCGCGACATTGCCGGCCGACCCGTAGAAGCCGGCGTCACCGTAGTTGAAGATCCCCCCGTCGGAGGCGACGAGCCAGTACCCGCCGCCGTCACTGGTCGGCGTCATCGACACGATCGGCTTGTTCAGGTGGATGGCACCGGCCGACCCCCAGAAGTGGGCGTCACCGAAGGCGAAGATCCCTCCGTCCGACGCCACCAGCCAGTATCCCTTGCCGGTCGGAGTCGGGGCCATCCCCACGATCGGCTTGTTGAGGGTGATGTTGCCCGTCGAGCCGTAGAAGCCGGCGTCGCCGTAGGCGAAGATGCCACCGTCCGAGGCGACCATCCAGTAGCCGTGCTTGCTCGGGGTGTACGCCATCCCCACGATCGGCTTGTTGAGGGTGATGTTGCCCGTCGAACCGTAGAAGCCGGCCTTGCCGTAGGCGAAGACCCCCCCGTCCGAGGCGACCAGCGCGTAGCCCAGGTTGCCCGGCGTCTGTTGGCCGCCGGACTGGCAGTTGGCGCCGGAGGGTGCCGTCCAGGTCAGCTTGATGCCGAAGTTCGCCGGGGTGGGGCTCAACCCGGTGAAGTTGACGACGAACTGGGGAAGGGCGATCTTGCTCACGATGTTGATGCCGGTCAGGTCGGCGGTCCCGAGTCCGTCGAGCGGGACGGTCGGGAGTCCGGCGACCGGGTTCCCCTGGTTGTCCTCGAACGAGACCGATCCGGATGTGTAGGTGCTGCGCGGTGGACCGGTGATCTGCAGGGACGTGTAGGCGGCCGGTTGGCAGGACTTGTCCTGCACCACCAGGGCATCGGAACGGACCCGCAGCGGCCCGTGCGGACAGGCACCGCCGGTGGTGGCGTCGAAGTTCTGGATCTCGCTCGTACCGCTGTCGGCGTCGACCCAGATGCAGTTCGGGCGCTGGGGATCGGCGTTGACGGTGTACAGCCCGACCAGTGAGGGCGGGGTGAACTTCTTCGGGTACCCGGGACAGGCGGCACTGGTCGTGTAGTTGTAGCAGGCCACCGACGAGGAGCCGGAAACGGGCACGTAGACGGAGTTCCCGATCGTGAGTGCGGGCCCGTTGTCGGAGTTGCTGGTGCCGATGGCGCTGTGGAAGTTGACCGGGGTGGTCAGCGGGGCCCCGGTCAGGTCGAAGCACTTGTTGGCGCCGATGGCCAGGCAGACGCCTTCCACGGTGCCCGAGGTGCTGTAGGCCGGGACCGGCGGCCCGGCGATGCCGGGGATGCCGTTCGGCCAGGTCCCGGTGCACGGCACCAGGTTGACGGCGTCGAAGCACGTCAGGTGGCTCTTGGAGGCGTCGGCCACCTGGGGGAAGAGGTCCGTGCCGGCCTGGCCCATCGCTCCGGCGACGCCGAACGTGGCCGGGACGATGCCCTTGGGGAAGACGGTGTAGGGCTGCGCGGGGCAGGCCGCCGCGGTGGCGATGTTGAAGCAGAGCATGGTGTTCTGCGTGCCCGTGTCGGAGCCGGCCACCTCGTTGAACGCGAACCAGTTGGATCCGACGAGCACGGGATTGGAGAGGCCGGCGAACTCGCCGATGGGGGCGTCCCCGGGAGCGGACAGCGGCGTGAACCCGCAGAACAGGCTCGTTCCGGGCGCCGCGACCGGCTGGGTCGTGTCGATGCAGACGACGCCCGCCGTGTTGCCCGGAGTCTCGACCGCGTACACGAACAGGTGGCCCGTCGACTGGTTGATCTCGAGCCCGGGCGCGACGGACGTGACGAACTGGTGGATCCCGTCGCTGACGGTCTTGCTCTGCGCCGGCCAGCAGAAGGAGGCGTCGATCTGGTTGTGGCACGTGACCTCGAGGTCGGACTTGTGGTGGTTGACGTTGAAGACCTGGGTCTTGCTGAGCGCCACCGCCCACCCGTCGTTGTTGGTGGTCGCCGGGTACTGGGACGGCAACGGCCCGGGCACGACGGTGTCGGCCTGGTACGTCACGTTGCCCGCGGCGGCGGCCACGGCCGGGGATCCCCACGCGGCGGTCGAGACGAGCACGGCCGCCGACACGGCGACGAGCAGGGCTCGGATGGATCGAAGGTCTGCGATGGACTGGTGCCGTCTCATGTCGTCCTCATGCTCGGGTGCTGGTGCACGGTGCCGCTGTCTGCGGCAGGCCATCAGGTCCTCAACATCCGGACGCGAGCGACGACGAAGTCCGTTTCGCTTCCCGTCGGCCTGCCCTCCTACGGGTGAAGCCCCAATCGTAGGCGGGCCTTCGCGCCTATGAACAGGCACTTCACGACCGGTGTCAGCTCTGACACTCTTCGTGGTCATGCGTCAAACTCGCCCGCAGGGCTGTGCATCGCGTCGGATCACGGTCGACGCGGCGCGGCGGCACGCCGCGCTCCGGTGCGGGGGCGTAGGATCTTCGCCGGACGGGCCGTCGACCGTACGGCGCGTCGACGCGACCCGCGTGGCCGCCGAGGAGGACCCCGTGACCGACATCATGAAGCTGCCGCCCGACATGGCGTTCGAGGACCCCGCCGACGAGCGCCTCCACCGGAAGCAGCGCCTGGCCGCCGCCTTCCGCCTCTTCTCCAAGTTCGGCTTCGACGAAGGGGTCGCCGGGCACATCACCGCCCGCGATCCGGAGCGGGCCGACCACTTCTGGGTCAACCCGTTCGGCATGCACTTCGGGCACATCCGCACGTCGGACCTGATCCTGGTCAACCACCAGGGCGAGGTGGTGGAAGGCGACCGTCCCGTCAACGGCGCCGCCTTCGCCATCCACAGCCAGGTGCACGCCGCCCGTCCCGACGTCGTGGCCGCCGCCCACGCCCACTCCGTCTACGGCAAGTCGTGGTCGTCGCTCGGTCGCACGCTCGATCCCATCACCCAGGACGTGTGCGCCTTCTACGAGGACCACGCGGTCTTCGACGACTACACCGGCGTGGTGCTCGACGTCGAGGAGGGCAAGCGGATCGCCCATGCCGTCGGGGACAACAAGGCGGCGATCCTCCGCAACCACGGTCTGCTCACCGTCGGCCGCTCGGTCGACGAGGCGGCGTGGTGGTTCATCACCATGGAGCGCTCGTGCCAGGCCCAGCTGCTGGCGGAGGCCGCCGGCACCCCGGTCCTCATCGATCCCGACATGGCCCGGCTCACCAGCAGCCAGGTCGGCAGCCACATGGCCGGATGGTTCAGCTTCCAGCCCCTGTTCGACCGGATCGTCCGCGAGCAGCCCGACCTGCTCGAGTGACGCGCACCCGGGGCGCACCCGGGTCGAGGACGGGGGGCGGCACCGGGCTCGTGCTGCGATGAGCCGCCGTGGTTGGTTCCTGTTCGTGGCCATGTCGGTGATCTGGGGCTGCCCCTACCTGCTCATCCGGATCGCCGTGCGGGAGATCTCACCGGCCACGCTCATCTTCCTGCGTACGGCGCCGGCCGCCCTGCTGCTGGCGCCCATCGCCCTGCGCCGGGGCGCGCTGCGCGGGATCCTGTCCCGGTGGCGCTGGGTCGTGGCGTTCACCGCGGCGGAACTCGCCATTCCGTGGTTCTTCATCGGGCGGGCCGAGATCCACCTGTCGAGTTCGGTCACCGGCCTGCTCATCGCCTCGGTGCCGCTGGTGGGTGCCGTCCTCTACCGCGTCCTCGGCTTCGACCGCTTCGACCGTCGGCGCGTCCTCGGCCTGCTGGTCGGCTTCAGCGGCGTGGCCGTGCTGGTCGGGGTGGACCTCCGGGGTACCGATCTGGGCCCGACCCTCGAGGTGCTGATCCCGGTCGTGGGGTACGCGGTCGGCCCGCTCATCATCTCGCGCCAGCTCGACGACCTGCCCGGCATCGGCGTGACGACGGTGTCGCTGGCCATCGCGTCGGTGGCCTACGCCCCCTTCGCCCTCACCCACCTGCCCTCGTCGGTGTCGCCCGAGGTCGTCGCCTCGGTCGTCGGCCTGGCCCTGGTCTGCACCGCGCTGGCGTTCGTGCTGTTCTTCGAGCTCATCGTCGAGGTCGGACCTGCCCGCAGCACGGTCATCACCTACGTCAACCCGGCCGTGGCGGTCCTGCTCGGTGTGCTGGTGCTGGACGAGCCCTTCACGTGGGGCATCGCCCTCGGGTTCCCGCTGATCCTCCTGGGCTCGTGGCTGGCCACGGTCAGCCCACCGGCGTCCGCCAGCCCGCTGGCCACCGAGCCGGCGTCCGCCTAGCGGTCGGGCGCGCCGGAGTCCTCCGCGCCGGAGTCGTCCGCGCCGGGGTCGTCGACGGCCCGGTCCAGGCGGATGATCACCACGGGGATCCGGCGGGACGTGTGGCGCTGGTAGACGTCGTAGCGGCCCTCGACCCCCGGGTGGAACAGGCGGGACATCCCCCGGTTCGTCCGGTTCACCTTCGGCCACAGCTGCTCGCGCTCCTCCGCGGTGGCCTCCCGGGCGGACGCCCGTCGGACGCGGCGTCCGACCCGGACCGTGACGCGGGGGTCGTCCCGGATGTTGAGGAACCAGGCGGGGTGGCGGTCACTCCCCCCGTTGGAGGCGACCACCACCAGGTCGCCCCGGTCGACGCAGTAGGTCAGCCCGTTGGTGCGGGGCAGCCCCGACCGCCGTCCGGTCGTGGTGAGCAGCAGCGCCGGCACCCGGTTGGAGTGCTTGCCGACCCGACCGTCCGACCGCTCGTAGACCCACTTGTGGGCCCGCAGGTAGGGGTCGACGAAGCGGGTCGTGAAGATCCCGTCCATCGCCGTCCCTCAGCTCCGGGCGTCGAAGGTCGGGATGAGCGTGCGCGCCGCCCGGGCCTCGTCGACCCGGCGGACCGGGGTGACGAGCGGATGGGCCGCCATCGCCTCCGACCCGAGCTCGGCGGCCTCGGTGGCGATGGTCTCTAGCGCCCGGGCCAGCGCCTCCAGTGTCTGGGGGCTCTCGGTCTCGGTGGGCTCGATCATGAGGGCCTCGTCCACGATGAGCGGGAAGTAGACCGTCGGGGCGTGGAACCCCTCCTCCAGCAGGCGCTTGGCGATGTCGAGTGCCCGCACCCCGTGGTCGGCCTTGAGGGACCTGGCCGACAGCACCACCTCGTGCATGCAGGGACGGTCGAAGGGGACGTCGTAGGCGTCGTGGAGCCGCCGGCGGATCCAGTTGGCGTTGAGCACCGCCACCTGGGCGATCCGCTTCAGGCCGTCGCCCCCGTTGATCAGGATGTAGGCCAGTGCGCGGGCCAGGACCAGGGTGTTGCCGTGCCAGGTGTGGACGCGCCCGATGCTGTGCTCCGGGGTGGCCCAGGTGAACGGGGCGCCCTGTCCGGGGCCGCCGCGGACGGGCCGGGGCCCGGGCAGGAACGGCACCAGGCGCTCGGACACCGCCACCGGGCCGGCCCCCGGGCCGCCACCCCCGTGGGGGGTGGCGAACGTCTTGTGCAGGTTCATGTGGACGATGTCGAAGCCCATGTCGCCCGGTCGCACGACGCCGAGGATGGCATTGAGGTTGGCGCCGTCGTAGTAGAGCAGTCCCCCGACCCCGTGGACGGCGGCGGCGATCTCGGCGATGTCCTCCTCGAAGAGGCCGAGGGTGTTGGGGTTGGTCAGCATGATGCCGGCCACGTCCTCGTCGAGCACCGACCGGAGTGCGGCCATGTCGACGCAGCCGCGATCGTCGCTCGGAACCGTCACGACCTCATAGCCGCCGAGCGTCACCGAGGCGGGGTTGGTGCCGTGGGCGGAGTCCGGGATGACGACCTTGTGCCGGACGCGCCCCTGGGCCTCGTGCCAGGCCCGCATGAGCAGCAGGCCGGTGAGCTCACCGGCGGCACCCGCCGCGGGCTGGAGGGTGGCGGCAGCCATGCCGGTCACCTCGCACAGCGTCTCCTCCAGGTCGACCAGGAGGCCCAGCCAGCCCTGGGTCAGCGAGGCGGGGGCGGCCGGATGGACGCCGGCCAGGCCGGGCAGGCCGGCGACGGTGTCACAGATCTTGGGGTTGTACTTCATGGTGCACGACCCGAGTGGGTAGGCGCCCAGATCCACGGAGAACTGCCGATGCGACAGCCGGGTGAAGTGGCCGACGAGGTCGCGCTCGGACACCTCGGCCACGTCCACCGGGGCCGACCGGCGGTGCGCCGCAGGCACGAGGTCCTCCACGGCCACCTCCGGGATCCCGGTGGTCCGGAAGGACCACGCCCGGCGGCCCGGGTGGGACAGCTCGAACAGCGTCGGCTCGGACTCCCCGCCGAGGAGCGGGGCCGAAGCGGCCCGGCCGCCCGGGGCGCCGGTGGTTCCGGTGGTTCCGTCGGCCATCGTCGGCTCCGGGGACATCAGGCCACCGCCTTGGCCAGAGCGGACGCGTAGGCATCGATCTGTTCGGCGGTGCGCCGTTCCGTGGCCGCGATGAGCAGGCCGTGGCCACCGTCGGCGACCGCACCCTCGAGGGAGATGCCGGCCAGGAAGCCGGCGTCGGCCATGCGGTCGATGACCTCGTCGGCGGGCCGGGGCAGCCGCACCGCGAACTCGCGCAGCACCGGGGCGTCGGCCCAGGGGGCGATCCCGTCGACGGCCAGGACGGCGTCCCGGGTGTAGCGGGTGGCCCGGGCGCAGCGCGTGGCCACCTCGACCAGGCCGGACGTCCCCAGCCAGCCGAGCTGCACCGCGGCCGTCACCGCCATCAGGGTCTGGTTGGTGCACACGTTGGACGTCGCCTTTTCGCGTCGGATGTCCTGTTCGCGGGCGCGCAGGGTGGTCACGTAGGCCACCCGGTCCTCGACGTCGACGGTCTCGCCGACCAGCCGGCCGGGCAGGCGCCGGACGTGCGCGGTGCTGCAGGCGAACAGGCCCAGGTAGGGACCGCCGAACCCGAGGGCGGTGCCGAACGCCTGGCCCTCCCCCACCATCACGTCGGCGCCCCAGTCCCCGGCCGAACGCAGGAGACCGGCCGCCAACGGATCGGCGCCGACCACCATGAGGGCACCCGTCCGGTCGCACAGCCCCCGGACCGCGGACAGGTCCTCGAGGCACCCCAGGTAATTGGGGTAGCCCACGAGCACCACCCCGGGTGCCTCGTCGCCCCCGGTGGGACCCTCGGGCCACGCGGTGACACCGTCGACCAGGGGGACGGTCACGATGCGGTGCCCGGTACCCACGGCGAAGGTGGCCAGCATCTGGCGCCAGTGGGGATGGATCCCCTCGGACACCCAGACGGTCTGGCGCCTCGTGGCGGCCACCCCCAGGTTCACGGCCTCGACGGCGGAGCTGCCGCCGTCGTAGAGGGAGGCGTTCGACACGGGCAGCCCGGCGATCCGGGCGATCATGGTCTGGAACTCGAAGACGGCCTGCAGGACGCCCTGGGCGACCTCGGGCTGGTATGGCGTGTAGGAGGTCACGAACTCCGAGCGGCCGGCGAGGGCCTGGGTGACCGGCGGGATCTCGTGGTCGTAGGCGCCTCCCCCGGCGAAGCACACCATGCGGTCGGTCCGCGCCCGGTTCAGGTCGGCGTAGCCCTCCATCCGGTCCAGGACGTCGGGCTCCCCCACCCCGTCCGCCAGCTCGAGGTCGTGGTGCAGCTTGACGGCCTCCGGCACCACGGCGAACAGTTCGTCCAGGCTCGACAGGCCGAGGAACGCGAGCATGCCCGTCAGTTCCTCGTCGGTGTGGGGGATGTAGGTACCCAACGTGCTCCTTCAGCGGTCAACGGACGGTGAACGGTAGACCAGCGGCCCGCGTGGCGGCCATGTGGTCATGCGGGCAGGGCGAACTGGCCCGACCGGACGAACGGGGTGGTGACGACCGTGGCGGTGCGCACCTTGCCCCGCTGCTCGAGCTCGAGCGTGGCGCCCGGATCGGCCGCCACGCCGACGTCGACCAGGGAGAGGGCGATCCCGTGTCCGAGCATGGGCGAGAAGTTGCCGCTGGTGACGGTCCCGACGGGGACGCCGTCGGCCAGGACGGTCGATCCCTCGCGGGGTGGTTGGCGGCCCTCGGTGGACAGGCCGACGAGGCGGCGGGCGACCCCCCGGTCACGTTCGGCAACCAGTGCGGCACGGCCGCGGAAGTCCCCCTTGTCCCATCCCACGACCCATCCGAGCCCGGCCTGCAGCGGCGTGATGCCCGCACCGAGCTCGTGGCCGTGGAGCGGCAGTGCCGCCTCGAGCCGCAGGGTGTCACGTGCGCCGAGTCCGGCCGGCACCACCCCGCTGCCGGTGATGGCCTCCCACAGGGCCGGGGCGGTGCCGTTGGGTACCGCCACCTCGAAGCCGTCCTCCCCGGTGTACCCGGTGCCGGCGGCCGTGCACTCGGCTCCCAGCCAGGTGAAGTGTTTGACGCCGAAGCGGGGCACATCGGCTGCGTCGGGAAGCACCTCGGCCGTCCGGTGCCGGGCACGGGGGCCCTGGACGGCGATGACGGCGCGGTCGGCCGTGGTGTCGACGCCTCCGATGGCCGCCACCACGCGGTCGGTGTTCGAGGCGTTGGGCATGACGTCGAAGACGTCCTCGTCCACCCACCAGACGATGATGTCGTCGACGACCGAGGCGTCGGCCTCGTCGAGGAGGTGGGTGTACTGCGCACGCCCGGGCGCGATCCGGGACAGGTCGTTGGTGAGGGCCGACTGGAGGCGGGCGCAGGCGTCGGGCCCCTCCACCCGGACCGTGCCGAGGTGGCTGACGTCGAAGGCCACGGCGTCCTGGCGGCAGGCACGGTGCTCGGCGATGGTGCCGTCGCCGTAGGCCAGCGGCATCTCCCACCCGCCGAAACCGACGAGCTTCGCGCCGAGCGCCCGGTGGACCTCGATGAGGGCCGTGTGCTTCAGCGGGCCGGGGGGATCGTGGGCGTCGGTCACCCGTGCAGGCTAGCCCCGGCGGTACTCAGGCCGAACGGGCCACCGGGCCCTGTCCGGCACCGGCGCCGGCCAGTCCGTACTTGGCCAGGAGGGCCAACGTGTCGCGCTGGTAGAGCAGGGTCACCCGCACTTCGGGATACAGCTGGGACATCCGCCGCACCTTGCCGTTCTTCTTGGTGACCAGCCGCTGGTTGAGGGTGGTCACCTCGACGAACAGGCCCGGTCGCGGGAGCCAGAAGTCGGGGCGGAAGGCCGAGGTGGGGCGCAGGTCGGGACCCCAGTCGAGGACGAACTCGACGGGTTCGTACTCCCACTCCACGCCGTAGAAGTCGAGGATCCGGGCGAAGCGCTGCTCCGACTCGTGGGCGAAGCGGACGGTGCGCACGGGGGCCGAGGCGACGGAGGGCGCGAGGTCCCGGCTCACCGCGAGACGGACCCGCCTGCGGCCAGGTACGCCGCGGCCGGGTGGCGTTCGTCGGCCCCGTCCACGTCGGCCGCAGGAGCGGTGAGCTCCACGATGGCGGCCTCGAGCTCCGACACGACCCCCGAGAGGGGCAGGACGTTGAACACGCCCTGCCCTCCGGCCAGCAGGTCGACGAGCTCGCCGTCCGAGGTGGCCAGGATCGAACGGTTGTCGGCCAGCACCAACTGGGCCGAGGCGAGGTCGACGCCGAGGTCGCCGCGCAGGCACTCGACGGCCTGGCGGGCCTGCTGCAGCTTCATGCCGGCGTCGAGCAGGCGCTTGATGACCTTGAGCTCGAGCACGTCGCGGTAGGAGTAGCGGCGCTTGCTGCCCGAGCCGGTGGCATCGGTGATCGACGGGCGCAGGAGATCGGTGCGTGCCCAGTAGTCGAGCTGCCGGTAGGTGATGCCCACGATGGCGCACACCTGGGTACCGCGGAAGCCCTCGGCCGGACCGGTCGACACCGCGTTGGCCGCGAGTCCGATGGGCTTCCCGGGACGTCGGGTCGTCTGATCCTGGGCCATGCGATCCTCCACCTCGATCAAAGCTTCACGTTGACCAGAACCTCACGGTCAACCTGGGGTTTAACGGTATCACACGACCGTAATTACGTGCGTGTGACCGGCATGTGCCCGGGATGATTTGGCGGAGGGGCGACCCCGGGCCATGATCGGTCCGTGCGCATGCTCGAGCCCGGTGACCGAGGACGTCCAGGATGAGCGCGGTCCCCCGCCCCGGCGAGGACGCGGTTCCGCTCCACCGGCGGGCGATCGACTACCGGGCGTGGATCGTCGACGACGACCTGGTGGTGGTCGGCCGACTGACGGACACCCGACCCTGGGCCGGGGACGGCGGCGCGGTGGCCACCGTGCACGACCTCGAACTGCGCGTCCGCGTCCGCGTCACGGACCTCACCATCACGGGCGCCACCGCCGAGATGTACACGTTCCCCCATGCGGAGTGTCCGACGATCGAGGCGGCCTTCGCCGGACTGGTCGGGCTCAACGTGGCCCGCGGCTACACGCGCGAGGTGCAGGCCCGGTTCGGCGGTCCACGCGGATGCACCCACCTCGAGCACCTGGCACGCTCGCTCGGGCCGGTGGTGATCCAGGCCGTCACGTCGCGCCGGGCGCAGTCCGTCAGCCGGGGGGAGTCACCGGACCTGCTGGCCGCCGGCGGGGGTACGGGCAGCCCGTGGGCGCGGGACTCCTGTCACATCTGGGCGGAGGGATCCGTCGCCGACCAGAAGTTGGCCGCCGGCTGGCGGCCGGGGACCGGGCCGTACCCGGCCCCCGCCCTCGTCACCTTCCTCGAACGGCCGGGCGGATGAGCGTCCGGCGCGCCGTGACGGCGGGCGTGGTCCTCGCCGTGGCGGTCCTCGCCTCGGCGTGCAGCAACGGCACTTCGGTCCGCTCGCCGTTCACCACTTCGCCGCCCGTGCTCCTGCACGGTCCGGAGTACGAGATCACGGCCGGCCACGTGGACGGCCTCGGAACCGTCCTGGTGGACGGCCAGGGCCTCACGGTCTACATGTACGACACCGACGTCCGTGGCCAGCCGTCCCGCTGCTACGACATCTGCGCGGTACAGTGGCCGCCCGTGGTGCTGAAGCCCGGGGTGACCCGACCGGTAGCCGGCCCGGGCATCGACACGTCCCTCCTCGGCACGTCGGCGCGCACCGACGGGACGACGCAGGTGACCTACAACGGCTGGCCGCTCTACCTCTGGCCGCCGGACCGCGCGCCGGGCCAGGCCACCGGCCAGGCGCTCACCAACGCGGGGGGCCTGTGGTACGTCCTCTCCCCCGCCGGCAAGCCGATCGTGACGCCGTCGCCGTGACGGCCGAGGTGGCCATGACCGACGAGGAGGGGTGTGGGCGCGCCGGGCGGGGATCGCTGTGGTCGATCAACTCGTCCGGCTCCATCCTCTCGATCAACTCGTCCGGGTCGATCCTGTCCATCAGCTCGGCGGGCTCGATCGCGTCGATCGCCTCGGCGGGCTCGATCGCCTCGGTGGCGTCGGCGGGGAGCATCCTGTCGTTCGCGTCGGCGTTCTCGTTCCGCTGCGCCTTCGCGCTGCTGTCCTGCCGCTCGCTGGGCGGGGCCCTGGCCTACCGGGGCAGGTCCAGGCGCTCCATCGTCTCCCGGTAGCGGTGCCCGTTGGCCACGTACTCCTCGGCCGAGACCTGGATGAGCCGCAGGTTCGACTTGTCCGGCCGGATCTGGGCCGGCACGCCGACGGCCAGTGCACCCGGGGGCACCACGGTCCGGTTGGCGACCACGGCGTTGGCGCCGACGGTGGCGCCCGTGCTCACGACGGCCCAGTGGAGGACGACCGAGCAGGAGCCGACCAGCGAGTCGTCCTCCAGGGTGCATCCTTCGAGATGGGCGAGGTGCCCGATGACGCATCCCGTTCCGACCAGGGTCGGGAGCCCGGGGCCCGCATGGATGACGGTGCCGTCCTGGACCGACGAACGCGCACCGATCACGATCCGGCCGAAGTCACCCCGCAGCACGGCCTGCGGCCACACCGTGGCCTCGGGCCCGATGGTCACGTCGCCGATGACCACCGCCTCGGGATGGACGAAGGCCTCGGGGTGGATCTCGGGGACGAGGTCGCCCAGTCGGTAGATCGGCATGACCGGACTGTAGGCCACCGGGCTCGGCGCCCACCGACCCGGATCGGCGCGGCGGGCCTAGACTCGCTGCGCCCGCCGGGCACTGCGCGAGGAGACCGCCCATGAGTGACGCCACGACGCTCGGACACCCGGTGTTCGACGCCGACAACCACTACTACGAGGCCGAGGACGCCTTCACCCGCCACCTCGACCCGGCCCTCGGCCCGCGCGTCATCCAGTGGTGCGAGATCGGCGGCCGTCGCTACCACGTGATCGGCGGCCGGGTGAGCCGGGCCGTCACGAATCCGACCTTCGACCCCATCGCCATGCCCGGCGCCATGTACGACTACTTCCGCGGGAATCCGGACAACCGGAACCCGATGGAGTTCCTGTCACGACGAGAGGCGATCCGGCCCGCCTACCGCAGCCCGGCCGACCGGCTCGTCACCCTGGACGAGCAGGGCCTCGCCGGCTGCCTGCTGTTCCCCACCCTCGGCATGATCTACGAGGAACCCCTCGCCCACGACCCCGGAGCCGTGTGCCACCTGTTCCGAGCCTTCAACCGGTGGCTCGTGGAGGACTGGGGCACCAACTACCGGGACCGCATCTTCGCCGCCCCGTACCTCACGCTGGCCGACCCGGCCTGGGCGGTGGAGGAGCTCACCTGGTCACTCGAGCAGGGCGCCCGCACGGTGGTGATGCGTCCCGCCGCTCCCACCACGGCGCTGGGGCGCTGCTCGCCCTTCGACCCGATGTTCGACGGGTTCTGGCAACTGGCCAACGACGCCGGGATCACCGTGGTGGTCCACGCCGCCGACAGCGGGATCTCGTCGAACGGGTACGCAGTCGACGGCTTCGCCGCCACGTTCAGCGGTGGGTGGAAGCCGTCCATCAAGTCGTTCGCCATCGAGCAGGCGATCCGGGACTACCTCCTGTCGGCGGTCTTCGAGAACCTGTTCGTGCGGTTCCCCAACCTGCGGATGGCCTCGGTCGAGAACGGCGCCCAGTTCCTGCCCGACCTCATCGCCAAGGTGCGCTCGACGGCGAACAAGATGCCCGGCTACTGGTCGGACGACCCGGTGGACACGTTCCGTCGGCACGTCTGGATCAATCCGTTCTGGGAGGACGACGTCAACGTGGTGGCCGACTGCATGGGTCCGTCACGGGTGATCTTCGGGTCGGACTGGCCCCACATCGAGGCCCTGCCCGAGCCGATCGACTACGTGCGGGAACTCAAGGAGTTCGACGCCACCGAGAAGCGCCAGATCCTGTTCGACAACGTCCAGGAGCTGCTCACCCTGCGTCCGACCTGAGCCGGACACCGGCGGTCAGTGGCCCTGACCGCGGCCCCGCGACTTGTGGGCGCCCTTGCCGTGGTGGGTCGTCTTGTGGGTGGCGTTGCGCACGTTCTGTTCACGCCTGGCGTTCTGCCGGCTGCGGCCGACGAACCCGCCCGCCACGATGACGACCAGCACGATGGCCATGATTGCCCAGATGATCATGGGTACCCTTTCCGTCCCGGCCTCCCGGGATGCAGAGGCAGATTAGCGCTGCATCCGGGAGCCTCCCCGCCGGGATGTGGGGAGGGTCCTCTCCCGAGTGGGCATCGGGCGGTACCCGTCGGGACACGTCCGGTTGTCACCGAATGTTCGCCCAGCCTTCGCCCAACCGTGACATCCCGTTAGGACTGCCGTTGCTAGAACTGCACCGGTTCTTGTGGAACGGGCGCAATCACTCGACAAGGACTAGGGGCAGGACCGGACGGGGTGACGGCACACCGGTGGAACCGGGGCAGGACACCGGTGACCGACACTCCCCCGCTGCGCCCGACGCGACCCCGGACTCCCCCCGGGGTCGCGTCGCGTCCGGGCCCAGGTGCGTGCATCGATGCACTCCGACGTCCTCCGTCGCCGGAGCGAACACGGAGTGTGGCTGTTGGTGCCTGCTGTTGCCAATGGATTCCCGGAATGTATGAGCCGTGACCCGCGGCGGGCACTGCGGAGCAGGACCCGAGACGAGAGGGGGGCTGTCCTGATGGGTGTCGGATCCTGGTCGACCGGTCTGATGCGAGCGGGGCGACGACCGGTCACGGCGGGCCTCGTCGTGGTGGGTATCGCCGCCCTCTCGGTAGCGGCGCTTCCCGCACCGGTGGCCGGAGCAGCCCCTCGCCCCGCCACGTGGACCCAGCAGACGCCGACCGCCTCCCCACCCGCCCGGTACGACGCCTCCATGGCCTACGATCCGGCTACCGAGGACACCGTCCTCCTCGGCGGTGCCAACGGCTCAATGCTCGACGACACGTGGACGCGGAACGCCACCGTCTGGGCCGAGCAGTCCCCGACCACCTCGCCTTCCGCCCGCTTCGGTGCCTCCATGGACTACGACACGGCCACCCATGACGTCGTCCTCTTCGGCGGCGGCACCAGCTCCGGCAGCGCCTTCGGCGACACCTGGACCTGGAACGGCACCACCTGGACCGAGCAGTCCCCGACCGTCTCCCTACCGGCCCGCTACTACGGTTCCATGGCCTACGACACGGCCACCGGGAACCTGGTCCTCTTCGGGGGCGACAACGGCTCCACCTACTTCGGCGACACCTGGACGTACGGCTCCCCGTGAGCCACCGGTCGCTGAAGCGATCCCCCGGCCGATTGTTCGGCACCACGCCAACAGTCGCGGTGGCTGAGGCAGGTCAGACGCAGGGCCGCCTCCCTACACCTGACCCGCACGTCCGTGGTCGGGCTGCCGGGATCCGACTCCCGGACCCCTTGGCCCCATACCGACAGTCACACCAGCCAAGTGACCTCCACGACCCTGTGACAGCACCCCGCCGCCGGCGGTCGGGGTCACGTCTGCACCCGGGCCGCACGCTAGAAGAACGCTGCCTTGCTGACGATGCCCTCTCCATCCAGAACAAGGTTGAGTCGGTCCCGTCGCCAGTCTGCTGTCAGGTAGCCGACCACCCCGACTTCCATGACCCGGACCTCGGCCATGTCTTCGTCATCCGCTGTCCGCAATGCTTCGGTTCGGGTCATTCCGACGAACCGGTCGCTCTTGGGAGACTCAAAATCGCTACCCATCCACTCGCCCGGCTCCATGATTCGATGATGCCAGGTTCCGTCCGAGGTGGCACGGGCACGCACCTATCCGGTGGCCGGGGCCGGGAGTGGCGACACGCCTCGTCGCTTTCTGATCAGATACCGACATGTCAGCCGTTCGGGGACCCCAGTACGGAAGTGCTGCGGTGCTCACCCTGAGCTTGGTCGCTCCCATCGCCCTCTTGCTCGGTCTTCAGAGTGTATTTGGCTCGATGTCACCCGTTGTTCCGGTCGGCTGCTGCCTGATCATGGTCGCGTTTGCCTGGGTCATTCGCAGCTCGACGCCCGTGTCGGTCGAAGGCATGGGCGTGACCATCACCTGGGGGATGCTCAAGACCAAGCGGGCCATTCCCTGGGATGACATCGAGCGGCTCGACGAAGGGAGAATGAGCGCTCGCCTCGTCAGGCGCAGCAACGGGAAGCGGGTGTTCTTCGCCTTGCTCGACCCAGGGTGGCAGGAGCGGCCCGTAACCATCGCCATCCGCCGACAATTGGCGAACCGCTCGATCCCTCAGACCTGACGGGTCACCGACCCGGCGAACGGAGACTCCCACCCCAGCTAGTGGGGTGGGTGCTGGCCGTGGCCCCCAACAGCTTCCCGATCCACATTCCCAGCCGATTCGGCTTCGTCGCCGCCTCCGCGGCCTCGGCCTCGGCTTCATGACCACGGGTCACTCGGACCGGGAAGTCGTACCCTTCGGATTCGCTTCGCTCATGGCTCCACGGCCCCTGCGTCGGGTAGGGACATCGTTCTCCCGATGTGCGGCGCTGCCCCACCCATGCGGTGCTCGGGGTCACGTCAGGTGTTGGCAACCGGGGCCGATATTCGGGTCATCGGCATGCTCGGCGTCGCCGGTCTCGTGGTCATGGCTGTCGCCTACTTCTGAGCTGTCAGCAAGGCGGCCAAGCCTGCCGCACACGCGGCGTCGAGGGACAGGGCGACCGCCGATGACCGGTCCGGCCGGGTGTCAGTCCGGAAGCTCGAGTGCACTGGTGGCCAGTTCGTCGTGGATGAGTCATTCTGATCCCGTCATGCGGCAAACGCCGGTGGGTCGGAATCATCCGCACCTCCCCATGAACTCATTCCTCGATATACCGGGCATTGGGGCACGCCCGGCGACCAGCGGCAGGCTGAGCCCGTGCTGGATACGGTGAGCCCCATGAGCAGAGGGGTCGTTCTGTGGCCAGACGATGCAACGTCATCGTCCATCGAGACCTTGTGGGTAGAACTCGAGGAAGCAGGAATTGCAACCCTGTCGACCGAAGGTCACGGGCGGCATCGACCACACGTGTCGCTGATGGTCGGAGAGGGGCTGGATCCTCAGGCTGCACAAGATGCACTTGTTCGTGTACCGCAACATCCGATTCCACTGCAGGCCGATTCTGTGGCGATCTTTCCCGGAGGGACGATCGTGCTCAACGTCGTGATGTCGAGAGCACTCATTGACGAACACCACCGGGTCGTCGCCCTCGTTGGAGACCTACTTGCTGAGCCCTGGTCGTTCTATCGTCCCGATCACTGGACCCCTCACCTCACGATCGCTCACAACCTCACTCCGACCGAGCTGGCGATCGCCCTTCCGATCATCGAAGTCAGCTTGCCCATAGCTGGAGTCCTTGATTCCGGAGGAATCGAAGATGGCAGCACCGGCGAACGATGGGTCCGTCTCCCTGCCGGTTAGCGATCGAGCGCACACCCGGCCCTCGGGGGCCGGCGGCGTCCGCACCGGTCTGCCTGTTAGCGTCGTGGGGTGATGAAGGTGGGAAGCCCATCGCTACGGCGGTTCGATGGATGGCTGGTTGGTCACCCATTGGCCGGCAGGATTGCGAGTGCACTGCTGTTCGGGTTCGGCTTATCTGTTGCGACCTACATCCGAACCACTTCCATCGGCGAAGCCTCGGTCACGGCAGTGGCGTCTGCCCTCTTGTTCGGCACGTTGGTGTACCCGCGGTTCGGCCCCCGCAGGTCGATTCGGAAGCTTCGATAACCGCCTCGCTCCCGGCGTTCGGGGACCGGCGCCAACCCTGTGCCCCCGTTGGATACGCTCATCGACATGAGCGAGCGCAGGAGTGCCTTTCGATTCTGGCCTGAAGGCTACGAGGCGCTTCAGAACCTGAATGGACTCGTCGAACGATCTGGCCTGGAGCGAGATCTACCGGATTTGGTGAAGATGCGGGCGTCCCAGATCAACGGTTGTGCCTATTGCATAGATATGCACTCCAAGGATGCCAGAATGCAAGGAGAGACCGAGCAGAGGCTCTACGCATTGAGCGCCTGGCGAGAGGCACCCTTTTTCCCGAACGGGAGCGGGGTGCCCTCGGGCTGACCGAAGCCGTCACGCTGATCGCCCAGACGGGGATTACGGAAGACGTCATCGAAAATGCATCCTCCGTATTTTCCCCCGAGGAACTTACGAGGCTTCTCTATTTGATCATCGAGATCAATGCCTGGAACCGACTGGCGGTTACG
>Ga0182030_10002194_pt1 | contig 41294 bp, 31 predicted proteins | sample 812S3MmetaG_FD_121299 | JGI IMG/M metagenome (GOLD analysis project Ga0182030, IMG submission 121299) | Permafrost microbial communities from Stordalen Mire, Sweden - 812S3M metaG (Illumina Assembly) | ecosystem: Environmental > Terrestrial > Soil > Wetlands > Permafrost | place: Sweden...
ACGTGGTGGTTCAGCCATTGGAGGCGCTTGGCGTCGCCGCCCACCACCAAAAGGACTGGACCGGTCGAATCGGGCATAAACAGAGGATCTGGACCTCGATAGGATGTCCAGACTAGCCGCTGATGAGGCGTTTGCGCCCGTGGGGAAGTCACAGTTCTGGCCGCGCAGGGTGGATATCCCGGAAATGGACGACCAAAAGCCTGGAAAATTGATACAACGTCCCCAAGGGAGGGTCTGTCCCCTGGGCGCCCCCGAATCGATTCTTGGAAAGGACATATTGCAATGGGAAGCATGAGAACCTGGTCATTGGCGGTCCTCGCGGGCATCTTCGTGGCGGTCGTGGCCCATCAGGGCTCCAATGCCGATGCCGGAGTGTCGAATGTCCTCCCCGCCTCCTCCTCGGCGGCCCCCGTGCCGGTCGCGCCGACCCCCGCGCCCGGCAGCCGTGTGACGGGGCTGCCGGATTTCTCCGGCCTGGTTGCGGAGAACGGCGCCGCGGTGGTCAATATCAGCGTCGTCGAGAAGCCGCAGAAATTCGGGGGTGGCTCGGGCAATGGCGGCGAGCAAGGGGAGGATGATCCGCTTTCGCAATTCTTCCATCGATTTCAGATGCCGGGTCCGGACCACGCTCCGCCCGCCCACGGTATCGGATCGGGCTTCATCGTCACCCCGGACGGCTATGTGCTGACCAATGCCCACGTGGTAGCCGACGCCTCCGAGGTCACCGTCAAGCTCACTGATCGGCGTGAGTTTCGCGCCAAGGTGATCGGTGCCGACAAACGCAGCGATGTGGCCTTGATCAAGATTCCCGCCACGGGCCTGCCGACGGTCCGATTTGGCGATCCGGACAGGATCAAGCCCGGACAGTGGGCGATCGCCATCGGCTCGCCGTTTGGCTTCGAGAACAGCGTGACCGCAGGAGTGGTGAGCGCCGTCGGGCGTCCGCTGCCGGACGACAGCGGCACCTCGTTCGTGACTTTCATCCAGACCGATGCCGCGGTGAACCCGGGCAACTCCGGGGGTCCGCTGTTCAACCTGGACGGCCAGGTGATCGGCATGAATGCGCAAATCTACAGCCGCACCGGCGGCTACATGGGCATGTCATTTGCCATTCCGATCGACGTAGCGCTCAACGTCAAAGAGCAGCTCATGAAGACCGGCAAGGTAGCCCGCAGCCGGATTGGCGTATCGGTCCAGGACATCGGGCAACAGCTCGCGCTCACCTTCGGTTTGACGACTCCGCACGGCGCCCTGATCAGCGCAGTCGAGCCGCAAAGCCCAGGCGAGAGGGCGGGGCTCAAGCCGGGCGATGTCATCACCAGCGTCAATGGCCGCAACATCGATCATTCGTACGACCTTCCCACGGTGATCTCGCAGCTGCGTCCCGGCAGCGAAGCGAAGCTGGGCGTCTGGCACGACCGCAAGGCGACCGAGGTGACGGTCAAGACCGTGCTGCTCGAGGACACGCCGGCGCAGCCTGCTCGGAGTAATGGCGCCGAGGACGACGGCGGCAAGCTGGGCCTTGCCGTCAGGCCCCTGGAGCCGAGCGAGCAGCGCGAACTGCACACCCACGGCCGTTTGGTGGTCGAGGAAGTGACGGGACCCGCGCTGGCTGCGGGATTGCAGGCCGGCGACGTGGTGCTCGGCGTGAACGGTGCGGGAGTGTCGACGGTCGCGGACTTGAAGCGCGAGGTGGCTCGCGCGGGGCACACCGTCGCGCTCCTGATTCAACGCGAAGACGCACAGATCTATATCCCGGTCGATCTCGGGTGAATGCGCGCCCGGCCGGCGCCGCACCGGCGCCGTTTCTGCCGACCTCGCGCGCCGAGATGGACGCGCTCGGCTGGGATCGATGCGACGTCATTCTGGTCACCGGCGATGCCTACGTCGACCATCCGAGTTTCGGGATGGCGATCATCGGGCGCGTGCTCGAGAGTCGCGGTTTTCGCGTGGGTATCATCGCGCAACCCGACTGGCGCAGCCCGCGCGATTTCTTGAGCCTCGGCGCGCCGCGCCTGTATTTCGGCATCACCGGCGGCAACATGGATTCCATGGTGAACCGCTACACATCGGACCGGCGGGTGCGCAGCGATGATGCGTATACACCGGGCGGCGAGGGCGGTAAACGACCGGATCGCTGTGTGATCGTTTACACGCAGCGTCTGCGCGAGGCCTTCAACGGCGTGCCCCTCGTCATCGGCGGCATCGAGGCAAGCTTGCGCCGCATCGCGCATTTCGATTACTGGTCGGACCAGGTGCGCCGTTCACTGCTGGTGGACTCCAACGCCGATCTGCTGGTCTACGGCAACGCCGAGCGGCAGGTGGTGGAGATTGCACAAAGGCTCGATGCAGGCGAAGGCATCGGCGATATCCGGGATCTGCGCGGCACCGCCTTTCTGCGGCGTGCGGTGCCGGACGGGTGGGTCGAGATCGACTCGAGCGAGCTCGACACGCCGGGGCCGACTGCCCCACCGATCAGTCCGTATGCCGATGAGGCCGAGCGCTTGAGTCGTGGTGCGAACCCGGCACCGGCGCGCGGTGCGAACCCGGCACCGGCGCGTGGTGCGGATCCGGCACCGGCGCCGCCTGCGGCCGGTCACCGGGTGGTGAAGTTTTTTCGCGAGGTGCCGAGTGCCTCGCGCGAGCGCAGCGTCATCCGGCTGCCCTCCTTCGAGGCGGTGAGCGCCGATGCGGTGCTGTACGCGCACGCGTCGAGAATTCTGCATCTGGAGTCGAACCCGGGGAATGCCCGTGCACTCGTGCAGCGCCACGGCCCGCTGGAAGTTTGGCTCAATCCGCCGCCGCTTCCGTTAGCCACGGAACAGATGGACGCGGTCTATGAGCTGCCCTATGCGCGCCGTCCGCATCCGCAATATGGCGCAGCGCGAATCCCGGCGTATCACATGATTCGCTTCTCGGTTTCGATTCAGCGCGGCTGCTTCGGGGGCTGCACGTTCTGCTCGATCACCGAGCACGAGGGACGCATCATCCAAAGCCGCTCGGAGGACTCGGTCATCCGCGAGATCGAGACCATTCGCGACACTGTTCCGGGGTTTACCGGAGTGGTGTCGGACTTGGGCGGTCCCACGGCGAACATGTACCGGCTGCACTGCAGGAGCACCGCCATCGAGTCTGCCTGCCGCCGCCCCTCGTGCGTATATCCGGGCATTTGTCCGAACCTGAACACCGATCACGCGCCGCTCATCCGCCTGTACCGGCGCGCCCGCGCGCTCAAAGGCATCAAGAAGGTGCTGATCGCTTCCGGCGTGCGCTACGATCTTGCCGTGGAATCGCCCGAGTATGTGAAGGAACTTGCGACCCATCATACCGGCGGTTATCTCAAGATTGCGCCCGAAGCCATCGGCGAGGGCCCGCTTTCGAAGATGATGAAGCCTGGGATCGGGAGCTATTACAAATTCAAGGAGCAGTTCGACAAGTACTCCAAGGCCGCGGGCAAGGAGCAGTACCTCATTCCGTACTTCATCGCGGCGCATCCCGGCACGCGCGATTCGGACATGCTGGAACTCGCCCTGTGGCTGAAGAAGAACGGCTTTCGTGCCGACCAGGTGCAGGCCTTCCTGCCTTCACCCATGGCGACCGCCACCGCCATGTATCACTCGGGTAAGAACCCGCTGAAGAAAGTCTCGCGCTCGAGCGAGGAGGTGATTGTGCCGAAGGGCACCCGGGTGCGGCGGCTGCACAAGGCTTTCCTGCGCTATCACGACGCGGAGAACTGGCCGTTGCTGCGCGATGCGCTGAAGCGCATGGGTCGAGCCGACCTGATCGGCAACGGCAAGCACCACCTGGTCCCGGCCTTTCAGCCGGTTGGTACGCGGGTCGCCGCACAGGCATTTCGCACCCAGCATACGGGGCTGCCGAAATCCGGCACCGGCCGACAGGGCATCCCTCATAAAAAATCCGTCGGCAGGGCCCGCGGGACGATTCGATCCTGAGTCACGGGCGCTCGTTTTTTTGCTTGCTACCCTGCCTTCCGTGCGATTAAAGTTCCGGCCTGTCTAGCGGTTGCGGGCCGCAATTCAATAACTTACACGGGAATGGCGCGCCCCTCGGAAGAGCGTGGCGCGTTTGCGAAATATGGATCAGTGGATCGTACATAAGTTTGGCGGGTCGAGCGTTGCCGACGCGGGTTGCTTCCGGCGCGTCGCCGAGATCATCGAGACATCCACCAACCCGCACGAGGCTGTCGTGTTGTCCGCCTGCCGGGGCGTCACCGACGCGTTGCTGAACTCGGTCGCGCTCGCCGAAAGGCCGGATGGCAACATGGCAGGGGCGATCGAGGAGCTCTGGAAACGCCACGAGCAGCTGGCCGCCGAGCTTTTGTCGCCGGCCGCGTGCGAAAACTACTGCGTGCAGCTCGCGAAGGATTGCCGTGATATCGCCGGCGTGCTGCAAACCGTGCGGTTGATCCGCCAGGCGACGTATTCGATGCGCGACGTGATCGCGGGCTACGGCGAGATCTGGTCCACCCGGCTGTTCGCTCCGTTCCTGCGCGAGCGCGGTTGCATCGAGGGCGAGGTCCTGTGGATCGACGCGCGCGACGTGATCATTGTCGAGTGGGGTCCCCTCGGGCCGGCCGTTCAGTGGGAGGTGAGCGAGCAGAACCTGAGAAAGCGAGTGCCTCAGGACTTCAAGGGCAGGCTGGTCGTGACCGGGTTCGTGGCGACCACGACCACCGGCATGCAGACCACGCTGGGACGCAACGGGAGCGACTTCTCCGGCTCCATCTTCGGCGCCTTGCTCAAGGCCTCCGAAATCGTGATTTGGACCGACGTCGATGGCGTGCTGTCCGCCGATCCGAGACTCGTGCCGAACGCGCAGGTGATCGATCAGCTGTCCTACAACGAGGCCATGGAGCTCGCTTATTTCGGAGCCAAGGTGATCCATCCACAGACCATGGAGCCGGCGGTCGCGCGCGACATACCGATCTACATCCGCAATACCTTCGCACCCGAGAAGCACGGCACGCTCATCTGTGCGAATCCCGTATCCGCCCTGAAGGTCAAGGGCATCACCACCATCGATCCGGTGGCTCTGGTCAACCTCGAGGGCGCCGGGATGATCGGCGTGCCGGGCACGGCGCACCGTCTGTTTGGCGCTCTGCGCGATGCCGGCATTTCGGTCATTTTGATCTCCCAGGGAAGCTCTGAGCATTCGATCTGCTTTGCGATACCCGCGGCACAGGCCGAGCGTGCCGAGGAGGCGGTCCGGCGCGCATTCGATGCGGAGCTGCGCGACGGGCAGATTCAGCATGTCGATGTGACCTTGGACCTCGCCATCCTCGCCGTGGTGGGCGACGGCATGGCCGGCGCCCACGGCGTCGCGGCCAACGTGTTCAACTCGCTCGGCGATGCGGCCATCAACGTGCGTGCCATCGCCCAGGGAGCCTCGGAGCGCAACATTTCCCTGGTGGTCGACGGCAAGTTCGCCGCCAAGGCGCTGCGTGCCGTGCACGCTGCTTTCTATCTGTCGCCCTACACCCTGTCGATCGGTTTGATCGGCCCCGGCACGGTGGGCCGCGCGCTGCTCGAACAGATCGCGAGCCAAATCGAGCGTCTGCGCGCGCTCAACCTGGATTTGCGTCTGCGGGGGATTGCAAGCTCCAAACGCATGATCCTCGCCGAGAAAGCCATCGATCTTAGCCATTGGGCGGAGCTTCTCGAGCAGCGGGGCGAACCCGTGGACCTCGAGAAGTTTGCGGCGCATTGCCAGGCCGATTACATCCCGCACACGGTGCTGATCGACTGCACCGCCAGCGCCCAGGTGGCGTCCAACTATCGTGACTGGTTGGCGCGCGGCATCCACGTGGTGACCCCGAACAAGAAAGCGAATTCCGGCGCACTTCCCGATTACCGCGCCCTGAAGGATGCGGCGCGGGCCGCGGGGACGCATTATTTGTACGAAGCCACCGTGGGCGCCGGCTTGCCGGTGATCCAGACGCTGCGCGATTTGCGCGAGACCGGTGACGACATCACCCGCATCGAGGGAATCTTCTCGGGAACGCTTGCTTACCTGTTCAACGTGTTCGACGGCAGTGAGTCGTTCTCCTCAATCGTGCGCACCGCCAAACAGAAGGGCTACACAGAACCGGATCCGCGCGACGACTTGTCGGGCATGGATGTCGCGCGCAAGCTCATCATCCTCGGCCGTGAGATGGGCCTCACCCTGGAAATGGCCGATGTCGAGGTCGTGGGCCTCGTCCCGAAGGCGCTCGACGGCTGCGGCGTGGAGGAGTTCATGAGCAGGCTCCCGGAGTTCGACACCGTCATGGCCGATGCCTTGAAGGAGGCCACTAAAGCGGGGCAGGTGTTGCGCTATGTGGGTCGCGTCGATGCCGACGGCAAGGCCACCGTGCGGCTGACGCGCTTGGATGCCAGGCACGCATTTGCGAACATCGCGCTCACCGACAACGTGGTGCGCTTTGCGACTCGCAGGTACTGCGACAATCCGCTGATCGTGCAAGGACCGGGGGCCGGTCCGGAAGTCACCGCGGGGGGCGTGTTCGCGGACCTGCTGCGGCTCTCGGCCTACCTTGGCGCGCACCTGTGAGCCCCATGCACGCAGACGTCATCGCCTTTGCGCCCGCCACGGTCGCCAATGTCGGAATTGGCTTCGACATTTTGGGTCACACGATGGAGGCGGTGGGCGACCGGGTGCGCCTGCGCCGCATCGCGGAACCTCTGATACGCATCCGCGCGGTCACCGGAATCGCGGGAGCTCTTCCCGTCGAGCCTGGCAGCAATACCGCCGGCCGAGCGCTGCAGGCCATGCGCGCGGCGCTCGATCTCGATTTCGGTTTTGAGATCGAGATCGACAAAGGCATTCCCCTCGCCTCGGGCATGGGAGGTTCCGCAGCTTCCGCCGTGGCCGCCGTGGTCGCCGCCAATGCACTCATCGAAGAGCCTGCGCCGCGGCTCAAGCTCCTCAAGTTCGCGATGGAGGGAGAACTCGTCGCGAGCGGCTCCGTGCATGTCGACAACATCGCTCCATGTCTGTTCGGCGGCCTGGTGCTGACGGTCGGCATCGATCAACCGCGTGTAAAGCAAATCCCTGTGCCGGCCTCGATTCGCTGCGTGCTGGTCCACCCGCACATGCAACTCGGCACGCGCGAGGCGCGCGCCGTCTTGAAGAGCGACGTGACCCGCTCGGATTTCGTCTGGCAGACAGCCAATCTCGCGGGATTCATCAGCGGATGCTACTCGAACGATCTGGACATGATCCGCGACTCGTTCAACGACGTGATCATCGAGCCGCAACGGCAGAGACTCATTCCCGGTTTCAGGGATGTGCAGCGAAGCGCCATGTCCGAAGGTGCCCTGGGGTGCTCCATTTCGGGGGCAGGCCCGGCGATATTTGCCTGGGCGGAGATCCAAAATGCCGAGGGAGTACGCGCGGTCATGACGGCCGCATTCAGTGCGCACGGTCTCAAATCCGATTCGTGGATCTCCGCGCTAGATAACGCCGGTGCTCGGGTGGTCGATGCTTGAGGCGGCCCCATGAGCGAGGAACTGAAATTCGCGAGCTCGCGGGCAGGCGCACCGGCGGTCGCGCTGAGCGATGCGATTCGTCAGGGCCTGGCCCCGGACGGCGGGTTGTATGTGCCCTCGCGCCTGCCGCTCATCGATGCGGCCTCATTCGCGGGCCTAACACGCCTGCCGCAGATCGCGCAGCGGACGTTGGACGGATTTTTCGAAGGCGACAGGCTGCGGCCCGCGCTTGGCGAGATCGCCGAGGCTGCCCTGGATTTTCCGGCTCCCACCACGGCCGTCACCGCGTGCCAGGATCCGCTGTTCGTACTCGAGTTGTTTCACGGGCCCACGGCGGCTTTCAAGGATTTCGGCGCTCGTTTTCTGGCGGAGACCTTGCAGCGCCTGCAAACTCCCGTCGAGCCGCCCATGACCATTCTCGTGGCGACCTCGGGAGACACCGGCGGCGCCGTCGCATCCGCTTTTCACCTGCGCCCCTGGGTGCGCATCGTGGTGTTGTATCCGAAGGGTCTGGTAAGTGCCCGCCAGGAGCAACAGCTCACCTGCTGGGGCGACAACGTGATCGCCTTGCGCATCGACGGGACTTTCGACGATTGTCAGCGGCTGGTGAAGGAGGCATTCGTCGATTTCACGCTGCGCGCCAAGCATCGCTTCAGTTCCGCCAACAGCATCAACATCGGCCGACTGCTGCCCCAAATGGTGTATTACGCGGCCTCGAGTCTCGAGGTGCAGCGGCGCACGGGCGCGAAGCCTTCGTTCATCATTCCGGCCGGTAATCTCGGCAATGCCTTCGCGGCCGTCTGGGCCCGGGCGACCGGGTTTCCCATCGAGCGGATCGTTTTGGCGCACAACGCCAATCGCACCGTGCCGGACTTCCTGGCGTCGGGCAATTGGCGGCCGCGTGCCAGCATCGCGACCCTGGCCTCGGCGATGGATGTAGGCGATCCCAGCAATATGGAGCGCATCCGCGCCTTCTATCCGACCTTCGCGGCGATCAGCGAACATTTGAGCGCAGAGAGCATCGATGACGCTACAATCCGCCGTCGGATCGGAGAGGATTTCATGCAATTTGGACGCGAATGGTGCCCGCATACCGCGACTGCGGCGGAGGTTTACCGCCGCCTCGATGCGCGCGATCGACGGGATCACCCCTGGGTGCTGGTGGCGACCGCGCATCCCGCCAAGTTCAACGACGTAGTCGAGCCGATCATCGGCAAGCCGATCGATGTGCCAGCCGCGCTCGAGCGGCTGCTCAAGCTGCCCCAGCATTTCTTGGACTTGCCGCCCTCACTCAAGGCGGTGGCGGCCGCCCTAGAATGACCCGCCGTCGCTCCAGCGAGCTTTCACCCGAGTGATCGGCCCGATGAACGATCTAAGAATAGAGCCTCAATGGATTGCTGCGGGGGCTGCGCTGGTGGTCATCGGAGCCGGGGGGTACGTGGGCCTGCGTGCCTACCAGCGCAGCGCCCGGCGCAAATCCTTGCTCTCGCGGCTCGATCGAGTCGCCTACGAAGCAGCTCATCAGGTGCTGGTGCCCGACGGGATGGGCGGTCACATTCACATCGACCATCTTGCTCACGCCGCGCGGCATACTGATTTTGGACACCCGCCGTGTCGCGGGCCTGATCTTCGGCGGCGATCAGATGAGCGATTGGACGGTGATCGGCCGCCGGCGCTTCACCTTCGACAATCCGCAGCCCGCTCTATACGACCGGATTGCGGCGGTCAAAGCTCTGGTGGGAGAGTTTCCCGTCGAGGGCCGGCTGCTTTTTTCCAACCTCGGCAAGTTCACCAAGGGCATGCCCAAGTACGTGATGATGCTGGACGGCATCGAAGTCGAGTTCCCGCCCGTCGACCGGTCCTTGAAGGGCTCGGCGGCGCTCGCACAGTCCGAGGAAGTCTGGAGCCGGCTGGTGGCTCAGCTCAAGCCGAGCCCGCACCTGTTCACCAATTTGTAGAGGCCGGTGAGGCTAGAGGCCGAACAGGCGGATGGCATTTTGGCGGGTCACTCTCGCCACAGCCTCCGGCGATTCATCGCGAAGCGCAGCGAGCACATGCGCAATGTGCGGCAGGAACGCGGGCTCATTGCGCCGTGATTTCGGCCGGGGCTTAAGGTCGCGAGGCAACAGGTAGGGTGCATCGGTCTCGATCATGAGCCGATCCCCCGGAATCAAAGGCACCGCCTCGCGCAGGTCTGCCCCGCGCCTTTCATCGCACACCCAACCGGTTACGCCGATCGACAGATCGAGCGCAACATAGGCCTCGAGCTCGCGCGGTCCGCCCGTGAAACAATGCGCGACGCCGCCGCGCAGGGCGGGGCGGAATTCGGCCAGGATGGCGGTGAAGTCCTCATGAGCATCGCGCTGGTGCAGGAACACCGGTTTGGCGGACGCCGATGCGATCTTGAGTTGGGCGATGAAGGCCTCGCGCTGCGCTGCTCGCGGTGAAAAATCCCTGAAGTAGTCCAGCCCGCATTCGCCGACCGCCACGACTCGCGGCAGCGAGAGCAACGCCTCGAGCTCCGCCAGCCGCGCGGGTGCGAACTGCGCTGCATGGTGCGGATGCACGCCGGCCGTGCACCACAACGTGCCGGGGTACGCCGAAGCGAGCGCAGCGGCCGCTCGCGAGCTCGCGAGGTCCGCGCCGGTGACGATCTGGCGGGTTACCCCGGCACGGGCCGCCCGATCCATGACGGATGCCAAATCGCCGGCGAAGCTCGAATGCGTCAAATTCGATCCGATGTCGATGAGTTCGTGGCTCAAGTACGGTTGCTTCGTTGTGATATCTTCGATTGTCATATTAAGGCTCGATGGGAGTTCCTGCATGCGTAGGTGTTTGGGATTGGCGTTTTTGTCGTTGTCGCTCGCCGCGGCGAGCGGCCATGCCCAAGAGGGCGGCGATACGCAGGCCCAGATCGTGTACGCCTATCAAGCGGAGGATATCAACCAGCTGGCGAGCCTGGTACAAAACCTCGCCAATCAGGTGAAGGCTGCCGGTACGGCCGCTGGCGGTGCGGATGCATCGCTCCGCTACCATCTCGCCCACGCCCAGTATCGATTCGGACTGCTGGCGCAGGGTAAGCGGGCGCGTGATGCGGCGCCCGCGTTCGCAGATTGTGTCGATCAGCTGAAATCCATTCTCGAACAAGATGTCAAATCGGTGGAAGCGCTCGTGCTTCAGTCAGCTTGCTATGACGAGCTCGCCAAGCGCCGGCGCCTGGAGGCGGTGCTGCTGAGAACGAAAGCCGAAGAGCGCCTGAACGCCGCCTTCAGGCTCGATCCACGCAACCCGCGCGTGCTCTACTTCGTGGCGCAGGCCGGCTTCGCGCGGTCGAAACCGCATTCGCCGGATGCGGAGCGGGCGTTCGCGCAACTCGGGGAATCGGCTAAAATTTTCGATCAGTCTTCCGCGACGCGCAACGATATCCCGGGTTGGGGGCACGCTCAGGCGTATCTCGCCCTTGGCGTGCAGTTGCAAAGCCGCGGCGAGGCGTTGGGCGCGCGCAACTGGATCGAGAAAGCACTGATCGTCGCGCCCGACTACAAGGCCGCGCAACGTCAAATGGCGAGTCTTGTGCATCGCTAGTCCGGAGCGGCCGCCACCCGCGCCGAAACTGGTATCATTCGACGCGATGAAGGCACAAGCCACGCAACTATCGCTATTCGAGACGCGCGGCTCGAGAGATGCATTTGCGGTTCGAGTCAGCGCTCGGGCGCGCAGGCTCACCGCCAGGGTACACGTCGGCGGCCGAGTGGAAATCGTGGTTCCGTTAGGCGTCAATGCCCGGGCTGTGCGGGATTTCGTGCAGCGCTTCACGCCGTGGATCGATCGTAAAGTGGCCGCCATGCAGTGCTTCGCGCAGCCGGCCGCGGCCGTGCCCGAGCGCATCGACTTCGCCTACACCGGCGAGCGGCTCTCGGTGGACTGGCAGCAATCCACGAATGGTGGCGCACGCAGTGGCGCACGCAGTGGCGCACGCAGCGGCGTCTCGTTGCAGGGCGACCGCCTCGTGGTGCGTGCGCCGGATTCTCCCGAGGCGCGCGCGAAGCTGCAGGCTTGGCTCAAGCAGGCGGCCGAAGAGCGCCTCGTGCCGCGCTTGCTCGAACTTTCCCGGGAGTTGAAGTGTCCGGTAGAACGGGTGGTCATCCGTTGCCAGCGCACCCGCTGGGGGAGCTGTTCGACTCGCGGCACGCTGAGCCTCAATTGCTCGCTGGTATTTCTCGCGCCGGAAGTGGTGCGCTACTTGTTCGTGCACGAGCTCGCACATACCCAGCACATGAATCATTCCCCCGCCTTCTGGCGCCTGGTGGAGTCTCTCGAACCCGACTATCGCCGTCTCGACCGGGAACTGCTTGCGGGATGGCGCACCGTGCCGCTCTGGGTCTTCGGGACCTGATATGACCGAATCCAAGACCGCCTCGAAGCCCTTCGTCGATCTCTCCGACGAGGAGGTGCACTGGGACCTCAGCAATTCGCTGAGCTATTCGCAGTATCTGAACCTGGACAAGCTCCTCGACGCGCAACGGCCGCTGTCCTATCAGCACGATGAAATGCTGTTCATCGTCATCCATCAGGTATCGGAATTGTGGATGAAGCTCTGTCTGCACGAGTTGAACGCCGTGGTCGACTGCGTACGCCGCGACGATCTGGGTCCGACCTTCAAAATGCTGGCGAGGGTTTCCACGATCCAGCAGCAGCTGCTGCAATCGTGGGATGTGCTTGCGACCATCACCCCGTATGATTACTCGGCCTTTCGCAACACGCTCGGGCGCTCCTCGGGCTTCCAATCGCTGCAGTATCGGATGCTTGAATTTCTGATCGGCAACAAAAACGCCGATCTCATCGCAGTGTTCCGCAACGATCCACCAGCCTACGAGCAACTCGAGCGCGCACTCAAGGCGCCGAGCCTTTATGATGAGGTGCTGAGGCTTCTGTCACGGCGCGGGCTGGACGTGCCCGCGCAGGCCATCGATCGCGACTTCAGCCAGCCCTACCAGGCGAGCAAGCAAGTCGCGGCCGCCTGGCTCAGCGTGTACCACAATTCCGTGAAGGATTGGGATCTGTACGAGCTTGCCGAGCGGCTGGTCGATCTCGACTACAAGTTCCAGCTCTGGCGCTTCACTCATGCGAAGACGGTGGAGCGCATCATCGGATACAAGCGCGGCACGGGCGGAACCGGCGGTGTTTCGTACCTCACCAAAGCCCTCGAGCTCAAGTTCTTTCCGGAGCTCTGGACCATTCGGACTTCGATGTAGGTCCCCCGTAATGGATATCCAAGACCGATTGCAGAACGTCAACGTCGCCTCGAGCGATCTGTTGGCGACCCCCGAAGAGGTGAAGCGTAGTTTACCGCTGACGCAACGCGCTTCCGACACCGTGTTCCGCTCGCGCGAGGTCATCCGGGCGATTTTGGAGCGGCGCGACCCGCGGCTGTTCGTGGTGGTGGGGCCGTGCTCGATCCACGATGTCGGCGCGGCACGGGAATACGCCGCTCGGCTGAAGCGTCTGTCGGATGAGGTCGGCAGCACGCTGGTGCTGATCATGCGTGTGTATTTCGAGAAGCCGCGCACGACGGTGGGCTGGAAGGGCTTGATCAACGATCCGGACCTCGACGATTCGTTTCACATCGAAAAGGGCATATTGCTCGCGCGCGAGCTCCTGCTTTACGTGGCCGAACTTGGGCTTCCGGCGGGCACCGAGGCGCTCGATCCGATCATGCCGCAGTATCTGTCCGAGCTCATCACCTGGACCGCGATCGGTGCGCGCACCACGGAATCGCAGACCCACCGGGAAATGGCGAGCGGTCTATCCACTCCGGTCGGCTTCAAGAACGGTACCGACGGGTCGCTCGCCACGTCGATCAATGCGCTCGAATCCGTGCGCCATCCGCATCATTTCCTGGGGATCACCCAGCAGGGTCAATCGGCGGTGTTCCGCACGCGCGGTAATCAGCACGCGCACGTGGTCTTGCGCGGCGGGGGTGGCCGGGTCAACTACGACGCGGTGAGCATCGCGCTCGCCGAGCGGCAGCTGGCGCAGGCGAATCTGCCGCCAAACATCGTGGTCGATTGCAGCCATGGCAATTCCAACAAGGATCCGAGCGTTCAGCCGCTGGTGGCCGAGAACTGCGTGGCGCAGATCCTCGACGGCAACCGTTCGATCATCGGCCTGATGCTCGAAAGCCACTTGAAGGCGGGAAACCAGCCCATTCCGAAGGATCTGTCCACGCTCGAGTTCGGCGTGTCGATCACCGACCCGTGCATCGGGTGGGACGAGACCGAGGCGCTGCTGCGCAAGCTCCACCGGCTGCTGCAGAGCGTGCGGCGCTGATCCAATGCCTGCGCGCTGTCGGCGCTCGAAAGCGAGGCATCGGCGCCTTCCGGCTCATTGCCAGTCGGCGGTGGCAATTCCCATCTCGGCAGCGAGCCGCCGGGCACGCGCGTTGGCGTTGACCAGCACGGCGCGGTCGGCCCTCCTCAGGTGTGGCAGGTCGGAAGCGCTGTTGCCGTAGGCGACGATGGCGGCATCGGGATATTGAGTGCGCAGCCACTCCAGACAGCGCACCTTCTCGTTACCGCGGCGATTCGGTGTCGTCAATGCGCCGTTGAGCCGCTCGCCATCCCACTTGATCTCGGTGCAGAGCGTGCGCTCGAAACGCAGGTGCTCGCCGATGGACGGCACATACAAATCCGGGCTCGCCGAGAGCAGGACCAGATGGTCGCCGGCCGTGCGATGTGCCTCCACGGTAGCCAAGGCGGCGCCGCGAAATACGCCGCGCGGCTCGAGTCGGCGCACGTAATCGGCGGCATACGCCGCGATCTGCCCGCGCTGCGCCCCGCCCATCGCCGAGCGGATGACCCGGGCCTTCAACAAGCCCCGGTCCCGGTCCCGCGCATACCCGGCGAGTGCCGGTGCCAAGCGCCATGCACCGGCAAGTCGCGCGGGATGACGCAGCGCGTAGCCGATGAGGAACGGTAACAACGTGTCGTGGAAAGTGAGGGTGCCGTCCAGATCGAACAAGGCAACGGCACCGCTCGGGGTTCTTGATTGCGATCTCACCGCAGAATTTTAACATAGCAAATACAATAATTTAAGATGGTTTTCTCGAAGTGATATAGGAATCATTCCGCGAAGCCAGTGAGGCACGCGCCCAAGTTCGCAGCCACAATCCCCGCCGCGACCTACTAGAATGCGCGATCTTGTGGAGAGCTCGACAGTTCGAGGAGTGATGTATGGATGATCGTGAGGGGAAGAAGGCTGCGCGCGCGGCTCGGTACGCATGGGCGCCCGGGGCCTCGATAGTCTTGTTGGGAATTTTCTCCGTAGGATTCGCGTGGGCCGATTCCGGCACCTCGGCCGCCTCGGTCGCGCCCGCACCAGCACCGCTCACCGGGGCACCGGCCAAGATGGCGTCCCCCGGGTATACCTGGGTGAAATCGCTCGGCGGCATCGACGAGTACCGCTTGGACAGCAATGGGCTCACTGTGCTGATCGCCGCCAACCACTCGGCGCCGGTCGTGACGTTTCAAGTGACCTACCGCGTCGGTTCCCGCAACGAAGTGACGGGAACCACCGGCGCGACCCACATCCTCGAGCATTTGATGTTCAAAGGCAGCGATGCCTTCAACGATCCGAAAGGCAACAGCATCAAGCAGTTCCTCGAGCGGGTCGGCGGCCAATTCAACGCCTCAACGGCGGTCGATCGAACCACTTATTTTGCGACCGTCGGGCGCGATGACTTGGACGGATACGTTGCCATCGAGGCCGATCGCATGCGTCATCTGTGGCTGCACGAGGCAGATCGGCAGGCCGAGATGACCGTGGTGCGCAACGAGTACGAGCGCGGTAAGAACGATCCGAACAACGCGCTGATGGAGGAGGTGACCGCCGCGGCGTATGTGGCGCTCCCGTATCATCATCCGACCATCGGCTGGAAGAGCGACATCGAGCACGTGCCAATCGCCAAACTGCGCGAGTTTTACGATACTTTTTACTGGCCGAACAACGCCACCGTGACGGTGGTCGGCGATGTGGAAACGGCCTCGATCCTGGCCCTTGTCAAGAAACACTACGGCGCGTATCCGCATTCGCCCGAGCCGATCCCGATCATCTATACGGAGGAGCCTGCGCAGACCGGGGCACGCCGGGTGATTGTCGAACGTCCGGGCGAGCTCGGCAGCGTCGTGATCGCACACAAGGTGCCAAACGGCCGCGATGCCGATGAGCCGGCGCTCGAGATGCTCGACGCCATCTTGAGCTCCGGCAAAACCTCACGCCTGTATCGGGCGCTGGTCGATCAGGGCCTGGCGCTGAGCGCGGATTCTGGGACGGACGAGCATCGCGATCTGTCGCTGCACACGGTGTACGCCATGCTGGCACCGGGTGCGACGCAAGCCCAGGTGGAGCAGGCGCTGCTCAAGGAGATCGCCAAGATCAAGAGCGACGGCGTGACCCCGGCGGAGATCGCACGGGTCAAACAGCAATATCTCGCCGCCGACGCCTACAAGCGCGACGGTACCGCCGCCGTTGCCAGCGAGCTAAACGAGTGGATCGCAGTGGGCGACTGGACCCTGTACGTGACTTTTCCGGAAAAAGTGGAGCAGGTCTCGGCAGCCGATGTACAACGCGTCGCACGGCAATACCTCAACGAGGAACAGAGCACCACCGGCTGGTTCGTTCCAACGCCGAAGGGGGAGAAGGGATCATGAGCATCGAACCTCACCCGGCGCAGGGCGTGCGCGCGAGGCATTGGATCGGAGCGCTCGCTCTGGTCACGAACCTCGGCTGGGTCTCGGCGGCCTCGGCCGCGATGGCGGACAACGCACATCGATCACGCATCGCGCAGATCGATCTCATCACCTATCAGACCGGGGTCAAGGACGTGGTGGTCATCTTGGGCTCGCTGCCTGCGGGCGACGCGATGGCGGGAACCGGCAACATTGCGATTCCCACCTTGACGGGGATGATGCTGGATCGCGGGACGAAGAGCCTCGATAAGTTCCAGATTGCCGACAAGCTCGACAACGTCGGTGCGCAGATCTCCTTCGGAGTCGGAACGCAGTCGCTGGAGATTCGGGCGAAGTGCCTGAAGAAAGATCTGCCCCTGGTGCTCGGGTTGATTGCGATGGAGCTGAAGGAGCCGGCGCTGTCCGCCGCAGAATTTGCCAAGGCCAAGCAGCAATTCGCCGGTTCCTTGCAGGCCTCGTTGCAAAATACCGGCCCGCGCGCCCAGGAAGCGTTTGCGCGGGCGATATTTCCGGAGGGACATCCGAATCGTCCGCATACCACCGAGGAATATCTGGCAGCCACCCGCACGGCCGAACTGGGGGAGCTCAAAAGCTTCCACGCCAAGTTCATCGGCCCGAGTCACATGACGCTGGTGCTGGCCGGCGATGTGCCCACCGCTGTGGTGCAGGACGAGGTCTCGAAAGACTTCGCCGGCTGGGCCGGCGGTCAGGACTATGTGCGCCCGGCTGCGCCGGCTGCGCCCGGTGCTGCGCAGCGCATCACGGTACCGCTGAAGGACAAACCGAGCGCTTCGGTGATCATCGGTCAGCCGACCGGACTGGTTTATCGCGATCCGGATGCGCTGGCCCTGCGCGTCGGCACAGCGGTTCTCGGGCGCGGCTTCACCGGTCGCCTGATGGGCACGGTGCGCGATCGCGAAGGGCTGACGTACGGCATCGGCGCCGCGGTCGCCGAGGACAGCATCGCCGACGGCGACTTTGCCGTCTCGGCGAGCTTTGCACCGGCACTGCTCGAGCGCGGGGTCGAATCGACCCGGCGGGTGATCTTGGCGTGGTGGACAGATGGCGTGACCGATGCCGAGCTCAACGCCCACAAGCAGGGAATCATCGGCAGCTACCGAGTGAGCCTGTCCACCGCCGGAGGGGTGGCGGGAACGATCCTTGCCTCGGTGCAGCGAGGCTTGGACCTGACCTGGCTGGACGGATACCCGCAGGCCATCCGGGAGCTGACGCGCGATCAGGTCAATCGCGCGATTCGCACGCATCTCGATCCGCAGGACATGACGCTGGTGGAAGCAGGGAGCGTCACGGCGCCCGTGCCTCCCACCGCGCCCGCATCGCCGGCTCGTTAGGCGGCTTTGCGCGCGGCGGCGAGCTGCCGCAGCACGTAGTGCAGAATTCCGCCGTGGCGGTAGTAATCGAGCTCCTTCGGCGTATCGATGCGCAGCCGAGCCTCGAACTTCGTGCTCTTGCCGCCGTCACCGTGCGCGATCACGGCGACCGCCTTGGCGGCGCCGCGCTCGATGCCGACGATGTCGAAAGTTTCCTTGCCTGTGAGTCTCAAGGCTTGCACATTCTCGCCGTCCTTGAATTGCAGAGGCAGCACGCCCATTCCGATGAGATTCGAGCGGTGGATGCGCTCGAAGCTCTCGGCGATCACCGCCTTTACGCCGAGCAGCATCGTGCCCTTGGCGGCCCAATCGCGTGAGCTCCCGGTGCCGTACTCCTTGCCCGCGAGAATCACGAGCGGCGTCGATGCTTTCTTGTACTGCATGGCTGCATCGAAGATCGACAACGTCTCGCCGCTAGGCATGTGCAGTGTAATGCCGCCTTCGGTGCCCGGCAGCAGCAGGTTGCGCAGGCGAATGTTGGCGAAGGTGCCGCGCATCATCACTTCGTGATTGCCGCGCCGCGCGCCGTAGGAATTGAAATCCGCCGCCTTGACGCCCTGTTCCATGAGGTATCTGGCCGCCGGGCTCGACTTGGCGATGTTGCCGGCGGGTGAGATGTGATCGGTCGTCACCGAGTCGCCGAGCACCGCAAGGGCTCGCGCGCCCTCGATATCGCCGACCTCGGCCGGCGTCATGCTCATGCCGTCGAAATAGGGCGGGTTCTTCACGTAAGTCGATTTGGCGTCCCACGCGTAGATCTTTCCGCCGGGAGTCTTGATGCCGCGCCAGTTCTCGTCCCCGCGAAACACATCCGCATACCCCTTGATGAACATGGCGGAGTCAACCGAGGCGCCGACCGTCTGCGCGACTTCGGCCGCGCTTGGCCAGATGTCCTTCAGATGGACGGGCTTGCCGTCCTTGCCGGTTCCGAGCGGCTCGCTGGTGATGTCGATGTCCAGACTTCCGGCAAGCGCATACGCCACGACCAAGGGCGGTGAGGCGAGGAAGTTCATCTTGATTTCTGGATGCACGCGGCCCTCGAAATTGCGGTTCCCGGAAAGCACCGAGCAAGCCACGATGTCACCAGCCTTGACGGCCTCGGAGATCTCGGACTTGAGCGGGCCGCTGTTTCCGATGCAAGTCGTACACCCGTAGCCCACGGTATAGAAGCCGAGCGCCTCCAGGTCCGCCATCAATCCGGCCTTGCTGAGGTAGTCGGTCACCACCCGCGAGCCGGGCGCGAGCGAGGTCTTGACCCAGGGTTTGGACTGAAGACCTGCTGCCCGCGCCTTGCGCGCCAGCAAACCGGCCGCGACCAGCACGGCGGGGTTGGAGGTGTTGGTACAGCTGGTAATGGCAGCGATGAGCACGGCCCCGTCTTGAATCTCCACGCTGCCGCCGCCGAGTTTCACCGGCGCCTTGCCGGTGGCGCCGGGATTCTTCTGGGAGCGCTCCTCGGCCATCTTCTTGAGGCTGGTGCGGAACACGCTCTTTGCGGAGCGTAGCGGCACGCGGTCCTGCGGGCGCTTGGGGCCCGCCAGCGCGGGCTCGACGGTGCCGAGATCGAGTTCGACCACGTCGGTGTAATCCGCTGCCTTGGCGCCGTCGACCCGCCACAGTCCCTGCGCCTTCGCATAGGCCTCCACCAATGCAATCTGGTCGGCCGGCCGGCCGGTGAGTTCCAGATAGCGCAGGGTCTCTGCGTCGATCGGGAAGATCGCGCAGGTAGATCCGAACTCGGGCGACATGTTGGCGATCGTGGCACGGTCGGCGAGCGGCAGTCCCTTGAGGCCATCGCCGAAGAATTCGACGAATTTGTCGACCACACCTTTCTTGCGCAATATTTCGGTCACGGTGAGCACCAGATCGGTCGCGGTGGTGCCCGCCGGCAGATTTCCCGTGAGCTTGAAACCGATGACCTGGGGAATGAGCATGGTGACCGGCTGGCCAAGCATGGCCGCCTCGGCCTCGATGCCGCCCACGCCCCAGCCGAGCACGCCGAGCCCGTTGACCATCGTGGTGTGCGAGTCGGTGCCCACCAGGGTATCGGGATAAGCCGTCAGGTTGCCGCTCGCATCGTCGGAAAACACCACTCTTGCCAGCCGTTCGATATTCACCTGATGGACGATGCCGGTGTTTGGCGGCACGACCTTGAAGTTGCTGAAGGCGGTTTGGCCCCAGCGCAGAAACATGTAGCGCTCGCCGTTGCGGCTGAACTCGATCTCGTTGTTGTGCTTGAGCGAATCGGCGGCACCGTATTCGTCCACCTGCACGGAATGATCGATGACCAGCTCCGCCGGGGCGAGCGGGTTGACCCGCTGCGGATCGCCGCCCAGCCGCTCGATGGCCTCGCGCATTGCAGCGAGGTCCACGATGCACGGCACACCGGTGAAATCCTGCATGATCACGCGCGCCGGTGTGAAGGCAATCTCGTGATGCGGCAGGGCCTTCGGATCCCAGGCGAGCAAGGCCTCGATGTCGCTCTTTTTGACATTCACATCGTCCTCGAACCTCAGCAGATTCTCCAGGAGGATCTTGAGCGAAAACGGCAGGCGATCGACGTTCTTCCCGCGGAGCGCGCCGAGGCCGCAGATTTGGTAGCTGCGCTGGCCTACCTCGAGCGTCGTTCTTGCCTTGAAGCTATCCGTCATGACCCCTCCAGCGAAGATAAAGAATTGGACGAAACCAGGTGTGCGCCGCGCAAGGCGGCGGTCGATGAATTGCGGCGCGAAGCGATGACACCGCCGCCGAGGCAGACATCGCCGTCGTAGAACACGGCGTATTGGCCGGGCGTGACCGCGCGGGCGGGATGTCGCAGCGCGACCTGTGCGCGGTCGGCTCCGCGCAGCAGAACGCGGCACGCCAGGTCGCCCTGGCGATAGCGGGTCTTCACGGCGCAATCGAATTGCACCCCGGGTACCCGCGCGAGCCAATGAACGTCCTCGACGTCGAACTCATCGGACATCAGCAGCGGATGCTCGTGATGCTGGACCACGATGAGCGCGTTGCGGCTCGCGTCCTTCTCGGCCACGTACCAGGGCGCTTCGGCCGCGCCGGGCTTCCCGCCGACACGCAGTCCCGAGCGCTGCCCGAGGGTGTAGAACGCAAGGCCGCGATGCTCCCCGAGCGGCCGCCCGTCCGGGGTCTCGATCGGGCCCTTCGAATCCTGCAGATAGCGGCTGAGGAAATCCTCGAAGGGACGCTCGCCGATGAAGCAGATTCCGGTGCTGTCCGGCTTGTCGAACACGCGAAGTCCCGCGGCGTGAGCGCGGCGCCGCACTTCGTCCTTGCGAAGCTCGCCGAGCGGAAGCAGGGTGTCCGCGAGCGCCCCGGGGGCGACGCCGTGCAAGAAATAGCTCTGATCCTTCGATACATCGCGCGCCTTGAGGAGCCGGGGACCGGCGTCACCCCGTTCGAGCCTGGCGTAATGGCCGGTGGCGATGCGGTCGGCGCCGAGCCGGTGCATGTAATCCAGGCAAACCCCGAATTTGATCTCGCGGTTGCAGAGCACGTCCGGGTTCGGCGTTCGACCGGCGGCGTATTCACGCAAGAAATGGGCGAAAACGCGCTCGCGGTACTCCAAGGAGAAGCTCACCCGGTGCAGGGGGATGTCCAGCGTCTCGCAGACGGCGCGCGCATCCTGGAAGTCCTCGGCGGCGGTGCAATAGGCATCGTCGTCCCCCTCCCAGTTCGTCATATGCAGTCCCTGGACCGAGAAACCGGCTTCCTTCAACAGCAGCGCGGCGACCGCTGAGTCGACACCGCCGGACATGCCGACGATGACCGTCTCGGCGGAGCCCGAATGCGCAGGGATCGAAGGCATCCGCCGATTATAATATACCGGCAGGCGGGGGCGGAGCTTAGGTTCGAGCGGCCAGCCTACATCAGCATTTGCCGCATTTGCGACTCTTGCATACTGGTCTGCCAGACCTCGTCGAAAAAATTCAGATAGCGCCGCACCACGGCCGGATCGTTCATGTCGGAGATCCCGTCCCAACGGTCCGCCTGCAGGCGATAAACCAGTGCCTTGTCGTCGGCGATGATGAAAGCGCCGGCGCTCGCGGGGTATTCAGGGCTCATGGCGCGCAAGTCAATACAGCTCGTGAGGCGCCGCGCCAGGGCGAGGAAGCGGTTGTTGTCGACCATGGCGCGGGAGGGGTCGGCGAGCAGCACTCGCACTTTGGCGTACGAGCGCGCGAGCACCAGCCGTTTGATGGCCTCGAGGAACGGCTCCTCGCCGTAGATCAGGGGCTCGAGATCCTGCGTGAAAATCGACAACAGGCGCTGCGCGGATTTCGCCACCTTCAGGCTGGCTTCGCGCACTTCCGGCATGGTGGTCAGAATGGTACGGGTGCTGGAGCTTGCGTCGCCGCTCGAAGAGGCGGCCTTGTCCACGATCGGCTGCGTTCTGTCTTCCGTATTGCCCGACATGTCTCTCGATGCCTCATTGGAGGTAGCGGAGCGCCCGCCTGCCGGCGCGAGTCGCCTCGTACTTCGGAATGGGATACTACCGGTTGCCTACATACCATCGTGCCAACTGCGTCACGTTTCGGACGCAGAGCGATGATACCTCATGCTCGAGGATGACGCCGCGCCAACGCCTCGGCGAGGCCGAGGTAGCTGCCTGGTTCGAGCGACAGGAGACGCTTTTTTTCCCCGGGCGGCAGCGGCAGCGAGCCAATGAATTCGTGCATCGCCGCCTCGTTCATGGGCCGGCCGCGGGTGAATTCCTTGAGCCGATCATAGGCATCGGGGATCCCCTGAGCGCGCATCACGGTCTGCACCGCCTCGCCGAGGACCTCCCACGCGCGGCTCAAATCCTCGCTCAGGCGAGCCTCGTCGAGCTGCGCCTTGCGCATTCCGGCCTCGAGCGACTGATAGGCCAGAACCGAATGCCCGACCGCGACGCCGAGATTGCGCAGCACCGTCGAGTCGGTGAGGTCACGTTGCAGCCGCGACACGGGCAGCTTCTCGGCGAAGTGCGCGAGCAAGGCGTTCGCGACTCCGAGGTTGCCCTCGGCGTTTTCGAAATCGATCGGATTGATCTTGTGCGGCATGGTGGAGGAGCCGACTTCACCGGCCACCGGCTTCTGCTTGAAATAGCCGAGAGAAATGTAGCTCCACATGTCGCGCGCGAAATCGAGCAGCACGGTGTTGGCGCGGAACAGCGCGTGACAGTACTCGGCGATCCAATCGTGCGGCTCGATCTGGGTCGTCAACGGGTTGGGCTCCAAGCCGAGCGATCGCACGAAGCGCGCGCTGAAGAGCGGCCAGTCGACCGAAGGAAGCGCCGCGACGTGGGCGTTGAAATTACCCACCGCGCCATTCAACTTACCGAGAATCGCGACGCGGGCAAGACCCTCGCGCTGGCGCTCGAGCCGGGCCGCGACATTCGCGAATTCTTTCCCCACCGACGTAGGCGTCGCCGTCTGCCCATGCGTACGGGCCAGCATGCCGACTGCCGCATAACGTTCCGCCGACTCATCGGCGAGCTTGCCGAGGGCCTCGAGCGCCGGCAGTACGATCGCATCGCGGGCTCTTTTGAGCATCAGCGCGTAAGCGAGATTGTTGATATCCTCGGAGGTGCAGGCGAAATGCACCCACTCGAGCTCCGCCGCGCGTGCGCCACGAAGCTTCAGTTCGGCGCGGACCCAGTACTCGACGGCCTTCACGTCATGCTTGGTGCGCACTTCGATGGACTTGATGGCCGCCACGTCGGTGGCCGCCGGATCGGATGCGAGCGTTTGCGCCCAAACGCCCGCCGCCGCCGGCAAGTCGCGCAGCGCGGCCTCGGCGGGGCCCTCGGCAAGCGCCAGAAACCAGGCGCATTCGACCCTCACCCGCTCGCGCATCAAGCCGGCTTCGCTGAATACATCGCGGAGCGCTGCGAGCTTTCCGGCATATCGCCCGTCGAGCGGCGACAACGCGTCGGTAGGATGGCCCAGCTCGGGCTTGAACATCTCGAATCCCATTGCCAAATTGATAGAATGAATGTGCGATATTACAGCAAACCAACCACCCACGGGCTCCCGAAGGAAGACGCGATGAGCACATCCGACTATCGCGTCGAGCGCGACAGCATGGGCGCGCTCGATGTGCCGGCAAGCGCGCTCTGGGGCGCGCAAACCCAGCGTGCGATCCAGAACTTCCCGCCGAGCGGACTCAAGATGCCGCGAGCCTTCATCCGTGCGCTCGGCCTGATCAAGCAGGCCGCGGCTGCCGCAAATTGCGAGCTCGGCAGCATGCCGGCGGAGCTTGGCGCCGCGATCCAGGCCGCGGCGGAGGATGTCGCGCAAGGGCGTTACGACGATCAGTTTCCGGTCGACGTGTTCCAGACCGGCTCTGGCACGAGCAGCAACATGAACGCCAACGAGGTCATCGCCACGCTGGCCGCGCGGCGCCTCGGCCGCGCGGTGCTTGCCAATGACGAGGTCAATCGGAGCCAGAGCAGCAATGACGTGGTGCCGACGGCGATTCACGTCGCGGCAGCGTTGCTCGTTTGCGAAAATGTTCTGCCGGCATTGAGGAGTTTGAGCGCCGCACTCGAGTCGCGGGCGCGGGGGCTTGATCGCGTGGTCAAAACCGGACGAACTCATTTGATGGACGCCATGCCCGTCACGCTTGCCCAGGAACTTGGCGGCTGGCGGTCGCAGATCGACAAGGGCTGCGACCGGCTGAACTCGGTCATGCCGCGGGTCCGGGCGCTCGCTCAGGGCGGCACTGCGGTCGGTACCGGTATCAATGCCGATCCGGCCTTCGGCGCCGCGTTCGCGCGGCATCTCAGCGCCGCCACCGGGCTCGAGTTCGTGCCGAATAACGACTATTTCGAAGCGCTCTCGTGCCAAGACACCGCGGTCGAGCTGTCGGGTCAGCTCAAAGTGGTTGCGGTGAGTCTCATGAAGATTTGCAATGATCTTCGCTGGATGAACAGCGGACCCCTGGCCGGGTTGGCTGAGATCGCGCTGCCTGCGCTGCAGCCGGGGTCGAGCATCATGCCGGGCAAGGTCAATCCGGTCGTTCCGGAAGCGGTCGCCATGATCGTCGCGCAGGTGATCGGCAACGATGCGACCATCACTGTGGGGGGCCAGTCGGGGAATTTCCAGCTGAATGTCATGCTCCCCGTGATTGCCTACAATCTCGTTCAGAGCCTCGAGCTGATTGGAATCGCGTGCCGCAATCTTGCCGAGCACGCCATCGCGGGATTCGAAGTGAACGAGGATCGATTGCGGCAGGCGCTCGATTTGAATCCCATCCTGGTGACCGCGCTCAACCCGATCATCGGTTACGAGAAAGGCGCTGCGATCGCGAAGAAGGCATACGCTGAAGAGCGGCCGATTGTGGATGTCGCGGCGGAGATGACCGGCCTGCACATCGAGGAACTGCGCCGCTTGCTCGATCCCTTGGCGCTGACCGGCGGCGGGGTGAAGGGACAGGGCTCGTCTGGATGACGATGGACTCCCTCTATTCCAAGGCGCACATCCGCGAATCGCTCAATCCGTCCCCCTCCTCGCCGGATGAGGACATGCTGTGGCTCGCCGGCGGATCCCCCGAGATGCTTGCAGAGGTGCGTGCCAGGGCGCCTGCGCAACGGGTTCCAGCGGCCGTGCTGGTACCGTTGGTCGAGCGCGAGGGCGGCTGGACCGTGCTCCTGACGCAACGGGCCGCCACGCTCAAAGATCATGCGGGGCAGATCAGTTTCCCCGGCGGCCGCATCGAGTCCGGCGATCCGGATGCGTGGCGCGCGGCGCTGCGCGAGGCGCATGAGGAAATCGGCCTTTCCGAAAGCTTCGTAGAATTCGCGGGATATCTGCCCGATCACTGGGTGGGAACCGGATTTCGGGTGACGCCCGTGGTCGCCTTCGTCAGGCCTGAATTCGAGCTCAAGATCGCAACCGACGAGGTGCACGATGCCTTTGAAGTGCCGTTAGGCTTCATTCTCGATGCCGCCAATCACAGACCGCGTCAGCTTCGCATGGCCGATCTGACGGTGAAGGTCTACGACATTCCGTACGGCGAGCGCATCATATGGGGAGCTACCGCCGGCATGTTGATGACCTTCCGACGCCTGCTGCAGGCCCGGCAGTCGGCGCTCACCGGCGCGGCACTCGATGGGGCGCGCCCGTCATGACATCGCGGCTGCCCGAGCTCATCTCGATCATGAGGCGCCTGCGGGCCGGGGATGGCTGTCCGTGGGATCGTCAGCAGACCTTCGCGAGCATCGCGCCATACACCATCGAGGAGGCGTACGAGGTTGCCGATGCCATCGACCGGGGGGATCTTGCGCATCTGAAGGATGAGCTGGGTGATCTGCTGTTCCAAGTGGTGTTCCATGCGCAAATGGCGAGCGAACAGGGCGCCTTCGATTTCGATTCGGTGGTCGGATCGATCTGCGACAAGCTCATCCGCCGCCATCCCCATGTGTTCGGTGCAGGCGACCCGCTCACCGCGCTGGAGCAGGGGGTCGTGTGGGAGGACATCAAGGCCCGGGAGCGCAGCGCCGAGGGCGCGCTCGACGGCGTCCCGCAGGCGCTGCCCGCGCTGATGAGAGCGTACAAGCTGAGCAAGCGCGCGGCTCGGGTCGGTTTCGACTTCGAGCATGCGGCACAGACTGCCGACAAGGTGGAGGAGGAGCTCGCAGAGGTGCGCGAGGCAGCCGCCAACGCTCAAGCGGCCGGAACCCACGCTGCCGCCCCGTCGCGCGAGACGTTCGAGGAAGTCGGTGACCTGCTGTTCGCGGCCGCCAACCTCGCCCGCAAGCTTGGTGTCGATGCGGAAAGCGCGCTGCGCGCCGCGAACTTGAAATTCGAGCGCCGCTTCCGCGCCATGGAGAGGCTTGCGAAATCACGCGGCGAGGAATTTTCCGGATTGAATCTCGATGCTCAGGAGAGCCTCTGGCTGGATGTCAAACGTGCGGAATGAGCCCGCAGGCGCACCGGCGCGAACTGCAGAGGGTCCGCCGCTGGTTTTCAAACACGATCCCGATCTGCCGATTTCCGCGAGCCGCGCCGAGATCCAGGAGGCATTGCAGCGCCACCAAGTTCTGATCGTCGCCGGGGACACGGGCTCCGGCAAGAGCACGCAGCTACCCCAATACTGCCTGGAACTCGGTCGGGGGCGTGAAGGACTGATTGCGCATACCCAGCCACGGCGAATCGCCGCACGCGCGCTGGCCGCGCGCATCGCGGAGGAGTTGTCGCAACCGGTCGGGGCCGCCGTGGGCTTCCGCGTGCGCTTCGCCGATCAGCTGTCCGCCGCGACTCGCCTCGTGTTGATGACTGACGGTTTGTTGCTGGCGGAGCTCGCATCCGATCCGGAGCTGCGTCGCTACGACACCGTGATCGTCGATGAGGCGCACGAGCGCTCGCTCAACGTCGATCTGCTGCTCGGCGTCCTGAAACGCATCCTGCCGCGCCGGCCGGAACTCAAGCTGATCATCACCTCGGCGACGCTCGCCGTCGATCGCGTGTCGCGCTTCTTCGGCGCCGCGCCGGTGTTTCACATCAACGGTCGCGGCCATCCGATCGAAGTGCGGTATACGGTCGCGGCTTCCTCGATCGAGGCAGAAGAGGTCGACCTGCCCGCCGCGGTGCTCGACGCCTATCAGGATATCGCGACCACGCCCGGCGCCCTCGGCAACGGCGACGTGCTCGTGTTCCTCCCCGGCGAGCGCGAGATCCGCGATGTGGCGGAACTGCTCGAGCGCGAGCTGCCGGGAGTGGATGTGCTTCCTCTCTATTCGCGCTTGTCCTGGGAGCAGCAGAGCAGGATTTTCAAGCGGGGCACACGCCGCCGCGTCGTGCTGTCGACCAACGTGGCGGAAACCTCCATCACCGTGCCCGGCATCCGGGCGGTGATCGATTCGGGGCTCGCGCGCATCAGCCGCTACAGCCCGCGCAGCCGCCTGCAGCGGCTGCCGATCGAGCCGGTCTCGCGCGCCAGCGTGGATCAGCGCAAGGGACGCTGCGGGCGCATCGGTCCAGGCTTGTGTTTGCGGCTGTATTCGCTGGAGGACTACGAGACGCGCCCGGAACACACCGAGCCCGAGATTCTGCGTACCAACCTTGCGGCGCTGCTGCTGCGTCTGGCTGCGGATGGGCTGGGCGATGCCGAGACATTCCCCTTCATCGATGCGCCCGACGCTCGCGCGCTGAACGATGGATACCGGCTGCTGCAGGAGCTGCAGGCGCTCAACCAGGAGCGCCGCATCAGCGGCCGCGGACGCGCGATGGCGCGCCTGCCTCTGGATCCGCGGCTTGCGCGAGCGCTCCTTGAAAGCCGTCGCTTCAATGCCGAAGCTGAGCTTTTGGCCATTGTCTCCGCACTCTCCGTGCCGGATGTGCGGCTGCCCAATCCGGAACGCCCCCCGGGTGAGGAAAGCGGGGATGGAGCGCTGTTCGAGGATTCAAAATCGGAGTTCAGCGCGCTGGTGAAGTTGTGGCGTGCCTACCGTCAAATGCGCGAAGGACCACGGCGCGAGCTCAAGCGTTGGTGCAAAGAGAGGCATCTGTCGTTGCTGCGCTTGTCCGAGTGGGAGGACGTGCATTCGCAGGTGTCGGACCGGGCTCGAACGGCCGGGATCGCGGCTCAGCGCAGACCCGCGAGCTACACGGGCGTACATCGATCGCTGCTCGCGGGATTCTCAACGACGGTGGGGGTGCGCAGCGAGGAGGGCGACTATCTTGGAACCCGGGGAATCCGCTTCCACATCTTTCCAGGATCACCGCTGCGGCGCCGCAGGCCACGTTGGGTGATGGCCGCCAACATCGTGGAGACCTCGCGGATCTTCGCGCGCACGGTGGCGGAAATAGAACCCATGTGGATCGAGGCGGCGGCGCGGCACCTCTGCAAGCGGGAGTTTCTCGAGCCCGACTGGGACGAGGGGCGCGGCGAGGTCGTGGCGCGAGAGCGCGTGACGTTTCTCGGCCTGACCCTGTCCGCGAACCGCATCGTGAACTATGGGCCGATCGCGCCGGAGGAGTCGCGGCGTATTTTTGCCCGCGAGGCGTTGGTGCACGGTCGCCTCGAGGAGCGCCCGGCGTGGGTCAAAGCCAACGACGCGGCGATCCGCGAGGCCGAACGGCTGGAGGAGCGGTTGCGCGTGCGCGACCTGCTGCACCCAGCGGAACATTTTGTCGACTTCTACGCAGGCGCGCTGCCGCGGCAGGTGTCGAGCGCGGCAAGTCTCGCGCATTTCACCCGGCACTTGACCGAGACCGAGCGCGCGGCACTCACACTCGGGCCGCTCGAGATCTACGCACGCCGCCCGGATGAGTCGATTCTCGCCCAGTATCCGGAGGTGGTGAGGCTCGGTGTGCTGGAGGTGCCTGCCGAGTACCGCTTCGACCCAGGGAATTCCGCGGACGGGGTAACGCTCAGGCTTCCATTGTTGGCGCTTCCTGGACTGACGCGCGCGGCCGTGGATGCCTCGCTACCGGGCCTCGCCGAACCTCGAATCGTGGCGGCGTTGCGCTCGCTCCCCAAAGAGGCGCGGCGCACCCTCATTCCAATCGGAGCGACGGCGGAGAGTTTTCTTGCATTCGCAGGCGCGCCGTCCTGCGATCTCGCCGCGCTCGGCGCATGGCTGCACGAATCCAGGGCGATACCGACCGCACAGCTGCGCTTTGACGGGACGCAGATCCCCGCGCATCTGATCCCCAGAATATCGGTGGTCGCGCGGGGCGGCGAGATCGCCGCCGGAACGGATCTCGCGGAACTGCGCCGGCGCACCGCGTTCGAGGCGCGCCGCGAACTCGACCAGCGCGCGCATGGCGCGTACCCCCAAGCGTGGCGCCGTTTCGAGCTGCCGGAGCTGCCGCTCAGTGAGCCGCTCACCTTGGAGCGGGGCGCGGTGCTGGTGTTCCCCACGCTGAAGCGAGTCGGCATCGCGACCGAGGTGCGCTTCGAATGGAGTGCCGCGGAAGCCGCGCAATCCTTCGCCGACGGCGCGGTGCATCTCGCCCGCACCCTGCTCGATCGCCAGATGCGGGATCTCGCCAAGCTCGCTATCGCGGACATGCGGTTGCTGCTCGCGGCCTCTGCATACTTCGGGCGCGACCTGCTGATCGATCTGCTGCTGCAGTTGAGCTGCCGACGCGCCTGTTTCAAAGATCTCGATCCGCCGCGCACTCGCGAGGCCTTCGAGTCCGCGGTCGACCGAGGGCGAGCCGATCTGCACGAGATGCTCGAGCAAGTTATCGCAGAGGTGGGGGGATGGTTGGCAGACGCTCGCAACCTGCGCCGTCTACTCGAAGATCCGCGAGCGCGCGCGCAGGGTGAAGCGGCCGCAGAGACGCAAGCTCACCTCACGCAGATCCTGCGCCCGGATTGGCTCCAAGCGCTGTCCCCGGATTGGCTGCGTCAGGTGGCTCGCTGGCTGAAGGCCGAAGAACGTCGCTGGCAGCGAATCTTTGCTCGCGGCAGCGAATCCCCACAGATTCTGGCCGAGCTGCAGTCCTGGTCGGCCCGGATGGCAATTCTGGAGGAGCATGCCGCATCCGAATTGCGCCGGCCTCCCGAGCTGGGCGAACTGCGCCTTTGGGTCGAGGAGTATCGGGTGTCACTTTACGCCCAGGAGCTCAGGACCCGCGCAACGATTTCCGCCGCACGGCTCGCGCAGCGCGAGGCCGAAGTGCTGGCGTGGTTCGCGCGCTAGCGTCAGGACAGGTCGAATCGGATGCCCTGCGCGAGCGGCAGCTGCGAGCTCCAGTTGATGGTGGTGGTCTGGCGCCGCATATACGCCTTCCAGGAGTCCGATCCCGCTTCCCGACCGCCGCCCGTGTCCTTCTCCCCGCCGAACGCGCCGCCGATCTCGGCCCCGGAAGTGCCGAGGTTCACATTCGCAATGCCGCAATCGCTGCCTTCCGCTGATAGAAAGCGCTCTGCAACCTGCAGTCGATCGGTAAACACCGCGGAAGAGAGTCCGTACGGCACGGCATTGTGAAGCGCCACGGCTTGCTCGAAGTTCTCGTAGGGAAGGATATAGAGAATGGGCGCGAACGTCTCGGTGGCGACGACGGGCATGGTGGCCGAGGCACGCACGATCGCAGGTTCGACGAAATGGCCTGGTCGCTCGAGTACGCGCCCCCCGCACAACAGCGCTCCGCCCTGTGATTGCGCCAGAGCGAGGGCGGCCTGATAGCGCCCCACCGCTTCCGAGTCGATCAGCGGCCCCATCAGGGTGTCGGGGTCCAAGGGATCGCCGATTCGGACCTGGCCGTAGGCGGCGATGAGCCGCCGCTCCAGCTCCGCGGCGCGCGAGTGATGCACGAGGACGCGGCGCGTCGTGGTGCACCGCTGACCCGCTGTCCCTACGGCACCGAATACGATGGCGGGAACCGCCAGATCGAAGTCGGCGCTCTCGTCCACGATGATCGCGTTGTTGCCGCCCAATTCCAGCAGGCTCCTGCCCAGCCGTTCAGCCACCCTCACGCCGACCTGGCGGCCGACGTGGGTCGAGCCCGTGAACGACACCAGCGCGACTCTGCGATCGTCGACGAACCGGGAGGCGAGTTCGGTGCCGGCATCGATGAAGATCTGGAATATGGGGGGCAAATTCAAGCGCTCCATGATGCGATTGCAGACCTGCTGAACCGCCAATGAACAGAGCGCCGTCTTGGGGGAGGGCTTCCACACCGTCGCATTTCCGGCGATGGCTGCCAGAAATGCATTCCAAGACCATACGGCCACCGGAAAGTTGAACGCGGAGATCACGCCGACCACGCCGAGCGGATGCCACTGCTCGTACATGCGATGCTGGGATCGCTCCGACTGCATGGTGAGGCCGTACAGCATCCGCGACTGGCCAACCGCAAAATCCGCGATGTCGATCATCTCCTGCACTTCGCCGTCACCCTCTGCCTTGATCTTGCCGTTCTCGAGAGATACCAAGCTGCCGAGCGCATCCTTGTGAAGGCGCAATTCCTCCCCGATCACGCGGATGGCCTCGCCGCGCTTGGGCGCAGGCACGCTGCGCCAGCGCCGAGCCGCCTCAACCGCCGACGCCAGCACCCGCTCGTAATCTTCCGCGGTGGCCGCGCGAACGCGCGCCAGAATCTGGCCGTCGGCCGGGTTGGTGGATTTGATCAGCGCCCCGGCTTGCGCGCTGCTCCAGCTTCCAGACCAAGCGCCGGCATTGATTTCGCCGAGACCCAGCGCCCGCAACGTATCGGTGACTTTCGACATGGGAAGATTCCGAGTTGAGAATTTGGCCGGCATTCTGCCGCGCCTGCATCTCGGGCGCCACTTTGCGCGCAATGCCGTCACTGTGTAGGATCCCCCGCCATGTCCAAATCCTTGGCGCTTACCAATTGGCATCCCGCGAGCTGGCACGGCCGAGCAGCCGCGCAGCAGCCCAAGTACAAGGATCCGATCGCTCTGCAGCGGGCGGTCGCGGCGTTGAGCCGTCTTCCGCCCCTCGTGGTCTCCTGGGAAGTGGAGGCATTGCGGGCGAAGCTCGCCAAGGCGCAATGCGGCGAGGCGTTCCTGCTGCAGGGAGGCGACTGCGCCGAGAGTTTCGAGGACTGCGAGTCCGACAACATCGCCAAGCGCCTGAAAGTGCTGCTGCAGATGAGCCTGGTGCTGCTGCAGGGTTTGAAAAAGCCCATCATCCGCGTCGGCCGCTTTGCCGGGCAGTACGCCAAACCGCGCTCGACCGATACCGAAACGCGGGACGGGGTCACCTTGCCTTGTTACCGAGGCGATAATGTGAATCGCCCCGGGTTCACCGCGGCCGAGCGCGAGCCGGATCCGGAGCTGCTGTTGCGAGGGTATGAGCGCGCCTCCCTGACCTTGAACTTCGTGCGCGCACTGATCGACGGCGGTTTTGCCGATCTGCACCATCCGGAGTACTGGGACTTGGGTTTCCTGCGACACGCGCCGTTGCGCGACGCCTATCAGCGCATCGTCGACTCGATCGCCGAGTCGCTGGAGTTCTTCGAATCCATGAGCGGCCGCGAGGTGCATGCGGCCACCCGGGTGGATTTTTACACCAGCCACGAGGGGTTGCACCTGTTGTCCGAGCAGGCGCAGACCCGCTACATCGAGCGCCAGAAGAAATGGTACAACCTGTCGACGCACATGCCTTGGATCGGCATGCGAACCGCCGCCATCGATGGCGCGCACATCGAATACTTCCGCGGCATCGCCAATCCGATCGGGGTCAAGGTCGGGGCGTCCATGAGTGCAGAATGGCTGCAGGAGCTCGCACAGGCGCTCAATCCCCAGAATCAGCCCGGCCGTCTCACCTTCATCCATCGCTTCGGCATCAAGGACGTCGAGCAACGGCTGCCCGAGATGATCGAGGCGGTGAGGGCCTCGGGAGCGCAGGTGTTGTGGATATGCGATCCCATGCACGGCAACACGGAGACGACGGCCGGAGGCATCAAGACGCGCCGTTTCGACAACATTTTGGGGGAAGTCGAGGCGGCATTTCGCATCCATGAAGCGCTCGGCTCGACGCTCGGCGGAGTGCACGTCGAACTCACCGGCGAAGATGTCACCGAGTGCATCGGCGGGGCCCGGGACCTCAAAGAGGCCGATCTTGCGCGCGCCTATAAGTCCCAGGTGGACCCGCGCTTAAACTCGGAGCAGGCGCTCGAGCTCGCCATGGTCATTGCGCGCCGAGCGCGGTCGCGCCGGGGAGTAGGGTAAACCCCTAATCCCTAGCCCAACCGTGTTTCGGCCGATATTTACGATTTTTTTAAAATCAATAGCTTAAGATGTTTTTATAGATTCTATCTCGGATATCTGCGCCGCGATTTTGGAAAAACTTTCGTTCCCTGGGGCGGCACAGGTGCTATTCTGCCGCGCAAACCTTTCCCGCCCATTGATAGTTGAGCGCGGCAAATCTTCGGGCCTTTTTTGGGGCCTGGCTGTTGCACGGACCGCAAAAATATTTAGCCGAGCGCAAGGAATCTTTGTGACCGATGCGGTCCAAGGTAACGTCGGCGACGCAGCGGGTCGGCGAATCGGCCCAGGTCGCGAAAGGTTGGGTTGCGCTCGGGTTAGTCCAAATTCGAGGCGCGATCGACGGCGGGCTACGCGGGGATCCGCGTAGCCCGTTTTTTATTGAGCCCCTTTTCATGACGACTACGGCCGCCGATCGGCCGAATCGATCGGTCCTCGATGAGCAGCATGTTTGATTCAAGTTGCCGGCGCTGTCCGCGCCTCGCATCCTTCCTGGACTCGGTGAAGCACCAAAATCCCGAGTATTACTGCAAGCCGGTGCCGCCCTTTGGCGATCCTGATGCCCGGCTGCTGATCGTCGGCCTCGCTCCGGGAATGCACGGCGCGAACCGTACCGGCAGGCCCTTTACCGGGGATCACGCCGGGATTCTCCTGTACGGCACCTTGCACAAGCTCGGTTTTGCGAGCGCCGCGGCCTCCGTTCAGGTGAGCGACGGCCTGCTGCTCGACGACGTGCGCATCACCAACGCGGTCAAATGCCTGCCGCCGGCGAACAAGCCGCTGCCCCAGGAGATCAAGACCTGCAACGCCTACCTGCAGGCCGAGCTTGATCAGAGCCCGGCGGTACGGGTTGTGCTGGCGCTCGGCGCGATAGCTCACGCGGCGGTGCTGCGGGCGGCCGGGCTGAAAGCTCGCGACTGCAAATTCGCGCATGCGGCCGAACATGGGATCGGGGCAGGGCGGGTTCTGTTGGACTCCTACCACTGCAGCCGCTACAACACGCAGACTCGGCGCCTGACCACGGCCATGTTCGAGGACATCATGACAAGGGCGCAGAGCCTGCTCGGCGGATGCGCAGCAGACGGCAATGAGCGAGGCATCCACTCCTAAAGATCCGGGCAGCGCATCGCCGGCGGCGTTCGACGCGAAGTCCTTCGTGGACTCGCTTCCCAGCCGGCCCGGCGTCTATCGCATGCTCGATGCCGAGGCGCAGATTCTCTATGTCGGCAAAGCGCGTAATCTCAAGAGCCGCGTCGGCTCGTACTTCCAACCGAGCAATGTCCAGCCCAAGGTGCAGGCGCTGGTGGCGAAGACGGCGAGCATGGAAGTCACCATCACCAACTCGGATACCGAGGCGCTGCTGCTCGAATTCAACCTCATCAAGAAGCACCGTCCCCGTTTCAATGTGGTGCTGCGCGATGACAAGAGCTTTCCCTATTTGCATTTGGAGACCCGGCATGAGTTCCCGCGGCTGAATTTCTACCGCGGCTCACGCAAGGAAGCGGGGCGTTATTTCGGCCCCTATCCGTCGGCGGGCGCGGTGCGCGAGAGTTTGCAGCAGCTGCAGAAACTGTTCCGCCTGCGAAATTGCGACGACCTGTATTTCGCCAACCGGTCGCGGCCGTGCCTGCAATACCAGATCGAGCGCTGCACCGCGCCCTGCGTCGGGCTCATCGACAAGGAGGAATACGGGCGCGACGTGGAGTCGGCGATCCGCGTCCTGGAGGGCCGCAACGATGAGGCGCAGCGCGAGCTCGCGCGCCGCATGGAATCGGCCGCTGAACAGCTGAAATTCGAGGATGCCGCGCGAGCGCGCGACCAGTTGAAAGCGCTGCGCGCCCTCCAGGCGCAGCAGATCGTCACCGCGGACATCGACCATGATGCGGACGTGATCGCCGTCGCCTCGGGGAACGGCGAATTTTGCATCGCGCTCATGTTCGTGCGGGGCGGGCGCAGCCTCGGCAGCACCACCTTCTTCCCGAAGGCGCCGCTCGCGGAGCTCAAGGAGGTTCTGGCCGCGTTCGTGACCCAGTATTACCTCGAGCGTGAGTCTCCGCCGGAGATCATCGTCGAGTCCGACTTCGAGGAGATGCAAGTGCTCGAGGCGACACTCGCGGAACGCACCGGCCACAAGATGAGGATCACCTCGTCGGTGCGCGGTATCCGTGCGCGCTGGGTCGAGATGATGCACGAGAACGCGGAGCAGGCGTTGAAGATGCGCGCCCTGGCGCGCGGCAGCATCGAGGCGAGCCTCGAGGAGGTGCGCGATGCCTTCGATCTGGCCGAGCCCCCGACCCGCATCGAGTGCTTCGACATCAGCCACACCGGCGGCACCGACACGGTGGCATCGTGCGTCGTATTCGGGGCGGAAGGCCCCTTGAAGGGCGAGTACCGGCGCTTCAACATTTCAGGAATTGCACCCGGAGACGACTATGCCGCGATGAATCAGGCGCTTTCGCGCCGCTACAAGCGGGTGCGCGACGGTGAGGTAACGGCGCCGGACGTGCTTCTCATCGACGGCGGCAAGGGGCAGCTCAAGGAGGCACGCACGGTCCTGGCCGGGCTCGGCCTCGAAGGCATCGCCCTGATCGGTGTCGCCAAGGGGGCCGACCGACGCCCGGGGCAGGAACAATTATTCACGCCTGATAGGGATACGCCGACAATCCTCCCGGCCGATTCGGCGGCGCTGCACCTCATTCAGCGCGTGCGCGACGAGGCCCACCGTTTCGCGATTACCGGACACCGTCGCAAGCGCGCGAAACGTCATAGCCAGTCTATACTCGAAACCATCCCCGGGTTGGGCCCGGTAAAACGACGCGAGCTGCTGAAACAATTCGGCGGCTTGCAGGGAATTTTGCGTGCCGGCATCGACGATTTCGCACAAATTCGCGGCCTCGGACGCGAACTCGCCCAGGTGATCTATGAGCACCTCCATCCCGGCAAGTAAGAGCCCGTGGTACGCGAATCTGCCGAACACGCTGACGTGGCTGCGAATTTTGATGATTCCCGCCATTTTCGTGCTGTTCAATCTGCCCTACTGGTGGAAGGATCCCGCCGCGTGCGCCGCTTTCGCCCTGGCGGGAATCACGGACAGCCTGGACGGCTATTTCGCCCGCAAATGGGGGCTCACCTCGAGGCTCGGGGCCTTCCTCGACCCCGTCGCCGATAAGCTGATCGTTGCCACCGCGCTGGTGCTGATCGTGAGCGGCGATCCGAAGAGCTGGTTTCTGGTCGTGGTCGCCATTGTGATCATCGGCCGGGAAATCGCTGTCTCGGCGCTGCGTGAGTGGATGGCGGAGATCGGAGCGCGTGGCCGCATCAAGGTCTCGATGTGGGGCAAGATGAAGACCATCATGCAAATCGTGGGGCTGTCGTTTCTGCTGTACCGACGCGATCTGTTCGGCATCCCGGTCTACAAGCTGGGATTGATCCTTACCGGGATTGCCACGTTGCTCACGCTGTGGTCCATGTTCCTCTACCTGCGGCTCGCCTGGCCGGAGCTGCGCGGCAGCTCGCGGCTTTAGCCGCTGCGGGGGGCATCGAGCGCAGGCGCCGAAATTGCGGCCCGGTTCGCGCAATAGATGCTGTCTTCGGCCTCCCCCGGCTTGACTCTGGGCGGCACAGCCCTACAATTGCGCCTCTGCCCAAAGGGCGGGAATAGCTCAGTTGGTAGAGCGCAACCTTGCCAAGGTTGAGGTCGGGAGTTCGAGCCTCCTTTCCCGCTCCAAATTCCCTTGTGCTTGCAAAGGTTAATTGCCGGTCGTCAGTTATTTCTGGCGCCCTGACTGATCCAAGTCTCGATCAGATCGATCTGCTTCGCCTCGAGCCATCCGGATGGATTGCCCGGCGTGGGACTTCGGGGCATCGCGATCGAGGGGTCGGCTTTGTGCTTGACCAAAGTCAACAAGTTGCTGTCGGCGCTGTCGCCGGGAACGACCATGGGACCGAACTTCGTGCCCTTCATCAGGCTATCGTAAGTCGCCAAACTGAACCCGCTGGCGACGCACCCCGGGGCGCCCTCGGCGTGACAAATCATGCAGCGCGCCTGGAAGATCGGGTAGATGTCATTCTTGAAGCTGACCTCCTTGACGGTGGCTTCATGCGAACAGCCGGCCCCGATCGCCAGCAGTGCCATCCAACTCAATCTCACAGCGGTGAGTTTGCGCATGGTCTTATCCTCATTCCGACATGTGTGCGGGTTCCCAAGGCGGCAGCAGACGCGCCAGCGCCCACAAGAAGACGAAGCTGCAGCAGAACAGTCCTCCGGCCCAGACCACGCCCTCACGTCCCCATATCGCGGGAATGTAGGTCAAAATCCCCTTGGCGGTTTTGGACAACTCCTGGCCGCCGATCACGACATTCCAGCGCATCGCGAGCACCGCGCACATCAGCAGCACCGACGAGAAGCTCATCCACCCAATCAATGCCTTGCCGCGGACTTGGCGGGCGAGGAGGGCGCTCAAGATGACAAAAGGCAGCAGCGAAAACACGGCCTGGATGGCAACTCCGGTACTGATCGGCCCGGCGATCAGACGTTTGATCATGTCGATGCCCTCGAGCCGTCGGTAGAACATCTCCACGTACTCGAGCGTTTCGACCACGATGGTCACGATCAAGAAGGCCCACAGCACTTTGGCCAGCCCAACCATGCACTGCTCGTCGATCGGGGTTTTGCGTATCTTCGAGGACACCCCGTACACCAGAACGAGAACGGCCACGCCGGAGACGATCGCCGACAGAATGAAAATGATCGGCATGAGATCCGAGGACCACCATTCGCGCGATTTGAGCGACGCGAACACGAAGCCGACATACCCGTGCAACCCGGCTGCCGCACCGATGCCGACCGCGGCGAGTACCTGGGTCCATTTGCGGTCGTAGGCAAGCGCCGGTTCGGAAACATCGGTCGAACCCAGCGTCAACAACTGATAAACCGGCCGCATCAGTCCCTTGGAGGTTTGCGATAAGGCCACGATGTCGACGCGGAAGGCGAACCAAATTTCCAGAACGAGCAGGATTCCGTAAAAACCCGCAACGTACCCGAAAGCGGCAAAAGCCGAGGTCCAGTGAGCCGTCCAGATCGCCTCGAGCGCCCGCTCCGGGTGTCCGAGGTGAGACAGCAGGGCGACCGGTGCGAAGCACAGAAAGGCGAATGCAGACAGCAACGCCAGTCGCGCAACCGGCCTGAAGCTCTCCATGTGAAACGTGTGGAAAAGGCTCGACACGATGAAGGCACCCGCAACCAACCCGGTGATGTAGGGGTAGATGACGATCAACACGCTCCAAGGCAGCACGGTTTCGTTCGGGTAAACGTAACCGCTGAAGGGAGACACGAGATAGTCGGAAATTTGCATGAGTGCACCCATTACGACACCTCGCCGTCGATCCCGTGGTAGAACACATGCGGTCCGTTGCCGGTCCACGGCTTGAGCACATTGATCGGATGGGACTTGACGAAGACGCTGATATCGCTCGCGGGATCGTTCAGATCGCCGAAGACCCGGGCCTGAACCGGGCAGACCTCGACGCACGCCGGCTTCAGTCCTTTGGTTATCCGGTGATAGCACCAGGTGCACTTGTCCGTGGTTTGCGTCTCCTCGTTGAAATATCGCGCACCATAAGGACAGGCCTGAACACAGTATCGGCAGCCGATGCAATACTTCTCGTCGATGAGCACGACCCCATCCGGGGTTTTATAGGTGGCTCCCACCGGACAAACCTGCACGCACGCGGGATTTTCGCAATGATTGCAAAGCTTCGGCACGAAGAAAGATTTCGTCACCTTCTGGTCGCGGTAGCGATTGCTGAAGCGATAATCCTGGGGGGAGGCCGCCGCGGCGATGTTCACGGGATCGGCTTGCGTGTCGACGCGAGGCTTGTCCTCGCCCTCCAGATAGACGTATCGCTCGACCCACGTGCGAAAATTCTGAGGATTGAACGGCACGTGGTTCTCGACCTTGCAGGCCTCGACGCATCGCAAGCAGCCGATGCAGCGTGTCGAATCGACCCCGAAGGCCCAGCGATGTTTGGTCCAGTCGTATTCCGGCACCGGTCCGGCCGCGGGGAACTCCGGCTTCGCGGTCGCCGAGGACGCAGCGGCTGCGAGACTCTGCAGCGAAACCGTGCCGACACCCGAGCAAACAGCTGTCGTTGCACACAACTTGCCCAGCAAGGACATGAAACCTCGGCGGCCCGCCGGATCCGGTATCGATTTAGCTTCGCTCATCTGTCCGCCTTTTTCCCAACTTGTGACCAAACTCGCACGTCCGGTTGTCTATTTGCAGGACATGCCTGAAAAATATGCCGCGACATTCTGTATGTCGGCCGCGCTCAAGCCCTTCGCCACTCCGCTCATCACCGGACTCGCACGCTTCCCGCTTTGGAAATCGGTCAACGCGCCGGCCAGGTACGGCTGCTTTTGGCAGGCAAGATTCGGAAACATCGCCGTCGTGCTCACGCCGTCGGGTCCGTGGCACCCCGCGCAGGTCGCGGAGATCTTCTTGCCCGCAACGACATCCACGGCGCCGCCGCCGCCCGCGGCCACTATCGGCTCACCGGATTTGGAGAACAGCGGCGAGTGCGGATTGTGGCAAGCCGTGCACGCTTGGCCTTTCGAGTGACTGTCGACGTCGATCTGAGGCATGTAGTCCGGCCGTCCGGCAATCCGCTCGTGGCATTTGACGCAGAGCTTGCGCGAATCGCCGGCCGCCGGCAGCGTGGGCGAGGAGGCGCTCTGCGCTGAGCCGGCGAGCGACGCCATCGTCATCGTCATCCCCACGGTCGTGTGACAGATTTGGCACTTGACGACTTTGTGTATGCCGGCAGACCACGTCTCGTACTCTTTCGGATACGCGGTCGAGAAAGCATCCGGAGTGAGGTAGGCCGGATGCGCGGTCGCGATGTCCTCTACCGATGCGGCCCGATAGTGGCCGTACACCCCGAACGATTTCGGCGGGAAATACATTTTTCCGGCGACGAACAGTAATGCGAAAACCGCGAGAATCGCGAGCAGAGTGCGGATGTGTCTAGGCACTGGGTGATGTCCGGGCGAAATCAACAGCGCGAATTGCAAAGACTGCGTTCATCGAATCCCAAAGTTGTGAGTCCATGCGTTTTCCAATGAGAATGACTATCGATTCGTTCCAGCGCATCGATGAGTTAAAGCACCCAGCGCTTGTGCGCGGAATCTACGCGCGCTGTCGATGCGCGAAAATAGGTAATTTCCGAACTGAATCGATGCGCGCATCATCTGCGAAGCGCGTGAAATCAATGATGATTCGTCGCAATGAAAACTGCGCAGTGAGCTTTCTTGTCACTGGAAGCGCGCACGCATCGGGAAGGGCATCACGAACGCATTCAGTGGCAGCACGAACACATTGCAAAGTGGAAGCGACACGAGCGCAATCAATTGGCGGTCGATGACGTGCGCTACCGAGGGGTCCGAAGTTTTCAAATAAAACACCCAACGCGAGCGATGTGTTTCGTTCCGAGTTGAACGCGTCCCATCGACTCACGATGGAACGGACTTCAAGGAGGTCACGAGAGCGCGGTAGCGAGGTCGAACAGCAACGCCACGATTGCGTTTGAGATGATCGAGGCTGTGGCGCAGATGGCCGGGCGGCGGTGTCACGGTCAACTTATCCTGCCCGACGCATGCGGATATTCCAGAGATACCCGAGCAACTTCAGGCGTACCTCGAGTCAATGCCGCTGAAGGTGGTCAATGTGATCGACCAGCTGCCTTGTGCGCCTAAAGGCTACCTGTTAGAATGGAAAATTGGTTGGGAAACCAATGAGTTATGCAACGTTAAGCGCACCGAAATTCGAGCTCGCGCGCTCAGTCGGGTTCCCAGTTCGATCGATGTGAAGACCCGGCCTCCGTGGGTCGTTGACCTAGGGCTAAGTGGCAGAGTGGTCATGCAGCGGCCTGCAAAGCCGTGTACGCCGGTTCGATTCCGACCTTAGCCT
>Ga0182030_10002195_pt1 | contig 41275 bp, 27 predicted proteins | sample 812S3MmetaG_FD_121299 | JGI IMG/M metagenome (GOLD analysis project Ga0182030, IMG submission 121299) | Permafrost microbial communities from Stordalen Mire, Sweden - 812S3M metaG (Illumina Assembly) | ecosystem: Environmental > Terrestrial > Soil > Wetlands > Permafrost | place: Sweden...
ATGCGGAGGACGAAGGTGCCGCCGGTGTGGCGGGCGTAGAGCCAGTTGAAGAGCGCGGTGCGCGCGCCGCCGATGTGGAGGTAACCGGTGGGCGAGGGGGCAAAACGAACACGAGGTTTCATATCAATTGTGCCCCACTTTATAATGTTTGGGGCCCGTTAAAAACAAAAAAGGCGCTTCGGAAACCGAAGCGCCTGGAAACGAGGGGGGGGATTACTTGGCCCCGAGGATGGCGTCCTTGGCGGCCTTGGCGATGCGGAACTTGACCACGCGCTTGGCGGGAATCTGGATGGAGGCGCCGGTCTTGGGGTTGCGGCCCACGCGGGCGGCGCGGTTTTTGAGGACGAGCTTGCCGATGCCCGGCAGGGTGAAGGTGTCTTTGGCGTGTTTGTACGCCAGCGCGGCGATGTGATCCAAAATTTCCGCCGCCTGTTTCTTGGGAATTCCGGTTTTTTCGGCGACGGCGGCAACCAGTTGGGATTTCGACAGAGCTTTGGCCATAGGAGGTAGGTGTTGTTCAGTTAATATTTGTTTCTTAAAGTCATCCGACTCTGATGGAATTAAAAAGCTAAAACGCCCGGCTGCAAGCAAAAAAATGTTAAAAATTGCAAGATTCAGGGCGATCCCCCCGGGGGCAAGCGCCCCCTGCCCCTTCGGCGGGCATATTCAGGGCTCCCGAAGATGCCGCCCCTGGCGGGGCTTCCCGGCGGGGAACGGGAAATTGTATGGAGTCCGCCTTCGCTTTGCCGCGGCGCGACAAGTGCGGTGGCAAGCGGATGCACTTTATACGCAGCTTGTGGCAGCGGCGGGCATCCTGCCTGCCGTAGAGCCGGGTGTCCCGCCCGGCGGAAAAACGCATCCCGGCCCGGGAAGGTTGAATTATTTGCGAACCCGGTTGAAACCCGGGCGTTGGACCAGGCGGCAAGATGCCGCCAGCCATGGCAGGCGGGACGTCCGCCGTCGCCAAGGCTATGGCGGACAGGCCCGCCGCTACAAAAAAGCCGGTCCGTCCCCGCGGCAGCAATCGACACCGATAGACGCGTATACGGCGCCGGGCAAGTGGAGCGCAACACCGCTATGAATGGGGACGAGCAACCGCGTCCGAAAGCGGTGTCGCTCCCGCCCGGGGCGGGATTGCCACCGCACTCCAAAAGGGTGACCAACCGGGCTTGACATTGCGGGTTAATTTTCCACCATCAGGGGGTGTCACTGTTCAGCATCAAACACGACTTTCGCTATGACATCGTCCGCAAAATATTTGAGGGCGGGATGGGGATTGTCTATGAGGCGGAGCAGCACGGCTCCCGCAACTTTGTCAAACGGGTGGCCATCAAGGTCATCCGCCCCAGTTTTGCCAGCCAGAAGATGTTCATCGAGAACTTCATCGGCGAGGCCAAGCTGGTGGCCGACCTGATCCACACCAACATCGTCCAAACCTACCAACTGGGCGAGGCCAACGGCATGTGTTTCATCGCCATGGAGCTGATCCGGGGCGTCAATCTGGAGCAGTTCACCCAGCAGTTGACGGAGAAATCCAAGGTGCTGCCGAAGGAGCTGGCGGTGTTCATCGTCAGCCGGGTGGCGCGCGGGCTGGCGTACGCGCATGCCAAAACCGACCGCGACGGCAAGCCGCTGGGCATTGTCCACCGGGACGTCAGCTTCAAAAACATCATGATCGCGTTTGAAGGCGACGTGAAGCTGACGGATTTTGGCATCGCCAAGGCGCGGGGGTTTCTGACGGACCAGGAGGGCGAGGTGGTGGCCGGCAAGGCGGATTCCATGAGCCCCGAGCAGGCGGATTTTCAGATCACGGACAAGCGATCAGACCTGTTTTCCGCCGGGGTGGTGCTGGCCAGCCTGCTGCTGGGCCGGAACATCTTCAAAGGGGAGAACGCGGAGGAATCCCGCCGGCGGATCCTGAACCAGCCGATCCCGGATTTCCGCGCCCTGGACGCGCGCATTGATGACAAGCTCAACGACATTCTGCACCATTGCCTGGCGCGCGACCTCTCCCGCCGCTATGCCACGGCGGACGATTTGATGTACGATCTGGAGTATTACATTTACCATGACGGCTACGGGCCCACCAATGAAACGCTGGGCAAATTCATCCGCGAGCTCTTTGGCCAGGAGGCCGGGCGGGTAAAATTATCCCCCAACCAGGAAAAGACCGTGCTGCTGGAAGCCACGGCGCGGCTGAAAAACCGCAAACTGTGACGGCCATGAAACCCAAACCGGCCGGGAAGGTCAGCCTCGGCCTCATTCAATCCGCCGCCGGCGCCGATCCCGCGGCCAATCTAAAGAAAACGCTGGGCCTGATGGAAACCGCCGCCCGACAGGGGGCGCAAATCATCTGCACCCAGGAACTGTTCCGTTCGCAGTACTTTTGCCAGAGCGAGGACCACGCCCGGTTCGCGCTGGCGGAGGCCATCCCCGGCCCCACGACGGAGGCCCTGCGGAAGATCGCCCGGAAACACCGGGTGGTCATGGTGGCGTCGCTCTTCGAGAAACGCGCGGCCGGGCTGTATCACAACACGGCGGTGGTCATTGACGCGGACGGCACGCTGCTGGGCCGGTATCGCAAGATGCACATTCCGGACGACCCGCTGTTTTACGAGAAATTTTATTTCACGCCGGGCGACCTGGGGTTCAAGGCCTGGAACACGCGCTACGGAAAGATCGGCGTGCTGGTGTGCTGGGACCAGTGGTATCCGGAGGCGGCCCGGCTGACGGCCTTGCAGGGGGCGCAAATCCTTTTTTATCCCACCGCCATCGGCTGGCATCCCGGCGAGAAGGCGGAATACGGGGAACGGCAGCACGCGGCCTGGGAAATCATCCAGCGGGGCCACGCCGTGGCCAACGGCTGTTACGTGGCCGCCGTCAACCGGGTGGGCCATGAAACCCTGCCGGGCGTGGGGGGCGCCGGGTTGGAATTCTGGGGCCAAAGCTTTGTGGCCGGCACCTCCGGCGAAATCCTGGCCCGGGCCACGGTGGACCGGGAGGAAATTCTGATTGTGCCCGTGGATCTGGCCAAGGTGGAGACCACCCGGACGCATTGGCCGTTCCTGCGCGACCGGCGGATTGATGCCTACGCCCCGCTCACCCAACGGTATGTTGACTGAACCGCCGGAGGACCGGCCGCTGGCCTGGATCACCGGGGCGGGCGGCTTCATTGGCGGTCATCTCCTGCAAACCGCCCGGCGGCGGGCCCCGCGCTGGCGGTTGCGCCCGCTGGCCCGGCCGGAATTTGACCTGCTGGATTTCGCCGCCGTGGAGGCGGAATTTCGCCGCGAGCCGCCCCAACTGATCATTCATTGCGCCGCCGTCAGTTCCGTGGCGGAGGCCCGGGCCAACCCCGCCCGGGCGCAGCAGGTGAATGTGGAGCTGACCCGTTTCCTGGCCGGACTGGCCGGCGGCGGGGCGTTCGTGTTCTTCTCCACGGACCTGGTGTTTGACGGCCGCCAGGGAAATTACTCCGAGACCGCCACGGTGAACCCGCTGCATCATTATGGGGAAACCAAGGCCGCGGCGGAACAGGTGGTGCTGGGCCATCCCCGGCCGCTGGTGTTGCGCACCTCGCTCAACGGCGGCCAATCCCGCACCGCCGACCGCGCCTTCAACGAGCAGTTGCGTCTCGCGCTGCGGGACGGGCGGGAGCTGACGCTCTTCACCGATGAATTCCGCTCGCCCATCCCGGTGGCGGTCACGCTGCGGGTGCTGTGGGAATTGGTGGAAAACCATTGTGCCGGACTCTTTCATGTGGCCGGGGCGGAGAAGCTTTCCCGCTGGCAGATTGGCGACCTGCTCCTGCGGCGCTGGCCGGAACTGCACCCCCAACGTGACCGGATCAAGCCCGGCTCGGCGCGCGACTTCCCCGGCCCGCCCCGGGCGCTGGACACGTCGCTGGATATTGCCAAGGTCCAGGCGGTGCTGTCCGAGCCCATCCCCGGCCTGACCGCCTGGCTGGCGGCCCATCCGCATGAACCCTTCTGAACAAGCACGCCGAAAGGGCGCGCCCGCCCCGGGCGCCGTGTCCCGCGCCCGCGCGGAAAACCTCGTACGACCGCACAAGTCCGTGGCTGGCGCGGTTGCGACTGCGGCCGACCGGCCGGATGCGAGGGCGCATCCGGCAACGCCCGGGGCGGGCGTGCTCCCCTACCGCGGGCGGCTGGCCCCGTCGCCGACGGGTTATCTGCATCTGGGCCATGCCCGGACGTTCTGGACCGCCCAGGCGCGGGCGCGGGCCGCCGGCGGCCGGCTCATTTTGCGGGACGAGGACCTGGACCGGGCGCGCTGCCGGCCGGAATTTGTGGAGGCGATGGTGGCAGACTTGCGCTGGTTTGGTCTGGACTGGGACGAGGGGCCGGACTGCGGCGGGCCTTGCGCGCCCTACCGGCAAAGCGGGCGGATGAAGTTTTACCGCGCCGCCCTGGAAAAACTGCGGGCGGGCGATTTCATTTATCCCTGCACCTGCTCGCGCAAGGACATCCTGGCGGCGGTGACGGCACCGCACGCGGCGGACGATGAGGAGCCCATTTATCCCGGCACCTGCCGGCCAAATAACGATGCGCCACCAACGGTGACCGGTGCGCGGCCCGCATCGTTCCGCTTCCGGGTGCCGGACGGTGAAACCATTACATTCACCGATGGGAATCTGGGGCCGCAAACCTTCGTCGCCGGGAAGGATTTTGGCGATTTCATTGTCTGGCGGCAGGACGACGTGCCGGCGTATCAGCTTGCCTGCGTGGCGGACGATGCGGCGATGGGGATGACGGAAGTGGTGCGCGGCGCGGATTTGCTGTTGAGCACCGCACGGCAATTGCTGCTGTACCGGGCGCTGGGGCTGACGCCGCCCGCCTTCTTTCACTGCGAACTGCTGTGTGACGACGCGGGCCGGCGGCTGGCCAAGCGGCATGACGCGCTGAGCCTGCGGCATTTCCGCCAATCGGGGGCGGACCCGGAGCAACTGCGGCAGGGGTGGGTTCTGCGGAGCCCCGTTCAGAGGCGAAAATGACTGGCTGGGCAAGCCATTACGTCCAGGCCACTTGGGCATCAGCCGGTCGGAACTCGCGAAGCGTCCGCGCGTGCGCCTGCCCTCGGGCGCTTTATACGCATCTTGTGGCAGCGGCGGGCATCCTGCCTGCCGTAGAGCCGGGCGTCCCGCCCGGTGAAAAACGCACCCCGGCCCGGGAAGGTTGAATTATTTGCGAGCCCGGTTGAAACCCGGGCGTTGGACCCGGCGGCAAGATGCCGCCAGCCACGGCAGGCGGGGCGTCCGCCGTCGCCAAGGCTATGACGGACAGGCCCGCCCCTACAAAAAAGCCGGACCGTCCCGGCTGTAGCAATTGAAACCGAGCGATGCGTATAAGGTGCAGTGCCCTCTGGCGCTTTACGCGGGCACACACGGCGTCTTCGTATCTTGATGTCTTGGCCAAATGGCAAATAATTCCACTGCTATTCGCCCACCACCCGCCGCCGCAGCCCCTTCTTCGTCGCCTGATGCGATTTGTCGGCGAGCATTTTCTGTTTGGACCGACGGCTGCGGCGGAGCTTCTGCCGGCGGATCTTTTCCGCGGCATCCCGGCGTTCGGCCACAAACCCCTTTTGGAGCGCCTCGATCTTGTCCAGCAACAGCCGGCGGGCCAGCAGACGGTTCAGGCCCTGCTGGCGGGTGGTCTGGCATTTGACGCGCAATTGCGTCGGGCGGTGCAGCAGCATGACGCACGTGGCGGTCTTGTTGACATTCTGCCCGCCATGCCCGCCCGAGCGGACAAAGGTCTCCTCAATGTCCGCCTCCTGCACGCCCAGCGCCGCCATGCGCTGCGCGAGCTGCTCCTGCTTCTCCAGACTGACCGGTGGAATGCTCATGAGCTTATTTTACCAGGTTGGGCTTGAAAACCACGGCTTTTTCCAGCAGTGACACGGCCCGGTTCATCGCCTCCTGATAGGCGGCATAATCAGCCGCCGCGAATCGCCCGGTCGGCATCTGATATTCAAATTCAAGCTGGAGCCCGGCGCCCTGCCGCCGGGTTTGCAGGCGACCGGTGACAAAACGTGAATTCAATTTGATTTCCGCCGCCTCCGGCGGTTCCGCCTGAAACCCTTCCGGGGCGTCCAAGGTCACCGTGCCGTGAAAAGTGCCCGGAATCTGCACCTCAAAGGGGGTGCGCCGGTCATCGGTCGCGGCGGGGGCCAGATAAGCGCGCGCCAAACCCAGCCGCAACGTGCCCGTCAAACGGTCGTCCAAGGGGTGGAATTGGCTCTTCAGGCGGTAGCTGCAGGTCACGCGCAATGGCGCGGACGGGGTGGTGAGGGATTCGATATGAACCTCGTCCAAAACCGCGTCCGTCAGGTTGAACTGCCGTTGCAGGCTCGTTTTCAAGGTGTCCTGGGGTATCAACTGCAGGTACTCGCGCATGCCCGCGGCGGCCACCCCGCCCAGCACGAGGGTTTCTTCCACCGCCAGGTCCGTCCGTTCCGCCAACCGCACATGTTCTTGCACCTCGAGGGTGGACGCGTTCGCCGGGTAAGCGGGCATCGTGACGAAGCGCGGGTTTTGGGGATCCAGAATCAGCGCCTCCCGTCCGGCCTGGCCGTAGGGGATGGTCGCGGGCACATCGGCCCCTTTGCTGGTGCAATCCAAAAACCGGCCGTCGGCTTGGACAATCATGTGATTAAATTGATCGAGCGATGGCAGGTCCGGCTGGATGAGATCGCGGGAGTTGACCAGCGCCAGCCGGGCGGGGACGCCCGCGACGGTCAGCATTTGTTGCAGCAACACCGCGTGGTCTTTGCAGTCCCCGTACTGGTTGCGGATGATCTCCGCCGGGGGGTTGGGAATGCGCGAGCGGCGGCCAAACTCGATGGCTTTGTAAGTGAAATTGGTTTGCACATAGCGCGCCAGCGCCGCCAGCTTCCCCGTGTTGTTCGTCGCCCCGTCCACCAGCCGGCCCACCAGCTCCCGGAGCGGCGGGTCCGGCTGCAACCGGTCACTGATGGCGGCCAGATAATTGGAGGCGATGTCCGGCCAATGCGCGGCGGCATCCCCGACCCACAACATCGGGAGGTAACTGGCCGGGGAGGGTTGCAGCGGCTCCCAGCGGTCCGACAGGGGCTCCCGCACCCGCCAAACGAGCCCCCCGGCCGGTTTCTCGGGCTCCACCGGAGGTGAGGTGCGGAACTTCAAGCCGCCGATGTCGCCCGACAAATAAAAGATGCTTTCCCGGGTCGGGAACGGGCCGGCAAACGTGTGTTCCAGGAAGGGAAATTCCGTCAGGGCTCCCAGGTTCCGCCGGGTGATCGTGACCACCAGTTGGCAACCGGGCCGCAAGCCGGACACCGGGATGTTCAGGATTTTTTTCTGGCTCGCGGTCCCGCTGGTGCGCTCATCCAATACGTAGAAGTTGTCCACCTGGCCCGTGGAAATGGTTTTCCCGTCCGCGTCCAGCACCCGGATTTCGTTCGCATGGAGCTGTTCGTTCAGCGGATCAAACTCGAATTGCACCGTGCTGAAGGCCGACACCCCGTAGGCATCCAGGACCCGGGCCCGGGCGTATTCGGTGGTTTTGTATTCCTTGCCGGCCTGATACGAAACCGCGGTGATCCGGCGGGCATAATACGCCCCGTAATTGGTTGCATAATCCGCCGGCACCGGTGCCGCCGGCTCGTTGGTCAGGCTCGCGGGCAGGGCGACCGGTTCAATGACCTCCCGCACCAGGGAGTTGTCCCCTTCCCCCGCCAGGCTGTTGACCAAATCGAGATACGAACGGATCTCCTTGTTGGCGGGGGCCAGCCGGGCGGCCGCTTCAAAGGATTTCCGGGCTTCGCGATACCATTTGAGTCCGAGCTCGCTCTGGCCGTTCAGATAGTCTACATAGGCCGAATCCCCGCTGCTCTCCCGGAGGCCGCGGCTGATGGTCAGCGCCTCGTTGTACTGTCCCGCCTGGAGGAACGTCTCCGCCAGCGCCGTGGCGATCCGGGAATCGTCGGGGGCGGCTTCGCGCTGGGTCTTCAACCGGCTGATGGCTTTGGGAAACTCCTTCTTTTGGCGGTAAATCGCGGCTTCCAGCAGCCGCACCGTCACCGAATCTTCCGCTTGCAGATAGTTCTCCACCGCCGCCAGCGCCTGGTCATATTGATGCTGCGCGCTGAGCAGATTCACATAGGTGGTGAAGTGCAGGTCATTGCGGTAGCCGTTGGCAAAAACCGCCGCGTAATTGCTGATGGCGGGCTCGCTGAGGTCCGCCTGCGCCTGAAAATAGGCCAGGTCCGCGCGCACCTCCGGCGGCGCCAAACTGGCGGACGGCTGGCGGGCGAGAAATGCCAGCGCCTCCTTCGGGCGGTCCAGATCGCGCCAGGCCAGCAGGGCGTTTTGCAGATAGACCGGCTCCTGCGCATTGGCCTGGAGCGCGGCGCAAAACAACGGCAGGGCCGCCTCATATTCCCCGGCCTTTTGGTGGTGCAAACCCGCCTGGTTCAAAACAAACCCCAAGGTCTTCTGTTCCCGTTCCGAATGTTCCGGGGTGGGGTTCAAGGGCGGCGTCAGTTGCGCCTCCAGCTTGACCCGCTCCAGCGCGTCGGCCAACACCACCTCGGCGTCCTTTCGCTGGGTCCAGGCCGCCACCAGCCAGGCGTTGCTGCCCGCCTGCGCTATTTTGAACCGGTAGTTGAAGCGGGCGCCGTCCACGGTCCGGGCGAAATCATACACCACCCCGGCCAGGCGGCCTTCCTGAAACCGCTGCCGGTGGGTGAGCTGCTCATTGGGATAGTCCACATCAAAGGTCGCCAGCAATCCCGCCGTGAGCGCCTCCCCACCGACCTTCCGCTCCCCCAGCCACACCGGCACCACCTCCAGGCAACTGTCCCCCTGCGAGGCCGTGAAATCCGCATACGGAGAGTTTTTCTCCAGCGTGGCCGAGGGATGCCAGGCCGAATTGGTGACGTTGACCAGATAATCGTAATGCCAGGACACATGGTTTTCGGCAAATCCCCGACCGCCGGTGGCGGCCATCCGGCGGGGGTCAATTTGTTTAAATCCATTCAGCAACGGCCGGGCGTCCTCGGCAACGCGCTCCTCATTCGCCGACGAGCCCCAGGCCGTGAGTTCGTAGGCGTAGCCGTTGGTCACCACATACCATTGTTGGTAAAAGACCGCATGGGAGGCCACCTGGGCTTCGATTCCGTCCAACAAGCCGTTCAGACCGTTGATTTCCAGGGGGGTCTCCCGGATGACCCGCATGTTGCCGCCGCTCACCCCCCGCATGTGTTCCTTGCACAGGTCCGCATATTGTTCGGTGGAATAACCGGACAGGCTGCCCGTCGTTTCAGCCACAATGACAAAATAAGTCTCGGGGTATGGCCGCAACAGGGCCAGTTTGGCCTCCTTGTTGATTTTGGCGGCGTTCAGTGACACCCAGGGACTTCCCGGGGCTTTGAATTCAAAGTTTTCATCCTCAAATTTTGAGATTTGGCCCGGGTTCAGGGTCACCATGTTTTTCCGGCTCACCCCGATGATTATGCCAATGAAGCCGCAGCCGACCAGCAGGCCAAACACCACCAAGGTGGCGATGGCCTGCGCTCGCCCCCGCTGATAACGGTCCGCATGGCGGGAGATCTCCGACAAACCCACGATGGCCAGCACCAACGCCAGCACGAACGCCCCCATCATCCCCAACCCCATCACCCCGGAAATCCCTCCGGCCGGAAACGGCGTGCCCAGGAGATGGGCGGCCGTGGTCATCGAAGCGGGGATAAAAAATCCGGACAACAACGCCAGCAAGGAGAACACGCCGGCTTTATTGGTGCCGGGCCGGCGGGAGATCCGCCAGCACCAAACCATGCCGGCCAGCACGCCCAGCCAAACCATCAAGGGACCGGTCATTTGACCGGCCATTTCCGGGGTCATTGCGCCCAAGACCCAGCCAAGGTGTCCGCCCAAAAGGCCGTTCATGTGTTTTCAACCTTCCCCATCCACTTCCAATTTACCTTTGAAAGGTTGAATACTGTTACCGCCGCACCCTGCCTGACAAGCATTAATTCGCCAACCCGGTCCCGCATGGGCGGGACCGATTCAAGATCCGGGGTGGGGACGGCTCGTCCCCATCGTTTGTTTGTTAACATTGAAAACGCGGGACAAGCCCATCCCCGCCCTCGCGTCCAGGCGCGTCTTCAAACTCCCCTGTCGCAAAGCGACCCCGGAAAGCAGCCACCTACGAAGTGGCTGGGCTCGAACCGGCCCGCTAAACCGATTTCGTCCTGTAAGACCGAAGGAAAATCGCCGCAACGCATTCTCCCTTCTCCGCCCTCGCGGCCACCCGTTTGGGCACACAAAACCCCGATTAACTCGAAACTCGAAACCCGAAACCAAAGGTCCGCGCCATGCCCGACCCCGCCCCCGCACCGCAAATCGGTCGGAGCGCGGACCTCACGCCGCCAAAGTCAATGTCCCCGGCGGCGGCGGCGCAGCGGAAAACACCACTTCCGCCGCGAAGAGCGAACACCACTCGCGCGCCTCGGCACGCTCCGCCTCCGTGCCGCCGAGCAGTTCGTGCCGGCCGTCGGGCCGCCGCACCAGCCGGGCCGGACCAAATGCGGCAATCACCCGGCACCCCGCCGGGATCACCAGGGCGGTGGGCCGGATTCCAAAACCAATTATTTTTTTCATGTTCATGCCCGGAGCATGAACGGGGGGGTTGGACATTGATGGTCCAAGGCAAAAAATAATTTAAAAAATAATGGCGCCGACCGGGTGGTTAATCCCTCTTGAAACAGATGATTGGACCGTCACTCGACCGCATCACCGCCGGTTGTCGACGACCGTCGGCCCAAAAAATGTTCAAGGAATGGCAAACCTCGTTTTGTCCCAAACCGGAGGAAATGCCAGGTTGATGCTGTCCGGTGACGGTTCTATCTTATGCGGGGTTCCCCGCCCCACAAAAGCATAAGACCCCGCACCGGACTTCTTTTTACCTGCGGGCTCAGAAATCTTTGAAATCGCCTTCCATCGGGATTTCGCCCCGTCCGTTGGCCGCCCGGGCCGGCACCGGCGGAGCGGAGCTGTGTCCGTTCCGACGGATGGAAACCGCCCGCTTGGGCATGGTCAAAGGCCGGTCGGTTTTGTCGGGGGACGGCGCGCCGGCGGATAACTCCGTCGCCTGACCGCCGCCCACCAGTTGCAATAATTCCGCCACGCTGTCCTTCATGGCCGCCGCCTGGGAATTGAGTTCCTGTGCCGCCGCCGCGCTTTCCTCGGCATTCGCCGCGTTGGATTGCGTCACCTTGTCCATCTGGCCTACCGCCGTATTGATCTGGACGATGCCTTGGGTCTGTTCCTGTGAGGCCCCGGCCACTTCCGCCGCCAGTTCATCCACCTGCCGCGCCTTGGTCACAATTTCATTGAGCGTCTCCGCCACTTTGCTGCTCAGTTCCACCCCCTGCGCCGTCTTGGTGATCGCCCCCTCGATCTTGGCCGCCGTTTCCTTGGCCGCCTGCGCGCTGCGCTGCGCCAAATTGCGCACCTCGTCCGCCACCACCGCAAATCCCATCCCCGCTTCGCCGGCCCGCGCGGCCTCCACCGCCGCGTTCAGCGCCAGGATGTTCGTCTGAAACGCGATCTCATCAATTGTCTTGATGATTTTGGCAATGTCATCCGAGGAAATTTTCAGGGCTTCCATCGCCGCGCTCATCGCCTGCATATCGCCCACGCCCTTGTCCGCGGCACTGCGCGCTTGCTTGGCCAGATCGGTCGCCTTCTGCGCGTTTTCCGCGTTGCGCTTGGTCATGCTCGACATTTCTTCCAGCGAGGCGCTCGTTTCCTCCAGCGAGGCGGCCTGCTCGCCGGCGCCTTCCGCCAGCGACTGACTGGCCGAGGACACCTGCCCGGCCGAACCGATCAAGGAGTGGGTCACCTGCCCCAACGTGTCGGCCAACAAGGACAGGGCGCGGCGGACGCGGGTGGAATTGAGGGTCACCAGCAACACCGCCAGAACGGCGAAGCCGACGCTGGCCGAGCCAAGGATCAAGACCGACTGCCGGACGTTGCTAAAGCCGGCCACGGTCAGCCCCGTGCGTTCATCCGCCACTTTGTTGCAGTAGGCCGTCACCGCGGCGGCGGCTTCATTGAGTTGTTTGACCTTGCCGGGTGTCTCCTGATCCAATTGATTCATCGCCCCGGCAAAATCTTTGTCGATCTTTGCCCGGATGGTTCCCATGGTTTTGACATAGTCGTCAAAACCCGCCTGCAGGGCGGCCACGTATTGATGCCCCTCGCCCGCCGGGTAAAGCCGGTTCAATTCCAGCAGCGTCTGGGCGTTTTTTTGCTCGATGGCGTCGGTCTCGGCGATTTTCGCCGGCCGGTCCTTGTCTTGCGCGAACATCAGTTCGTAGGAATGCAGCCGGTATACGGCGAGATTTTCCTGCAGGGTGGCCAGCAGGCGCAGGCTGGGCAGCCCCTCTTTCACCAAACTGGTGGTCGTGTCCACCCCTTGGTTGCACACGCGCCAGAGATAAACGCTTTGGATGGTCAGAAAGACCAGCAACAGGCCCACCACGCCTTGGATGACGTGGAAGCTGTGCTTGATGGAGATTTGTCGGTTTTTCTTCATAGTTTATAGGCCCCCGCGTCCCTTTGCCGGGCGCGGGGGCGGGCTTGAGCCAAAATTCCCCACCCTTGGGGAGGCAATTTATTTATTGGCCAGCACCGCCAGGCCGCCCGCCTTGGCCGAGTCAATGACCGCCACGGCGCCGGGGGTGGTTGGTTTCATGTTTGAGGTTTGGAGGTTCAGTTCGAACTGTGTTAACTGTAATTCGGCTGGAATTAAAAATTCTTTAATGAATGGAAAAGATTCGACCTATACTAATGATTGTGCCAGTACTTGCTTATGGATTGCTTTCCGATTGTCGTCGGCCCGACTCAGATGACGTGGATGAAATGCTTGAGGCAATGGGTGGGTACGTTTTTGTGCTGCCATAACCAACAAAAGTCTTGGTCTCAGCCCCCGGTTCATTTGATTTCGATCTTTTTCACCCCCGTCAGGGCGGTGTCGGTCGGGACGATGGCGATGGCGCCTTTGTTGGCCGCCACCAGCGCGACGAGCGCGTTGGCATCCGCCGCCGTTTTGGGTTCCTGGCCCCGGCCGGAAAACGCCAACCGCTGCCAGAAGGTCTTGAACTGGCTGGCCTCCATGCCGCTGGCCTGTAGCAGCGCCGCGTCTGTCTTGTCCGGCAGCACGGCGATGATGATGACTTGGCCGCCGTCCCAGTATTTCGTCTTGGCGGTGTAAATATCCTTGAGTGCGTCGGCGGAGAGGCTGTCGGCGGCCACCCCGGAGTTGGCAATCACCACCGCACCGTCCAGCGCCAGTGCGCGCCACGCGCCGGCCGTTAAAACCACGCACAGCAAACCGAGCTTGAGAAAGGTGTTTTTCATAATCAGGTTTCTTAATTTGGTTGGAAGTCCGGTTTAGAAGCTGATCGTGGTCTTGACCGCCAGCATGTACCAGGGTTTGCCGCTGTTTAGGTTTGGTTCGTTGCTGCTTTGATCCACCAAGCCGGTGCCGTGGATGCAATGGCCTTCCACTTTGAAGATCCACCAACTCGTGGGGTCAAAACGCACGGCCAATGCGACGTCTTTCTGGTATTGCGAGGGATTGGCCCGCTGGTTGACGTCGTTGTCGTTTTCGGAGTAGTAAATCCCCACCTCAACTTTCTTATTGAAGCGATAAGCCACATCCGCGTACCAGGCATCGTCATGGTCGGAACCGCCGTTGGCGGGATCAACCCAATAGGTGAAGTATTCGCTTTGGAATGTCCAGGATTTCCAAAGGTATTCCACAGAACCTTGGACAAACGGAACGGTGAAGTGGTTGAGGGACGTCTGGCCAAACGCCGTGGTGTCAAAATTTAAATCAAAGTTGTAACCGCCCGTCGCGCCCACGCGAAAGCCATTCACCGGCGTGTTCCACCACAATTGCAATCCGGATTGCGGATCGGCGCCAAACGAGTCCAGCTTGACAAAGGACGGCACCTGGTTGCCGATTTTTTTGCCCAGACCGCCATCCACCTGCGGCCGAAATACCCCGCCAAATGCGTCGTAAGAAAGGTCGCCTGATTTGCCCAAAGAAATGTCGCCAAACACTTCGCCGCCGTCCATGGATACATAGAAATCGCGCCAGCGCGCGTCATAGACCCCCTGAGGCAACAATACAAAGGTGCGGGCCAAATCCACGTCCTGAATGGAGTTGTAAATGCCCTCCGGCCGGCGAATCCGCCCCGCGCGCACGCCGAACTGGTCGTTGATGGTGTATTCCACCGAGGCGTAATCCAGCACCACGTCATATTTGCCCACATCCTGGCCCATATCATAAGTGAAGGCCTGGGCAGTGATGCGGGTGCGGGGAAAGGGGTTGAGGGAGGCGTTCACGCCGGCCTCAGTGAACAGGAACGACCCGTGCGTGGTGTCGCCCAGGTAATTGTAGGTGCTGGAATCCAGGAATCCCTGGCTGGCAAAGCCATGAAAATCAATAGGAGGCAGGTTGGTGCTGAGGCTCACGTCATACGCCCGGGCGCCGCCGGCGGCCAGGATGGTGGCGGTGAGGGACAGGATCAGTTTGTGTGCGGTTTGTTTCATGTTGAGTGGTTCAGTTTGATCTGTGTTGATGCTAATGGGTCGGAATTTTATATACTTAAACGAATAAAATATGTTCCAGAGTTACTTATGACGCCCATCATTTGTGCGCATGGTTGTGGCCCGGCCGGGTTTGCCCGCCACGGGTTATTCGTGCCTGGGATCGTCGCCCACCCGCGGGTCATTTGGACCGGCATTTTTTCCATTGCTGCTGCGGTTTCATGTTTTTGCCAACGTCAATTACGGCACGCCATTGGATCGGATGACTGGGCCCCGGCTTGACGAAACTTAAGGGTAAAATCTTGAAAATTACCAAGCATTTATTGCCATTGGGGCCGGACCAATGACCGGAAGGGCGCGTGCCCTCACACGGCGCTGCGAGCGCTTCAGCGCGAGCATGCCACCCTTTGCTGTTTCTTCCATGAACATAGCTTTTCCCGCAGCGCGGGACGGGTGGACGTTTTTAAGAAACTGGCTGCGCAACCCATGATGGCAACCTCACTTGTGCATTGGCCTGCACGACCTCGCGTAGCTGGCGGCAGCTTGCCGCCTGGTCGTGCGCCTGGGTTTCAAAATGAGTTCCACCGCCAGTTTCTAAGAGCCGGATCAGAAATCCTTGAAATCGCCTTCCATCGGGATTTCGCCCCGTCCGTTGGTCGCCCGGGCCGTCACCGGCGGAGCGGCGTGGTGTCCGTTCCGGCGGGCGGGCGCACCCGGCCGGACGGTCTTGGTTTCCAAAACAGTCGGCTCCGCCCTTCCCGGCGCGGCCCCGGCGGTGCCGCCCACCAAGCTGAGCAATTCGCTGGCGGCTTGTTCCATGGCCAGCACCTGCGCGTCCAGTTCCGCCGCCGCCGCCGCGCCTTCCTCGGCACTGGCGGCGTTGGCCTGGGTGACCTTGTCCATTTGGCCGATCGCGATATTAATCTGCGTGATGCCCTGGGTCTCTTCGCGGGAGGCACCCGCCAACGCCGCCGCCAGTTCATCCACCTGCCGGGCCTTGGTCACAATCACGTTGAGCGTCTCCGCCACTTTCCGGTTGATCTCCACCCCTTGGGCCGTCCGGGCGATGGCCCCTTCAATCTTGACGGCGGTTTCCTTGGCGGCCTGGGCGCTGCGTTGCGCCAGGTTGCGCACTTCCTCGGCCACCACCGCAAACCCCAGTCCGGCCTCCCCGGCCCGCGCCGCCTCCACCGCCGCATTCAGCGCCAGGATGTTCGTCTGAAACGCGATCTCATCAATGGTCTTGATGATCTTGGCGATGTCATCGCTGGAAACCTTGATGGCTTCCATTGCGGCGCTCATCGCCTGCATGTCCAGCACACCTTGGTCGGCGGCCATCCGGGCCTGCTTGGCCAGACGGTTGGCTTTTTCAGCGCTTTCGGCGTTGCACTTGGTCATGCTTGAGGTTTCCTCCAGCGACGCGCTGGTTTCTTGCAACGAAGCCGCCTGTTCACTGGCCCCTTCCGCCAAAGTCTGGCTGGCGGCGGAGAGTTGGTCGGCGGCGCCGGCCGAGCTTTCGCTGATTTTGAAGAGGTTCGTGGCGATCCCCAGCAGTCCCTGGACGATGCGGTTCTTTAACCGCCAACCGGCGATCAAAACGATGGCCAGCACGCATCCCAGGCCCAGCGACCACCAGGCTCGCTGCGTTTTCATCCGGCTTTCTTGCGCCGTGATTTCCCGCCGGGAAAGGTTTTGGACCGCCAGATGGTATTTGCGGATTTCTTCCAGCACCGCCCCGCTTTGCGGGCTGACGTGGTGGAGAAATCCCTCGTAGGCCAGTGCATTCTTGCCGTTGATGAACAGGTCAATCACGCTTTTTTCCCCGCCCGCCAGCGCGTCAAATTGCGCTTTTACGCCCGCGCCCGCCGGGCCGCAGCCGGCAATCAGCGCGGCCGACTGCTGCTGGCTGGCCTCCAGGCTCTTGATTTCCTTGTCGATGACATCCGGATCCTCCTGGCGGAGCAGGAACTGCAATTGGTTCATGTCGCCGGAAACCCGTTCCAACAGGTCATAACTGCAATTGAGCTGCGTCATCGTGCTGTTGATCAACGCGGCTGAATCCTGGGAACTCTGGATGCTCGTAAAAAAGTACAGGGCGGTGGCGGCCAGGGTGGCCCCTCCGGCCATGCCGGTCAGCCACCTTAATTGCCGGGGGATGCTGGGGGGTTTCCGCGGGTTCACAGGCATAAAATGGGTCTTTTCTCGCGATTCAACTGTTTCCGGGCGCCGGCCCGGCCGGCGCCGCTCGTAAAGCGGCGACACTCAAAGCCACCACCAGCGAGCCGACAGGCTTGTCACCGTCCAGCACCGGCACGGCCACTTGGATTTGCTCGCGTCCGCTCACGACGTCCTGTTCCACCGGTCCCTGCCAGGTTTTGCCCCCCATGGGTTGCTCGTGCTTGGGATCCCCTTTGTGCGACCAACTCAGCGTCTTGCCGGTGAAGGCCACCTTCAGACCGGCGGCATCGGACACAAAGGCCCGGATCACCGCGTCCGTCTTCTGACTCTTGAGGAATTCGCCGGCGGCGCTCTTGTCGAAGGCGCGCACCGCGGGATCAAGCTTGCTCAACCCCTGCCAGGTGGCCTGCGTCATGGCGGCGTAAGCCGGCGCCAGACTGGCGTTTTGCGCCTTGACGGCGGCCACCAGCACCGGATTGGCCGCCCAAGTCTGGATCACTTTGATCTGGACGTCCACCTTGGCTTGCAAAGCCGGATCGGGCGCATCCGCCCCGACGGAGGTTGAAACGAGGCCTGCCAGCCCGGAGAGCAGCAAGGTGAGGAGCAGTATGATTTTCATGACGCGAGCGGCTGATGCCGGTTGATTTTTGGGTCAGAATTTGTATTGCAGGCCGAGCGACACCACCTGGTGCTCAAAATCACGATAGGCCGGCTGCATCGCCGCGGGCAGGCCGGCCAGCACATTCGCGCCTAGATCATGCGCGTACGTCAGGCAGGCGCTCAAATGAGGGTTGACCGCGTAAGTGATGCCGGCCGTAACCGAGTACTGCCGGTCGTCCCGCAGGCTCGGCGCCGATCCTGCCGTGTCGGTGCCGCTGGTGAAGTCCGCCTCTTGGATCCTGCCCCCCAGGCTCAGGTCCAGTTTCGGCGTCGCCTTCCAGTGGTAGGCCAGGGAGTAAAGGCTGTCGAAATAAGGCACCACGCCGTTGGCGGAAACCCACTGCCATTGCTTATAATTGACCGTCACGGACTGCTCCGGGCTGATCGTCGCCGTCACCGCGGCCTCCCCGTAATACGTGGTCAGATGGTCGTCGCTGACATAAGCCTGCGGGTTGTAGTCGCGGAAATCCGGGCCGCCGGCCAGCTTCACCTTCAGCCAGCTCCACGGCTTCCCTTCCAGACCCAGCAGCACGCGTTGATAGTCGCTGGACGATTCCCTGGTGTCCAAGCCGGCCAGCGGGGGGAGCGCTTGTTGATGTTGCTGGCCGTAGCGGTAACCCAGCGTCACGGCCAGGTCCGAAGTCACCTTGTAGCCCACATCCACCCCCCCGTTGGCGTCATAACGGTCCGGGCAGTTTTGATAACCTTTGTAAGGCGCCGCTGAAGTGCTGAATAAATAGGTGTCCAGGCCGTAATAGGTCAGTGCCGCCGTCGACCGCACAAAGAAATGTTCCCAGTCTTCCTGCCCCAGCAGGGTGGCGCGGTCTTGGATCTGTTCCCGCCGCTCCCGGGGCACCGCCCGGGCAAAGAAGTTGTCGTACTTGTCATTCTGGTTGGAGGTCTGGTTGAGGGCGTAGGTCTCCGCCACCGGGCTGCCCTCGTCGTAGAGGAAGGCGTTGTCCAGCCCGAAGGAGAAATCGCCGTCCTTCACCTTGGCGGCCAGGGTCGCTTTGTGCGCCGTGTAATTCTCCACGGGGGCCTCATGGTACAGGTTGACCTCCGGCGCATATCCCAACGTCAAGGTCTGCACTGTTTGCGGGTTCCCCAACCACGGCGCCAGATTCAATCCCACCTTCGGCGACACCGAGGTGAACCAGGACGATTGGATCGGCAGCCCGTGCCCCGACACCAGCAGCACATTGTCATCGTAACCTTCCTTGACCCCGGCGGCCAGGTCGGTCAGCCACGCCGGCTTTTGCCAGCCGGCGGGGACGGGGGTGGTTGTGGCGGGGTCCGCTCCCCACATCTTTGCCGGCCAACCGCCAAGGCAGAACGGGAGCAGGAAACAGACTTTAATTCGGATATGACTCATAAGGAGGGTGGTGACTTTCTGCGTTATTGTCGGGACGTGGTCATTTATTGGGGCGGCGGCCGGGATCGTCGCCGTCGTGGACGGAATCTGCTTGTGCGCCGAATGGGTTTGTGGTTGGTCGGCGCGGCTGGTTATGGTTATTTTCAACGGTTTTATTCAATGCCCACCAACGCTGCGGGCGGTTGCGGAAAACAAAAAAGGCACAACTGAAGCCCATCCGTTCCCCACCGATGAATGGTTCAATTGTGCCTTTATCTGGCCGGCCCGACGTCCTGCCCGCAAAAGCTCCCGCAACCTAGTGCGTGCTGTCTAAACTGTTAATCGTCCGTCCGGCGAAAAAATGAAGGAAAATCTCCAGGATTGGTTCCCCGTGTAAAACGCGGTTCACCCCTGACCCACCGCCCGCCCCGATCATCGGGTAGGGATGGCGCGCTGCGCCGTCCCCGTCGCCGAGCGCTGGCGTCAGGCGACGGAACTGAACCACGCCCAACACCCGCCTCGCTGCGGCTCGGCTCGTCCCCGCGTTTTCAATGTTATCAAACAAACGATGGGGACGGGCTGTCCCCACCCCGGTTCTTGAATCCGCCCTGGCATTCCCGCCGGGCAGCAGGTCTGACCCTCCCCCGGCGCGTGGTTCCCTGAGCCGCCGCCTGATCGCCAGGGGACGCGGAAGCTCGCTCCCAGCAAGGTTTTGCAACGGGTGTGCTGCGGGTCACGGACCCGCGCGGATGCCGCCCGCTCGTCCCCCGGGGCAGCACGCGGAAGCGCCCTTCCCGCCCGGTTCATCCCGATTTTGGTGGCGAATTTCTTGTCCCGCCGGCTGCCCCAGCCAACGCCACCAGCGTTGCAAGGTCAAAAAGTAACACAACCTGTTTTAATACAATGTGTTACACATAATATTTTGGATAAAATTAACCAAAAACAACCATAAACAACCAAAATAACAGTTTCGTTTTTTGGGCGTACAACGTTGCCACCCAGCCGCCGCACCTGTTCGCCACCATGTGCGGGCGCACCCCCTCCCGCTCCGCCGACAAACCTGCAGCCCGTCCGCTCAATCGGCGAGCCCGTCCAACCTTGCCAACCACCCCGGGATGCACGGCTTCCCGCGGCTCCTCAACAAAGTCTTGCGCCAACCCGCTCCCGCCAATTAACTTTAGCCATATGGATGCCAATGCCATCGAAATTGACACACCGCCGGCGGCCGTTCCCGGACGGATCCTGATTGCCGACGATGACGAGGCCTTTCGTCGGGCCATGGGCAAGGTTTTGAAGCGGACCGGCTTCGAGTGCGAAACCGCCGGCTCCGCCGCCGAAACCGTCGAGTTACTGCGGACGAAGGAGTACGATGTCCTCCTTGCCGACATCAACATGCCGGGCAATGCCGGACTGGAAATGATTGCGGGCCTGCCCGCCATCATTGAAGGGCTGCCCGTCATTTTGATCACCGGCGAGCCGACGGTGGAGACCGCGTCGCGTTCCGTCCGGTTGAAAGTCCGGGCTTACCTGACCAAGCCGCCGGATTTCACCGAATTGGGTCTCCTCCTCCACGCGGCGGTGTCCGAATGCCGCGACCTGCGCCTGCTCAAGGACAACCGGCATCGGATTCAACATTGGGACCAGGAACTGGAACGCCTCCTGCGGCTCCTGCAACAATCACCCGATTCCGACCGCCGCGCCACCATGCAAAGCTACGTACGGTTGACGTTGCGCCAGCTCATCGTGGGCCTGGTTGATCTGGAACATCTTTTGATCCACGACGGCGAACGGCTGGGCACCGATCTCGCGGTGGAGAAGCAGCAGTTGCTCAATGCCGTGGGCAAAACGATCAGTGTCCTGCAAAAAACCAAGGACCATTTCAAAAGCAAGGAACTCGGCGAACTGCGGAAAGAACTGGAAGCCATCATCCGCCCCGGCTGAGGTTCAAGGCTGCTGGAACCAGCCCTGGTTAAAAATCGGCCCTCACTGCCCGGCGTAAAACGCATCCACCTTGGCCGCCACATCGCGGTAGCCCATGTCCGATTCGTAAATGATCTTAAACTGGTCAATGGCCTCGGTCTTCTTGCCCATGGTTTCCAGCACGCAGCCAAGGTTGTAAATCAGGTCCTTCTTTTCGTCGTCGAACACCTGCTTCTCCTCAATGGCGCGTTGGAAGTTCCGCGCGGCCATGTCGAACATTTTCTTCCGGGTGAAGCACTGGGCCAGATAATTCAGCGCCGGGATGCGTTTGTGCGGGTTGTTCTGCGCCTTTTGAAATTCCGCCGCCGCCTCGTTGATTTTGCCCGCCTGGAAATACAACACCCCCAGGTCATAGCGGATGCCCATGTCGGTGGGGAATCGTTCCACCCGTTTTTGACCTTCGGCGAGCTGGAAATCCGCCTTGGCCTGCTTGAGCGCGGCCACCTGTTCATCATGGTCCGGCGCAAAGGGGTTGATCTCGGTGATTTTGTGGTCGAACTGCCGGAGCTTGCAATTCGTGATCGCCAGGTCAAGCGAGGCGTCCGAACCCATGTCGGAACGCTTGATCCGGTCATAATAGGCCAGCGCCCGGTCAAACTGGCCTTTCTGGGTGTGCAGTTCCGCCAGGTCGCGGGTCAGCTTCAGGTTGTTCGGCTCGGCCGACAGCCGGCCTTCGTATTCACCGATCAGGCGTTCGGCCACATCCTCGGTTTTCTGCACCCGGCTTTCCTGTTCCAAAGCCACCGCTTCCTCCTTGTTTTTGAGGATGTCGCGATACGAGCCTTCGCCGCTTTCCAGCGCGCCGTAGCCGCCCTCATCCATCGTTTTACGGGCGGACAGGTTCTTGAGGGCCTGGTTGAGGTCGTTGTCGTTGGGATATTCGGTCCTCATCAGCTCCATCAACAAATTCTCGGCCCGGGTGCCCTCGCCGATGGCGGCCACGGCCTGGGCGTATTCAATGATCAGTTTCTTGTCCTTGGGCGAGTTTTTGGCGAGGGTTTCGTAGGACATCACTGCCGTGCGGGGCAGCTCCAAGGCGTTGGCCGCCTCCACCACGATGCGGTGGGCGGCGGAGCTGTTCGGGTCGCTGTTCAAGATGCCTTCGGCGATGGCGAGTGCGCCGGCGGGGTTGCCGCGCAGGGCCATGTGCGCCTTGCCCACCTGCGGGGAGGATCCCGCCCCGCTCATGAGTTTTTTGAACAGCCCCCGCCCGCCGGAGCCGGCCTTCTTGAATTGCGCCTCGCGCAACGCCTTGCGGCAGTCAAAGAACGCAGGCTCCCGCTCCAGCAACTGGCTGAACAGGGTGATGGCATAATCGAAGTTTTCCCGCTGGGCCGTCTCGACCGCCTTTGTGTAAACAGCGCGGACGTCGCGCGACATTTCATTGATGTTTTTTTCAGCCATAAATTATCGGTAGGGAAAACTTGTGCCGGTTGGCCGCAAATGTCAACCGCATTGCGCCCGGTGCCGCAGGGCATGGTCCGCAAGCACCAAGGCGGTCATCGCCTCCACCATCGGCACCGCGCGCGGCAACACACATGGATCGTGCCGGCCCCGGCCCTTCAGGGTCGTGTTGTGCAAGGTTACGTCCACCGTGTCCTGTTCATGCATGACCGTGGCCACCGGCTTGAACGCCACACGGAAGACGATGGCTTCGCCGTTGGAGATGCCGCCTTGAATGCCGCCGGAACGGTTGCTGGTGGTATGGACCTTGCCGCCCCGCGCGCGGATCGGGTCGTTGTGCTCGCGCCCCGTCAGCAGAATGCCGCCAAAGCCGGAGCCAATTTCAAAGGCCTTGGAGGCCGGCAGGCTCAACATGGCCTTGGCCAAATCCGCCTCCAGCTTGTCAAACACCGGTTCACCCCAGCCGGCCGGCACCCCGCGCGCCACGCCCGCCACAATCCCGCCCACGGTGTTGCCGGCGCGCCGCATCTTCTCAATCAGCCGGATCATCTTCACCGCCGCCACGGGGTCCGGGCACCGAACGATGTTGGCCTCCACCTCCTTGAGCTTCACTTTTTCGGGATCCACTTGCCCGATGAGGCGCTGGACCTGCCGCACATACGCCAGCACTTCCACGCCGAACTGTTCGTGCAACAGCTTCCGCGCAATCGCCCCGGCGGCCACCCGCCCGACGGTCTCCCGCGCGCTCGCCCGCCCGCCCCCCTGCCAGGCCCGGATGCCGTATTTGGCAAAGTAGGTGTAATCCGCGTGCGAGGGCCGGAATTTGTCCTTCATCTCCGCATACGCCTCAGAGCGCGCGTCCTCATTTTTCACCCACAGGCAGATGGGCGTCCCCAACGTCTGGCCGCCGGCAACGCCGGAGAGGATTTGCACGGTGTCCGATTCCTTCCGGGGGGTGACGATTTTGGACTGGCCGGGCCGCCGCCGGTCCAGGTCCGGCTGGATGTCCGCCTCACTCAGCCGCAGGCGGGGCGGACAGCCGTCCACCACCACCCCAACGCCGCCCCCATGAGATTCGCCCCAGGTGGTGATGCGGAACAGGTGCCCGAACGTGTTGGCCATGCGTTCATCATGCAAAACTTTCCGGGCGGGGTCAATTCAGGGGATTGGGGTCCGTTCGAAGCGCAAACCGTAACAGCAACCGGCAGGAGTGGCGGAGGAACTAACCTTCCTGCCGGTTGCCATCACCTTGTTCAGCCCAAACAAGTTCCCCTAAGGTCACCCCTGGGCTTCGTCGAAATCATCTGTGCTGCGTTCTTCAGCAGATGAGTCTCCCACGCGCTCAAACAATTTGCTGGAAACCTGAGGTACTCTGCAATGAGTGTATCGGCAGGTTTGGGCGGCACTTTAGCCTGATTTTCTCCCGGATTCATTTTGGTCTGGTTTTGCGCCCAACCGCGCCTTAAGCTGATTTTTCTCCGGCGGTCGGCCCCGTCAGACCAGACCCCGGACCGCCGAAACATGAACATCGACATCAAATCCTACCGCGTCCGCGAAGGCGGCCGGGTCAACCTCAAGCAGTGGCCCACCCGCGGCAAACCCTTTTATAAATCCAAATCCGAAGCCGCGCAGCTTCTGGCCGAACATGTGGAGCAGTTGAGCGACCGGCAGGACTTGCTCTACGCCCAGAATCGTTACGCCCTGCTGCTGATTTTTCAGGCGATGGATGCCGCCGGCAAGGACGGCACCATCAAACACGTCATGTCCGGCCTGAACCCCCAGGGCTGCCAGGTATTCAGCTTCAAGGCTCCCAGCGCACTGGAGCTGGATCATGATTTCCTGTGGCGCACCACCGTCTGCCTGCCCGAACGCGGGCGCATCGGTATTTTCAACCGCTCCTATTACGAGGAGGTGCTGGTCGCCCGGGTGCATCCGGAAATCATCGCCGCCCAGAAATTGCCGGAGGTCAAGCCCGACGCACAATTCTGGCGGCACCGTTTCACGTCCATCAACGATCTGGAAAAACATCTTTACCGCAACGGGACGCGCACCATCAAATTTTTCCTCCATCTGTCCAAAGAGGAGCAGCGCCGGCGCTTTCTCGCCCGGATTGACAACCCGGACAAGAACTGGAAAATCACCCAATCCGACCTCGCCGAACGGCAGTATTGGAAACAGTATATGGCCGCCTACGAGGATTGTCTGGCCGCCACCAGTTCCCGCCGCGCCCCGTGGTACGTGATCCCCGCCGATGACAAGGACAACGCCCGTCTCATCGTCTCCAAAGTGGTGCTGGATACCCTGGACGGTTTGAAGCTGAGCTACCCCAAACCGGGGCCGGGGCATAAAAAGGAATTGCTGGCCGTCCGCAAGCAGCTCGGCAAATAAGCGGAACCCTGTCCGTCATGCTCGCCGCCGCCACGTCGCCATCTTCCGGGTCGCCCGCCGTCCCGCTCATTTTCGCCCTCACCTGTCTGGGGCTGGCGGCCGGGCGGGTGCCGGGCTTGAAACTGGACCGAACCGGCATCGCCCTGTTGGGCGCGATTGCCATGATGGTGTTCGGCCGCCTGCCGACGGCCACCATCATCGGGTTCGTCAACTGGCCCACCATCCTGCTGCTGTTCGGTTTTTTTGTGTTGTCGGCCCAACTGAGGTTGTGCGGCTTTTTTGAGGTGGTGGCAAAACAACTTGCCAGCCGGCTCGGCCATCCGGCGCGGTTTCTGATCTTGTTGATGGTGGGCACTGCAGGGCTATCCGCCTTTCTGAACCACGACATCGTGTGCTTCGTCTTCACTCCGGTGGTTACGGCGGCGCTGCGGCGGCGGCGGCTCAATCCCGTCCCCTTCCTGATTGCGTTGGCCGTGGCCAGCAACATCGGGGCCGCCGCCACGCTCGTGGGCAATCCGCAGGACATGATGATCGCCCAGATCGCCGGCCTCGGCTTCGGCCAATACGCCTTGTGGTGCCTCACGCCGGTGCTCTTCGCCCTGACGTGCGCCTGCGCCATCATCTGGCGGTTGTCGCGCCACCGCCTGACCGCCCCCTTGGCCTTGCCCTCCGACGCCGTCGAATCGCAGCCCCTGTTTGACCGGCCGCACACGATCAAAGGGCTGGTCATCTTGGTCGTTGTCATCGGCCTGTTTTTCTCACCGTTGCCCAAGGAAATTGTGGCGCTGACCGCCGCCGGCATTCACCTGGCCAGCCCCAAGTTTCGCACGGCCGATCTGCTGGCGTGCGTGGACTGGCCCATTTTGGTCCTGTTCATGGGGCTGTTCGTGGTGACCGGCGCCTTCCAGGCCGCCGGTTTCGGGGACCAAGCCGCCCAATGGCTGGCGCACGCCGGTGTCCCGCTGCAATCCGCACCGGTCCTGCTGACCGTCACGGCCCTGCTCTCCAATGTGATCGGCAACTCCGCCACCGTGATGCTGCTGCTCAAGGTGGCCAACCTGGCGCAACCGCCCGCCGCCTACGTGCTGGCGTTGGCCAACAGCTTTGGCGGCAGTCTCTTCATCCTCGGCAGCGTCGCCAACATCATCGTCGTCCAGCAGGCGCGCTCACTGGGGGTGAAAATTTCTTTCTGGGACTTCGCTCGCCTGGGCATACCGGTGACGCTCGCGGCCATGGCGGGATTGCTGGCATGGGTGATGGTGATGACGTGATCGTCCACCATTTACAGCAGCTCCGGATGCCGCATTAAATCTGCGATCCGCGCCAGCAACCGACCGGCCCCACCGCCATCCAACACGCGATGGTCAAAACTCAGCGTCAGATTCGCCTCCAGCACCGGGATAAACTGGTTTTGGGCTTCGTCCCAGAACGGCATCCGCTGGCCGGCCCCCATGCCCAGCACCAAAGTCTGTTCCGGCAAGGGGATCGGCGTCGCCCAAATCAATCCAAATGTCCCATAATTTGTCACGGTAGCAATGGACCCACCCGTGGCTTCCGCCGGCAACCGGCGCTCCCGGGCCAGTTCCACCAGCTCGTTGTAGCGCGACACCAGTTCCTTGAGCGGCTTCTGGTCGGCATGGCGGATCACCGGCACCAGCACGCCGTCCTCTGCCTCCACCGCAAACCCCACGTCAATGGCGGACGGATGAATCACTTTGGCGCCCACCAACCGGCCGGCCGGGGCACTGTTTTCGGAAAGCGCAATCGCCAGGGCGCGCAAGGCATAGAGCGCCGGGCCCGGCTTGGGGGATGACGCCTTGCGGTGCGCGAGCAATGGGTCCAGGTGTACAGGCAGCCCGACCGTGGCGATGGGCCGGGTCCAGCTCCGCCGCATGGCGTCCGCCACGGCGACCCGCATGGTGGAAGCCTTGCTCATTTTTTGTTTTTCCAGGCTCAAAATGAAGGCTTCGAAATCCTCGATGGTCACCCGGCCGGCGGCCCCGCTGCCGGCAATCCCCGCCAAGTCCGCGGCGTGCAATCCCAATTCGTTCATCCGGGCCTTCAACCGCGGAGAAAGATAGCTCGCGCCCGCCGCATTGGCCGGCACCGGCAACCCCCGGACGGTCGGTTGCACCCGGCAATTTTCGGTCGGAGCCTCCATCCGGTCAGGGGCTTCGCTGCCGTCAATCTGTCGGAAGTCTGGCAAGCTCAGACCGGAACGCTCAATCTCCTCCACCGTGGCTTCGATCTGGCCGAGCACCGCGCCGACGGGATAACTTTCGTTGAGCTGCACCGAATATTCCCGGACCAGCCCGGCGCAAGGCGCGGTGACGGTCATCGTGGCCTTGTTCGTCTCCACTTCAATCAAGTCCTGATCGGCTGTGACCCGGGTGCCGGGCGGTGCCAGAAAATGAATGATGGCGGCCTCGGCGATGGACTCGCCCAGTTGCGGCATGATGATGGGAATTTGCGGCATAAGTCGGAATTGTTAATACAGGGTTGGATCAGAGCCGCAGCATTTTTCGTGCGGCCCCGGCGATGGCCCGCGCGGCGGGTCGGTGGGCGGCCCACAAATTGGGATGGTACGGGATCGGAGTATCTTTGGCGTTGAGCCGTTGCGGGGGCACGTCCAGCAGGCCAAACCCTTCGGTGGCCACGCGGGCGAGCACCTCGGCGGTGACGCCGCCCCAGGGCCACGCTTCCCCCACGCAGAGCAACCGACCGGTCCGCGCGACACTCGCCATGATGGTATCGGTGTCCAGCGGTTTGACCGACCGCAGATCCACCACCTCGATCTCCCAGCCTTCTGGGGCCAGTTCGGCGGCCGCGGCCAGGGCCTCATGCACCATGGCGCTGTAGGCCACGATGGTCAGGTCGCGCCCTTCCCGGGCGATCCGGGCCTTGCCGACCGGCAGCGCTTCGCTGGGCAGTTGCTCCGCTTTGAGATGGTAATAGAGAAATTTGTGCTCGCAAAAAATCACCGGATCGTCAATCGCCACCGCTTCCAGCAACATGCTGTAGGCGTCCTCGACCGTTGCGGGCGTCAGCACGATCAGCCCCGGATAATGCGCGTAAATCGCCTCCAGGCACTGGCTGTGAAACGGCCCGCTCCCCGTGGTGCCGCCGAACGGCAGCCGGACGGTCAGCGAACACGGCACATTCGTCCGCCAGAAGAGCGTCGCCGCCTGGTTGACAACCTGGTTGAACCCGGCGGTGGAAAAATCCGCGAACTGCATCTCGACAATCGGACGCAGCCCCTCGACCGCCGCCCCCACCGCCAGTCCGATCATGGCGTCCTCGCTGATGGGCGCGTCAAAGATGCGGCCGGGAAATTCGCGGGCCAGATTCTTGGTGGCCTTGAAGGCACCGCCAAACGCGCCGACATCCTGGCCATAGATGAACACGCGGGGATCGTCGCGGAGGGCCACGGCCTGCGCTTCCCGGATCGCTTCCAGATAGGTGATGCTCATTTCCCGAAATCAAATCTCCTCATGGGTTTCCCGCAAATGTTTGGCGGAAATCGCCGACCAGTTTTCCGTAAAAGCGTCCGGGGCCGGCTCCCGCTGCACCCGCGCCACAGCGGCCTCAATGGCCTGAAGGGCTTCCTGACGCCAGGCGTCCAATTCCCCGGCATCCGCCCAACCCCGCTGCAACAAACCTTCCCGCGCCACCTTCAAGCAATCGCGCCCCAGCGGCGAGTCCTTCAACCGGGCGTCGATGTACCCCGCATCGTCATGTTCGCCGTGCCCGCACAACCGCAGCAGGCTGGCCACCACCAATTGCGGCCCGCCGCCCTGCCGGGCCCGGTGCACCGCGTGGCCCACCACCGCCAGGCACGCGGTCAAATCGGTGCCATCCACCGAATGGCCCGTCACCCCGTAGCCGACCGCGCGGTCCGCCAGATCGCGGCAGGCGAATTCGCGGTCGTTGGGCGTGGAATACGCGTACTGATTGTTCGCCACCACCAGCACCAACGGCAGCTTCTCAATGGCCGCCTGATTCAGCGCCTCATGGAAAGCCCCGGTCGCCGTGCCGCCCTCCCCGATGCACGTGGCCCCCACCACATCCTCAATCCCCTTGAACCGCCGGGCGAACAGCGCGCCGTTCACCACCGAAATCATCGCCCCCAGATGACTGATCATCGCCAGGTAACCCTCCCGGGGCCGGCCCCGGTGGACATTGCCGTCGCGCCCCCGCATCGGCCCCAAGGCCGAACCCATGCAGGTTTGCAGCGCATCCAAGATCGTTTCCCCAAACGCCAGCCGCCCCGCCGTATCCCGGATCAACGGCGCAAACACATCCGTCCGCCGCAAGGAAATCCCTATGGCCACGCTCAGGGCCTCCTGCCCCCGCGACAGAAACACGCCGCCGTTGATTTTTCCGGCCCGGTACAGGCCGGCGAGTTTGTCGTCCAGCAGGCGGGCCTGAAGCATCAGCCGGTAGGCGGACCGCTGCAGGTCGCGGACGCCGGCCGTCGCATCCACCATTTCGGCACCAAGCACGGTTTGTAACATGAGCAAAGTTTATCGCCAGGGCGCGAAACCAGCAATAGTTCTTTCCGGCCCCCTGGCGGAGCCGCCGACGTCAAACCGCCGGATGGTGGCGGTCAAATTCATCCCACCAGCACCTGATCCACCATTTCCGGCGCCATCACTCCGCCGGCCACCCGCGTCACCCCGCCTGTCATGCGGATGGCAAACTCATCGCCAATCTCAATGGCAATGATTCCGCCCGGCATGTGGACGGAAATCCGCCGGTCGCACCGGCCCAACCGGTGCGCCACCGCCGCCGCCGCGCTGCTGCTGCTCCCGCTGGCCAGGGTGTAACCCGCGCCGCGCTCCCAAATTTCAATCTGAATGTTCGCCCGGTCCAGCACCTTGAGAAACTGCACATTCGTGCGCCGGGGGAAAAAACCATGTGTCTCCAACGGCGGACCGAACTCCCGCGCCAGCGCCGGGCTGATTTCTTCCAGCGGCAGCACGCAATGCGGATTCCCAATCGTCGCCGCGCAAAAGCTGAACTCCCGCCCGCCCGCGCTGATCCGCTCGTTCAGCACCTCGCGCACCGGGCCGGTCACCGGGATCAGGTCGCTCTGAAAGCTCACCCGCCCCATCTCCACCTGCACCGATTGGCCACCGGGAAAGACCGTGGATCGCACCAGGCCGCCCGCCGTTTCAATCGCAAACTCCTCGTGGCCCACCAACCGGCGGTCCCACAGATACCGCGAAAAAATCCGCAACCCGTTCCCGCTCTTTTCCGCCTCGCTGCCATCCGGATTGTAAATCTTGAGGCCGAACCGCGCGTTGGCCGCCGGGAGCGGCCCCAGCAGAATGCCGTCGGACCCCACCCCAAAATGCCGGTGACAAATCGTCCGCACCTGGGCCGGCGTCAGCGGCGCCGGCAGGTCCTGGGGATCAATGACCAGATAATCATTGCCCAGCGCGTGATACTTCGAGAAAGCCAACAACATGACGCACATCATAGCGAACCTCCGGCCCCGCGCAAAACGGAATTATGCGCACCGCGAACTTGGAGGAGCATCCGGGCACTGCCCATGGGGCGCGGCGGTGCGCAACGGGCCGGCCGTAGCACTCACGAAGGTCAGGCCCCGGTGGGTTGGCAACATGAATTTCCCCGGCAAAAAAACGAAACTGTTATTTTGGTTATTTTTGGTTGTTTATGGTTATTTTTCACCCCAATTTTTGCGGTAACTTATTTATAATTAGTAACTTATACAACAAAATCAGGTTGCACCAATCCGGCTTTGGCTAAATTCGGCTATTTTTGGCCGTAATATTTGCAGCAACGCATTTATAATTAGGCACTTAGATAACAGAATCAGGTTGCACAAAACTGGCACCCCGCCGGGGTGCGGAACGTTTCGTTCGCGCCGCCAGAGGTGTCGCTGCGCTCGACCCCTGGCTGCCACTGTGAAAATGCCATGGGGGAGGGGGAAATCATGCTCGCGCCGAGGCGCTCGCAACGCCGGGTGATCCCGCAGTCGCGGGACGGCCTACAGGGAAGAGGATGATTCGTTTCCGGTGGTGAACGACAATTCGTGGCTGATGTCTGCCAACCCCTCCGGTTTGGGCGGCGGGCGTTGCTCGGCGCGGAATGGCGGGCGTGGCTCGAGAAATATCCCGGCGGGCGGATCAACGTTTGGCGGGGGCCGGGACCGGGGGCGGCTGGCGGGAACGCCAGTGGTTCAGCAAGCGCCAGCCGAGCAGGAGGGCCAGGACGGCGGCAAAGGCCAGGGGCTGACGGACGTCGGCCTTCACCTGCATGTAGTAATGAATGACCCCGGCGAGGGCGGCCACATAAGCCAGGCGGTGGAGCGCCCGCCAGCGTTTGCCCCCCAGCCGCTTGATCATGGCGTTGGTGGAGGTGACCGCCAGCGGCACCAGGAGCAGCAGGCCGGTGATGCCCACCAGCAGGTATTTGCGTTTGGCCATTTCCGCCAACGTGCCGGCGACGCTGCCCTGGCGGTCCTTGAAAAAGAAGATCAGGAAGTGCAGCACGGCGTAAAAGAAGGCGTACAGGCCGAGGGTGCGGCGGGCGAAGATGATCCAGTTCCAGCCGCTGATTTTGCGCAGGGGGGTGACCAAGAGGGTGAGCAGCAGAAAGATCAGCGCCGACATGCCGGTGGTGAGAATGGCGAAGTTCACCGGGTTGGCGCCGAGCCGGTGGTGGAGGGCGTCCCAAGCCAGCAAGGCCGCCGGCACGGCCCCGTTGACGAGCACGAGCAGCCGGGCAAAGCGCAGGTCGGTTTCTTTCATGGGGTTCAGGCCGGTCAAAAATTGGCGCGGAGGTCCAGGCCGGCGTACAAGTGCGCCACCTGTTCGGCGTAGCCGTTGAACATCAGGGTGGGCCGCCGGCCGGATTCGCCGATGCGCTGTTCGGTGGCCTGGCTCCAGCGGGGGTGGTCCACCTGCGGGTTGACGTTGGCGTAGAAGCCGTATTCTTCCGGGGCGGCGTCGCTCCAGGTGGTGCGGGGTTGCGCCGCGACCAGGTTGATTTTCACAATGGATTTGATGCCCTTGAAGCCGTACTTCCATGGAACCACCAACCGGAGGGGCGCGCCGTCCTGCGGGGGCAGGGCGTGTCCGTACAAGCCGCTGGCCAGCAGGGTGAGCGGGTGCAGGGCTTCGTCCAGGCGCAAACCTTCGACGTAGGGCCAGTCCAGCACGCGGCTGCGCTGGCCGGGCATTCGCCGGGGATCCAGCAGGGATTCAAAGGCCACATATTTCGCGGCGGGGAGCGGCTCGACGGCCTGAAGAAGTTTGGACAATGAAAACCCGGCCCAGGGCACCACCATGGACCAGCCTTCCACGCAGCGCATGCGGTAAACCCGTTCCTCCGGCGGGCTGAGGTTCAACAACTCGTCGAGCGCGAAGACGCGGGGTTTGGCCACCAGCCCGCCGACGGACACCTGCCAGCCGGTGGTGTCAAATTTGGCCGCGGCGGCGGCGACGCCCTCCTTGTCGGTGGAGAATTCGTAGAAATTGTTGTAATGTGTGATATCTTGCAGGGAAGTCTGGGCGTCGGCCGTGCGTAAGCCGGAGTTGGCCGCCGTCGCGTTGGCGGCGGCATCGGCGTCCGGCCGGATCAAGCCGGGCAGCGCGGGGGTGTCCACCGTACCGCCGCCGGCGGGGTTGAGTTGCCGGTAGAACAGGCCGGTGGCGGCGGCGCTGGCGGCCAGGACGCCCGTGCGGATGAAGTTCCGGCGGTTGAAATAGACCGCCGGCGGGGTGAGCTCCCGGCTGGAAATTTTGTTGGCGTCCCGCATTGGATCACACATTAGTCAAACACCACGGGTAAATTAGCAGAAGATTTCAAAAAAGCCATCCGCAAGGTGCCGGGGGCCAAAACCCCACATTTTGCTTCAGCCCGGCCGCCAAATGACCGATGCACCAACGACAGGCGACGCGTCGCCAACGATGGGCATGGTGTCGCCGGGCCGCACCGGCAGGCAAAAACAAAAGCTACCGCACCACCTTAGCGCCAGCAGCCAGCATATGAAACCGCACAGAAGCCCGGGGCGAAACTCCGGGCGGCAGCAATCCAAACTTTGGATGGCGGTGGTGTGTGTTTATGTCTTGCTGACCGGCCGCGCGCCGGCCTTGGATCCGTCCAAAGAACTCACCGAATATAATTGCCAGACGTGGAGCCGGCAAAACGGGCTGATGATCAACGGGGTCAATGCCATCGCCCAAACCGCGGACGGGTATCTGTGGCTGGGCACCTCGTCCGGGCTGATCCAGTATGACGGGCTGGGCTTCACCACGCTGCCTCCGCCCAAGGCGGGCAACCACATTGTCACCACCCTGGCCGCCGCCCGGGACGGCGGTCTGTGGGTGGGGTTGGAAAACAACGTGATCAGCTACCATGACAGCGCCGGCTGGGCGACGAACCGGGCGGTGCCCACGGACATTGTGGGCGGGAACAACCGTTCGCTGCAGGAAGACAAGGATGGCACGCTGATCATCGTGTCCGGCAAGCAACTGGCCTGGCGGACCCCGGCCGGGAATCTCCTGACCGTGGATTCCCTCTCCAATGAGCATGACGACAACATCATGTGCGGCTTCCGGGACTCGCAGAGCCGGTTTTGGCATGCCACCGCGGATGGCGTGGTCAGTTATTGGCAGGCCGGAGCGGTGCATCTGCTGCAGGCCCCGGAAATTGCCGGCCACATGATCTTCGCGATGACGGAAGACCACCAAGGCAACCTGTGGGTGGGCGGGAGCGGCGGGCTGTTTTGCTATGATGCCGGCCTGCATCGGAAAATGATCACCCCGTTCGAGCCCGCCCAAGTCACGACTTTGTTGGTGGACCGGCAGGGGGTATTGTGGATTGGCTCCAGCAACAGGGGATTGGCACGCTATCAAAACGGAAAATATGATTTTTTCACCAAGGCCGGCGGACTGGCGAGCAACGCGATAAAATCGCTGATGGAAGACCGGGAGGGCAGCCTGTGGGTCGGCACCCGCAACGGGGTGAGCCAGCTTTCGGATGTGAAGTTTCCCACCGCCGCCGCCGCCGAAGACCCGGGAGTGCTGGATGCCGTGTCGGTGAGTGCCGCGCGTCAGGGCGGCGTCTGGATCGGCACTCCCATCGGAGTCACTTATTGGAATGGCCGGCCCCAGAACTATGCCACCGAAGCGGGCGTGACGAACACCTTTATCAAACGGGTTTTGGAGGCTCGCAACGGCAATCTTTATCTGATCAATGGGATCCGCAATGAGTTGCTCGTTTTAGCCCAGGAAAAGATCGTGGCCAAATATACATCGACGAACATGCTGGTCGGCCTGGCGGAAGATGAAAAAGGGGTGGTGGTGTCCGCGGGCGGTGAGCTTTACCGGGTGAATGCCCGTGATTTCACCCCTTATGCCTTCACCAATGACGTGGCACCGCCGCTGTATTGGGTGAACGACTTGGAGCCAGGCCGGAACGGCTTCATCTGGGCCGGTTCCGTCAACGGCCTGGCCCGGATCAAAGGCGGCACGTTTGAGCAGTGGACGGTGGATGACGGGCTCACCGACGTCCGGGTGGACGCGCTATGCGAAGACAGCGAGGGGACGGTGTGGGGGGCCATGAAAACGGGGATCGCCCGGGTTAAACCCGGCCCGACCACCAGCCACCGCCCCCTGGAGTTTTCGCCGGATGATCTCACCAATCTGCCATTGCTGGCCCGCGAGTTAAAGCAGCCAAGCGATCCCGTCTCCGCTTACCTGGTGACGAACTTGTCCGCGGCAACGCTGAATGCCCTGACCAATTACCACGGGCCGCCGGCGGACCCGGCTCCGCTGCAAACCGCTCTGGCCCAAAGTTTAAGCGACGTGGTCGGCGGTCCGTCGATTTACGATGACCGGCGTTTTGCCGGCGTCGTTTTGCGCCGGGAAACGAAACGGTGGCTCGCGCAGTCCCCTCCGGGCGGCCTGCGGCGCCTGAACCGGCTGCTGTTGGAAGACGCCTATCCGGAGGAACTCGGGAAGCGCCCCAGCCAGATTGAGTGCATCAGCGAGGCCGACGGTTTGTTCGACAACAATGTCTATGCCATCGTCCCGGATGACCTGGGCAATCTCTGGATGGACGCCGGGCGGGGCATCTTCCGGGTTTCCCGGCAAAGCCTGAGTGACTTTGCCGATGGCCGGACGGAACGCGTGGAATGCAAGGCCTTTGACGGTTTGGAATCGGTGAAACCGTCGGACAAGATCTCGCAGGAAAAAGTGGGGTGCAAAAGCCTGGACGGGCGAATTTGGTTTCCGAATCCGAACGGGGTGGTGATGATCAACCCCCGGCAGATTCAGACCAACTACGTGGCGCCGCCGGTTCATATTCAGTCCATTCAGGCGAACGGCCGGGAATATCGGCCGGGCGGGTCCATTGTGGTGCCGCCGGGCCATGGCGAACTGGGGCTGGGTTATGCCGCCCTGAGTTTTATCGCCCCGCAAAGAATCCAATTTCGCTACCAGTTGGAAGGTTATGACCCGGGCTGGGTGGAGGCGGGCACCCGGCGCCAGGCCTTTTTCACGAACCTCAAGCCGGGCCATTACACCTTCCGCGTGATCGCCGCCAATGCGGATGGCATTTGGAACCAGACGGGGGCTTCCGTGGGGATCGAATTACGGCCGCATTATTACCAGACGGATTGGTTTTACAGCGGGTGCGGCGTGTTGTTGTTCACAGGCCTGGCCGGGGGTTATGGCGGGTTTGTCCGGAGGATGCGGCACAAGGCGCAACGGTTGCAGGAGGCACGGGACCGGCTGGAACGGGAGGTTAACTTGCGCACGCAGGAGCTCTCCTATGAGCGGGATTTGCTGCGGGGGCTGATGGATTATGCGCCGGACCAGATTTATTTCAAGGATGCCAAGTCCCGCTTTATTCGCTCGAGCAAGTCGGTGGCGGAGAAGATCGGGATGAAGGATGCCGGGGCGATGGTGGGCAAAACCGATTTTGATTTGTTCGACGAGCAGCACGCCCGGCCGGCCTACGAGGACGAACAGCAAATCATGCACACCGGCCGGCCGATGGAGGGGAAGGTGGAACGGGAAGTGTGGAAGGACGGGCGGGTAAGCTGGGCGTTGACCAGCAAATTGCCCTTGCGGGACCGAACCGGCCAGATCATCGGCACGCTGGGGATTTCCAAGGACATCACGGCCATGAAGCAGACGGAGGCGGAACTGGCGTATGAACGGGATTTGCTGCGGTCGCTGCTGGATAATTCACCGGATTCGATTTATTTTAAAGACCGGGAATTGCGCTGGGTGCGGGTGAGCCGGTCAGAGGCGAAACACCTGCAGCAAGCCGCCCGCAGCCGGCATCAAAGCCTGCATCCCGGCGAACGGGCGGAGGACCTGCCGCCGCACCTGGCCAGTTTGGAGCGCTTTGAGGGATATCTGATCGGCAAAACCGATGCGGACATCTATGGCCCCGAGCGGGCGGAGGATTTCCGCCGGGACGAACAAGAGATCATGCGCACGGGGCGGCCCATGATTGGCAAAACGGAACACACCACCGGCCCCGACGGGAAAAACGTCTGGTTTATGACCACGAAGGTGCCGTGGCGCAATCCGCAGGGGGAGATCATCGGCACCTTTGGCGCGTCGCGGGACATATCGGCCCTGAAGCAGGCCGAGGCCAAGGTGGAGGAAATCCACAAACGGCTGCTGGAAACCTCGCGGCAGGCCGGCATGGCCGAAGTGGCGACCAATGTGCTGCACAATGTCGGCAACGTGCTCAACAGCGTCAATGTGTCGGCCACGCTGATGCTGGACAGCACGAAGAAATCCCAGCTTCCGTATCTGGCCAAGGTGGTCGCCATGCTGGAGGAACACGCCGCGGATCTGGGCGGTTTCCTGACGCAGGACAGCCGGGGCCGGGAGCTGCCCGCCTTTTTAAACCGGCTGGCCGGGCAACTGGCCCGGGAGCAGGCGCTGGCCATCAGCGAACTGGAGATGCTGCGGCAGCACATTGAACACATCAAGGAGGTGGTCGCCATGCAGCAGAGCTACGCAAAAATCTCCGGCGTGGTGGAGACCCTCCAGATGGCCGATCTGGCGGAGGACGCCTTGCGGATGAACATCGGCGCCTTGGACCGGCATCACATCCAACTGGTGCGGGATTACCACGACCTGCCGCCGGTCATGGCGGAGAAACACAAGATCATCCAAATTCTGGTGAACCTGATCCGCAACGCGAAATATGCCTGCGATGAATCGGGCCGGACGGACAAAGTCATCACGCTGCAACTGGCCCCGGTGGACGACGGAGTGCGGATTGCCGTCATTGACAACGGCGTGGGGATTCCGCCGGAGATTCAGAGCCGCCTGTTCGATCATGGCTTTACCACCCGCAAAGGGGGTCACGGGTTCGGGCTGCACAGCGGGGCGTTGACGGCCCGGGAACTGGGGGGAACGCTGACCGCGTCGAGCGCGGGCCGCGGCCAGGGGGCCACGTTCACCCTGCTGCTGCCTCTGCACCCCCCGAACACGGAGACCGGAACACCCCGGAATTAACATTTTGCTTCAGCCCGGTCGCCATATGACCGATTAACCAATGTCAGGCGATGCATGGCGAACTATTAGCATTGTGTCGCCGGGCAGCGCGGACAACAATAGCAAACGCACCGCCCCAGAGCCAGCAGCCAGCATATGAAACCGCCCAGAAGCCCGGAGCGAAACTCCGGGCGGCACCCATCCAAACTTTGGATGGCGGTGGTGTGCCTTCACCTCTTGCTGACCGGCCGCGTGCTCGCCTTGGACCCGTCCAAACACCTCACCGAATATAATTGCCAGACATGGAGCCGGCAGAACGGGCTGATGATCAACGGGGTCAACGCCATCGCCCAAACCGAGGATGGGTATATGTGGCTGGGCACATCGTCCGGTCTGGTTCGGTTTGACGGGACGGGCTTCACCACGCTGCATCCGCCCAAGTCGGGCAACAACTTCGTCACCTCCCTGGCCGCCGCCCGGGGGGGCGGATTGTGGGTGGGGTTGGAAAACAACGCGGTCTATTTTTATGACGGCGCCGGTTGGCCGACGAACCGCACGGCGCCCACGGTCAGGGTGGAAGAGACCGGCCGGATGCTGAAGGAGGATTCGGATGGCACGTTGTTGATTGCGTCCGCCAATGAACTGGCCCGGCTGACCCCGGCCGGGAGGTATGAAAAGGTGGTGTCCCTCGCCGATGAGGATAACACCAACATCATGTGCGGCTACCATGATTCGCAGGGCCGGTTTTGGTATGGCACGGCCGGCCAAGGGGCCAGTTACTGGCAGGGCGGAACGTTGCATTGGCTGGCCGACCCGGAGATGGCCGGCCAGTTCATAAACGCCCTGGCGGAGGACTCCGAGGGAAGCCTCTGGGTGGGCGCGGGAAACGGGCTGTTTTGCTATGATGCCAGCCTGCATCGGAAAAGCACCCCGGTTTTTACCGAGGAAGTGAAGGCGTTGCTGGTGGACCGCCAGGGGGTTTTGTGGATTGGCACCGCCCGACGAGGCTTGGTGCGGTATTATAAGGGCCAGTACGAATTTTTCCAAAAATCCGACGGGCTGGCCAGCAACGCGGTCCGATCACTGACGGAAGACCGGGAAGGGAGCCTGTGGGTGGGTGAGGGCGACGGGGTAAGTGTGCTGACCGACGTGAAGTTTCCCACCCGCGCCGCCTCCGAAACGCCGGCGGTGGCGCCCGTTAGCGTGTGCGCCTCGCGCCTGGGCGGCATCTGGATTGCCAACAACCAGGGGCTTACGTACCGGGATGACGAGCCCAAAAACTACGGACTGGAGGCGGGCCTGACCAACATCTTTTTCAAGCGGGTGTTGGAGACGCGGAACGGCGATCTTTATCTGATCAATGGGGTCTACAACGAGTTGCTCGTATTATCCCATGAAAAGATCGTGGCCAGATACGCCGCAACTAACATGCTGGTCGGCCTGGCGGAAGATGACCAAGGGGTGGTCGTCTCCGGCGGCGGGGGCCTTTATCGTGTCGGCACCAATTATTTCACGCCCTATCTTTTCACCAATGACCTCGCGCCCCAGTTTTATTTCATCCTGAACCTGACTTCCGGGCGGGACGGGGCGGTTTGGGTCTCGTCGGTCAACGGGATCTTCCGGGTGAAGAATGGGACGTATCAGCAGTGGACGACGGCGGAAGGACTGCCTTCCAACCGGATTATTTCGGTGTGTGAAGAGAGCAATGGGGTGGTGTGGGCGGCGACGCCCGCGGGCATCGCCCGGCTCGAACCAGGCCAGGCGGGTCGTCCGATCAAATGTATCAGCGAGAACGACGGTTTGTTCGACAACGATGTGTATGCCATCGTCCCGGATGACCTGGGGAATTTATGGGTGGACGCCGGGCGGGGCATGTTCCGGGTTTCCCGGCAAAGCCTGGATGACTTTGCCGACGGCCGGACGAAGCGCGTGGAATGCCGGGCCTACGACGGATTGGAATCGGTGAAACCGTCGGACAAGACGTTTCAAGAGCGGGTGGGCTGCAAGAGCCTGGACGGACGGATTTGGTTTCCCAATCCCAACGGCGTGGTGATGATCAACCCCCGGAAGATTCCGACCAACCTCGTGATCCCGCCGGTCCACATTCAGACGGTCCGGGCGAACGGCCGGGAATATCCCCCGGGCGGGGCCATCGTAGTGCCGCCGGGCAACGGCGAACTGGCGCTGGAGTATGTGGCGCTGAGCTTCATCGCCCCGCAGAAGACGCCGTATCGCTACCGCTTGGAAGGGTATGACCCGGACTGGGTGGACGCGGCCTCCCGGCGACTGGCCTACTACACGAACTTGAAGCCGGGCCGTTACACCTTCCACGTCATCGCGGCCAATGCGGATGGCATTTGGAACCAGACGGGGGATTCACTGGCCATCGAATTGCGGCCGCATTATTACCAGACGGCGTGGTTTTACGGGGTGTGCGGCGTGTTGTTGCTCACCGGCCTGGCCGGGGGGTATGGCGGGTTTGTCCGCGGGATGCGGCACAAGGCGGAACGGTTGCAGGAAGCGCGGGACCGGCTGGAGCGGGAGGTTAACTTGCGCACGCAGGAGCTCTCCTATGAGCGGGATTTGCTGCGGGGGCTGCTGGATTGTGCGCCGGACCAGATTTATTTCAAGGATGTCCGGTCCCGGTTCATCCGCTCGAGCAAGTCGATGGCGGAGAAGACCGGGCTGAAGGATCCCGGGGCGATGGTGGGCAAAACGGATTTTGATTTCTTCGCGGAGGAGCACGCCCGGCCGGCCTATGAAGATGAACAGCAGATCATCCGCACCGGCCAGCCCCTCACCGGCAAAGTCGAACGGGAGGTGTGGAAGAACGGCCGGGAGAGCTGGGCCTTGACCAGCAAAATGCCCTTGCGGGACAAAACCGGCCAGATCATCGGCACCTTGGGGATTTCCAAGGATATCACCACCCTGAAGCAAACAGAAACCGAACTGGCGTACCAGCGGGATCTTTTGCGGGCCTTGATGGAGAACTCGCCGGATCACATCTACTTCAAGGACCGGGAATCGCGCTTCCTCAAATGTTGCAACGCCCACGCCAAAAAATTTGGGCTGAGCTCCGCGGAAATGATGGTGGGCAAGACGGATGCTGATTACTACATGGCGGAGCACGCCCGGCCGGCCTTCGAAGACGAACAGGAAATCATCCGCACCGGCCAGCCCATGACCGGCAAGTTGGAAAAGGAGACCTGGCCGGACGGGCACGTGACGTGGGCGCTGACCAATAAAATGGTGTTGCGCAACCAGGACGGCCAGATCATCGGCACCTTCGGCGTCTCCAAGGACATCACCGCCCTGAAGCGAACCGAGGCGGAACTGGCCTACGAACGGGATTTATTGCGGTCGCTGCTGGATAATTCGCCGGATTCAATTTATTTTAAGGACCGGGAATTGCGCTGGGTGCGGGTGAGCCGGTCGGAGGTGAAACACCTGCAGCAAGTCGCCCTCAGCCGGCATCAAAGCCTGCAGCCCGGCGAACCGGCGGAGGACCTGCCGCCGCACCTGGCCAGTGTGGAGCGCTTTGCAGAATATCTGATTGGCAAATCCGATGCGAACATCTATGGCCCCAAGCAGGCGGAGGAGTTCAGCCAGGACGAGCGGGAGATCATGCGCACGGGCCGGCCCTTGATTGGCAAAACGGAGCAGACCACCGGCCCCGACGGCAATGTCGTCTGGTACATGACCACGAAAGTGCCCTGGCGGAATCCGCAGGGGGAGATCATCGGCACCTTTGGCGCGTCGCGGGACATCTCCGCCCTGAAGCAGGCCGAGGCCAAGGCGGAGCAAATCCACAAACAACTGCTGGAAACCTCGCGGCAGGCCGGCATGGCCGAGGTGGCGACCAATGTGCTGCACAATGTCGGCAATGTGCTCAACAGCGTGAATGTGTCGGCGTCGGTGGTGCTGGACAACACGAAGAAATCGCAGTTGCCCTTTCTGGCCAAGGCGGCCGCCTTGCTGGAGGAACACGCCGGGGCGCCGGGTGAATTTCTGACCAAGGACAGCCGGGGCCGGGAACTGCCCGCCTTTTTAACCCGGCTGGCCGGGCAACTGGCCCGGGAGCAGGCCCACACCATCAGCGAACTTGAGCTGCTGCGGCAGCACATCGAACACATCAAGGAGGTGGTCGCCATGCAGCAAAGCTACGCCAAAATCTCCGGGGTGGTGGAAACCATCCAG
>Ga0182030_10002196_pt1 | contig 41256 bp, 39 predicted proteins | sample 812S3MmetaG_FD_121299 | JGI IMG/M metagenome (GOLD analysis project Ga0182030, IMG submission 121299) | Permafrost microbial communities from Stordalen Mire, Sweden - 812S3M metaG (Illumina Assembly) | ecosystem: Environmental > Terrestrial > Soil > Wetlands > Permafrost | place: Sweden...
CACGAGGCGGGATTGAGTTTCTACATGGGCGCCGCAAATCCTGGCCTGCAGGGCCGGCCCGCCGACCATACCGCCGGGCAGATGGTCGCGCCCAACGACTGCAGCCTGTGCCACACCACGGCGAACTGGAACAGCACGACGCTGCCCGCCGGGCACATGCCGAATCCGGGGAATCAGGCCTGCAGCGTCTGCCACACCGCCGCCCCCAGCAACTACACCACGCTCGCGGCAAACGCCGTACTGCACACCGGCATCACCAGCGGTTGCATCACCTGCCATGGCGCACCGAATGCGACGCCGCCCGTGTTCTATTTGAACTACACGCCGAAGGATGCGGTATTGAGTCCGGTACACATTCCGACGGCCACCACGGCGTGCGAGGCCTGTCATGCCGTGAGCTTCACCGCCTTCAGCGGCACCACCATGAGCTCCGCCAAGCACACCTCCATGTTCGCCATCATTGGCGGCACGTGCGATGCGTGCCACGATACGGGCAAGGCGTTCTACGGGGTCACCAATCTCACCACGCGTCCGAACGGCCACCACGTGGGGAAGGACTGCAGCGGCTGCCACAACCCGAACAACTGGGGCGGCGGCGCGGCGGCCAAGTCCGCCGCCGTCAAAACCGCCGGCGCGAGTACTGTGAGCGCCGTGGTCGCGGCCCCCGCCGCGACGACCGCGGGCGTTCCGCTCGCGGCCCGAACATCGCCGCTCGCGGCTGCGAGCGCCGCTGCGTCGCCAGGGTCGGCGCCAGCCCCCGTCCGACCGCTGTCTCACTTGGGGGTTACCAACAACTGCATCTCGTGCCACGACAACACCCTCGCCCTGGGCAAGCCGGCATCGCACATCGCGAGCAGTGCCCGGTGCGAGGACTGCCATGGGACGAGCGCCTGGTTGCCGGCCCGCTTCGAGCATCGGGGCGTCACGGCAGCCTGCGCGAGCTGCCATAACGGCGTCGCAGCGTCCGGCAAGCCGGTCAAACACGTTCAGACGGAAAAGGACTGTGGTGCCTGTCACGGCGTGATCACCTGGAGCGTCGCCACCTTCGACCATCTGGGAATCCACGCGACCTGCACGAGCTGCCACAACGGCATCACGGCCACCGGCAAGCAGCCGCAACACACCCTCACGACACTCGACTGCGGCTCCTGCCACAACACGCTGAACTGGGTGGTCACGCCCGCGCCGCCCGCCCCGCGCCGTTCAGTCACGCCGGTGCCGCGCGGCTCGAACCTCGACAAGTGATCGATCGTGCGACGTAGCAACGCCCCCTCCCCGGCGCCCGCCGTACTCGGCTTGATGCTGGCACTCGGCGGCCTGTTCGGCGCCACCCGCGCCATTGCGGCGCCCGCAGGGCCCATGCCGATGGGTCAACTGGTGCAATTGATCGACACCGATGAGCGGGAAGATCATGCCGACATCACGGTGCAATTCTCGTGCTCGGCACGCTACATTGCCAACATGCCGGTGAACCATGGGAGCAGCGTTCGCATCACCTTGCGGCTCGGTCCGGACTGCGGCTCGCTGCTTGGCGCATTCCCGCCGGAGATGCCTTTGATCGGGGGCGGCGGCCGACTCGTCACCAACGCCCGTGTCGAGTCGACCGTTCCCGGCGAGGTGGTGCTCGAGCTCAGCTGGGCAAGGGAATTGGATTTCGTCATGGCGCCGACCGCGAACGGCGCCGGACTTCGGCTGCGGCTGATCGGCACCAGCCGTCCCAAAACGGCTGTTTACGTCGCCGAGCCCGAAGCCTCTCAAGGTTACGCGGTCAATCTCGAATCTTCATCGCAAAACTTCGAGCGCGCGGCGGTTGAAGCTGCGGCCGCCCGCCTCAAGACGCAGGCGTATGTCTCCGAGACCAACATCGAGGACGAGCACTGGTACCGGTTGCGAGCCGGTCCGTTCGCTTCGCGCGCGGAGGCACAGCGGGTGTTGGAAGTTGCCGAGACCGCATACCCGCGCGCATGGCTTGCGGTCAACGACGAGACCACCGATCTCACCGTGGTGGAGCGCGCCGGCGTATCGACGGCGTCAGGCGAGCCGACCGATCCCCCGCTCCCCGACGATCAACGCGCAGCGCTGCTTCGCGATGCGCGCAGTGCCCTGGAGAAGCACCAATATCCGCAGGCGATCGACTTGCTCGTGCGCTTACAGCGTCAGCCCGAATACCCGGCGCGCGCGGACGCACAGGAACTCATGGGCCTCGTGCGCGAGCGCGCGGGCCAGCTCGCCCAGGCACAGGCTGCCTACGAGGACTACTTGAGCCGCTATCCTAATGGCGCGGGTGCGGCTCGCGTCCGCAGCCGCCTGCAGGCACTTGCCGCAGCCTCGATCGTGCCGAAATCCACCGGTGAGTTCGGCGCCGCCCCGACGGGTGATCGCTGGGGCGCCGCCGGCAGCGTTGCTCTCGGCTATCAATATGGCCAACAGCAGACCAACTCCGGGGGCTCATCCACCAGCGCGACAGCCGTCAATGGAGCGCTGGTGTACGAGGACGTGCTGGTGCGAGCGCGCGGCACGCGCTACGACTTTGCCGCCCGGGCCGATAGCGGCTACACGCAGAATTTGGTGGCCTCGACGGGGGGCAGCCAGGATCGCACCACCGCCGCGTTCGTCGAGGCGACCGACCGTCAACTCGGGCTCACGGGCCGTCTCGGACGCCAATCACTCGCCAGCCAGGGCATCGTTGGCCTTTTCGACGGCCTGTCGGTCGGTTATCAGATCAATCCGACGTTGTCCGTGACGGGCGCGGGCGGCTATCCGGTCTATACCAGCTACTCGTCTCTCTCCACGCAGCAGCAATTCGGCACCGCCGCGATGGAATACAGCCCGACTCGCAGCTGGATTTTCGACGGCTATGTATACGATCAGCTCCAATCCGGCTTCACCGACCGCCGCTCCATCGGTTTCCAGACACGCTACTCACAGCCCGGCCGCTCCGCGGTGATACTCGCCGACTACGACATCGCGTTCAATCAGCTCAATTCGGTCACCTTCATCGGTAACTGGGGGATCGCTCAATCCTGGATCCTCGGCCTCGACCTGGATCACCGCCGCAGCCCCCTCCTCGAGCTCAACAACGCGCTGCTGGGTCAGAGCGCGGCGACCTTAAGCGCACTCTCGCATCAGTACACGCTTTCTCAAATCCGCCAGCTCGCGCTCGACCGAACCTCCAGCAGCGACACCCTGGTGTTGTCCGCGAGCCGCTCGTTCGGCGAGCGCTGGCAGTTCATGGCGGATGCTTCGGCGCTGCGGCTCGGCGGCACGCCCGCCTCCGGCGGAGTGGACGCGATTGCTTCCACAGGCCTCGACAAGAACCTGTCGGTACAGATTGCCGGCTCGAGTCTTTTGCAGGCGAGCGATCTGCAGATCTTCGGCGTTCGGTTGGACGATTCGCCGATCGAGCGCAGCACCACGCTGTCCTGGGACGGGCGCTTCGTCCTGACCGGTGCCTGGAGGTTCGGTCCGCGATTCTCCGTCGAGCAGATCAATGCGCCTTCGCTCGGCGGGAAACAGACCCTGATTCTGCCCGAGCTGCGCAGCGATTGGACCGGCCGGCTCTCGATCTTCGAGATCATCGCGGGTTATCAGCTGCAGACCCAGCAGGCGCTGCTGCAGCAGCAGTCCCTGACCGGGCAATCCGTCACCGGCACGCTCGATCAGCGCTTTCTGTACTTCTCGGCGACCTACCGGCGCCGCTTCTAGTCATGAGGATGACGGTGCGCGGAATTCGACTCCTGGCGCTGCTCGGTTTGAGCGGCTGCGTGGGCTCCCACGCGCCGCTGACCCGGGAAATCCTCGACGAGCAGAGCGGCAACACGCTGATCGTCGTGTCCGCACCGCTCGAGTTCGCCCGCGCACGCACCGATGTCGCTGCGCACGCCCGCGACTACGCGACGCTCGTGGCGATCGAGATCGACAAAGCCGGCAGCTACAGCGACTTTCTGTTGCTGTACCGCTGGTCGACGGTGGATCGGCGCATGTCGCCGCCGCCCGATCCCGAGCAGGGAGAGCTGCACATCCTCGCGGACGGACGCGACATCGAGCTCGAACCGCTCGCCGACCTGCCGATCGGTCTCGCGAAGCGCCAGGAGCTGTTCGTCCCGCCTCATGGGGACCTGGTCGCCCATGCCTACCGCGCCGATGGCGCCACGCTGCGCTACATCGCTGCGAGCCGCCGGTTGATCGTGCGCCTCCCGCAGGAGCGGCTCGATACGCCCTTCGATCTGTTTCGGGACGGGCGCAGCGCGCTCAGCGACTTTGCCGGCCAATGATCGGTCCGCCGCCGATCGTGAACACCGTCACGCAATCACCCTGAGCCGCGGCCTGATCGACGACGAACGACCACGCGCCGCAGGCTAGAAACGCCGAACGGCTCACGCTTTCGCGCATGGGGCGGATGAAATAAATCGCAGACTCCGTGATTCTTTGTCGCGTGACATCCGCTCCTCGCCCCGTATTATGGAATGCGCCACTCCTCTCGTAGAGACGTTTCTGTATGCGCACACCGCTTCGTCATTATCTCCTGGCCTCGGATTTTGACCAGACCTTGAGCTTCAAGGACTCTGGCATGGTCCTCGCCGAGCTTCTCGGCATCGAGGGGTTCGAGGAGCGCGTGGCAGGCCTTGCCCGCAGCCATCTCGTTCAGCAGGGCGGCGAACTCGCCTATTTGATCCGGCATGATCCTGAATTTCGAAGCGTGCGTCGTGAGCATCTGCAGGAAGCCGGCCGGCGCATCCGGCTGAAGCACGCGATCCCCGCGCTGGTGGACTTCATCTCCCACGATACACCGGGCTGTCGCTTCGATTTCTTCGTGATTTCCGCGGCGCCACGCGAAATCGTCATCTCGGCGCTCGACGGAATCGTTCCGCCCGAGCACATCTATGGGACCGAGCTCGAATTCGACGCCGTGTCGGGCGAAGTCCGTTCGATCAAGCGCGTGCCCGCGGGCTACGGCAAGGTTGCGGTGATCGAGGAATTGGAGCATCGATTGAAGGTAACCCCCGACCGGATGATCTATGTGGGCGACGGAAGCTCGGACGTTCATGTGATGCTGCACGTGAACAACCGCGGCGGTTTCACCATTGCGGTGTCGGAGAACAAGCAGCTCGCGCGGATCGCCCAGAGCACGGTGGTCAGCGATAATGCGTTCAGCATCCTGGTGCCGATCTTGGATCAAGTCTTGAATTGGGAGTCGCGCCGGATCAGAGATCTGTTCGAGTCGTACGGGCTGACACTGGACGGCTGGGAGCGCGACCGCACGGATCGCGTGCAGATCAGCGAGCTGTTGAGCCAGCCGGCAGAGGCGCTCGCCTGATGAGCCATTCCTGGATCAACCTATTGGGCTGGACCGCGACCGCCGTGTTCGTGGGTTCCTATTTCTTCTCCCGCCCCTCGATCCTGCGCGCCGTGCAGATGTGCGGCGCGGTTCTCTGGATCACGTACGGCGTGCTCATCGGTGCCTCTCCCGTCATCGTGGCGAATGCGCTGGTGTTTACAGCGGCCGCCTGGACCGCATTTCGCGCAGCACCCCCGCCGAGCAGCGGCGAGGCTCGAACCCGCGCCGACGCGACGGCTGGAATCTAGCCGCCGCCCGACAGAACATCCGGCAACCACCCGGGTTCGGATGTCACCAATCATCCGCGGACCCCGCGGGCTTGCTTTGCGCCAGAAGTTCTAAGGTCTTCCGCTGGAGTGGTCGGCGCACGATAATGGCTGCGTACGCACCGCCCGAGGCGGCTGCGGCGCCACTCTTCAGAGGATGACCATGAACAGCCAACTCACCCAGCTGGACCAGATCAAAGGCACGTTGATCGACCTCGCGATCCGATTCGGCCCCAAAGTCTTGACGGCGATCCTGATCATGACGGTGGGTGCGTTCGCCGCCCGCTGGGCTGCGCGAGGCACCATCCGCGCACTGCATCGGTTGGACCTCGAGCCCCCGGTGAGGATGCTGTTTTCGCGCGTCGTGCGGATCGCTGTCCTCGGGCTGTTCGTCATCATGGCGCTGCAGAACCTCGGCGTCGAATTACTGCCGCTGATCGCCGGCCTGGGTGTGGCGGGAGCTGGCGTGGCATTAGCCACCCAGGGCGTGCTCAGCAACATCGTCGCCGGCTTGACGATCATTTTTACCAAGCCTTATCGGGTCGGTGAATACATTTCGGTGGTCGGTGTCGAGGGCAAAGTGGATACCATCACACTGTTCTCCACCACGTTGATCCATCCCGATCAGTCCCGCGTGGTCGTGCCCAATCGCAAGGTGGTGGGAGAAATACTCCACAACTACGGCCGGATCCGCCAGTGCGAGGTCACCGTCGGGGTCGCTTACGACGCCGATCTGCCCGGCACGTTGAACGTGATTCGCGCTCTGGCGAGTGCCAATCCTCGGGTGCTTGCCGATCCCGCGCCGCTCGTGCAGATCGGCGCGTTGGGCGATTCGGCGGTGCAAATATCCATCAAGCCCTGGGTTGCCGTCGCCGACTACACCGCCGCAGCAGGCGAGCTCAACTTGTCGATCGTCGAGGAGCTGCGGCGTCGGGACATCAGCATCCCCTTCCCGCAACACGAGGTGCGGCTGCTCAATGCCGCTTGAAGCGGCTCAATGCTTGTGCTGCCCTGCTCATTGCATGTGCTGCCCGCCGTTGATCGCAATGTTCGCCCCGGTGAGGAACGCCGCCTCGTCGCTCGCGAGATAGGCGACGAGCCCCGCCACCTCCTCGGGCTTGCCGAGGCGACCGACAGGAATTTGCGGGATGATCTTGGTCTCGAGGACTTCCTTCGGAATCGCCGTCACCATTTTAGTCCCGATGTAGCCGGGAGATATGGTGTTGACGGTGACGCCCTTGCGCGCGACCTCGAGGGCGAGTGCCTTCGTGAATCCATGCATGCCGGCCTTGGCCGCCGAGTAGTTGGTTTGGCCGAAGGCGCCTTTTTGTCCATTCACCGACGAGACATTGATGACACGTCCCCAGCCGCGCTCCACCATCCCGTCGCACACCTGCTTGGTCATGTTGAAACAGGAATCGAGATTCGCGTGCATGACGGCGTCCCAGTTGACCTTATCCATTTTCTTGAACGTCATGTCACGGGTAATGCCCGCATTGTTCACCAGCACATCGACGGGACCCAGCTCCTGTACCACGCGCGCGATGCACGCATTGCACGAGTCCCAATCGACGATATCGCACGGATAGGCATAAAACTCGAAGCCCTCCTCCTTCATTGCCGAAAGCCACTGAGACGCCTTGGTGTTACCCGGAGAGTAGGTCGTCGCGACCGTATAGCCGAGAGCCGCGAGCTTTCGGCAGATGGCCTCCCCGAGACCGCCCATTCCGCCCGTCACCAGGGCAATTCTTTTAATCGTTGACATGAAGTCCCCCCTCCGCCAATAAGATTCACGGTACGAGGTCCGTCAAGGAGGGTCAATAGGGACTGTCCACCGGGCGCTTCGGCCCCCGTCAGCCCATCATTCCAATCTCGCAGCCGCCCCGTCTTGCCCCGCGCCAGCGCCTTCAGGACAGCCCGGAAAAGTCCGGGGCACGCTTTTCGAGCACGGCGCTCATCGCTTCACGCGCCTCGGGAGAACCGAGCTGCCTCTCGAAGTGCAGCCCCTCCTCCTTCATCCTGGCCGCCACCTGTAAGCGGTACTGTTCACCCTTGAGCAACTCTTTTGTGAGACGCAGCGCCTGCGGCGGCTTGGCCGCCAAGGCGCCTGCATGCTCCGCAACCACACCATCGAGGAGGCCGCGCGGATGGACGGAATTGACCAGGCCGAGTTCGCGTGCCGTGTGAACATCGAATCGGTTGCCGAAAAAAAGCAGTTCGGCGGCGCGATGTTGTCCCACCCTGCGCGGCAGCAAGAGGCTCGAGGCCGCCTCGGGTACCAGACCCAGATTCACGAACGGCAGCTGAAAGATCGCATCCTCCGAGGCGTAAACCAGATCACAATGCAACAGCAGTGTGACGCCGATGCCGACCGCCAACCCATTCACGCCGGCAATGATCGGCTTGCGCGTGTTCGCGAGTGCGGACAGGAAGGCCGTGACCGCATTGTCGGCCATCTCCGGGGAACGGCCGTTGAGAAAGTCTTTCAAGTCGTTACCGCTGGTGAAAACATCCCCGACCCCCGTGAGCGTGATGACGCGAATCGCCGGGCTCGCTTCCGCCGCCTCGATGGCCGCCGCCAGAGACGCATACATCGCCTGGGTGAGTGCGTTCTTCTTTTCGGGTCGGTTCAATTGGATGCGCAGCACGCGGGCGGCCTCCGACACTAGCACGTGGTCTGTCACAGCGGCGTCTCCCTTCGAGCGTGGTGTTGGGATACATTATCACTCATGAAACGCGCACTTGCTGAATTGGTCACCAGCGATGCGCCGGGGCGAATCAAGCACACGACCCAGCAGGCGCAGAACAGCAAGGAGCTGCCGTTCAGCGCACGGCTCAAGGGTGGCGGCGCACAGGCCCTGATGTCGGCCGCCGCCGCCCTCATCGCGTATTTGCCGACCAAGCCGCTCGGGCTGCACGAGGGTTTCTGGGGCTCGATCACCGCCATCGCCGTCGTGCAGGCCGAGCTCAGCGCAACCCGAACCTTGGCGCGCGATCAGTTTGCGGGGGCCGCCATCGGCGGGCTGATCAGCGCCTTGATCGTCACGCTGGCCGGGCAGGATCTACCGGCTTATGTGGTCTCGCTGGTGCTCTCGATGCTTGCGTGTTGGCTGCTCAACGTATCGACGGCCGCGCGCCTCGCCGGGTCGACGGTCACCATCATTATGCTCGTGCCGCACACCGGTTCCGGCGGCTGGCGGATGATGCTGTTCCGAATTGCCGAGGTCGGCTGGGGGGTGGCGGTCGCCATCACCATTGTGTGGTTGGTGACCTGGACCGAGCGGAGGATCAGCCCGCCGCCGGCGCCAGGGTCCGGGGAAGCGCCGCGCTAGGGACGCGCGGCAAAGTCACAGACTGTTGTCGAGCAATTTCTCGACGATCAAGTCGGCGGCCTGCTGCGGGGTCATCTGAGTGGTGTCGATATGGATTTCCGGCGCCACCGGAGGCTCGTACGGGCTGTCGATGCCGGTAAAGTTGGCGAGCGAGCCTGCCCGCGCCTTTTTGTAGAGACCCTTCACGTCGCGCCTCTCGGCCTCCATCAGCGGGGTGTCCACGAATACTTCGATGAACTCTCCTGCCGGGATCATGTCCCGCACCATCTGACGCTCGGCCCGGAAGGGAGAGATGAATGCGGTGATCACGATCAGTCCAGCGTCGGTCATGAGGCGCGCAACTTCCCCGACGCGGCGGATATTTTCCACCCGGTCCGCGTGGGTGAAGCCGAGATCCTTGTTGAGGCCGTGGCGCACGTTGTCACCGTCCAACAGGAACGTGTGCCGGTTCATCCGGTTAAGCCTCTTCTCCACCAAATTCGCGATCGTTGACTTACCCGCGCCCGATAGTCCCGTGAACCAGAGCACCGCGGGCTTCTGGTTTTTGAGTCGCGCACGCGATTCGCGGCTGATGTCGAGCGCCTGCCAGTGAATGTTCTGGCTGCGCCGCAAGGAAAAATGAATCAAGCCGGCGGCGACCGTCGCGTTGCTGAGCTTGTCGATGATGATGAAACCGCCCAAGTCGCGGTTTGCCGCGTACGGCTCGAAGACCAGGGGCCGGTCCGTGGAGAGATTCACCACGCCGATGGCATTGAGCTCGAGCGTTTTCGCTGCGAGATGCTCGAGTGTATTGACGTTGATCTGATATTTCGGGGCCTGAATGGTCGCAGTGACCGTCTGAGTCGCGAGCTTCAGCCAATACGGGCGTCCGGGCAACAACGGCTCATCGGCCATCCAGACCAGCGTCGACTCGAATTGATCGGCGATCTGCGCTGGTGCGTCCGCCGCGACAATCACATCGCCACGCGAACAATCGATCTCGTCGGCGAAGCACAGCGTGACCGACTGGTCGACGCGTGCGCGAGGAAGATCGCCGCCGAACGCCACGATCCGGCTCACACGGGAGGTTTTGCCGGACGGCAGCACGCGGATGGCATCGCCCGCCTTGACCTCGCCGCCCGCTATCAGCCCGGCGAAGCCGCGAAAATCGAGGTTCGGTCGGTTGACCCATTGCACCGGCATGCGGAACGCGGCCGGTCGATCCCGGAAGGTATTCACGTCGACCGTCTCGAGATAATCGATCAACGCAGAACCCCGGTACCAGGGCATTCGGTCAGAGCGCGCGGCAATGTTGTCGCCGGCGAGCGCCGACATGGGAATGGGCTCGAAAGCACCGATTCCGATCGATTCGGCAAATGCCCGGTACTCCGCGACAATCGACTCGAAACGAGATCGATCGAAACCGACGAGGTCCATCTTGTTGACCGCAAGCACGATGTGCTCGATGCCGATCAGATGGGCAAGGTAGGAATGGCGGCGCGTCTGCGTCAACACTCCCTTGCGGGCGTCCACGAGAATGACGGCAAGATCCGCGGTCGAGGCCCCGGTGATCATGTTGCGGGTGTATTGCTCATGGCCGGGCGTGTCGGCGACGATGAATTTGCGCCGCTCAGTCGCGAAAAAGCGGTAGGCCACATCGATGGTGATGCCCTGCTCGCGCTCGGCGGCGAGACCGTCGAGCAGCAGGGCGTAGTCGAGGTTCTCGCCCTGTGTGCCAATTCGCTTGGAATCCGCCTCGAGCGTGGCGAGCTGGTCCTCAAAGATGGCTTTGGAGTCAAACAGCAGCCGGCCGATCAGCGTCGACTTGCCGTCATCGACGCTGCCGCAGGTGATGAAGCGCAGAAGGGTCTTGCGTTGATGCAATTCGAGGTAGGCCTCGATGTCGGTCGACACGAGCTCAGGCGGTTTGTAGCCGTGATCTTGGGCCGTGGTCATCAGAAATAGCCTTCCTGTTTCTTCTTTTCCATGCTCGCCGCCTGGTCGTGATCGATGGCACGGCCTTGGCGCTCGGAAGTTCTCGTGAGCAGCATCTCGCGGATAATCTGCGGAAGCGTGGCGGCGCTGCTCTCGACGGCACCCGTCAACGGATAACATCCGAGCGTGCGAAAGCGGATCGATCGCTGCACCGGCAGTTCGCCGGCGCGAAGCGGCAAGCGCTCATCGTCCACCATCAGAATCAAACCATCGCGAATGACCGTGGGCCGTGGCGCGGAAAAATACAGCGGGACGATCGGAATCCCTTCGCGGTAAATGTACTGCCACACATCCAGCTCGGTCCAATTAGACAGGGGAAAAACGCGGATGCCTTCGCCCGGGTTTTTCTTGGCATTGTAGAGATGCCAAAGCTCGGGTCGCTGGCTCTTCGGGTCCCATCGATGGCTCGACGAGCGAAACGAGAATACCCGTTCCTTGGCCCGGCTTGTCTCCTCGTCGCGCCTCGCGCCGCCGAACGCCACGTCGAACCCATAGAAGTCGAGTGCCTGCTTGAGGCCCTCGGTTTTCCAAAGACTCGTGTGCAGCGATGCACCGTGATCGAACGGATTGATCCCGCGTGCCTTGGCTTCGGGATTTTGATACACGAGAAGCGGCATTCCCGATTCGCGCGCCATGGAATCGCGGAATTCGTACATGGCCTTGAATTTCCATGTGGTGTCGACGTGCAGCAGCGGGAACGGCGGCGGCGCCGGATAAAAGGCCTTGCGCGCGAGATGCAGCATGACCGAGGAGTCCTTGCCGATGGAGTACAGCATCACGGGCTTGCGGGCTTCCGCCAGCACTTCGCGCAAGATGTGGATGGACTCCGCCTCCAGGCGTTCCAGATGCGTCAGCGGCATCGCCTCGCCGCTCGCGGCGTTCACCGTAGTTTGAATCGAAGTGCTCCTGTCCAATGCGCGGCCGCGGTTCGCCGGCACGGTACTGATTCCATGCGTGCCGCGCAATCATCTTACTGGATATTCATCGAGATACTTACGTCAATATATTGATTTATATACCATATTCTGGTCACTCAGCATCAACCCGGGACCCCCGGGCTAGAACTCGATCACTTGACCGGCAGCGGCGATGCACGCCTGCTGGAACACGTGGTAGCCGGCAGCCAAGTCCTGAGCCGCGAGCCCCAGAGACTTGTACAAGGTGATGTCCTGCGGCGTAAGCCGGCCGCCAACGTGTCCCGATGCCACCTCGCCAATCTCACCCAGAATGTGCGCGGGCGAGATGGCGCCCTGCTTCAGAGCCCTCAAGTATTCCCCGGCCTCGTGAATGGTCGAGTTGCGGCAATCGACGAAGAATCGAGATCGGACCACAGCCGCCGTGTCGACCTCGGCGGCCGTTGCCACGCTCGATCCGACTACGTTCACGTGCGCGCCCGGCGCAAGCCATGCGCCCCTCAATATGGGCTCGCGCGCCTTGGTCAGCGTGCAAACGATATCGGCGCCCCGGACCGCGGTCTCGACGCTGTCGGCGACCTCGATCTCGATGCCGTGCCTGGCGCCTTCAGCCAGGGCGAAGGCACGGGCCTTATCGCGATCGCGAGCCCATACGCGGACCCGGTGCAGCACGCGAACGCAGCGCATCGCCTGCAAGTGGCTCTGCGCCTGTTCTCCTGCGCCCAGCAGCGCGAGGTCGCCTGCGCCGGGCCGCGCCAGCCAGTGGGTGGCGAAGCCGCTCGCGGCGGCGGTCCGGATGGCGGTGATCTGCGCGCCATCGAGGAGCGCCACCGGACGGCCGTGCTGCGGCTCGAACAGCAAAACCAGTCCAAGATGAGAGGAATGGAGGGGTGGTTGGTTGCGGGGAATCAAGCTCACGAGCTTCACGCCGAAGCATTCGGGCTCAGCCAGATAGCCAGGCATGTTGCCGAGCATCCCGCGTTCGCCCGGCATGACCATGATCGAGCGCAGCGGCACCACTGCGCGCCCGGCGGATACTGCGATCATGGTTCGCTCCATGAGCGCAATGCACTCGCCCATCGGCAAAAAACGTCTGACGTCGGCCGCCCGAAGAATTCTAATTTCCATCAGCCACCCGCCGGCGGGCCGAGCGAATCCCGCAGGCCCTTCATGGCGGCACAGAAGGCATTCACATCGTCGTCATCGTTGTAGAAATGAAAGGCGGCCCGAACATTGTCGTCCCGGCAGGACGTGACGATGTCGCGCCTGCACAGTTCCTGGACGAGCCGGCTTGCGTCGCGCGAGGGCACGGCGACGGTGGCGCCGCGGCGCTGCTCCTCGGGCGGCGTGACGCTCGCCCAACCGAGTTCCCGGAGCCGGCGCATGCAGTTTGCCGTGAGTTCCATGATGCGCGCTTCGATCGGTCCCAAGCCTACCCGCAGCAGCATCCGCAATCCTGCCTCTGCGGCGTAGCAGTTCACCACCGCCGGAGTTCCGGCCTCGAAGCGCCGCGCGCTCGGCGCGGGCCGATTCGCTGTGATGTCCATCGACCCGATTTTCTCCTGGGCAAACCATCCGCTGTTGGCCGGCACCAAACGAGCCACCAGCGCCTCGCGCACGTACAGGAAGCCGATTCCCGCCGTACCGAGCAAATACTTCACCATGCCGCCGGCCGCGAAGTCGACGCCGAGCGCCTTGACATCGACGTTCAAGGAGCCGACGGACTGGTAGCAATCGAGCAGCACCCGCGCTCCTTTGGCCCGAGCCAGCTCGACGATCCCCGCCAGGTCGAGCTTGGCGCCGTTGCGAAAGCACACGTGCGTGATCGCCACGAGCTCGGTCCGCTCATCAATGGCCGCGGCGAACGCGCTCGCCGGGATGTAGCCGTCCGCGTCCCGCGCCACGTGCACCACGCGCGCCCCGCGCCGCTCCTGGGCATGCCAGATCTGTGCGGCGGTCGGGAACTCGAAATCGCTGATGACGATCTTGTTGCGCGGGCCGGAGAAATCGAGCGCACTCGCGAGTGAGTTAAGCCCAGCCGACACCGAGGCGGTGATCGCGATCTCATCGGGCGAGGCGCCGATCAGGGTGGCGACGAGCGAGCGCACCGATTCGTTCTTGGCAACCCAATAATCCCAATCTGCGCCGACCCGCACCCGATCCTCGAGATACGCCTCGAAGGCCACCCTCACCTCGTTCGCAAGCGCGCCATAGGAGCCGCTGTTCAGATACGTTTTGCGCTCGAGCACCGGGAACTCCCGGCGCAGCGCGGCGAAATCCGGCACCATGCTTCGCACTCTCCGCTGATGGCCTTCAGGAGATACGAATTATATCCGCACGCTACTCTTCCTCCACGGCATCGGAGAGCACTGCCTTGCGCTCAGCCATGAAGTGCAGCATGGCCTCGTCGCGGGCCGGATCGATCCCAGGATCCTGGTACTCGGCCAGCATCTTTTTCCAGACGGCGTTCGCCCGCTGTTCCGCGGTCTGCCTCCCCTCCATCGACCACTGTTCGAAGGACGAGTAGTCTGCGATCGTCGATTGATAGAACGCGGTCTCGAAATTCGCCTGGGTGTGAGCGCATCCGAGGAAGTGGCTGCCCGGACCGACCTCGCGCAGCGCGTCGAGCGCCTGTCCCCGCTCCGACAGATCCATGCCCTGAGCGAGGCTCTGCATCATGGCGAGCTGATCGGCGTCCATCACGAATTTCTCGTAGCCGGCGACGAGACCTCCCTCCAGCCAGCCGGCCGCATGGGTGACCAGATTGACGCCGGCGAGCAACGTTGGAAGGAGCGTATGGGCGCTTTCATAGGCCGCCTGGGCGTCGGCGATCTTGGACGAGCACAACGAGCCGCCGCTGCGGCAGGGCACGCCGATGCGCCGCGCGAGTTGCGCAGTCGCGAAAATCATCTGCGTCGCCTCGGGCGTGCCGAACGTCGGTGCTCCGGTCCGCATGGAAATCGCCCCGACGAAGGACCCCAGAATCACGGGTGCCCCGGGCCGCACGATCTGGGTGAGCGCCATGCCAGCCAAGGTCTCGGCCAAAATCTCGGCAAGGCATCCGGCAGCGGTGACCGGCCCCATGGCGCCCGCGAGCACCGCGGGCACGACAATGGTGCCCTGATTGGCGCCGGCGAACTCGCGCAACGCCCCGAGCATGCGCCCGTCGAACACCAGTGGGGAGTTGGAATTGATGTTGCCGAGCACCACGGGATGCGTTTCCAGATAGTCGGCACCAAACAACACTCGGGCGAGGGCAACCGCATCGCGAGCATGCCCGGGAGTTTCCGGCGTCGCCTCACAGCCCTGGTCGCTATAGCGGAAGAACGAATATTGCACGTCCAGATGGCGCTTGTTCGGCGGGATTTCCATCGGCTCGCACATGCAGCCGCCTGAGAAATGGATTGCCGGCGCCATGTGCGCAAGCTTGATGAAATTCTGCAGATCCTCGAGGGTGCCGTAGCGACGCCCCCGCTCGATGTCGTACACGAATGGCGGCCCCCCCACGGGCGAAAAGACCGTCGCGTCGCCGCCGAAGCGCACGCTTCGTGCCGGATTTCTGGCATGCAGCATGAACTCGCGCGGCGCCGTTTGGAGCAGGCGCCGCGCTAGACCGCGCGGAATGTGGACGCGCTCGCCTTGCACATCCGCTCCCGCACTGTGCCACAACCGAAGCGACTGCGGGTCGCGCCGAAATTCGATACCGATCTCCTCGAGAATGGTCTCCGCATTCGCCTCGATGATCTCCACCGCTTCGCTGCTCAGCAGCTCGACCACCGGGAGCTTGCGGCGGATGTAGGGGTATTTGGCGGCTTGAGTGCGGGCGCGGGCCAGCCGATTTTCGCGTCCGCGGCGCGGCGCGTTGGAGGTTTGACTCACGGTATCCTCGCTCTGACGGGTGACTTCCTTGGTCCGGGTGCCACTATGCCTCGGCTGGGGGCACGGCACAATCCTTATTGAACGAGTGCACGACAAGCACGCGAAACGCGGCATGAGGCGCGGTGCATCCCGGTCTGCGCTAAACTAGGGCGGCTGGCTCGAAGTCCATGAGTATCAACGAATAAGAGCGTCGCCGACGCATCCGAGAAGATCATGCACCAAACTCTCTACAAGATTCCCCCGGCCTTTGCCCAGAAGGCCCGCATCAAGCACGCCGATTATGTGCGCATGTACGCGGAGTCGATCGCGGATCCGCGGCGCTTCTGGGGCGATGTCGGCCGACGCGTCGATTGGATCAAGCCGTTCACCCAGGTGAAAGACACGAGCTATGCGGAGGCGGATTTCCACATTCGCTGGTTCCACGACGGGACGCTCAACGTGTCGGCCAACTGTCTGGACCGGCACCTGAAGACCCGGGGCAACAAGACCGCGATTCTCTGGGAAGGCGACGACCCCGCCAAAGCCGAGCGCATCAGCTACCGCGAGCTGCACGAGAGGGTTTGCCGTTGCGCGAATGCCTTGAAGCATCTCGGCGTTCACAAGGGCGACCGCGTCACCATCTATCTCCCCATGATCCCGGAAATAGCCGTGGCCATGCTCGCCTGCGCCCGCATCGGCGCGACCCACTCCGTGGTATTCGCCGGCTTCTCCTCCGAGGCGCTCGCCGGGCGCATCGCGGACTGTCAATCGAAGCTCGTGATCACCGCCGATGAGGGACTGCGCGGGGGCAAGCGCATCCCGCTCAAGCAGTACGTCGACGGAGCGCTCCGCATTCGTGGGACGGAATGCGTCACGGACGTGCTCGTGGTGCGTCGCACCGGTGCGCAGATCCCCATGTGTCCCCCCCGGGATCGCTGGTACGAGGATCTGGTGTCGGCGCAATCGGCCGATTGTTCCCCGGAGGAAATGAAGGCGGAGGATCCGCTGTTCATCCTCTACACCTCCGGCTCCACGGGCAAGCCCAAAGGCGTGCTGCACACCACGGGTGGTTATCTTGTCTATGCCGCGTTCACACATCAATCCGTGTTCGATCTTCAGGAAGATGACATTTACTGGGCCACGGCGGACATCGGCTGGGTGACCGGCCACAGTTACATCGTTTATGGACCGCTGGCGAACGGCGCCACCACCGTGATGTTCGAAGGTGTGCCGAACTACCCCGATGTCGGCCGCTTCTGGCAGGTCGTGGACAAACACCAGGTGACCATCATGTACTCCTCCCCCACCGCCATCCGCTCGCTGATGCGGGAAGGCGAGGCGCCCGTCAAAGCCTGGTCGAGGAAATCACTGCGGCTACTCGGCTCCGTGGGCGAGCCGATCAATCCCGAGGCCTGGGAGTGGTATCACCGGGTGGTGGGCGATGACCGTTGTCCCGTGGTCGACACCTGGTGGCAGACCGAGACCGGCGGGATTTTGATCACACCACTCCCCGGTGCGATCGATTTGAAGCCCGGGTCCGCGACCCTCCCCTTCTTCGGCATCCAACCGGCCATCGTGGACAACGAGGGTCGTATCCTCGACGGGGTGTGCGAGGGAAATCTCGTGCTGCTCGACAGCTGGCCCGGCCAGATGCGCTCCGTCTACGGCGATCACCAACGCTTCATTGACACCTATTTCAGGGCGTTTCCCGGCCGGTATTTCACCGGTGACGGCGCGAAGCGGGACGAGGACGGCTATTATTGGATCACCGGCCGCGTGGATGATGTGCTCAATGTCGCCGGCCATCGGCTGGGCACGGCGGAGATCGAAAGCGCATTGGTCGCGCATCCGCAGGTCGCCGAAGCGGCGGTGGTCGGATTCCCGCACGACATCAAGGGCCAGGGCATCTATGTCTACGTCACGTTGATCGCGGGATCCGAGCCCACGGATCCGCTGCGCGGCGAGCTTAGGGATTGGGTGCGCAAGGAGATCAGCCCGATCGCCACGCCCGACGTGATCCAATGGGCGCCGGGATTGCCCAAAACCCGGTCCGGCAAAATCATGCGCCGCATTCTGCGCAAGATCGCCGCGAACGAAGCGGATCAGCTCGGCGACATCTCAACGCTCGCCGATCCCGGCGTGGTCAAACAGCTGGTCGAGGAACACGAACGCTCGGTGTCGACCAAGAGGTGAGGTTGCTCGCTCAGCGCTCGACCGCGAGCGCAACTCCCATGCCGCCTCCGATGCACAGGCTCGCGAGACCCTTTCGGGCATCGCGGCGCGCCATCTCGTGCAGCAAGGTCACCAGGATGCGGCAACCGGATGCGCCGATGGGATGTCCTATGGCGATCGCACCCCCGTTGACGTTGATCTTGGCTGTGTCCCATTCCATCTGACGGTTCACCGCGATTGCCTGAGCCGCGAACGCTTCGTTGATTTCCATCAGATCGAGGTCCGCGGGCGTCCATCCGGCCTTCTGCAGGCACAGACGGCTCGCGGGCACGGGGCCCATGCCCATGATTTTCGGGTCGACGCCCGCGGAGGAATACGCGCGCACCGTCGCCAGCGGCGTGAGCCCAAGCTCCTTCGCCTTGCGCGCCGACATCATCATCACCGCAGCCGCACCGTCGTTGATTCCGGAGGCATTGCCCGCGGTGACCGTGCCGTCCTTGCTGAACGCGGGCTTCAGATCGCCCAGCGACTGGACCGTGGTGCCGCCCCGGATGTACTCGTCCGAGTCGAAAAAGCTGTCGCCCTTGCGCGAAGCGATGCGGACCGGAGCGATCTCGCCCTTGAAGCGCCCCGCCGCCTGGGCGGCGTGCGCCTTCTGTTGAGAAGCAGCCGCAAACTCGTCCTGGTCGAGACGTGAGATGCCGAATTGCCGTGCGACGTTCTCGGCAGTGACACCCATGTGGTAGTCGTTATACGCATCCCACAGACCATCCGACACCATGCTGTCGATCAGCTTCGCATCGCCCATGCGAAAACCGTCGCGCGATCCATTCAATACGTGGGGCGCCGCACTCATGTTCTCCTGGCCGCCCGCTATTACGATGTCGGCGTCACCGCAACGAATCGCCTGTGCGGCGAGATGCGTGGCCTTCAGGCCGCTGCCGCACACTTGATTCACGGTCATGCCGGGCACGCTGTCGGGAATTCCGGCTCGGATCAACGCCTGCCTTGCAGGATTCTGTCCGACGCCGGCGGTGAGCACCTGCCCCAGGATCACCTCCGATATCTGTCCGGGCTTCACACCGGAATGCTCGAGCAGCGCCTTGATGAGCTGCGCTCCCATCTCCGCAGCCGGTACCTTGGCGAGGGAGCCGTTGAATTTGCCAACTGCGGTGCGCAGCGCGGCGGTGATGACGACATCATTCATAAGTGTTCTCCAAAAAAAAATGCCCGCTATTTCTCCCGGACATAGTTGCCAGGTGCGTCTGCGATCGGCGCGTAGCCTTGCTTTGGCGACCCGAGTGAAGGAGGAGCCGTCCGTTTCGCGCCCGAATGCTGCGCGAGCCAGCGTTCCCATACCGGCCACCAGGAGCCCTGCACGGGAGCGGTCGCCGCAAGCCACGCCTCCGGGCTCTCGGTCTCGGTGTCGTTCGACCAGGTGCGGACCCGGTGACGGCGCCGGGGATGAGCCGGTCCGCTGACGATGCCCGCATTGTGGCCGCCCGATGTCAGCAGGAACGTGTAATCAGACGAGCGCGTCAGGCCTCGCACTTTGTACACGGAGCGCCAGGGGGCGACGTGATCGGTCTCGGTGCCCACGACGAACATGGGCAGCCTGATGTCCGCCAGATTCACGCATCGCCCCTCGGCCAGAAACTCGCCCTTCGCCAGCGCGTTGTTGAGGTAGAGCTGGCGGAGATACTCGCCATGCATGCGGCAAGGCATTCTGGTGCCGTCGGCATTCCACGCCATCAGATCGTTAGGCTCCTCGCGCTTGCCTCGAATATAGTTATTGACGGCGGGCGTCCATAACAGGTCTCTCGACCGCAACATCGAAAATGCCGCGCCCATCTGTTCGCTCTTCAGCACCCCGGTGCGGCTCATGGCGGCTTCCAGCATGTCGAGCTGACTCGGACTGATGAACACCGAGAGCTCGCCGGGCTCGCTGAAATCCGTCTGCGCGGCGAGCAACGTGACGCTCGCAAAATGCGTGGCGCCTTGCGCCGCGAACGCCGCCGCCGCAATCGACAGCAATGTGCCGCCGATGCAATAGCCCACGGCGTGAATCTTCCGGCGCGGCACGATGGCCGACACCGCTTCGACCGAGGCTCTGACACCGAGGCGCAGGTAGTCATCCATACCGAGCGAGCGATCGGCAGCCGTCGGGTTTTTCCACGACACCATGAACACGGTGTGACCTTGCCCCACCAGGTAGCTGACCATCGAGTTGCTCGCCGAGAGATCGAGCACGTAGTACTTCATGATCCACGCCGGGATAATGAGCACCGGTTCGGCGAAGACCGTGGGGGTCGCCGGCGAGTATTGAATCAACTCCACCAGCTCGTTGCGCATCACGACCTTGCCGGCAGTCGCAGCGAGATCGCGCCCCAAGACGAACTTCTCCGTGCCGCGCGGGCCCTTGCCTTCGAGTGTGCGCTCGATGTCCTCCAACCAGTGGCCGAAACCGCGGACCAGATTTTCTCCCGCCTCGGCGCGAGTCGCGTTCAGCAGCTCGGGGTTGGTGGCGAGATAATTCGCGGGTGACAAAGTTTCGACCGCGTTGCGTGCCATGAAGTCCAGCGTGCGCCCGGACTCGGAAGTCACCCCGGGCACGTTCGACCAGGCGTTCTGCCACCAATCGGCGTAGTTTTTGAAAGCGTGCGCGTAGATGTTGTAGGGCCACTGGGCCCAGGCATCAGCGCTGAATCGGGCATCGCCCGGAACCGGCTCGACCGGTTGTCCCGACGTGGCACGCAATGCGAACGACCAGTTGTCGGCAGCCTTGGCCGAGGCGTCCTGAAGGATCTGCCATTGCTTGGGAGGATCATTCGCCACGTTGAGATACCAATCCCACCAGGCGTTGACATAGACATCGGGTGCCAGCCCCCCGGTGACCGCCGCCATTTGTTCGCGCAGGGAGCGCGCGAGCGCCTCGGCATCGGCGGTATCGTGCGGAAGGTCGGGACGAGGAGAACTTGTATTCATAGGCGACACTATACGCGGGGCGCCGTAAAGCGCCCCGCTTGCTCGACCTATGAAATTAGCCGGCCTTACGCTTGGTCTCGGCAGCGACCTTGCTCACGCCCTCGTTCACAGCGTCACTGAACCCGCTCTGCGCGTCGGCGGTGAGCTTGACGAACTCTTCAGCGCGCGCGCGCAATTTCTCGCTGAGCGCCGTGGTGAGTTCGACTTGCTTGGCGACGAAATCGACCGGGCTCTGCGCGCCGATCGCGGCTTTGGCCTGCGCCAGGCTCCACTCCAGGTAGTCGCCCGCAACTGCGTACTGATAACGCCCGACGCGGTCCAGGGCCTTGACGCCTTCCTGCTGCACCTTGAGGGCGGGTGCGAGGGCGCTGCGGTAGCTGTCGAGAATGGTCTTCGGATCAAAGGATAAGTCGCTCATTGAATTCTCCTGAGTTGGGTGGGTTGCTTCGTTCTGGGGCTCATTATACCTTTTTTTGTATGCAACGCAAGAAGAAATGTCAAATCTCTTAAATGACCGCGTTCACCTATATATACCCTTGATTTATCAAACTATTTTAACATTTATCTACAATCTATCCTGCGTCTTTATTATGCGGTGCGGCATTTTTTTACTCGCCCAATGGACGGCGCCTTCTTGAGCGGCGCAAGATGCGACGGTGTCCTCGGGAGCCAGTGAGCCCATGAGCGCCATCCGCCACCACATTCAGTCGTTAGAGCGTTATGTTGCACGCAGGGGTGCGCGCTTGACCCGCGCTGAACTGCCCGAGTCGGTACACGGCCGGGTCGCGGCGGGACACATCACCCTCCGCGCTCGATTGAGCCCGGAGGAGGAGCTGCTCGCCTTGGTGCACGAATTGGCGCATTGGCTCGCTCATCGATACGGGGAGGACAATACGCACTGCCCCTCGCAGACCGTCTGCGAGTACGAGGCAGAAGCTGTGGAGGCGCTGGTCATGTCGCGCCTCGGATTCGTCCCGGCGGCTGCGCACCCGGCCACCGACGAGGCGGGCTTTCCCACGGACGGGCTGCTATCGTCCTCCGTCGTGCGGGTACGCTGCACGAGCCGCACCATCTGTCAGGCGCTCGGCCTGGACTTGGATGACTAGAGGCGCAGGCCCCCGTCGATCTCGAGACAGCGTCCCGTGTAAAAGTCATTCTGAAAGATAAACACTACAGCCTGCGCGATCTCCTGAGGCAGCCCCAACCGCTTCAGCGGCACCGGGGCCGTCAATTTCTCGAGCACTTCCGGCCGCATGGTGGTGAGAATCTCGGTGCGGGTGAAACCGGGAGCAACCGAACCGGCGCGAATACCATAGCGCGCAAGCTCCTTTGCCCATACTACTGCCATGGATTCGACACCTGCCTTCGCGGCGCTGTAGTTTGTCTGGCCGGCGTTGCCCAGCCGGGAGATGCTGGAGATATTCACGATCACTCCGCCATTGCCGCGCTCGATCATGTGCTTGGCGGCCTCGCGCCCGCACAGAAAGACACCGGTCAGATTGACTCCAATCACCGCATTCCATTGATCGAGGCTCATCGAGCCGACCACGGCGCCATCCTTGACCTTGACCAAGAGCCCATCGCGCACGATCCCGGCGTTGTTGACCAGCCCGTCCAGCCGCCCGAAATCCGCGGCCACCCGACTCATCGCATCGGTGACCTCTGCCTCTTCGGCCACGTTGACGCGATATTGGCGCGCCGTGACCGAGTGCGCCGCGCATAGCCGCGAAGTTTCCTCCAGATCGGCCGAATTGAGGTCGAACAAGGCGAGATTCGCGCCCTGTTCCGCCAATTGCACGGCAGTCACCCGGCCGATGCCCCGGCCCGCACCGGTGACCACCACGGTTCTATCGCGTAAGTCCATGAGAGCTCACCTGCTTTTCTTTGATTTGGGGGTACCGCGCTCCGCCGACGCCGGGGTCTGCGCGCCCTCGCCCTTGAATGCGTCGCGAGTCGCCGCCTGCATCTGGTCCCACGCTTCCATATTCTTGCGGGTCAACTCTGCAAGCGGAGCGAAGGGCGTCTGCAACGCCTTCGCCATCTCCGATTGCATGGCTTCCTGCTGGCGCAACATGGTGGTGAACGCCTGTTCCAAGTAACGGCTCAGCAGCGCTTGCATCGGACCGCCGTAGAAGCGGATGATCATTTCCAGCAATTCGGAACCCAGTACAGGCTTACCGAATTGTTCCTGCTCTGAAATGATCTGCAGCAGAACCGATCGGGTCAGGTCTTCGCCGGACTTGTCGTCGACAACTTTGATTCTCTCGCCACCGACGATGAGTTGACGCAGATCATCGAGGGTGACGTGACGACTGGCCGCAGTGTCGTAAAGACGGCGGTTTGAATACTTGCGTATGAGACGTTCTTGCTGCATGCCAGACCCTGTCGATTATCCTAGGCTAACCTTTCGCGTTGCACAACTTGCCACGTCACAATCGCGATGATTTAATTTGTTATTTTATTCGATTTTTGATTATAAACAATTGTTTACATACTATTCATGATATTTAACATTGCTATAATCACCGATGCGTTTTTCTCTTGCAGCGCAAAGCTCCAAAGGCGGGTACGGTCGTGAGCAGTGACTTTTGGAGAACCTGGCAAGGCTCAGGCCCCTTCCCATGGAACTTCGCCGCAGCATCGGCGCAGTCCGCGGCGCCTGGCTTCGGGAATTTCACCGACTCGGCTGAGCGCTTCGCCGCGGCTGCCCGAGATTTCATGGCAGACGCGGGGCGCGCTGCGTCTGCGCCGGGTGCGGCGGCTCAGACCGCCTTCGCGGCGGCGGAGCGATTCGGCAACTTCCTGCGCGAACAATTCGCCGGATGCTTCAATCCGCCTTGGCCGCCCTCCCCGGGGGGTTCTGTGCCCATCGGCTCCGCCTTCACGGAAGCGCCGGCATTTGGGTTGGCACGCGAGCAGGTGCTGCGGGCTCAACGCGCCACCGAAGCCTGGAACCGTCTCGTGGAGGCGCAAGGTCGGCTGCAGCGAATGTGGTCGGACACCCTGCGCGCGGCGGCCACTGAGTTCAGCTCACGGCTCGCGGCCGGCGAGCCTCTCACGCAGGCAGCGATCGACCGCCTCTATGACCAGTGGATCGGATGTGCTGAAGCGGCCTACGGACGCACCGCGCACAGCGACGATTTCACCGATGCGCTCGCGGGGTTCGTCAACGCAGGCTCGCAATGGCGGCGCGAGTTCGCCGCCAGTATCGAAGAATGGGCCAAACTGCTGGATTTGCCGACGCGTAGTGAGATCAACACATTGACGCTGCGCCTGCGAGAGCTCGAAGCTGAGCTCACCGCGGTGCAGAAGCAGCCGCGGCGCGCAACGCCCCCGGCGCCCGTCCGGTCCGCCGCTGCGAACACTGCACGGCCTGCGCGGTCAGCGAAACGCGCTCGGTCCGCGAAACCGACCGCCTCCGGCAAGAAGCCGCGGTCCGTCAAGTCCCGGCCCGCGCGCTCGAAACGTACCCCGTGACGAGTGTCGATCTACAGGCCGCGCTCGCGGCTGCCCGCCATGCCACCGCCGGATGCTCTGACAAAGAAGAGGTCTGGCGATTCGGGAAACTGCGGCTGTACCGCTATCGTTCGATTGCCAAGCCGGGGCACGCGACGCCCCTTCTCATCGTTTATGCTCTGGTGAACCGGCCCTACATGATGGACTTGCAGGAAGATCGCTCCTTGATCCGCGGCCTTCTAGCCCACGGTGTGGACGTATACCTGATCGACTGGGGATATCCCGACGGAGCCGATCGGTTCACCACGCTCGCGGACTACGTCGAGGAGTTCCTCCAGCGCAGCGTCGAGGAGGTTCTGAAAAGGCATCGGCTGGAGCAACTCAATCTGCTCGGCGTCTGTCAGGGCGGCGTATTGAGCCTATGCTACGCCGCGCTCCACCCCGCGCGGGTGCGCAACCTGATCACCATGGTGACTCCGGTTGATTTCCAAACGCCCGCCGACCTTTTGTCCAAGTGGGTGAGAAAGATCGACATTGCGGCCTGGGTCGGCGAAGCCAACGTGCCGGGCGCCGTGCTCAATCAGTTGTTTCTATCGCTGATGCCTTTCCGGCTGACGCAGCAAAAATACGTCGAGCTTCTGCGCGGCCCGCCCGAGTCCCATCGCATCGAGAATTTCATGCGCGTCGAGCAGTGGATTTTCGACAGTCCCGACCAGGCAGGCGCCGCATTTCGGGAGTTCGTCACTTGGTGCTACCAGGAAAATCGATTGGCGCACAATTGCCTCGAACTCGCAGGTCGGTCAATCCAACTCGAGGCCTTGCGCATGCCGATGCTGAATCTCATCGGGGCGCGCGACCATCTCGTGCCGCCGGCCGCATCGCTCGCGTTGCAGAGCCTGGTGGGAAGCCGCGATTTCACCACCCTGCAGCTCGACCTCGGGCACATCGGCATGTACGTGAGCGCCCGCGCCCAACGCGAAGTGCCGCCCGCCATCGCCCGGTGGCTCGAATCACGCTGACGTGTTCGCAGGGGGCACGACTCGAGTCCGGTCACTCGTCATCTCGCCACGGAATGGTCCACTCCTCGCCGCGCACCGTCGTTACGTATTCCGGCCAGCGATATTGATGCGGGACCTTGAAATCTGCCGGCAGGAGCGGCGCCTGCCAGCCGGAACCACCGATGCCGCCGCCGGTTCTCTCGGTAAACTCCCTTTTCGCCTCCGCCAACAGCGAGGGCTGCGTGAGACAGTCGACGAGAGTCGATCCAATGGTTTTCGCCGCGACCCGGATCATCGGATCGATGGTCGCGCGAATTCCTCCGAGCGCGTTGGCCACCCAAGCGGGATAGACGAAGCCCGGAGGTCCTGTCAGCGAAGGGCGCGCGACCAACAGTCTGACCGTCGGGCAATGCCAGCAATATTCCGTATAGTCGTCAGAGGTGAGATGGTGTTGCCACGCCGGCATCAGGGCGCGCAGCTGCGTCTCGCACTCCTCGGGATCGATCAGCCGTTCCGTCTCCGGGGAGAATGGCCGTTCGAGGGGATCGAGCCCGAGATTTGATTGGATTTCACGCGCCGCGCGAACAGCCTCGCCGTCCCAGACCGGGGCTCCGATCGACTCCAGATTCCGAAAGGTGGCACGCGCCAGCGCATGATTGGCGAGCCCCGCGCGCGACTTGCTCACCCAGGTCTTTCTCCAGCGGCAGCAGCTCGCCCGGGCGGCTGCCTCGGCGTTGTTGTCCATGACGGCGCTGACGATGTCCGCCTGCGCCACCGAATCGGTGCGCACCATGTAGTCTATTTGCGCGATATGGGGGACGAGATTGTCCGCCGTCGCTTGTCCGGCACAGAGGATCGCCTCATTGAAGCTCCAAAGTCCGGTTGCCGGCAACATGGACCGTCGCAGCCCCTCGTTCAAATGGTAGAACAGCATCAGCGCATCGTTCGCGCCAGGTGCGCGCGCGCTCAGGTGATTCTGCGGAATTGGATTGACGCGATCGGCGGCGATCCAACTCTCCGGCTCATCGCAATTGAACGTATAGATGTAGTTGTAACCCACGCCGCAATGGGTATCCCATGACACCGTATTGCACATGGGCGACAGGTAGTGCGGGTGAAAGCTCACCGCGGCGTCGAGGCCGTCGTAGTAGCCCTTGGCGGCATGAATGGGCTTGGAGGCGCGCAGCTTTTCGGCCGGCTCGCCGAACAGCTTGAGCGTGCCGCCGAGGCCAAACTTCTGCATTGCGGCCTTCGCGGCCAGAGTACCGGCCAAGGCGGAGATTCCGAGGGCCGAATGAGGGTCGGTGTGGCCAGGCGCATATTTCGAAAGACCGTCACGGGGTTTGCGCACGGTCGCGGCGGCTTGGCAATTGCCAGGCACGGCATCGTACTCGGCATAGGCGGCCACCGTCGGTCCCGCGCCATGCCCGAACGTTGCAACGAACGCGGTCGGCATGCCGGCCGATCCGGCCTCCACCGAGAAGCCCTCGGCACGCAGCTTCTCGACATACCACGCGCTCGATTTGTACTCGCGAAACGCGGGCTCAGCGTAGTGCCAGATGCGCTGGTGCCAGTCTGAGAGCTCGGCGAGATGTGCGTCGACCCAGGCCAGTGCCGCTTGCTTGACCGAATCGTGTTGCGTCCCGCTCAATGTGAGCCCCGTTCAAATCCGTGTGGAGGGAACGCACTATAAGCCGGACAACATCAAGAACCCCACCATCGCAAGTATGGCCAACACGGAGAGCGCGCCTACTCTGCGGGCAACGATCTGATTGAACATCGAAGTCTCCAAGTCCTGAGCCGAGATCTCCGTCGGATCGGGTCCGCACGGCACCGCGCCTTCCTCGCCGCGAGCCCAAGTCCGGTGGGCGCTTGACTTGCGGGTGCAACGCGACGATCCTAGAAGCCGTACGTTACCGGTCAGTCACATACCATAAGTTAATGACCGGTCACAGACATGTCAAGTGGAGATCGTCATGGCACGGCTGAAAAAATCGCAAGCCCCGGAAAACGGCAAAGTCGTTTCCATTGCGCCCAAGATTCGGGTGCGTGATCGGATCATGCGCACGGCGGCGGAGCTCTTTTACCAGCGAGGGATTCGCGCGGTCGGGGTGGATACCATCGCCAATGAAGCCGGCACCAACAAGATGAGCTTCTATCGAAGCTTTGGCTCCAAGGACGAGCTCGTGGCGGAATATCTTCTTGCACGGGAGCGAGACTTCTGGTCGGCCTGGGACCAGAAGGCCGCGGCCCACGCCGGCAATCCTCGTGCTCAAGTCGAGGCGCTGTTCGACATGCTGGTCAGCAGCGCCTGCGAGTGCGACTCACGGGGCTGTGCGCTCGCCAACGCGGCGGTGGAGATCACTGAGCCGGACCACCCAGCCCGCCCGGTGATCGAGAAATTCAAATCGGAAATGCGCCGACGATTTCGCGAACTCGCCCGCGAAATCAAGGCGCGCGATCCGGGCGGCTTGGGCGATGCGCTGATGTTGCTTTGGGAAGGGGCCTACCTGGCGCGCCTCACTCTGGGGCGTGAAGGCCCGGTGCAAGGCGCCGCCAACGCGGCGCGGGCGTTGATCGGCGCCTACTCGAACTGAGCAGGCTACCTGCCCCTTCGCGCGGGCGCCGGCGTCGATTTGGATACGGCAGCTGCGGGTGCCAGTGGCATCACTGTCGCGATGCGAGGCCGGTTGTCCCGGATATGCCGCTCACTCGTGATCTCGATAACCGCATGTCTGCCGGTGGCACCGATGTCCTTGCGCGCCTCGACTCGCTGATCACGAAACCGCTCGCGCTCGGCAACGCTGATGCGCCTGACGGTGGGCTTCTCGTAAAACGCCGCGAGATAACTCGCCACAGCGCCGGCCGCCCCCTCTTCCGCGAAGAATCCGAGGCGCAGCGCATGCACGATGCGTCCCTGATCGAGACCTGCCACGGAATACAGTCGATACTCGTTGAAAATGTCGAGGTTTGGCAAGCTCTCCGGATCGAAACTTTCGCTCGAAAGCGACAGTTGGATCACATACCAGCGCGTTGCCGGATCCTGCAGTTCCGATGTCGTCAGCGGCCGCAGCGTCTGCGTCGACTCCAAACTGGGCGGACGCGCATCCCGCACCTCGGCGCGAGCGGGCGGTGCTGGAACGGTAGAAGCCGCGAGCGGCGCCGGTTTGACTGCTGACGGCGCGGCCTTGGATGCGGCATCGCTGCCCGCGAGCGGGGCCGAGGTCTCCCGCACGGGGGCCGGAGGCGATGGAGCCAGCGGCGGCGTGGTTCGCCGTACCGGTTCTCTTGCCCGCTCCACGGAATCCGACAGGACGGGAATCGAAACTGCAGCACCCATGAACCCTGAATGGCCGGCTGGCGGCACCGACCGAGACATCAAGCGCGCTGCGCTTCCCACCGGCTCGCGGGTCGAAGCAACGGAACCGGGTGACAAAGTCGGGATCGCCGACCGACCGACACTTTGCGTAGTCTGCGCGGCGAACCTCACCGGAGCGGACGGAGCCTTTGCCGTCGGAACCGGAGCAACCAATGCGGGCACGGCGGGCGCGACGGCCGCCGGGCTAGCGGCAGCCGGCCCCGGAGTCGAGGACGGTATAATTGCGACTTTGGCAGTGACCGGCACTGTCGGCACGGCGGCGGCCCCCTTCACCGCGACCGCCTCCGCCGGGTTCGCGGGCGCACTGACAACCGGCGCGGCGACCGTGGACTGGGTCACCGCAACCGGCACCGCGACAGCGGACTGGGCAACCACAACCGGCACCGCTACGGCGGACTGGGTCACCGCAACCGGCACCGCTACGGCGGATTGGGCAACCGCAATCGGCACCGCGACGGCGACCGCGGGCTGAGCGACCCCAACCGGCACCGGGGCAATCGGCGCGGGGACGGTGCGCGCGGCAGTCGTCGGCGCCGGCGTGTTCGGCGCCGGCGTGTTCGGCGCCGCCGGGCGCACTGCCACCTTGGGCGACACGGCAGTGGGTGGCGCCACGACCACCGGCCGCGGCGCAGCCGTGGGTACTGCCGCCTTGGCCGGCGCGGCACCGAGCGGTTTTTCCGATTTGGGCTTGATCGTGGCGATCACCCGTAGGTCATCGGACTCAGCGGTGGCGGTGAGGGCGCTCGGATAAAGGTCACGCACCACTCCGAGCACCGCATCGGCCTCGTCCTCGGTGGTGAACGGTCCGAGCCGCAACCGATAACGAGGGCGGTGGTCTTCGATGCGTTGAATTTGATACACGTAGGCGCCAGTCGGAGGCACAAACGACTTGGCGGGTTGACTGAGTGGAGCGCTCGACGCACTCAAGTTGATCACGAAGGGCCCTGGCCCTCCCAAGCGCGGGGATTCTGAAATGGGCTCGAGCAGATCTTCGATGCTCAGATGCCAAATTTCACTCGTCAATGGAGCATTGATCGGTGTCGCCATCAGTGCATTTCCGTGAAGTAGCTTCGGTGTTGGCCGCGATATTGGCGAACCAGGTCGAAGGAAACTGTGATGAGCGTCTCCGAGCCACGACAAAAGAATCCAATTGGCTTTATGTCAACGACGATCGGACGTGCTAGGCGGGTCGGACATCGCCTACAGCACCCATCTGCGCATTCCACTCGAATAGCCAGCGCCCTGCGCCGAAGCTTATGTTCAACCCTGGTGCCCGGCTCGGTCGAGCGGCCCAGATTTTTCACACCGTTCGAGGAGCGATTTATATGGAAAAGCGTCCGGTGAACCACGGCGAGGGCAATCCAGAGGCAGCGGCGGAATTCAACAAGATGGAGCGCGATTTCGTCGCCTCGAGCAAAGGCCAGAGGGCGATCAAGGAGGGACCGCAGGTCAAGCCCGGCGAAGAGGCCGAGTTGCAGCAGGCCGAACAGCGCGGAAAATCGCACGCCAAGGACGACGACTCGAACACCAAGCAAATGAAGGCGAAACGCTGAGGTTTTTCCGACTTCAGTTCTGCCGCATACTGCGCGGGTGAATTCCGAACCGTCGCGACCGTCGCGCTCAATCACCCTGGCTGTTGGCCCGGATCTGCGAGTCTCGGCGATTTGGGATTGTCCGGAGCGCGCGCGGGCGCTTTTCGTGCTGGGACCCGGTGCCGGCGCAGGCATGCAGCACACGTTTCTCTCGGGGATCGCCGCTGCGCTCACGGCGCGCGGCGTGGCCATTTTGCGCTACCAATTTCCGTTCATGGAGCGCAACAGCCGCCGTCCGGATAGCCCGGCCGTCTGCCACACGACGATACGCGCAGCAATCGCCTGGGCGGGCGCGGCCGAGCCGTCACTGCCACTGATCGCCGGCGGCAAATCATTCGGCGGCCGCATGACCTCCCAGGCACAGGCGCTCGATCCTCTAACGGGTGTCCGTGGGTTGGTTTTCCTCGGGTTTCCGCTACACCCTGCGAAGAGGCCCTCGCTGAGTCGAGCCGACCATCTCTCGAACATCGGGATCCCTATGTTGTTCGTGCAGGGTACGCGCGATGCCCTCGCCGAAACGCAGTTGATCAGGCAGGCGGTCGAAGGGTTGGGCGATCGAGCTAGCCTCGAGTGGGTGGACGGCGCGGACCACGCCTTTCACATTCCCGCCCGCTCGGGGAAAAGCGACTCGGACGTACTCACTGCAATTGCCGACGCACTCCACACCTGGATCGAATCAGGCATCCTGTAACAGGAAATCGAGCACCGGCACCGCGACTTGCTCCGGTGCCTCCAAAAGAATGGCGTGGCGCAACCGCGGCAGAACGACCAGCCTCGACACCGGCAACGCCGCTGCGATCTGTCGGTTCAATCGAGGACTGCAGCCGCCGTCGTTCTCGCCGGTGAGCACCAGGCAACGGTGGGAAATCTCGCGCAACCATGGCCCCATTTCGGTTTCGGCATAAAGGTCGAATACGTTCAAAAAAACCGTCGGGTCGGTATCGACCACCTGCTGCATGCGCCGCTCGATGACTTGCGGACAGCGTGCAGCGAATTCAGGTGTAAACCATCGCTCCTTCAGCGTTTCGAGCACCGGCGCGATCCCCTGCGTTCGCATCGCCCGTACCACCCCCCGCACCTTGGCGCTGTCCTCGGCCGTCCTGAAGGCCGCCGTGCTGTAAAGTCCGAGCGATAGCACCCGTTGCGGATATCGCCGTGCATAGGCCGGCCCGATCATGCCGCCCAGTGAATGGCCCGCAAAATGCGCACGTTCGATGCCGAGCTCCGCGCGGAGCGCCTCGAGGTCCTGTACCAGGTCCTCGAGCGTATAGGGCGGTGAGGGCAGCGGCGATCGGCCGTGGCCCCGCAGGTCGAAACTGATGCAGCGAAAATGGGGTTTGAGCCTGGCCACCAGTCCATCCCAGCTATGCCGGGAAGCGCCGATACCGTGAATCAAGAACAGGGGTGGCCCCGCACCCTCGACCGAAAATGCGGCCTTGATGGGATCCGACGCCATCTAGGATGCCGCGCGCCGCTCGCGACCTGCGCTCGCGGGCCGAAACCAGGGCATCACATCGGCGGCAAATCGCTGGATGCTCTCGAGGGAATCTTCCTGGCTGTGTCCGATGTTGACGTTCATGATGAAATCGTCGATCCCCAACTCCTCATAAAGCTTCAAGCGGTCGATCATCTCGGCCGCGGTGCAAACGATGATGTTTTGCTTGAATTGTTGCAGGGTCTGACCCAGAGGGAGCGGTGCGATGGCTCCGCGATCGACGAGGCCGGGTCCCGTGAACACATTGTGAAACCGGCCGTAGTACTGGTAGGCGAGCTCGAGTTTGCGATCTGCGTCGGCCTCATTCTTCGCCACGCAGCAAACCCGGGACAGCGCGAGGCGCAAATGCGCGCCAGCCTGGCCGAGCGATGCTTTCCCGGACATGAAGGCGGCCACCTGCTGCTTCATCTTCGCTTCGGTCGCATCGAGCGGCGTCGTTTGGATGTGGAAACCGCGCTTCACGGAGGCCTCTATCGACTCCGGTGCGAGCGCGGCCACCATGATCTGCGGGGCGCACCCGCGCACCGGCCGGGGCATGACCGTAAGCGGGCCGAAGCGGTAATACTTGCCCTCCCACGCGACGTTCTCGCGTGTGAACAAGGCGAGCAGCACGTTCAGGGATTCGTCGAATCGCTCGCGCGATTCCTCGATGGGCTTGCCCATCAGGGCCAGCTCATAGGCGAAGGCACCTCGCCCGACACCGAGCTTGAGACGGCCGTCGCAAAGAATATGGGCCTGTATCGCCTGTCCGGCGAATACACGCATGTCGTGCAACGGCAGCACGCAAACCGATGTGAGGATCTCTATCCGGCTTGTGACGGCAGCAACCTTCACCGCCAGCTGCAGCGGGTCGGGGACCAGCAAGATGTTGATGAGGTGATGTTCCGGGATCGTGACGCCCCGATAGCCGACCTGGTCGACCAGCTTTGCCTGACTGATCATGTCCGCATACAACCGATCGCCGCCGTACGTCGTATCCGGGTAATAGGCAGACAGAAAGTGATTGAATTCCATGCGAAACATCCTGCCATTGCGGTTCGGAATGCAGCTAGGTTGCCGGTCGAATCATGAATCTTGGGACTTTACGCACGTTTCTGCAGGCGGTCGAGACGCGAGATCGCGGCCCCGATGAACCCGGCGAATCTGATGCCCGGCGCCTACCGCTCGGCGGCCCCTTTGACGAGCATCGGCAAACGCTGGCGGGTCGCCAGCCAGGAGCCGAGCAGGATGAGAGCGAACGCGAGCGAGCCGCTCGCTCCCAGGCGCTCATGCAACAGCATCACCCCTAGTAGCGATGCAACCGCCGGATTCAAGTACGTGATCAACGTCGCCCGGGACGCCCCCGCCTGGTTGACGAGGTAGAACATGAGCATCATGGCGAGGGCGGTGCACACGATCCCGAGTGCGGCTATGCACGCGATCGAGGTCGCCGATGGCATGTGCATGGGCAGCCCCCGGAGCGCGGGAATGAACAACACGACGCTCGAGATCGCCAGCGAGGCGGCGAGCGGCCCGATCGAATCGAGCGCCTTCATGTGCCGCTGGATCACCAACGGGCCCACTGCGTATCCCAAGGCGGAGATCAGCACGCATGCCACCCCGGCCCAGCCCTGTTTCCCCGCGACGGTCCCGAACCCGAGCAGTATCACCACGCCGACAAAACCGAGCGCCAATCCCACCAGGCGGCGCGCACCCAGCCGCTCGTGCACGCCGAAGGAGCGCGCCAGCAACACCACCCACATCGGCACCGTCGCAATGAGGATGCCGGTCACCGACGAGCCGATCCATTGCTCGCCGATCGATATGCCGGCGAAGGGAATCACGAACTCCGCGAGCGCAAAGGCCAAGAGCGAGCCTGCGTGCCCGCTCAACGGGGCAAGCGATCCCCGTCTCCACGCGATCGGCATCAGCACCAGGGCCGCCAGCGTCACGCGGCTCCAGGCGAGCATCAAGGGCGGCACTTCCGTAACCGCGAGTTTGATGAGAAAATACGGGAATCCCCAGATGACGCTCAAGGCTGCGAAGGCCATCCAGGCTGGGTAACTCAAGAAAAATCCTCGGCCGACCGCGATCCGGCCAGTATAGACTCGATGCGCGCCTCCTCAGGGGCTCGATCTGCCGATATCGACCGCATGGCCACTCCAAAACCTTCTTTTCGACCTTCTTCCGCACCCCGCCGCATCCGCCTCGGGGCACGCGAAGTCGTCAGCAAGGGTCTGTCGATCGCGGTGATGCAGGACCTCTATCACTACTTCATGACCGTGAGCTGGACGCGTCTGTTCGCCACGATTGCCGCGTTCTTTCTGGTGTTCGATCTGCTTTTCGGCTGTCTCTACCATCTCGTGCCGGGCTGCATCGCGAATTTGAACCCTCCGGGCTTTCCAGGCGCTTTTTTCTTCAGCGTGGAGACGCTCGCGACGGTCGGCTACGGGGACATGCATCCGCAAACTCTGTACGGCCACGTGGTCGCGATGATCGAGATCTTCGTCGGCCTCATGATGCTTGCAGTGATCACGGGCATCATGTTCGCGCGCTTCTCGCGCCCCAAGGCACGTTTCATGTTCGCCAAGCTCGCCGTCGTGAGACCGATCGATGGCCGGCTCACGTTGATGTTCCGCGCCGCCAATGCGCGCCAGAACGTCGTCCAGGAAGCCTCCGCCGTGCTGCGCATGCTGCGCGATGAGGTGACGGTGGAGGGCTATCGGCTGCGCCGCATCGTCGATTTGCCGCTGATTCGCTCGCAGCACCCGGTGTTCTTGCTTGGCTGGAATCTGATGCACGCCATCGACGAGGCGAGTCCGCTGCGTTCGGAAAGCGCCGCATCGCTTGCCGCGGCGAAGACCACGTTCATCCTGAGTCTGACCGGCACCGACGAGACCACCGGCCAGGTTCTGATGGCCCGCGCCGAATATCCCAGCGAAGCGATCCGGTGGCATGAGACGTTCCAGGACATTCTGGAGGTTCAGCCCGACGGATCGCTGTACATCGACTACAGCAAATTCGACCAGGTCGAACGCATGCCGATGGCACCGACGGATTCGGAGCACCGCTGAGCGGCAAACCGATCGCGTGCCGGGCGTATACGCGCGGCGCGCGAATCAACTGCTGCGCGCCCGGCGCACGCCGGATGCGCTTTGCATGAATCGATCAAGAACCTCGATCACCTCCACAGGTCGAATCAGATCCATCACACCGGGTTTTTCGATCTTGGTCCACCACGGCAGCGCGTCGGGCTCGCGTCCCATGAAAGCGCGAGCGGCCTGCGCAAATCGATCCACGCACCATTGCCGGCTGAGATAGGGCCCGCTGCGGGCGGGGTTGGTCGACGCGTACAAGCCGATGACCGGGGTATCGACCATGGCAGCCATGTGCGCGGGACCCGAATCGGGAGTCAGCAGCACTGCGGCGGCGGCGAGCAGCGCCAACATCTGCGGCAGCGTATCGCAGCCTATCTGATTCACGAGCGGATGCGCGGCGTGCGCCGAGATGGCCTCGCCCATGTCGCGCTCGATGTCGCTCGGGCCGCCGCAAAGCACGACGCGCATTCCCCATCGATCCACCGCATGATCCGCCACTTGCGCGTAATGCTCCGCGCGCCAGTTGCGCAGCACGTGACTCGAGCAGGGGCTGATCAGTAGTGTCGGCTGCGCATCGGGGATGATCCGCGCCGCATACTCGGTCGCCGCGGCGGGCAGCGGCAGATTCCATGCCAGTCGCCGGTCCGCAATTCCCAGCGCCTCGGTGAACCCCCAAAAACTATCGAGCACGTGTTCGCAGCGCCTGGCGGCTATCCGCCGATTCGTGAACAGCCACTGCAGCTCGCGCGCTCTCGCGCGATCGAATCCAATCTTGATTGGCGCCTGCACCAGGGTGCTCAGGAGACTGGCCCGCAGGCTCACTTGCATGTGGAGCAGCACATCAAAGCGCCGCCCGCGCAGCTCACCCCGCAGACGCGAGAACTCAGCGAGGGCTCGACGCTTGTCGACGCTGATGAATTCGACCTCCGGCAGGAGCGCCATGAGCTTCGCCTCGACGCGACCGATGATCCAGGTGATGCGGCATCCGGGCCACGCACGTTGCATCGCTCGCACCATGGGGACGGCGTGACAGGTGTCCCCAATCGCCGAGAGCCGGATCAGGCAAACGGCGCCGGGAGGCCCGCCGATCGGACCTTGACCGTGGCCGTCAATGCTGACCTCTCGGCACGTAGCTGAATTTCTGTCCGGCAATGGCGGCGGCGTACATGAGGCCGCCCTTGGCGATGGTGAACACCAGCATGCCCTTTTGATAACCGGCGCTGTTGGTGGTGGCGTCCTTCTCGCCGCCGCTCGCCCCCGACGTGGCGCCCGTCGTGCCGGCGCTGGCATTGGCGCCTGCAGTCACCGCAACCGCACTCGCTCCGGCGGAAAACTCGAACGACCCCGATTCGAACTCATCCAGCGCGCGCTTGTCCTCGAAGAAGATGATCTGGCTGTACGCCTTGCCGCCCGCTTGAAACCCGGCACTCAACTGAGTCATGGTCGCATTGCCCGCATATTGTCCGTTTAGGTACACCCGTCCCTTGCCACGCGCGGCGCCGACGATGAATCCACCCTCACCGACGGTGGGAAACACAGCGTATGCGTAACTATTGGCAAAATACCGGGCGCTGTCGCCGGCGTTCTTGAAGAGCGCAATGGTGTCGCTGTACGAATCGGCCTGAGCCGCACCGGCGGCCAGCCACAAAAACGGCACCCAAACCCAGTATCGCGCAAAGCCCTTCATGGCGGTTCTCCCCGTAGAAATTCAACAACTTCGCTATACTGACCGCAGGATTTGGGCAACGCAATGCATATATCGCCATCCCCACATCGCATGAAGCGCGCACGCCTCGCGGCTCTGGACCATTCCCGCGCTGCCAGGCCGCAGGTACCCACACAGTGCTCAGGCCGCCCCGGCCCACTGGACGAGGTGGCTCGAGACACCCCGCGTGGGGCGCCCCTTGCTGAGCCACCTTTCGCCGCGCGGACCCGTGACGCTCGCGCAAGACAAGATGCGCCTCAAGGTCGGCCTCAGATGACGAACAACAGGCCGGTGAAGGCCAGCGTGGCAGCCGTGAAGAACACTGCCAGCAGCAGCTGTCCGAGTCTCGTAATCACTTGAATGGCATTCATGAGAGATACTCCGGTAAAGTTGATCGAACGAGTGACAGCGTGCATCCGCGCGCCGCGCGCAACAAACGCAATGCCTGATCATCCGTTAAGGAATCCTTAATGCCGCCCGCCTTCGCGCGCATGCCGCTCGGTGCCCTGCGAGTGTTCGAGGCCGTCGCCACGCATTTGAACTTCGCAGCCGCTGCCGAGGCGCTAAACGTCACGCCGGCGGCGGTGAGCCAGCAGATCAAAAGCCTCGAGACCTACGTTCAAGTGCCATTGTTTCGGCGCAATGGCCGCCGCGTGGAGATCACCGAGGAAGGAATTGAAATGCTGCCTGCGGTGCGAGCGGGTCTGGACCGGCTCGAATCGGCGGTCCACATGATCAAACAGCACGGCCGCTCAGGGCCGCTGCAGGTCACTTTGCTGGCCTCTTTCCTGCAGATCTGGCTTGTGCCGCGGATCCGTTCGTTTCGCCGCAAGCACCCGGAGGTCGAGCTGCGCTTCCATACCTCCTCGGAGCTCGTGGATTTTTCGCGCACGCCACTGCATGTCGGCATTCGCTTCGGCCAGGGAAACTACCCGAATTTGCATAGCGAAAAGCTGCTCGATGATTGGATCGTGCCGGTCGGTGCGCCGCAGCTCGTCAAGCAATACGGCATGATCGAGCGCGGCGCGGACTTGAGCCGCTTTCCCTTGCTTGAGGGCGACGAGCCGCCGTGGCGCGTATGGCAGATGACCGGCGAGGAAATCGCCTGGCAATCGCGGCCCCCCACCATCGACGACACGGTGGGCCTGCTGGTCGCGGCCGAGGAAGGTCTCGGATTTGCGCTTGCCCGCTGGACGCTCGTGGCTCGGTCATTGCAAAAGGGCACATTGAAGCTCGCGAGCCGTGAGGCACTGCCACACGGGTCGGCGTACCACTTCGTGTGTCCGCGCAACTACCTGACGTTGCCCAAAGTCGCGAAGTTTCGCGACTGGCTGGTTGCGACGGCGCGTGACTTCCCCGCTCCCGCGACGCAATGAATAGGCGGTGCTGCACACCTACGGGGCAAGGTAGATCGCGATCCCGCTTCCGTAGCGCTGCGCGGTCGGCACCGCGACAGCGACCCCGAATTCGACCGTGCCCCGCGGGCCCATGTAGTTCGTTCCCACGCTGGTGCCCAAGTTCGCGCCCGGCCGCTCGACGATCTCGTCCAAAAGCACACCGTTGGCGCCAAGTGAGGCCGCCTCTTCCTTCAGGCGCCTGACCACGACATCGGCCTTCGATTGCGACGTGAACGACCAGGAACGCCGGCTCGAGGAGTGGAGCACGGCGATCGGCTCGTAGCTGCGCGCAGGCGGCTCCAAATACAGTTGCACCGACTCGGGCGCGATCGGCGCCCGAGCGCTGCCGATGAGCTCATGAGATCTCAGGTCGCGCGAAGTTACACAGCCCGTCATGCTCGCTGTGAGCATCGCCGCGACTGTCACCCACCGCGCCGGATTATTCACGCGCCCCGTTCACAACGAAGCGATAGCTCGTGCGTTCCGACTCGGCGCCCGCTCGGTCCCAGGTCCATTCGTCGAATTGCGCGCAACCGTTGCGGTCGATCCGGAAAACGGTGGTACACCGAGTGCCGTACGTGTCGGCGCGAATGAAGGCGCTCGACAACAGCCGCTCCCATTCCAGCGAGACGCCGGTTCTGGGAAGCTCCTGATCGGCTGCCGGTCGATCGTCGCGCAACAGCTGCATGATCGCGTTCTCGTCGCGCAGGTCCATAAGCGCCGACGCTAGTCTCGACTTGCCGGTGCGAACCTTTGGCCATGGCGTATCGAGCAAGTGGTTGGAAAGGCCATAGATTCCGGGCGCCAATTCGCGCCCATCACCGCTCTGACTCTCGTACACGCCGAGCCGTTGCCCGTCGCTGAATAGGATATTGAATGGACTGTATCGAGGCCCGTCGGCGTGCAGCAGGCTCAGAGTGCCGGAGACCGAGTTTCCGGATTGGAGCACTTCCGTCACCAGCCGGCCCCGGCTCGGAGCGCCCGCCCGCGGATGAGCGGCGGCGCCGTCCCTGAAGTTGGTCAATGCCGCGAAACGGCCGTCGCGCCCCGCGCCGAGCCAGGTGCCGCCCGCCTGCAGATCTTGTCCAGCCAGGATGCCACCGGGCTCGGGCCACCAGCGAGCGCTCGCGCTGGGGCGGTCGTGAAACTCGTCGCGATTGGCGGCAAGCACGCATGGGAATTCTGGACGAACGCGCCAGAGCAGCAGGATCAGGCACATAAACTCTCGACTCCTCGTTCATCATATCACCGGCTGATATGATCTCTTCATGACAGCCCTGCTCAGGAATCTCGACGCGCATTACTACGTTGATGCGGCCAATTGCGAGGCCGAGCGACACTCCATTTTCAGCCGTCACTGGCGCGCATCGTTGAGGTTTACGCTTGCATGGGCAGCCGGTGCCGAGGTGATCGCGATCCGAATCGCCGCGAGCGGGGCATGGTCGTCGAAGGACTGCGCCTTGGGATCTTCAGGTACGCCGAGGCGGCGCCACAGCTGATCCAGATCGGGCGCGCGGGGCGCCTCGCGGTATTTCTCGTACAACTCCTCAAGCACGCGGGTGCCCGTCGCTTCATCACCGATTCTGAGGACGTCGGCGATCTGCCGATCCGAGGCGTAGCCGTTGGTGCGCCTGAGGATCTCGCGTAATGCCGTCTGCAGCCCCACTCGATTGTGTGTTTTTTCCCGCATCGTCACGTCGGCCTCGAGACAGAATAGCGCGCCGCCCCAATAGGTCCGTCCCCAGGTCGCGGTCTGATCCAGCCCGCCTTCCCCCTCACGCGGCAATCCCCTCGACATGGCGCGCCTGTCCTCCGCCCAAACATCCGCGACTTCGCGATTGCCGAATTGGGCGCGTGCGACCCCCTCGACGTAGACCGCGAGACCTTCTGCGAGCCAGTTGTGCGCGTCGCCGACCTCCGGCAGCGCCAGATGAACCATCTCATGCACCAGAACCCAATCGTCGGTTAAGCGCTCGGCCGTGGCGTCCTTTCCAACGTGCACGCGAATGACGAGGCCGCCGTCGCGGGTGGTGCGCCCGCCACCGACCCCCTCACCCGGCGTGGCATCGAGCTCAACAAGCACGACGGCGGCCGGAAAGCGGCCGTAGTACTGCGCCACGATCGCGGCCGAACGCTCGACCCAGGCTCGCAAAACATCGCGGCGGCCGAAACTGAAGCCGCGCAGGGCGAGACACAGCGTGGAATCTCGAATCTCGAGCGCTTCGGTGGTGCTTGTCGGACAGGATGCGCCAGACGCCCGCCCTGCGCCTCCCCAGGCCAGCAGGATGCCGCCGACGATCAGCGTCATCCGCCACCCTTCGCCGCTGAGATTTTTCATCGTTTCCTCCACGAACATCGCTGCGCTGCCGTGCTTTCTTGCAGCGGCGGCTGATTCAGCGGAGCGCTTCCCTTGCGAACGCTTGAAACGTGTGCCTCGCTGCATCGACGCGGGAAATGTATTCGCGTGCATCCTGCTCCCCGCAGCGTTGAGCCTCGGTGAGGTGCATCCCGTGCCGCACGTACAGGTCGCCGGCCCCCGCTCCGCAGAGATGAATCAATGCGGCCAGCTCCTGCTTGCGCTCGAGCGTCGCGGCCCGGGTCGGGTGAAGCGCAAGAATTGCGGCCATGCTCCGATCCAAATAGGCGGCGGTGAGCTCGACCGCGTGCGATGGAATCACCCGCGTGTAGAGACCGTTGAACCAACAGGCACGCCAGTCATTCCAGGCACCCTCCTCGACGACGGCATGACGACGGATGCACAAGCGCCTGGCCGCGGCAAATGTGCCGTCGGTCATCTGGTACATGCCCACCGAGCTTGATGCCGGGCGGTACACCTCGAACGGCCGGGCGGTCAGCGACCAACGCCAATAGGTCCGCGCAACGGGGTTGCCCGATGCCTCGACCTGCGCAAGCGCAGCCAAGAGCTCCGGGGTCACCATGTCGGTCGAGAACCTTCGGAATAACGGGCCATAGTCGCGCCAGGTCTCCACCGGTGTCTTGTTGAGCGTGCCGCTGACCGGGAAGAACAGCTCGGAGGGTTTGCGGATCACCTGGTACAAGCCGTTCAAGGTAAACCAGAGCACCAGCAACCCGCCAATGATCGCGGTGCCCTGCACGAATAAGGGCGCCTTAATGAAAACCCGCCGCAGACCCCGAGGAATTCGCAAGCGACGCAAAAAGACGGGCTTTCTTCCGGACTTGGATCGCCGAGCGCGCCGCCTGGAGCTGCGCATGGTCATACGCGAGGCATGCCGAGTGCCGCTACGTTTGGGAATTTTTCCCCCCATCGGGTCGAGGTATTCGGGATTTTACGTGCTC
>Ga0182030_10002197_pt1 | contig 41251 bp, 36 predicted proteins | sample 812S3MmetaG_FD_121299 | JGI IMG/M metagenome (GOLD analysis project Ga0182030, IMG submission 121299) | Permafrost microbial communities from Stordalen Mire, Sweden - 812S3M metaG (Illumina Assembly) | ecosystem: Environmental > Terrestrial > Soil > Wetlands > Permafrost | place: Sweden...
ATCCCGAACACGGAAGTTAAGCCTTGCTGGGCCGATTGTACTGCACGCGAAAGTGTGTGGGAGAGTAGGTCGTTGCCGGATTAAATAAAGGCCTCACGCCTCAAGCGTGGGGCCTTTTCCGTTTTGCATTGATCGTTCGCTTCCCCGGCATTTGAACTCACAATTTGACAGCTGTGCTCTATATATGTAGAGTTGTTGCCATGTCTGCCTCTCCACGCATCTCCGCCCAGACTCGTGCTGTTCTTCAAGCCTTTCTCTCGGAGGCGGCCGAGTGGTGCTACGGCTATCAGATCAGCCGCCAGACAAATCTCAAGTCCGGAACTCTCTATCCAATCCTCATGCGCCTGGCCGACGCGCGATTTCTACAGACTCGCTGGGAGGAATCGCCGGAGGTGGGCCGTCCGGCACGCCACATGTACCGCCTTACCGCCAGCGGGCTTGCCCTCGCGCGGCAGGAGGCAGGCTCCATGCAGAAGCCGGTCACTTTGCGGGCATCGGTCGGCGAGGCAGGTTCATGAGCTGGCAGCGGCGGGCGGCGGAGCGGCTTGCACAGCTATCGTTGCGGCTAGCGCCGGAGAGCCGTCGCGAATGGGCGCAGGCCATGGTTGCGGAACTCGACGCAGTCAAAGGCGACTGGGCCGCACTGGCCTGGGCCTGTGGTGGATTGCGTGTCATCTTCATGGAATCATTGCGGGCGCAACTGAGCGCCACGGGAAAGGCAGGAATAACAATGTCGAGACCAAGATTGCTATCGAGCATTGGAGCCGGGGTATTGATTCTCGCCCTATTGTGGTTAGCGGCCAACAGTTTTGGAGCATGGCGGCGCCATTCCTGGTACGGAGATGCGCAAGCTACGGTCGTCAGCACGCAAACCCGGCAGGTCAATAGCGCTGGACGCCAGCCTTATCTCTGCGAGGCGGTGCTGAAGTATGACGCCGAAAGTTCCAGGGTGACGATGCGGCGCTATCTTGCCGAAGACGCATCCAGCCGTGACCGGTGGTTGAACAAGTGGGCGAGCGGAACTCACCATTGGCTGCACTACTGGCGAAGTGCGCCGGATGAAGTAGTTTGGCAGGATGACCCCGCCTGGGCTGGTTACTTTGGCAGAATCCCATCCGACTTACATATGGGGCTCGGCGTCCTGGTGCTGGGCGCGGGCATGATGCTGCTCGGCAAAAAGGTTCATGCATAGGACTGGACACACTGTCCTATCGTCGGCCTTATTGCGCTCCCGACGGGTTCACATGCTCTTCGATCTGGTGCTGCACCTGGCGGCGGAACTCCAGTGGGTTGGCGACGTGAGTGAAAGGCTCGTTGGTGCCGCCGGTGCCGCGCACCGTAATGCTGCCAAAGCCAAACACGCGCCCGGCCACGGATTGTTGCACTTCCACGCTCTCCACCTTCGATAGAAACAGTTCGATGGTGCGCTTGGTGAGCCATCCCACCTTGATAATGACGCGCTTATTCGTGACCGCCATCTCGGTTGCGTTGCGCCGGACGGCGGCAATCGCCAGAATGATGCCGCCGAAAATCAGGAGTGTGACGCCCGCGATCCCCGCAGCCTGAGCTTCTCCACGCTCGGTATGTTTGCCGGCAACGGCCCACGCGATCAGCGAAAGTCCGGCGACGGAGAAGACCGCGTCCACAAAGATAGATCGAAAAAGTACGATCCAGTGCAAGTGCGTTGTGTAGAGAACACTTTCACCGGGATTGAGATTCTGTTGAACGTAGCTCACGCAATGCTCTCCCTATGAATCCAAGTTCGATAGTAACTCCGCTGAGAAATTCCTGCTGCAAAAGCGCGAGCCGCCAGTGCTTGGCGGCCCGAATCCGTTCTTGGATTGCATTTCCCGCTTATCCGTGAATTCCGGCGAAGACCGCTCGCGCAGCGGCGATGGTGTCATCGATGTCAGTTGCCGTATGCGCGGTGCTGAGGAAGGCTGCTTCAAACTGTGAGGGCGGAAGCCAGACTCCGGCATCGAGCATTCCGCGATGGAAGCGCCCGAAGAGTTCCGTATTGCAGGGCGCGGCCGTATCCCAGTCGAAGACCTCGTGATCGGTGAAGAACCAGGTAAACATGCTGCCGACCTGGTTGGAGGTGATGGCGATTCCGTTCGCTCGCGCAGCCTCGCTGACGCCCGCGACGAGCTTTCCGGCCAGCGCGTTGAGCGCCGGATAAATCGTCTTGCGCCCAGTTCCAAGTGTCTTCAGCATGGCAAGTCCTGCGGCCATTGCCAACGGATTCCCGCTCAGCGTTCCCGCCTGATACACTGGCCCGAGCGGCGAAATCTGGTTCATTAGCGTGGCCGGACCGCCGTAGGCCCCTACCGGAAGCCCTCCGCCAATGACTTTGCCCAGCGTAGTCAGGTCTGGCTTGATGTTGTAGAGTTCCTGCGCTCCGCCATAGCTCACGCGGAATCCGGTCATCACTTCGTCGAAGATCAGCAAGCTGCCTTCGCGCGCGGTCAGCGAGCGCACGGCTTCCAGATAGCCGGGCTTAGGCGGAACGCAGCCCATGTTTCCGACCACCGGCTCAATGATCACGCAGGCGATCTGATCCTTGAACTTGGCGAAAGCCTCCTCCAGCGCTGCTACATTGTTGTAGGGCAGGGCCAGGGTAAACTTTACAAATTCTTCAGGAACCCCAGCCGAGCCCGGAATTCCGAACGTAGCAACGCCGGATCCGGCCTTTACCAGCAGCGCATCGCTGTGGCCGTGGTAGCAGCCTTCAAACTTCACAATGTACTTGCGGCTGGTTGCCGCACGGGCCAGCCGGATCGCCGACATCGTGGCTTCCGTGCCGCTGGAGACGAAGCGAACCTTCTCCATCGAGGGAAAAGCCTCAATCACCTGCTCCGCAAGGTCGGCTTCAGCGGGCGTGGAGGCTCCAAAGCTGGTTCCCTTGTGCGCCGCTTCGATCACGGCCTCAACCACTTCCGGCGCGCAGTGCCCCAGCATCAGCGGACCCCAGGAGAGTACGTAGTCGATATAGCGGTTGCCGTCGGCGTCGGTCATGCGGGCGCCTTGGCCGCTGACGATCATTGGCGGCTCGCCGCCCACTGCGCGAAAGGCGCGAACCGGGGAGTTCACCCCTCCGGGGAAGAAAGTTTCGGCACGTTGCTGCAAAATATGCGATAAATCTAGTTTTCTGGACACAGTAACCAACCGAGGCGGAGAAGATTTAGAATAGAAGCAGCTCCGCAGAATTGAATTTCGCGACTCTTCAACATAGCAAAACACCCCAAAAGGGTGTGTGAGCAGCATCACATGTCAGATGCCATGGAGACAAGTCGCATTCATTGCGGTTTGCAGGACAGAAGCTGGGTACTCTCGCGCATCCAAGGAAAGTATCGCGCTGTCCCACTTGTCGAAGTGAAAGGCGACCTTGGCAAAGTGATTTGAGAGCGGCTGGACAATACAACCAGCCTCGAAATTTTAGTAATTATGAAAATGAAGAAGCTCATACAATCGCTCGTTCGACTGGCTGGAATTGCCGCGTTGTTGACAACGCTGTGCTGTGCCATGCACGCCGACGTGGGATTGATGTTGAACGAGGCGCTCCGGGTCGGAGCCTCAAAGTGGACCGGCGCGGGACACTCGGCGGTGTATCTCTCCGGGGTCTGTGCGGCGTCGCCCGTGGAGTTGCGCCTCTGCGAGCCGGGTGAAAACGGCGTCGTCCTCACCAACTATCGCCAGTTTGGCGAAGACCGCTCCTACGAGTGGAATGCAATTCCGCTGAATATCTACCTCTATGGCGTGGAAGACGAGTCTGCGCGAACCCTCTATGCCACTTCAACCGTGCGCTGGATGTTGCAGGAGCGCTACCGCGAGAGATATCTCGAGAACATGTGTAGCGGAATCTGCGCCACTAACCCCGATGCTTACTGGCGGGAGACCGTAGCCGCGACCTTTATTCGCGATATCTACATGTTCAAGGCAAAAACCACGCCGGAGCAGGACCGCGCGCTGATCGAAAAATTCAACCGTGCCGGAAACGTGGGGCGCTACAACGGCTTCACCTACAACTGCGCGGACTTCGCCCGCGATGTTGTAAATACGTACTTTCCGGGCGCGGCAAAAGCCGATCGCATCAACGATTTTTGGATGACCAGCCCGAAGGCAATCGCAAAGTCATTCGCGCATTACGGAATGAAGCATCCCGAGCTTGGCTTTCATGTGGTTCGCTTCACCCAGGTTCCGGGCGAATATAAAGCCAGCAGGGACAATCGCAAGGGAACCGAAGAACTCTATCGAGGCAATCGCTGGCGGGTGCCCTTGGCGATTGTGCGCCCCCAGGGACTGATTCTCTTCGCCAGCAGTTATCTGCTCACTGGCCGCTTCAATCCGGAGCTTGAGTTGCGGCGCAGGCCGGTGGACGAAGTGATCAGTTTGCAGACCGGGTTGCGGCAAGCCCGAGCTGAAGGTGACCGCGACCAGGAAGAACAAATCGAGCAGAAGATTCGGGCGGCGCGCTCCAACGCCCTGGGAACCAGCGAAGAATGGGCCGGGTACGTCCACACCGTCCACCAGTACGAGGATGAGGCTGTTGCGCAAGGCTATGTGAGTGATCTGGACAGCCTGCGAACGCTCGCGCAGCAGATGATCTCAAAACACTGGATCACGATGGATGATCGCGGTGGTCTCTGGCTGATTGCCCGTGATGGACAGTCTCCGAAAGTTGGGCTCAGTGCCAGCACCCTGGCCGTGAGCGCTTCAGACGCAAAAGCCGGATACCTGCTGGCGCTTTCGCGGGTCGATGCCGAACTGCGCAGAAAGCCGAAGAATCGCGAGACGCTTGGATTCTTCCGCGAGGACTGGGATCTGATGGAGCGGCTTCGCGGGCAGGTCGTCCCCGTTGTCGCTGGCAGCCGCCGGACGGAATCGGGCGGCGGTTCCGCACAATAGCAACTTCCTCGCCGCGACCATTCTGTTTCTTGCGGCAGCAGACCTGCACGGAGGACGAGTGAACCTGGCAGCCAGCGCGTGGGAGTTCCGGCATCGCTTCTGGATCTTTGGAGCGTGGTTCTGGATTTCGTTTTCGTCCTACCGCATTGACCACAAAAACTTCGGCCAGTCCATTGCCCAGTTTCTCTGCACCCTGGCCCATCGTGAGCCGACTTCTACCGATTTGCGCCTCATTTTTCTGCTGGGCGTATTTCTCACGGTTCTCGCGGCGTTTCTACGCACCTGGGCCACTGCGTACATCCGTCCCGAGGTGATGGTGGATGGTGAGTTGCACACCCATACCGTTATCGCTGAAGGCCCCTATCGCTTTGTGCGCAATCCGTTGTATCTCGGCACCAACCTGCTGGCACTGGGTTATTCAGTCATGGCAAGCCGCTTAGGAGCAGTGCTGCTGGTTGTGGGCATCATGGCCTTCAACTATCGCATCATCCTGCGCGAAGAGCGGGAGTTGACCCTGGCGCAGGGTGGGAACTACGAGCGCTTCCGCCGCGCCGTGCCACGTCTCTGGCCATCCCTGCGTCCTCTGGTTGCGGCATCGGAGCGCAAGCCGGACTGGGGCGCGGGCCTGCTCGGCGAAATGTTTTTCTGGGGCCTTGCGCTGGCTCTGCTCGTATTCACATTCACCTTCGACCTCCGGGCCTACTTCCTCACCCTTGGACTCTCCTTCGGCGTCTATTTCCTCTGCCTGGGACTGATTGCCAGAAACAAACGCCGCAAGCTCTGACGCTTTCATCCCGTTTTCCGGTGTTCCATGCAACCGTTTGCGCCGCGCCTCATACGGTCGCGCGCTGTTAGAATGGTGGAGAGATGATCCTACCGTTCGTCCGCGAGTTGCTCGCGGATGCCGAAGTGACCTCCAGTTTCCAACGTGCTGCAACCCATCTAAAGGGAGGCGCGGGGCGCATACGTGTCTCCGGCCTTACTCCTACCGCGCGCGCCCTGCATTACGCGTTGCTGCATCGCGCCTCGCAGAAGCCGTTGCTCGTCGTAGTCGGTGACAACCGCACTGCCGAAGAATTGTTGCCCCTCTTGCAAAGCCTCTGCGAGATGACCGGTGCGGCCTCATCCGATTCCGTTGCCTACCTTCCCGCGCGTGACGTTCTTCCCTTTGAGAATCTCTCTCCTCACCCTGAAATTCAGGAAGTGCGCGCGCGTGCCTTGTGGCGCATCGCCAGCGGCACGGCTTCCATCGTCGTGGCGCCCTTTGCGGCTACCACCATTCGCCTGCGCGACGCCGAATACTACCGCAACCTCGCACGCATTGTGCGCAAAGGCGACTGGCTTGATCTGGAAGACCTCGTGCAGCACCTCAACATCGTGGGCTACCGGCAGACCGATGTCGTCGAGCAGCAGGGCGAGTATGCCCAGCGCGGAGGAATTCTCGACGTCTATCCGCCGGAGATGGAGCGCCCCGTGCGTATCGAACTCTCCGGCGATGAAGTCGAGTCTCTGCGTCGCTTTGATCCTGTCACGCAGCGTTCGGCAACGGCCATGGACGAGGTCGCGCTGCTTCCCCTCACGGAAACTCCAGTCACCGAGGAGTTGCTCGCCACCATCAACGCCCGCCTCAGCGGCAAGCGCGTCCACGGAAGCGAGGAAGCGCTCGAGGATGCGGCGCGTGCCGGCGGTGTTACCGTCTTTCCCGGCTGGGAGTTCTTCGCCCCCGTTGCTGGCGCAGAGAATTCCATCTTCGACTTGATGCCCGATGCCGCCATCGTGCTCGATGAACCCGAGCGGCTCGCCGAGGATCACGATGCCTGGTGGCTGCGCCTGAACGATGCCCATGAGCGCAGCGGCGTCGGAAACCTCGTTCGTCCCGAGGAGTTGTACTTCACCCCGGAAGCCTGGCGCGCCCGTGTCACGCTCACCGCCGGCCTGGATGTGGAGCAGCTCGGGATGGCGTCGAGCGATGCCCCTGAACTCGTCGAGTTCAGCTCGCGCCCTACGCCGCGCTTCCATGGCGACATCCCCAAACTGCTGGACGAAGTGAAAAAGCTCTCCGCCTCGGGTGAGCGCGTCTTGCTGGCAGCGGGTTCCATGGGTGAATTGGAGCGCCTCGCCGATATCTTCAACGAGTATCAGGTTCCGTACCGCCTCGGTACGCGGGCCAAGGCCGCCAGCGTCAGTGAAGCGGCTACGTACTTCAACGATGAGAGCGCGGCGACCACGCTCGTCTACGGATTCGTTCCCGCCGGAGTCGCGTTGCCGGACGCGAAGCTCGTCCTGTTCGGCGCCAATGATCTCTTCGACGATTCCGAGGCAGGCGCGCCCCGCCAGCCCAAACAGCGCTCCAAGACATCGGCGTTTCTATCGGACTTCCGTGACCTCGCCGTCGGCGACTACGTAGTGCACGTCGAGCACGGCATCGGCCAGTACCACGGCCTCCGCGAGATTCCCCAGGCGGACGGCTCCAAGGCCGAGTTCATGGTGTTGGAGTACGCCGAGGGCGCGCGCCTCTACGTGCCTCTCACCCGTCTCGATCTGGTGCAGAAGTACCGCTCCGCCGAGGGCGGCCGCGTCATTCTCAACCGCCTCGGCACACAGCAATGGGTCAAAACCAAGGCGCGCGTCAAGAAGGCCATGCAAGACATGGCCGACGAACTTCTCAAACTCTACGCTCAGCGCAAAACCGCCCACGGATACCAGTACTCCGCCGACACCCAGTTCATGCGCGAGTTTGAAGACGCCTTTGAGTACAACCCCACCGACGACCAGACCGCCGCTGTCGAAGACATCAAGCGTGACATGGAAGGCGCGCAACCCATGGACCGCCTGCTCTGCGGCGATGTGGGCTACGGCAAGACGGAAGTTGCCATGCGCGCCGCTTACAAGGCCGTGAATGACAGCAAGCAGGTCACCGTGCTCGCGCCGACCACGGTCCTCGCCTTCCAGCATTACGAAACCTTCAAGCGCCGCTTCGCTGCCTTCCCCGTCAACATTGAAATGATCTCGCGCTTCCGCACCGCCAGGCAGCAGAAAGAGATTATCGAGAAGGTCGAAGACGGCAAGGTGGATATTCTCGTCGGCACCCATCGCGTCCTCTCCAAGGACGTCAAGTTCCCCGACCTCGGACTCGTCATCATCGACGAAGAGCAGCGCTTTGGCGTGCGCCACAAGGAGCGCCTCAAGCAGTTGCGCAAGGAAGTGGATGTGCTCACCATGTCGGCCACGCCCATTCCGCGTACCCTGCATATGTCCATGCTCGGCCTGCGCGACATGAGCGTCATTGAAACTCCGCCGCGCGACCGTCTCGCCATCCAGACCGTCGTCGCCACGTGGGATGAGAAGCTGATCCGCTCCTCCATCGAGCAGGAGTTGGAGCGCGGAGGCCAGGTCTACTTCGTCCACAACCGCGTCGAGTCCATCTTTGAGATCGCCGCCAAGCTGCGCGAACTTGTTCCCAAAGCCCGCGTCCTCGTCGGCCACGGACAGATGGGCGAGGGTGAACTTGAGAAAATCATGCTCGGCTTCATGCGCCACGAGGCGGACATCCTCGTAGCCACCACCATCATCGAAAACGGCCTCGACATTCCGCTCTGCAACACCATCATCATCAACCGCGCGGATCGTCATGGCCTCAGCGAGCTCTACCAGTTGCGCGGTCGCGTGGGCCGCTCCAACCGCCGCTCCTACGCATATCTGCTTGTGCCGCCTGACCGCGAACTCAACGACCTTGCGCGGCGCAGGCTGGCCGCCCTCAAAGAGTTCAGCGACCTCGGCGCGGGCTTCAAAATCGCTGCCCTCGATCTCGAACTACGCGGTGCCGGCAACCTCCTCGGAGGCCAGCAGAGCGGACACATCGAGGCCGTCGGCTTTGAGATGTACACCACCATGCTTGAAGAGATGATTCGTGAATTGAAGGGCGAAAATGTGCAGGCGCCTCTCGACACCGCGCTCAACCTCGGCCTCAATATTCGCATTCCTAACGAATATATCCGGGAAGAGAATCAGCGCCTCCGCATCTACAAGCGCATCGCCGCCGTCGAAGATGAAAAGCAGTTGAGAGATGTTGGCGGCGAACTGCGCGACCGCTATGGCGAGCCACCGGCGGCCGTGCAACACCTCTTGCAGTACGCGCATCTCCGCTTGGAGTGCCAGCGTTTGGGCGTCGCCAGTATCGAACGCAAGCGAGACCAGGTGAGCGTAAAGTTCACCCAGACCGCCGAAGCCGATCCGCAGAAAATCATGCAACTTGTTGCCAAACACAAGGGCGTAGTCTTCACTCCGCAAGGCATTCTCAAGTTCTCCTTGAAGGCTTCTCGACCGGACGAAGTGTTGAATGGCTTGCGCAAACTACTGGAAGGATTTGAAGCAGAGCCCGCCCGTGCATAAACCGCTCCGAACCAATGAATGTAACCGTTTCCCCAACCAGACGAGGGTAGGAATGATTCGATTTGCCACCGTAGGACTGCTGCTGTTCAGCCTCTCCATCTGCTGTTTTGCCCAGGGCAAGAGCCCCAGTGATTTTGATGCTTTCGTGGATACAGTCTTCGACCAGCATCTCAAGGACAATCCCTCCCACGGCACGCAACTCGGCTTTCATCAATACGACGCGCAGCTTGAGGATTATTCGCGGAAGGCCATCACGCGGCAGACGAAGTGGTGCCACGCCACGCTCGCGCAGCTCGCCAGGTTCGACCGCTCCAAGCTGACCCCGGAGCAGCAGATTGACGCCGCCATGATTGAAAACTGGCTTCATGCGCAGTTGCTGGAGTTGGAAGACGTTCGCATGTGGCAGCGCGCGCCTGATGTCTATTCCAGCGGCATCTCCGGCTCGGCCTTCGTCATCATGAGCCGTAACTATGCCTCGCAGGAAGACCGCTTGCGCTCGCTGGTCGCACGCGAACGGCAGATGCCCGCAGTCTTCGCCGCCGCGCGCGCCAATCTCAAGAACCCGCCAAAGATCTATACCGAAGTGGCAATCCAGCAACTGCCCGGCATCGCAAGCTTCTTTGCGAGCGATGTTCCCGCCGCGTTCAAAGACGTAAAAGACAAGAAGCTCCTCGCCGACTTTCATGCCTCGAGCGCCCAGGTTCTTGCCGAACTGAAAAGTTACGGAGAGTTCCTCAGTCGCGACCTGCTGCCGGAGTCCAAGGGTGACTTCCGCATCGGAGCCGCCAATTACGCGCGCAAATTACAATATGAAGAGATGGTCGAGATTCCAATCGACCGCCTGCTTGCCATCGGTAAAGCCGATCTCGCGCGCAATCAGCAGGAGTTCGTTCGCGTTGCGAAGCTCATCGATCCCACAAAAACTCCCGAGCAGATTCTGCAGGAGGCCGAGCAGGATCATCCCTCCGGCGACGCCTTGCTCCAGACATTCCGAAATACGCTCGAAGGCGAGCGCCGCTTCATTATCGAGAGAAATCTCGTCACCATTCCATCGCCCGTGTTGCCCATTATCGAAGAGACGCCACCTTTCATGCGGGCGTTGACCTCTGCTTCCATGGACACGCCCGGCCCATGGGAAAAGGTAGCGAAAGAGGCGTACTTTAACGTCACCCTGCCGGAAAAAGATTGGCCCGCCGCGCAGACCAAGAGCTGGCTTGAGGGCTTCAATCGCGGCACCATCTCCAGCACATCGATTCACGAGGCCTATCCCGGACACTACGTGCAGTTCCTTGTCCTTCAGGTAGCTCCCATCAGCAAGACGCGCAAGATTCTCGGCTGTGGCTCCAATGCCGAAGGATGGGCGCACTACTCCGAACAGATGATGCTCGACGAAGGCTTCGGTCGCACTCCCGGCCTCGCGGAGGAAAAAGATATGGCCTTCCTCAAGTTGCGCCTCGGCCAGTTGCAGGACGCGCTGCTGCGCGATGCGCGCTTCGTCGTTGGCGTGCAGATGCACACCGGCAACATGACCTTCGATGAGGGCATAAAGTTTTTTGAGAACGAAGGCCGCCAGACCCACGAGGTGGCCTACCGCGAAACCAAGCGCGGCACCAGCGATCCCACCTACCTCGTTTACACCGTCGGCAAATTGGAAATCTTGAAACTGCGCGAGGATTACAAACAGAAGATGGGCTCAGCCTTTTCCATGCAGGAATTCCATGATCGCTTCCTGAGCCAGGGTGCGCCGCCGGTAAAAATTGTGCGCAAAGCATTGCTGGGCGATGATTCGCCCACGCTCTAATCGAGGACCACGATGAAGCAGGCGTTTGTAATTCTGATCACTGTTCTTGTGATTGCTGGGGCAGCCCTCGCGGCACCCGCCACCTCCCAGCCCTATCCGCGAAACTTGCAGAAGCTGAATGATGAGTTCATGCAGAGCTTCTTCCAGTTCCAGCCCAGCGCGGGTACTCGCGCGGGCTTCCACCAGTATGACGCGCGCCTGGAGAGCTTCGATGCAGAACGCGTGGCCAAGCAGGTCGCGCTCTACACAAAGTATGTAACCCGCCTTCAGGCACTCGACGCCAAAGGATGGTCGCGCTGGGCGCTTGATGATCGCGAGATGCTTGTCTGCTTTGTCCGTTCGCGTATCTTCGAACTGCAAACCCAGCGCGTCTGGCGCCAGAATCCGGATTACTATTCGTCGGTCCTCAGCGACTCAACATTTCTGCTCATGGGCCGCAACTTCGCCTCGTCCGAGGTGCGCCTGGCCTCGCTGATCTCACGCGAGCGTCAGATGCCAACTCTGCTGATGCAGGCCCGCGTAAATCTGGACAATCCTCCGCGCGTCTTCACCGAGATCGCGCTCGAACAGCTTCCCGGCATCATCGATTTCTTTCGCAAGGATGTACCTTCTGCATTCAGCGACGTGAAGGACGAAAAGCTGCAAGCGGAGTTCGCGCAATCAAACGCTGCTGTCGTCTCTGCGCTGGTCGAATATGAGTCGTGGATCAAGCGCGATCTGCTGCCGCGTTCGAACGGAAACTTCCAACTCGGCGCGGAGAATCTCCGGCAGAAACTCGCACTTGAAGAGATGGTGGATGTACCGCTGGAGCGCCTCTTGCAGGTGGGATTGGAGAATCTGCACCGCAATCAGGCTGAGTTCCAGCGCGTGGCAAAGCTGATTGATCCATCGCAAACGCCCGCGCAATTACTGGCTCAACTCGAGAAAGATCATCCTCCGGCGAATGAGTTGCTGCAAGCTTTCCGCGATAAACTCACGGGCATTCGCGATTTCACCGATGCCCACTCCATCATTACTACACCATCGCGCAACCTGCCCACCTTGCAGGAAACGCCGCCGTTTATGCGCGCCACCACCTTCGCCTCCATGGATGCGCCCGGCCCGTTCGAGACCAAGTCCACCGAAGCGTTTTTCAACGTGACGCTGCCGGAAAAAGATTGGACGCCTCCGCAGATCGAGGAATACATGGCAGCCTATAACTGGGGCGTCGTCACCAGCACCGCGATTCACGAGGTCATTCCCGGCCACTACGAACAATATCTATGGAACGAAAATGTGCCCTCGCGCATTCGTCAGTTTCTCAGCCTCGATCTCAGCAACGTCGGCAGTCATTTCTCCGGAACCAACGTCGAGGGATGGGCGCACTATACCGAGCAGATGATGATCGACGAAGGCTACGGACGCACGCCCGGCCTGCCCGAGGAGCGCGACACCGCCTACCTCAAGTTGCGCCTCGGCCAGTTGCAGGACGCGCTCTTGCGCAATGCGCGCTACATCGTCGCCATCCGCATGCACACCGGTGCCATGACCATCGCGCAGGCCAACGACTTCTTCGAGAAAGAGGGTTACCAGACCCGCTCGAACGCTGAGCGCGAAGTGAAACGCGGAACCGGCGATCCCACTTATCTCATGTACACCCTTGGCAAACTGCAAATTCAAAAGCTCCGCGCGGATTGGACAGGCCAACAGAAACACGCGCCAAGTCCAAAAGAATTTCACGACCTGTTTATGCGCCAGGGGGTGGCTCCGGTCAAGGTGATTCGCCGCGCGCTGTTGCACAACGATTCGCCCACGCTATGAGCCGAGTCTCATACGGGGCTGTGAACTTGCTCCCGCCGCGCATACAATGATCTGTTCGCGATCTTGAATACAAAGAGCAAACCGATGAGTATGAAAGTCCGTAAAGCAGTATTCCCAGCCGCAGGCATGGGTACGCGGTTTCTCCCGGCCACCAAGGTTATGCCGAAAGAGATGTTGCCGGTCGTCGATAAGCCGATCATTCAATATGGAGTAGAAGAGGCGATTGCCTCCGGTTGTGATGAGATCATCATCGTGACGGGCCGTGGCAAGGCCATGATGGAAGACCATTTCGACATCAGCTTCGAACTCGAGGCATCGCTCGCCAAGCGCAACAAACATGCGCTCCTTGAGACCGCGCAGCTCGTTGCCCGCATGGCCCACGTCAGCACTGTCCGGCAAAAGGAGCCGCTTGGACTGGGCCACGCCGTCCTCATGGCGAAGCGCCTGGTGGGCAACGAACCCTTCGGAGTGATCCTGCCCGACGACCTTGTCGACTCTCCGGATAATCCATGTCTCAAGCAACTCATTGACGTCTTCGACGAAAAACATGCGTCCGTCATCGCCACCCAGATTGTCGAAGGCAAGGCGATCTCAGCATACGGCGTGCTTGACGCCAAACTGGTCCCGGGATTCAACGACCGCCTCTACGAGATCACCAACATGGTCGAGAAACCAAAGTTTGAAGAGGCTCCCTCGGATCTCGCCATCATCGGTCGTTACGTGCTCACTCCGCGCATCTTTGAGATGATCGAGACCATCACTCCCGGCGCGGGCGGAGAACTGCAACTCACCGACGCTTTGAAGAAACTCCTCCAGCACGAGAAAATTTATGGCTTCGTCTTCGAGGGCAAGCGTCACGATGCGGGTGATAAACTCGGCTTCCTCAAAGCCACCGTCGAGTACGCGCTGCAACGCGAGGATCTCGGCCCGGCCTTCAAAGAGTACCTGTTGGCGCTCGATATCGAGAAGGCCTCACAGGGCCCACTACAATAGTCCGGCGTCAGGATGCACGTTGCGATTGAGCAGCAAACCACCTGGAAGGGAAAGGCATCGTAGAGACTATGATCCAATTGCTAGTGAGATGGATTATCAGTGCGGTTCTGCTACTCGTGGTCTCCCATGTGGTGCCCGGCTTTGAGGTGGATGGCATCCGCTCGGCCATGATCGCGGCTCTCGTCATCGGCCTGGTCAATGCCACTCTTGGAGTTGTCCTCAAGATCGTGACCTTCCCGCTCACGCTGTTAAGCCTGGGTATTTTCCTGCTGGTCATCAATGCCCTGATGTTGATGTTCGCTTCAAGCTTTGTGCGCGGATTTATTGTTCACGGCTTTGCTCCTGCCTTCTGGGGTGCGCTGCTGCTCTCCATCCTCGGCATGGTCACTCGCTGGCTCACTCCCTCCGGCAACTAAAGCGCCCGAATCGCATGGACCAGTGCTGGCAGGTCACCGCACTGCTGAAAGAGCCTGATTCCCGCGATGCCCGCCGCTCCTTCGGCAGCGCACAGCGGAGCCCGCTCCATCGTCACTCCTCCCAGCGCAAACACCGCAAACCGTCTGCGCGTGTCCCCGGCTTCAACCCGCAGGTCGGGACTTCGGTCCTTCTGCGCGGCTCTCCCCAGTTCCTCCAGCCCGATCCCGTCCTCTACAACGCCCGCCTTCTCAAAGATGGGCGCCAGCACGGCAAAATCCGCTCCATGCGAATCGGCCAGCCGCACCTCCTGCGTCGAGTGGCACGAAGCAGCCACCAGAAACTGCACGCCGCCGCAAACCTTTGCAGCCAGCGTCCGCGCCTCTGACGCAGCAATATCCGTTCCTGTCAGGTGAACGCCGTCCGCGCCAATCGCCAGCGCAACATCCGTCCGATGGTTGACGAGCAGCCGCGCGTCGCCTTCGCTGCGAATCACCCGCAGAGCCTCTCGCGCCAGCATCTCCAGCTCGCGGATGCCGAGATTCTTCTCCCGCAGTTGAATGTAATCCACGCCCGCCGCCGCCGCTCTGCCAATCGTCTGCAATAGCTGCGCCCGGCGCTCCGCCTCCGTTCCAGCGAACTGCGTTCGATCCGTAATGTAGTAGCTCAGCACAATGGAACTCTATCCTAGCGCAAGAAATGAGGCTACCTTTTCGCGGTAGCCTCACTCCCTTGCATCGTTACGCGCTTGTTAGTTTGCTGGCGTCATCCAACCGGACTTGACCCCGGCGGCGGCGTTCTGTTCGTCGAGCCACTTTTTCAGCGGAGCAAAATATTCCACCATCGCTCCGGCATCCATGTGATCTTCGCCGGTCAGTGTCTTCAGAGCCTCTGGCCACGGCTTGCTCAGCCCCATCTCCAGCATTGCATCCAGCTTGGCTCCAGCGGCCTTGTTGTTGTAGAACGAGCAGCGATGCAGCGGCCCGGTCTGTCCCGCCTCGCGGCACATCGCGCGATAAAACTGGAACTGCAGAATCCGCGCCAGGAAGTAGCGCGTGTATGGCACGTTGGCCGGTACATGATATTTCGCGCCCGGATCGAAATCCGCTTCCGTGCGCTCCACCGGAGGCGCAATGCCCTGGTACTTGGCGCGCAGCTTCCACCAGCCGGAGTTGTATTCCGCGGGCTTGATCTCCCCGGCGAATACCTTCCAGCGCCACTGGTCAATCAGCAGACCGAAGGGCAGGAACGCAACCTTGTCCAGCGCCTGACGCAGCAGCAACGCCGTGTCATCGCTCTCCGGAACCTTCTCGATCAGTCCAACCTGTTTCAGATACTCCGGCGTGATCGACAGTGCGATCGTGTCGCCAATCGCCTCATGGAAGCCGTCGTTCGCGCCGCCCACAAACATGAAAGGCTGGTTCTTGTACGCGCGTTGATAGAAGTTGTGCCCCAGTTCGTGGTGTACGGTCACAAAATCTTCATCGCGAATCTGAATGCACATCTTCAGCCGCAGATCGTCCTTGTTGTCGATGTCCCACGCGCTTGCATGGCATACAACGTCGCGGTCCCTCGGCTTCACAAACTGCGAACGCTCCCAGAACGTGGCGGGCAGCGGCTCAAATCCCAGCGACTTGAAGAAGCTTTCGCCGTAGCGCACCATGCCGCGCTCATCTACTTTCTTTTCCTTTAGCAGTTCCGTCAGGTCATAGCCTGAGCCTTTGCTGTTCGCCGGAGCCACCAGCGGATAGACATTCCCCCACTCCTGCGCCCACGGATTGCCAAGCAAATCGGCGCGAATCATCCCATTCGCATCCGCCGCCTGCGCTCCATACTGCTTCACCAGTTGATTGCGGATGTACGTGTGCAGCGACTCATACAGCGGACGTACCTGTTGCCACAGCCGCTCCGTCTCCGCCGAGAACTGCTCTGGAGTCATGTCGTAATTACTGCGCCACTGTGCTCCCATGTCCTTAAAGCCAAGTTCGCGCGCGCCCTTGTTCTGCAGCTCAACGTAGCGCGCATACTTGGTCCGCATCGGTGCGCCAATCGAATTCCATCCCACCCAGACTTCCTTCAACTCCTCCGGATCGCGTGAGCTCGCCATGATCTTCTCGATCTCGCCAATCGGCAGGCACTTGCCCGCGAACTTCCCGCTCTTCGGGCAGTACTGTCCCTTGCCATAGTCGCCTTCCAGCGAACTCGCAAGCTGCGCAAATTCCTCGCGCTCCTTCGGATTCTCCAGCGAGAATAGTTGCAGCTTCAGAAGCAGGAACTTCCGCGCCAGCACCGGCGGCATCTCTACGCCGTCAAAGCGCTTCACCTCGGTCGCCAGCCGCGTCAACTCGGCGATCAACCGCTCGTTGTAGTCGGCGGAAATCGCCTCGGTGTCGTCCGTGATATTGGTGGCCTGTACCCACTGCGCGCGCGCCAGCTTCACGCTCAATTCGTTCAGCTTGTTTTCCGTTTCGCCCATGAACTTCTCGGCTTCGGCAACGGTGGGTTTTGCATGATTCTTGCTCATCGCGGACTCCTGCGCCTTGGCCTTTTCCGGTGGCTTGCCCTGGGCCAGCGCGAGGACGCTCAGTGTGGCAATTGCAATCACAACTTTGATGACGCGTTTCATACTTCCTCCCAAAACTGCCTATTGTAACCAGTCCTCGGAGAAGATGAAACCCGCCTCCGCGCCCACGTACTGGATGGAAAAGAAAATTCCCCGTACACTACGGGCGAGTGGTGCAGCCATGCAATTCAGAGCGCCTAATTCGGAATTGATTCGCGTCGTCGTCATCATCCTCTTCTTTGCGATCTCAGTCATCTTCCGCGCAAAGAAAAAGCCTGGCACCACGACGCCGGTCAAGCGCGAGGGTATGGGAAGCCCACTGGAAGCGTTGTCCATGGCCAAGCGTCAGTTAAGCGAGGCTAAGCGGCGAGCCGCCGAGGACGCTCGCGCAAGCCGGAGACAACCTCCCACCGAGCTAGGGCCGTTTCAGATGCAGGAATTCGTTCAGCAGCCGCCCACGATTGAGCCGGAGTCCTCCATCGTGCCTTCGCTCCTGCTCTTCGCGCTGTTCGCCTGCCTCTGCTTTATGGCTTACCGCTACTTCGCCCGATAGTCCGCTCGTTCATCAGCGCATCAGCATCCCGCCGTTCACATCCAGCACATGGCCGGTGATGTAGCCCGCCTCATTGCTTGCCAGGAACAGCACGGCGTTGGCAATGTCTGCATCCGTTCCCTGCCGTCCCAGCGGAATCCCTGCCGTGATTGCCTGCTTCTGCTCGTCCGTCAGCACCTCGGTCATCGCCGTCGCAATGTAGCCCGGAGCCACCGCGTTTACAGTGATATTGCGCGATGCAACTTCGCGCGCCACCGAGAGCGTAAGCCCGATCAACCCAGCCTTTGACGAGACATAGTTCGCCTGTCCCGGCGCTCCCATCTCGCCAACAATCGAGGTGATGTTGATGATCCGTCCCCAGCGCTGCTTCAGCATTCCGCTCAGCACCGCTTGTGTCAGCAGGAACGGCGCGCTCAGGTTCGTCGTCAGCACTTCGTCCCAGTCGGCGCGTTTCATGCGCAGCAGCAACCCGTCGCGCGTGATCCCCGCATTGTTCACCAGGATGTCAATCTTCCCCAGTTGCGCCGAGATCTCTTTCACCGTGCTCTTGATTGCCTCTTCCGATGCAACGTCCAGCCGGAATGCTGCGGCCTTGCCGCCTTCGTTTTCGATCAGCGCAACCACTTCCTTCAGCTTCTCTTCATTCCGCGCTGCCAGCGCCACGGTTGCGCCGACTTTCGCCAGCGTCAACGCGCAGGCGCGGCCAATTCCCTGCGACGCTCCAGTAACCAGCGCCACGTGTCCCTGCAAGGACTCCATAGATCACCTCAAACATGTAAATGGAACTTAGCGGATTATAGCCGACGGTCCTACCCCAGCCGCCCGGATGCCTGCACTTCAGCCTTCTCTTCGCCGCCTACGGACCCGCCGCCCACCCCCATCTCTTCCGGCTTGAAGAGCATTCGTAGAAATGGCGCAGGCAATACCGTAGTCACCGCCGTCATCACGATCACCAGCGCGTAGGCCCGCTGCGAGATCATATTCATCTGCAAACCGATCAGCGCCACAATCAGCGCCACTTCGCCGCGCGGCGTCATTCCTACGCCCACCTGCAACATGGCGCGCCAGCCCTCGCGATACAGCGGCAGGCCGCAGCCCACAATCTTTGAGATCACGGCCAGCGCCGAGAGCGCTAACGCCAGCACCACCACCGACCGCGAAAACACTGACAGATCCAGCCGCGATCCCATGGTGAAAAAGAAAAATGGAGAGAGAAATTGATTGATCGCCTGCGCCCTCGGATCCAGGTTCCAGCGCGGCGAATAATCCGCGAACGCCAGCCCCGCAAAGAACGCTCCAATGATCGCAGCCATTCCAATCCGCGTCGCCGCCACTGAGAGTCCAAGGCACAGCGCCAGCGCCAGCACCAGTGGAGCGTCCTGCGTCTGCATCTGCTGGATGCCCGGCTCAAGACGGTTCACCACCCGCGGCGCAACATAAATCATGAACACCGCAAAGCCCACCGCCTCCAGGCTCACCAGTCCAAGATGCAGCCACTGCACGCCGCCCGTGCTCACCGTGCTCACCAGCATTCCCAGCAGCAACATGCCAAGGATGTCGTCAAACACCGCCGCGCCCAGGATGATCTGCGCCGGGCGTGACTTCAGCACGTTCATGTCACGCAGCACGCGTGCCGTAATTCCGACACTCGTGGCCACCATCGCAGCCGCCACAAAAACTGCTTCATGCGTGGGTTCATGGCGCAGGTGCAGATACAGGAAGCCCACCGCAAATGGAACCACGATCCCGGCCACCGCAACCCGCAGGCTCATCCGTCCCACGCGGATCAAATCACTTGGCGCGGTTTCCAGCCCCACCGTGAACAGCAGAAACACCGCGCCGATTTCGGCGATCGAGTAAATCGTCTCGCCGGGCAAAATAAAGCGCGTCGCGTAGGGCCCCAGAACCACTCCCGCCAGAATTTCGCCCAGCACTGCCGGAAGGTGCAGCCGTTCGAACAACTCGCCAAACACCTTCGCCCATACAAAGATGGTGAAGAGTTGCAGCAGAAGTGAGTCGGTTCCATGCGGCATCTGGCGTTTGTCCGTCGTTTACCGGTAGTTCGCGGTGCAGGCTTTTCAGCGCGGCCATTCCCTGTACACCATTCTGCGGTAGAAGTAGCGATTCAGCGACCAAAATCGAAGGCTGCCGCTCGATTCAACGGCGTTCTCATCAACTCTTGTGCATCTATCCCACGCCCGCAGGAATCCGCCGTGCGGCTGCACTGGAATAGAAGCAATCTACTCTCGATTTTTCTACACTCAGCTCTGGATTCGTGCGATCTTTACGGCGTCCGTTAAATACTTTCGTTGCACTACTCGCAAAATGAAAAGAAGATTGATTTATACCCTGCAGTCCACACTTGGGATCGCCGTGAGCGCTCTGTGTGCCATCGCCGTCGCCCTGGTTTTCTCTCATAGCCACTGGAAACTGGCCGCGCCATTCCTCTTTGCGGCGGTGCTGGTTCTGCTCGCTGGCCGCTTTGGAGCCATGATCAGCGTCGTGGGATCCCTGCTGGCGGCCATGATCTTCTCTTTCTACTTATTTTCTCCCGTGCATTCGCTACGCGTTGAGAATGAAGCCGAGCGCGCCACCCTGGCTTGGATGATCCTGCTCTCGGTCTCTGCTTCCTACCTCTTGTTCCCTTCGCGGACAGGCGGCGACGGCGCATGACTCAGCGCCCTGGGTGAATCCTCTCCGGAGCCCAGGCCAGCATCTTCAACGAGCGCGAGAAGTGGCACAGATCCGGTTTCATCGGCAGCGCAAGGCCCAGCGGGTCGGCAATACTGTTCGTCCGGAACTCCACGCTCACCCGCTGCAATGCCCATGGCTGATGATGCGCTTCGATGCGGTAGAACTTCCCCCGGTCCCATGAGTACACGCAATAGCGTTCAGTGAGAAATTCATCCAGGCTTCCTCGCCGCGCCCGCTCCGCTTCACCCTCCGGAGCATAGCTCACGTCCAGCTTTGCCGGGCCGTTCGCAGCTGCCGGACCATGCAGGCGTGAAGCGCGGAAGTGAATCGTTGGCTCCGTTGCTTTCCGCGCCTGTATCGTTGCCCCGCTCACCTGGATCTTCGAGTGCCAGTACTGCATCCGGAAGAAGATGCGCGCGCACCACACCGCAGTCAGATTTGCCGCGTCCACGCTGAAGTAGTAAAGCCCCGGCTTGCCATCCATCGTCACGTACGTTCGTAGATTGATCTGCGAAAAAAACGAGAGCCCCGGCAGTGGAGGGATTCCGCTCGGCCTCATGTGACTTGTGCTGAAAGGAGAGAGCGTTAGCCATGCCGCCCCGTCGTAAAGCTCAAGCGTCAGTTCCTCAGGAATCAGCCGCCGCAGTGTCGCCGGATCGATCGCATAGTGCGCAAACAGCAGATCGTTCCAGCTCTGCGACAGCAGCCACTGGCCATCCGGAGGCAGCCAGGGTCGGTGCCCCACCGAGTAGAGCAGGCTGCCGGCCGTTACGAATTGGATCTGGAACTCTTGCTCCGCCATTTCGTTCTCTCTCAAAGCCTAGCCCAATTCCCATCTGCGCTGCACAGGAATTCTCCGCATATTCAGTTCCCATACCCGCTTTGGCGCCCCACATCTGCCGCATTTGGCAGATGTGCGTCTTTCTGAGGTTGGCAACCGGGCGCCCTTTAGGTCAAAATCAAGCGCATGACCGTTCCTGCTCCTGCCTCCCCGTCCGCTGCTGAGCCACCCTCCGATGAAACTCAGGTGTACTGCATTCATGGCGTTGACCCGGAGGTGCAGGCCTATGCCATGGCCAAGTACTCCCGTTCGTCGCTCTCTCTCAAGCAGTCGCTTACGGAGTTAAACGAGCAGAAGGCGGAAAAGTTTCTCAGCACCTTCTACTTCCAGTACGGCCACCGCTCCATTGCCGATCTCGCCCACGTTGCCATGGCCATCGAGCGCCTCTCCCTGCTTGCCGCCACGCTCGTGGTCGATGAAACCCGCTGGGACGGCCAGGAGCGCTCCACCCGCTATCAGGATTTCAAGAAGAGCGGCCACTACTCGCCCACATTCACCGATCCTGCCGACGCCCGCCTCTACGAAGAAACCATCGACTTCCTCTTCTCCGAGTACCGCAAGTTCAGCGAGTTGAACTTCCAATACCTCATCGCCAAAACCCCTCGCCCGCCGGAGATGTTGCAGGAAGCCTACGAGCGCACCCTGCGTGCCCGCGCCTTTGATATCTCGCGCTACCTCCTGCCCCTGGCCACCAACACCTCGCTCGGACAGATCGTCAACGCCCGCACCCTCGAGACTCAGGTCTCCCGCCTACTCGCCAGCCCTTATGAAGAAGTGCGCCGCCTCGGCGAGCGCATGAAGCAGGCTGCCCGCGGAGCCGCCTGGGACGTCAACGCCGCCAAACGCCAGTCTCTCGTCGAGGCCATCGCCGCCAAAGATGCCGCTCTCGGTGAGCAGGCCCGCGCCGAGTTACTGCGTGAGACCCATTCCTCTCCCACTCTCGTCAAGTACGCCGAACCCAGCGCCTACGAGCTCGCCTCCGCTCAGGAGCTCGCCCACGCCGCCGAAGAACTGATGCACGGCCAATCCATCGCCACCGCTCCCGAGGTCGATCTACTCGACGACGACCCACTCGAAATAGAACTTGCCGTCACCCTTCTCTACCAGCACTCACGCCACCCCTACCGCCAGATCCGCGAAGCCGTACTAGCCCTCACTCAGCCTCAGCGCGAAGAGATCATCGACCTCGGCATGAAGCATCGTGGAGCCCACGACGAACTTCTCCGCGCCTACTGCGCCGGACAAAAATTCCGCTTTGACATTCTCATGGACATCGGTGCCTACCGCGATCTTCATCGCCATCGCCGCTGTGTCCAGATTCACCAGGAGTACTGCTTCGCCCACGGCTTTGATACGCCGCGTGAAATCCAGGATGCCGGCCACGCCGCCCTCTACGCCCAAACCATGCAGCGGGTCGCAGACGCCGGCCGTCAGCTTTCGTATTCCCTCGCCGCCCGTGGAGAGGCTCCGCAGCCCGCGCAATATCTGCTTCCGCTCGCCTATCGCAAGCGCACGCTCTTCAAAATGGACTTCGCCGAAGTCGTCTATATCAGCGAGCTCCGCACCGGCGTCGGAGGCCATTGGAGCTACCGCAACGTCGCCTATCAGATGTACCAGCGCGTTGCCGAGCGCCATCCCGCCCTCGCCCGCTACTTCCGCGTCACTGATATCCACAAGCCCGTGGATTTACTTCAAAGATAGGCAATCGCACAGGTGCAGGTATAAGTCTTTTGAACTTGCTATTGCAGTTGTTCTTGTTTCTGCAGTTGTTCTTGTTCTTGCTGTTGTCCTTGTTCTTGAAGTGTCATTCCGAGCGCAGCGAGGAATCCCAGCATCGCCCAAATATGCTGTGTCGCTCCAAGCTTTCCCACCCGCAATTGATTTCCCTCCGCTGCCCTTATCGCTGTGATGTGGAAGACAGCCCCTATATCCTTGATGTGTCCTTCCAAGGCATAACTCACAGCATTAATTCAGGGCAAAACGACCTCCACTCTTCCCCTTTTCTTCCCCCTGCGCCCCCGCCCGTGCTATCCTCTCGATTGTCGCCATCATCATCGTGAAACCATGCGTAAGCCGCACTGTTACGCAGCCCGGCGGCTCCGGAGCGGCGCATCTCCCGCCCCTTGAAATTCATCCCAGAAGGAGTAGTTCCTATGGCCGACGACCGGTCCCGCGCAATTGATCTCGCGCTCTCTCAGATTGAAAAGCAGTTTGGCAAGGGCTCCATCATGCGCCTGGGGAGCAAGGGGCCCATCGTGCCTATCGCCGTGATCTCCACCGGCAGCATCTCCTTTGACGCCGCCCTCGGCGTCGGCGGAGTTCCTCGTGGCCGCGTTGTTGAGGTCTTCGGTCCCGAATCCTCCGGCAAAACCACCATCACCCTCCAGATCATCGCGGAAGCCCAGAAAGCTGGCGGCATGGCGGCTTTTGTCGATGCCGAGCACGCCCTCGACCCCGCCTACGCCAAGCGCCTCGGCGTCGATGTCGATAACCTCCTCGTCTCGCAGCCCGACTACGGCGAGCAGGCTCTGGAAATCACCGAAGCCCTCGTCCGCTCCGGAGCCATCGACGTCCTCGTCGTCGATTCCGTCGCCGCCCTCGTCCCCAAGGCCGAACTCGATGGAGAAATGGGAGACAGCCACATGGGCCTGCAAGCCCGTCTCATGTCGCAGGCTCTCCGTAAACTCACCGGAACCGTCAGCAAGTCGCGCACCTGCCTCATCTTCATCAACCAGATCCGCGAGAAGATCGGCGTCATGTTCGGTAATCCGGAAACCACCACCGGTGGCCGAGCCCTCAAGTTTTACTCCTCCGTCCGCATTGATATTCGCCGCATCGCGGCCATCAAGGACGGCGATGCCGTCGTCGGCTCGCGCACCAAGGTCAAGATCGTCAAGAACAAGACCGCCGCGCCCTTCCGCGAAGCCGAGTTCGACATCATGTACGGGGAAGGCATCTCGCGCGAAGGCGACATGCTCGATCAGGCCGTCGAACGCAACATCGTCGAGAAGTCCGGAGCCTGGTACAGCTTCGATGGGGAACGCATCGGCCAGGGCCGCGAGAACACCAAGAACTTCCTCAAGGAAAACAAGGACATTGCAGCCAAGGTCGAAGTCGCCGTGCGCAAGTCGCTAGGATTGGACCGGGCCGCAGCCGAAGCTCCCGCCGACCCAGCGCCGGTTTCGCCCAAGGAAGTCGCCGCCGCCAAAGCCGCCGTGCCCAAGAAGTAAGCGTTTCAGGATGCAATTCAAGAGGGGCGGAGAAATCCCGCCCCTTCTCTTATTTCCGCCGGTCTTGCTGGGGAAATCAACCTCGGTTGTCGCGGAACTGGTCGCGGAACTGGTTGCGAAGCCGGGCTATGCCACCGCCGCCTGACCGCCCGCGACCAACTGTGGCCCCGCGCTTTCGCCATGCTCCAGAAATTGTTCCAGATGTGTAACCCGAAGCATCTCGCGGATCAGCGGGCTGGCGTGGGTGATCTTCACCTGCTTACCCCGGTCCACCGCCAGCGCCAGTACTGAAGCCAGACTGCCCAGCCCGCCGCAGTCCACCACCCGCACTCCCGCCAGATTGATAATGAGTTTGTCGAAGCTGCTGATCATCAGCAAGGCGCTGCGCCGGAAGGCCTCTGCTTCCTTGCCCCCGATCAGCTTCCCATGGCAGGCCATTGTCACGCGTTCGCGGCCCGTGCGAACTTCTAACACCAGGTCCATAACCGTTCCTTCGGTTCAATAATCACTCTTTCATTTAACGGTTTAAACCTACAGAAAGTTAGTTGCTGGGCCATGAATAGCCAATAAAGAATCCGTGAAGGGAACGATTCCGGGAACTGGAATAACTCAAAGGCTGGGCGCCTCTGTTTTTCTGTTGTTCTTAACCTTGAAACCTTGAAATTCTGAAACCGGGTTCTTTACCCTAGCTCCGCTCTCTTGCGATCGGCTCGGCTTCCGCAAGGCTGTTGTGCTGGCGCCAGTGAATCCACAGAATCCTCGCCGCCGCCAGCACCGGCACTGCAAAGTAGATTCCCGCCACGCCTGCGATCTCGCCTCCCGCCAGCACTCCAAAGATCGCCGCCAGCGGATGCACTTCAACTCTTCCGCCCAGCACTCGCGGAGAGATCACGTAGTCCTGCAACCCGCGCCACAGCAGCAGAAACAACAGCACCAGCGCCAGATGCCCATAATTAAATCCGAAACTCACCGCCAGAATCAGGCTTCCGGCCACCAGCGGTCCCACAAATGGAATGAACTCCATCAGTCCGCCCAGCGTTCCCAGCGCCAGCGAGTAAGGCACCCGCATCAGCGTCAGCACCGCGATATAGACCACTCCCGAGATGGCCGCCAGGTACATCTGCGCCCGCACAAAGTGCGAGAGCATCTCGTCCAGGTCGCTCATGATGTTGCTTAATATCCGGCGGCTGCGCTCGTTCTCCAGCAGCCCTTCAATACTGCGCGCAAAGCGGCTCTTGTCCTTCAAAAAGAAAATCGCCAGGATCGGAATCAGCACCAGCCACAACGCGTTTCCCGCAATCTCCGTGGCCTTGCTGCTCTGCGCGCTGATCGAGCTGAGCACTACGTCGCGGTGTCCTACAATAAACTGCTGCACCCGCGCCTGTGTCCCTTCGCTCCATCCCCGAGCCTTGCCCATCTGCATGGCAATGCTTCCGCTTACAACCCGGTTGTAAAGCTCCGGAGCCGCCGCCGAGAGATGCCGTCCCTCTTCCACCACTCGCGGCCCTTCTGCCAGCCCTACCGTCAGCAGCGCTGCCAGCATGGCAACGTAGGCGGCGGCAATGGCAACTCCCCTGCTGCTGTGCGTCCACCTCTGCACCCGCGTAATCAGAGGGTCCAGCAGGTAGGCAAACAGCATTGCGAAGAGGAAGGCCAGCAGCGGCTTGCGTGCCATCCACACAAAGCCCAGCAAAGATGCCGTAGCCAGTACGGTGAACAGGATGCGCAGCGTGCTCTTGTCGAGAAGGCTCATGGAGTTGATGGTCCTGCAAAGTCGCCCCCATTGTAGAGCATTCGGATTCGCAAGAGCTGTCCCGTATCGGTCGGATGCCCCGCTCACCGTTGCCGTCGCCCACAAAAACCCCCTCTGGAGTTGATTCCCCTCTCCGCCACAGCATAAAATTGATCCATTCCGTTTTCCGCCCCGAGGAACCTTGAAGCGAGTCATAGCGATTTACCCCGGAACCTTCGACCCGCCGACCAACGGCCACCTCGACTTGATTCTCCGGGGCGCAAAGATCTTTGACGAACTTGTCGTTGCGATCCTGCGCAATTCGGAAAAGTCTCCGCTCTTCACCGTCGATGAGCGTCTCGATATGCTGCGTGACTCTACCCGCCAGTGGGAAAATGTGCACGTCGAATCCTTCGATGGTTTGCTCGTAGACTACGCCCGCGAGCGTGGTGCCTCGGCGGTCCTGCGCGGCATCCGCGCCGTCAGTGACTACGAGTATGAACTCCAGATGGCATGGATGAATCGCAAGCTCGACTCCACGCTTGAGACAGTTTTCATGATGCCCGCCGGGGCCTATTCCTATCTCAGCTCGAAGCTCGTGCGTGAGATTGCCGCGCTGGGCGGCGCGCTCACAGGCTTGGTCCCGCCGCCAATCGAGGCTCAGCTTCGCGAACGTCTAGGGGTCGCCCCGCTGGCCCCCAAATAAGGATTCCGCAGTCCCCGGAGCAAGTCCCGGGGGGAGCAACATTCAACGCAACCGAAAGGATTTCCAGTGTCTTCAACCGCTACCGCTTTCACGGCACGCATCGGCCGCATTGAAATTTCGGCCACCATGGCCATCAACAATGAAGCCACCACCTTGCGTTCGCAGGGCGTCGACCTCGTCGATTTCGGCGCTGGCGAGCCGCACTTTGCCACCCCTGAGCACATCAAGCAGGCCGGCATTGAAGCCATTCAGAAGAATTTCACCAAGTACACCGCCGTCGCCGGCATCAAGGAACTCCGCGAAGCCATCGCCGCCCGCCACAAGCAGGACTTCGGCTCCAACTACTCCTTTGACGAGACCATCGTCACCACCGGCGGCAAGAGTGCGCTCTTCAACACCTTCCAGGTGCTCGTTGATCACGGCGACGAGGTCATCATCCCCGTCCCCTACTGGGTCTCCTTCAAGGACATGGTGGAGTTCTGCGGCGGCAAGTGCTCCTTCGTCGCTACGCACGCCGACGAGGGCTTCCGCCTCACCGCCGCAATGATCGAGAAGGCCATCACTCCGCGCACTCGCATCATCCTGCTCAATTCGCCCAACAACCCCTCCGGAGCCGTCGTCGCCCCTGAGGATCTCACTGCCATCGTCAAGATGGCCGCCTCGCGCGGCATCTACGTGATGACCGATGAGTGCTACGTCTATCTCGACTACACGGGCCGTCCGTTTTCTCTCGGCTCGCTCACCGAGTACAAGGATTCGCTCCTCCTCATGGGTTCGCTCTCCAAGACCTATTCCATGACCGGATGGCGTCTCGGTTTTGCCCTCGCGCCCAAGGCCGTCATCGGCCAGCTCCAGAAGTTGCAGAGCCAGTCCACCTCGAATCCCACCTCCATCGTGCAGAAGGCCGGACTCGCCGCCGTCACCGCCTCGCAGCAGTGCGTCGCCGATATGCGTACCGAGTACATCCAGCTTCGCGACCGCATCGTCGCCGGGCTCCGCACCATTCCCGGCGTCAAGTGCAACCTTCCCGAAGGCGCGTTCTACGCCTTCCCGGATGTCAGCGCCGTCGCAGCACGCGCCGGAACTGACACCTCCGAGCTGACCTCGCGCCTCCTGCGTCAGGGTCACGTCGTCGGTGTTCCCGGCGAGGCCTTTGGACTCCCCGGCCACATCCGCTTCTCCTACGCGACCTCTGCCGCTGAGATCGACCGTGGCCTTGAGCGCGTCCGCACCTTCTTCGCCTCTCTGTAGTTCCCAAATGCGGAGGAGTGAGATGCCCAGTCCGGCATCTCATTCCTTTGCGCCTCTCATCCAAACCGTGTAGATTGCGTTACTCTGTTGCAGGGCGCTTCAATCATGCCGGCACTGTATCCATTTCTCGTCCTTCCGGAGTTTTACGAGCGGGTGTGGGGCACGCGTGATCTCCGTCCCTACTTCTCCCGTGCCGCCGAAGGCGTGCCAATCGGAGAAGTCTGGCTCACCGGCGAAGATTGCCGCGTCGCCACCGGCCCCTTAACCGGCCAGACTCTGCGCGAACTCGCCATCGAACACGGCGCAGCCCTCACCGGAGACGCCTCCCCGCAGCCCACGCATTTTCCTCTGCTCATTAAGTTTCTCTTTCCCCGCCAGAAGCTCAGCATCCAGGTTCATCCCGACGATGCACGCGCCCACGAGTTAGGCCAACCCTGCGGCAAAACCGAATGCTGGTATGTCGCCCGCGCCATCCCTGGAGCCCAGGTCGGTCTCGGCCTCCGCGCGGGCATCGATCACGAAATGTTCCGCATGGCCATCCAGGCCAATCAGGCCGAGCACATGCTCAACTGGCTCGATGTCCGCGCCGGTGAAATGCTCTACGTCGATGCCGGAACCGTCCACGCCGTCGGACCCAACTCCATCCTCGTCGAGACTCAGCAGAACTCAGACATCACCTACCGCCTCTACGACTACGGCCGCCCCCGCGAGCTTCATCTCGACCTCGGCATGGCCGCCATCCGTGACAATACTCACGCCGGCCTGGTCCCGCCGCGCTCCGTCGCCAGCCACGAGTTGCTGCTCTCGTCTCCCTGCTTCATCGTGGAAAAACACAATATCTCAAGCCCCGTCACCCTCGCCGCCAAGCCCGGACTCAGTTCCGTGCAAGTTCTCGTCTCCCTCGACGGCGGAGCAATCGTCGAGTGTCCCGGTGCGCCTTCGCTCACCATCCTGCGCGGTGATGCCGTGGTCATTCCCGCATCCTCGCCGACCGTCACTCTGCGCCCCCAGTGGAGCGCCGAACTCCTCCGAATGTTCCTCCCCTCACAACCAGTGCCCGAACCCCTCACCACAAAGTAGAGAACGCACGCACAACAAAAAACGCGCGCACCATAAGGAACCTCGGGTGCCCCAGGTTCGCGCCGATGCCTTTTTCGGCGATAACCTGGGAAGCAACGCCCTCCACCCCTAAACGTCCTTGCTCTTGCCGTTGACTTTGTCTCTGCCTTTGAAATCACTCTCTCTCCCACGGAATCGCTATAATGTCGCTGCACCCATGATTCATTCGAGGAGCCATCTTGGCGAAAACTCGTAAGCCGGAGTTTTACCCAATCATTCTCGCCGGAGGCCGCGGCACCCGATTCTGGCCGCTCAGCCGCAAGGCGTTCGCAAAGCAGTTGCTGCCGCTCAACTCCAGCCAGTCCATGCTTCAGGAAACCGTGGCGCGCCTGCTGCCTATCGCGCCCGCCGAAAATTTCTGGATCATCACCAACGGCGATCTCCGTGCCAGCATCGCACGCCAGCTTAAGACCCTGCCGCGCAAGCAAATTGTTGCCGAGCCCATCGGACGCAACACCGCGCCCGCCATCGGCCTCGCCGCCTTCATCCTGCATCGCCGCAACCCCAAGGCCGTCCTCGGACTCTTCCCCGCCGACCAGGTGATCCAGAAGGAAAAGCAGTTCCGTAAGGATCTGCAAACCGGAATCGCTCTCGCCGCCGCCGCGGAAAACATCGTGGTCATGGGCGTCAAGCCCACCCGCCCTGAAACCGGATACGGCTACATCGAGACCGGCGCCGTCTATCAAGGTGCGGTCACTCGCGTCCGCTGCTTCCGCGAGAAGCCCGAGAAATCCGTAGCCGAACAATTCCTCTCCGCCGGAAACTTTCACTGGAACAGCGGAGTCTTTCTCTGGTCCGCCGAGACCATCGTGAACGCTCTGCGACAATATCTCCCCGCCACCGCTGCGCGGCTGGAAAAAATCGCGGCCACCTGGGGAACCCGCAAGTTCGACGAAACTCTCCGCAAGCTCTATTCCAGGTGTGAAGACAAGAGCGTTGACTACGGCATCATCGAGCCCCGCTCCACCGCCGGAGAAGCCGCTTCCAACATCTTCTGCATTCCCGCCGACTGGGGATGGAACGATCTCGGCTCCTGGGCCGCCCACTTCGAGCATCGCATCGCGCAGGGCAAAGACAAGGACAACGTAATCGCCGCCGCCTCCAGCTTCACCCATGAGGCCCACGGCAACTACTTTCACGCCCCTGGCAAATTCATCGCCGCCATCGGCGTCGAGGGCCTCGTTGTCGTGGACACCGTTGATGCGCTCTTGATCACCACCATCAAGCGCTCGCAGGAAGTCGGCAAGATTGTGAAATTTCTCGACAAGCAGAAAAACTCAAAGCTCGTTTAACTCTGAAGGACTTTCACCATGTCTCAGCAGATTCACTTCGGCACGGACGGATGGCGCGGCGTAATTGCCGACGACTATACGTTTGAAAATGTCCGCCGTGTCGCCCACGCCATCGCCCTCTACGTCCATCAGTACGAGACGCCGTCGCACGGCATCCTCATCGCCTATGACACCCGCTTCGGCTCGCGCCGCTTCGCTGAAATCTCCGCCGAAGCCATCGCCGCCGCCGGCATCCCCGTCCAGCTTGCCCGCGAGATCACTCCCACCCCCGCCCTCAGCTACATGGTCAAAAAGCTCGGTGCCGCCGGCGGAGTCATGATCACCTCCAGCCACAATCCATGGGACTGGAACGGCGTAAAGTTCAAAGCCAGCTACGGCGGCTCCGCATCTCCCGCCATCATCCAAAAGATCGAAGCCTTAATAGATACCCCGCCCATCTCCGCCAAGCCCGCCACCATCACCGAGACCGACTTCAAGACCGATTACATTGCAGCCATCAAGGACTTCACCGACCTCAAGCTCATCGCCCACGCCCACCAGAAGTTCGCCATCGATGTCATGTACGGGGCCGGTCGCGGCATCATCGCCGATATCTTCACCGAACTCGGCGTCCCCCACATCGAAATCCACGGCGCCATCGACCCGCTCTTCGGAGGCATCAACCCTGAGCCCATCCTCCCCCACCTGCGCGGACTGCAGGAAGCTGTCGTCGCCCACCATTGCGACGCCGGACTCGCCACCGACGGCGACGCCGACCGCATCGGAGCCGTCTCTGAAGACGGCGCGCTCGTCGATGCCCACAAGTGCTACGCCGTCCTGCTGGAGTGGCTCCTCAAGCGCAAGAAATGGCCCGGAGCCATCACACGAGCCTTCAACACCACCCGCATGCTGGATCGCATCGCCCACGCCTACGGACGCGAACTCATCGAGCACGGCGTCGGCTTCAAGTACGTTGCGGACATTGTCCTCAGCGGCAAGCAGGTTCTCATCGGCGGTGAGGAGTCCGGCGGCATTGGTATCCCCAGCTTCCTTCCCGAGCGCGACGGCACCCTGAACGCGCTCCTCCTCGCCAACGTCATGGCCGAAGAGGGCAAAACCATGGGCCAGCTCGTCGAAGATCTGCAACAGAAATACGGGTGTCACTACTATGGACGCCGCGACCTCCGCCTTACCCATGACGTGGTACAGAGCGCTCTCACCCGTGCCGCCGCCAAGCCCGCCGCCATCGGTCGCTACAAAGTGCAGCGCTTCGAAAATCTCGACGGCTTCAAGTTCTTCCTCGACGCCCCCACCAACGGCAACGGAGCCGAGGCCTGGGTGCTCGTCCGCGGCTCCGGCACCGAGCCACTCCTGCGCGTCTACTGCGAAGCTGCCGCGCCCGAACTCGTCAACGAAATCCTCAACGCCACCGTCGCCTTCGTCCACCAGTAAGCACGGTGTCCCGCATCTACCGCAAGTAATGCGGGTGCCCCATCCTAGTCATCTTTTGGCTAGGGTGGGGAAGTTGACCTCGCTCTTGTTCTTGCCCTACCGCTCCCGCACCGTCAACTTCCCCACCACCAACTCGTCGATCTCCAGTCGCTTGATCCGCGCCTTCCCCACCGCCATCCGCCCCACGGCCAGTGCTCCAATGGCCACCGCTCCCACCGCCAGCGCACCCAACGCCGCGGCTCCTATAGAAGTAACGCCCAGCGCCACTTTTCCAATTGCCTTGCTCTTTTCCGTCTTGCTGCATCCGCGTCCAAACATCGTTTTCTCCTTGCGATTCTCGGCTTCCTTCGCCTCTGGTTCCTGAATCCGGTGGATGATTTGTTATCCTCAAAGAGTGAATAAGATGGTTTTCTCCAACCTCGTGCATCGCCCCTTGCGCACGCTCATCAGCGTCTTTGCGATTTCGATTGAAGTCACGCTGATCCTGCTCATCGTGGGTCTTTGCCTCAGCATGCTCAACGATAACGCCGACCGTCAGAAGGGAATTGGTTTTGACGTGATGGTTTCGCCGCCCGGCTCCAGCTTTTTCACCGGAATCACCGGCGCTCCCGTCTCCATCAAGGTAGCAGACAAGCTGCGCACCGTTCCCCACGTCGCCGCCGTTGCTCCCATCGTTATGCACTTCATCACCACCAAGAACCTGGAAGTCATCGACGGCATTGACCTTGATCCCAAGTCGCCTAACAACTTTGACAACATGGGACGCCCTTTCCAGTACCTCGCCGGAGGCCCGTTCCAGGGCCCCTATGACATGATCGTCGACGACCTCTTCGCCGAACAGCATCATGCCAAAGTCGGTGATCACTTCGACGTGCTCAGCCAGAGCTTCCGCATCAGCGGCATCGTCGAGCACGGCAAGGGAGCGCGCCGCTACCTGCCCATCGCAACCCTGCAGGATCTGCTCGGCTCCGAGGGCAAGGCCAGCATGTTCTACGTCAAGACCGATTCGCCTGAAAACGCCGAGGCCGTCGTCTCCGCCGTCAAGCAGGTTCCCGGCATGGAGCAGTACGTTTCCCGCTCGCTCGCCGAGTATGCCTCGCTGATGACCGTCGCCAATATCCCCTTCCTTGGCACGTTCATTGACATCGTCATTGCCATCGCCCTTGTCATCGGATTCATCGTCATCTTCCAGTCCATGTACACCGCCGTCATGGAGCGCACCCGCGAGATCGGAATTCTCAAGTCGCTCGGCGCATCCAAGTGGTATGTGCTGAACGTCGTCCTGCGCGAGTCCTTCTTGCTTGCCATTGGAGGCGTTTTGCTTGGCCTTGCCCTCACCGGTCTCGCCTCCGCGGCCATCAACCACAAGTTTCCCCTGCACCGCATGGTATGGGACAACCACTGGGTCTTGCGTGCCGCGCTGCTCGCCATTGCCGGAGCCCTGCTCGGCGGCCTCTATCCCGCCCTGCGCGCCGCCCAGAAAGACCCTATCGAGGCTCTCGCCTACGAATAGCTCCTCGCGCAAGCACCTTAGAAAAGTGTTGACATATAGTGCCCCGGACCTGCCCCGGGGCATTTCTTGCGCCGTTGGAAGGCGTGTAATGTCTGCTCTGCATTCTGTAATTTAATACTCAATGGCGTCGTCTTTTCTTGACACCAGAGTTCCTGCCCACTAGGCTTGGCCTATTAGCCAGCAAAGATAAATACTCGGCTCACCCGACCGGGTCTAACTTTTCCTGAACCCAAGCACTGCAACCTGCCCTGGAGGCTGAATGTTCCGTAACCGCACGGCTATCTCTGTGTCGAATCTTTTCCCGCGTCAGATGTTGATCACGCTCCTCTGCCTTCTTGCCCTGGCGGCATCACTTTGCGCTCAAGAGAGCGTCCCCGTCCCGCAGTTGGTGAAGTTCACCGGAACCATCTCCGCCGCTCCTGCCGGAACCGTTGGCGTCATCTTCGCCCTCTATAAGGATTCCACCGGCGGTGCGCCGCTCTGGCAGGAAGTCCAGAACATCTCCGTCGATGCCGCCGGCCATTACACGGCCTTCCTCGGCTCGCGCAGCGCGACCGGTATTCCCCTCAGTGTCTTCAGCAGCGGGGAAGCCCACTGGCTTGCCGTCCAGCCCCAGGGGCAGCCCGAGCAACCTCGCGTCCTTCTCGTCAGCGTTCCTTACGCACTCAAGGCCTCGGACGCGGAAACCCTTGGCGGACTGCCCGCTTCAGCCTTCCTGCGCGCTGACTCCGTCGCCGCACAGTCGAACGCCATCAATAGCTCCATTGCCGTGACCAACGCTGCCGGCAAGATTGCCGCTACTGCGGCGATTGTTGCACCCACCCCCACAGGCTCCGTCGCTGGATACCTCCCGCAGTTTAGTGATGCCTATTCAGACATCGCCAACTCTTCGTTCTACCAGGCGCCCGGCAGCGGATACATCGGCCTCAACACGGCCACTCCCCAGTTCACCTTGGATGTCGTCTCGGTCTCTGATCCGGCTGCGATTGCCGTCGAGGGCTACGGCCCGGTTGGCGTCAACTTCATCGGACGTCGCGCCCGCGGCACGCAATCCGCGCCCACTGCCGTGCAGACCGATGACAACCTCATGGCCATGCAGGGCCGCGGTTACGGTGCAACCGGATTCTCGCCGGCCAGCCGCGCATTCATGAAGTTCTTCGCTGCTGAGAACTGGACTGACGCCGCTCAGGGAACCTACATCGCCCTTGCCACCACCCAGATCGGCACCGCGCCCGGCGGAAACCCGGCGCCCGAGCGTGTCCGCATCACCGATGCAGGCTACGTCGGCATCGGAACCACAATGCCGACCTCGCTTCTCACCGTCAATGGCAACATTCAGATTGGCCCCTCGAACCCGTCCCCCACCACCGGACTCACTTTTGCTGACGGCACCACTCAATACACCGCAACTCTCGCCGGTGCCACCGGCCCGCAAGGCCCTGCAGGTCCGGTTGGCCCCGTAGGTCCCATCGGCATCCAGGGTGCCCAGGGCGTGGCCGGTCCGGCTGGTGCCATCGGCCCTGCTGGTCCGCAGGGTGTTGCTGGCCCCGTTGGACCCACCGGCCTCACCGGTCCGCAAGGCGCCATCGGTCTGACTGGCGCGACCGGTCCGCAAGGTCCCATTGGTCTGACCGGTGCGACCGGTCCAAAAGGCGTGGAGGGTGATCCCGGCCCCGCCGGTCCGCAGGGTCCGCAGGGTCTCACTGGCGCTGCTGGCCCCGCAGGCGCGGGTGTCGTGAAAGATGCCAATGGAAACACCCTCGGAACCCTCATTTCCTTGTCCGGAACTGACGTCACCATCTATACCTCCGGTTATTTCATCACCGTTGGCATTACCGGCCAGTTCCCGGCCGCACAAATCTGGTGGACCGGAGCAACCTGCAATGGAACCGGTTATCTGAATGATGGTGCCGGTCAGATCAGCACCAACTTCCCAACGACCTATCGGAAGACCATCGTCTTCTCCGGCCAGACGAACGCGCTGATGATCCCCACCGGTTCCACCGTTACGGTCGCTGCGCAGAACGCCTCCATGAACAGCATCGAGAACTCTGGCTATGGCGCTCCGGATTACACCTTCGCAGATGGCGTATCGAACTGCTCTGCGCAAAGCCCGGTCTACGTTGGCAGCGGATGGCAGTTGACGACGTTTGATGCGGCCGCTACCCTCGGCTGGACCATCGTCAGTGGATCTCCCATCTCTGTCGCGGGCCCACTGCAACTCCCGTAATTCCTTCCCAACTCGGGAACAACAAAAGAGGGCCGGTGGAATTCCACCGGTCCTCTTTCTTGCTCTTAGTTTTTGAGCTTTGTCTTCTTGCTCTCCTCAGAGCAATTCGCAGAAGTTGTCCTCTGCATCATCGAAGGAAACCCCAGAATCGATTCTCTGATGAAATGCTTGGGTCTGCACAGAAGAGTTGGGCGGTGCTGGGGTTCTTCGCTCAGGATGACCATCTCAAGAAGGCGCGGAATTTCCCCGCGCCTTTTGTCTGACTTGAAAGGGCTGAAATCGCCGTCAGCGGGTAGAGAGTTAACCGCGCCGGAAGGCTCGCGTGATGGGCTCTGTCTTGCGGCGGGCGGCCTCGGCCCACTCGTCACGGCGGTCCCAAATGTCAGTGGCTCGGCCGCCCAAGTCGCCTACGGCTTCGCGGGCATCCTCGTAGCGGCGGCGAACGTCCTTGCGGAGCTGCTTACCGGTTTTGGGCGCGATAAACAGTGCGGCTAGTGCGCCCAGGCCTAGTCCAATCGCCAGAAGTCCGAAGGTTGTGGCGAAATTTCTCTTACGGCGCGAAAACTCATAATCCCCTAAACGAAACTCTGCCATATAGGACGATTCCTTTCGACTCGATGACTTAGTTAGAGGTCGATTCAGGAAGGTTCGTTGCCCGGAATCGGGAGCACGCGGCGGCCCTCGATGCGATAGTTGCCGGAGGCGACGAGGGCGATGGCTTCGCTGTAGGCAATGTGTTCCTGGGCGAGGATGCGCTCGGCGAGGGAGTGCTCATCGTCGGAGGGGAGGACGGGAACGGCTTTTTGCAGGATGATGGCGCCATGGTCGAGATGCTCGTCAACAAAATGAACGGTGCAGCCGCTGAACTGAACGCCGTATTCGAGCGCCTGATGCTGCGCCTCAAGGCCGGGGAAGGCGGGGAGCAGGGAAGGGTGGATATTCAGGATCTTTCCGGGGAACTGCTGGATGAACCACGGCGAGAGCAGGCGGAGGTATCCGGCTAGGATGACGAGATCGACGCGGGCTTCGCGGAGGGCGGCGACGACCTCCTGATCGTGCTCAAGGCGCTTTCGTCCCTGGCTGGGGAGGATGAGAGTGTTGAGGCCGAGGTCGCGGGCGGAGGCAATGCCGGGGGCGTCAGGGCGATTGCTGACGACGAGGGAGATCTGGGCCTTGAGCTTGCCGAGGCGGATGTTCTCGGCGATGGCCAGGAAGTTGGAGCCGCGTCCGGAGAGAAGTATGCCGAGTCGAGTCATGAATATTCAGGATATAGGGTTTTCAGATTCCAGCATTTCCAATTTAGCCAAATGAGGCACGGTGGCTCAAGGCGCGGAAGGATGAGCGCCACGGTTCACTTTGTAGATTGTGACTTCACTGTTGCTATAGATGGGCGCTGAGGCTGCGTATTTGACAATGGCATCGGCGAGCCACTGGTGGCCTTCATCGTAGGGAGCGGCGAGGTAGATATAGTCGGGCCGGAGTTCCTCGAGTCTGATGGCGACGACCGCGGGAGAGCCGGAGACGTCCAACTCCTCGGAGAATTTTGCGGCCCTGGCAAAGTCATGGTTGGGCATCCACTCGCGCCCCTGCACGGTGTTGAGGCACTGCCGCCGGGCAAAGTAGGGGAACCACTCGGCAACCATATCAAACTGCCAGCCCGAGAAGCGCTGGTTGAAGACGAAGAAGCGGGCAGTGGGCGGCGTGAGGCTGGCGGCGGCGCGCATACCCTCCAACTCCGGCTCTGACAACTGGGCGCGGGGGTTTTCGATGAGATTGGTGAGGCGGTCGCGGCTGACGCTGGGAATTCCGCCGAGTGAGAGCGCCAGTCCAAGCGCGAGGAGCACCAGCAGTGGGCGTCCCCAGCGGCCGAGTATGCGCTGGCTGCGGACGAAGAGGACGAGGATGGCGTTGGCAAACCACACCATGCATAATCCGCCGACGAGCGGGCCATAGGTTCCGGGGCTGCGGCGCATGACAAAGGGAATCGCCGCCAGCCAGACGATGTATGGGAAGTGCGCCACGATGGCGATAACGATGGAGGCGAAGAGAAGAATCCAGAGGGGAATGATGGGCCGGAAGGCGCCTCCGGTGTGAGAGGCATCGAGCAATGGAGAGAAACCGAGGTGCAGCTTGACCCAGAAGAGCCAGGGCAGGATCATGACGACCGAGAGCGCGCCGGCAAGCACGAGGCGGCGGAGATTCTGCCAGCGCGAGGGTAGCAGGATGGTCAACATGACCAGGGAGAGCGCGGCGAAGATTCCACCCTCGAGATGAAAGAGGATCGCAAGGCCGGTCCAGACTCCGCTCCAGGCGGCGAGGGCCATGCGATTACGATTGCGCGCGCGCAGCATGAGCAGGATGGCCATGGTGGCGCAGGTGAAGCCGGACGCGCGGGTGAGGCCTCCGCCCATGGTCAGCCATTCGGCGCTGCGTCCGAAGGTTACATAGCAGCAGGCGGCCAGGCAGGCGTGGAAGCGCGCGGGATAGATCTCACGGGCGATGAAGTAGATGATCGCGGCTCCGGCGAGATTGATGAGCAACGGCAGCCAGGTGAGGACGGAGACGGCGGTCTGGCCTGGAATCAGGGTACAGAGAGCGCCGAGATAGAATCCCAGCGGCGGATAGGAGAGCGGAATATTGAGCAGGTTGTAAGTGGTATGCGTGGGCAGATGGAAGTGCGCGGCACGCAAATTGTCAATGATCTCGGCAAACATGCCGCCATCGCCTAGGGGAAACATCCGCCACTGGAAGTAGGGAAGGCGCAGCGCCAGCCCGAGGGCAAGGACGAGCCCAAGATCGCAGATCACGTCCCATGGCGAGGCCGGAGGCGCGGGGCAAGGCCGCAAGGGAAGCGATAAGCGCTGGAGAAACTCGTCAGAGGGCTTGGCCGCGCGTGGCGGGTTCGCGGAGATATCCATCGGCGCTGGTTTGGCGGATTGCATTACTACTGATTAGACCTAAAGAGCGTGCGGTAGGGCAAGAGAATAGGAACCGCGGGAGATAACCGTGGACAAGACGAATGCTGTGTCGCTGGAATGGAGTCCCACTATAATCTAGCGGTTGGGAGAGGCTGCATGTCTTCGTGCCAACTTTCGGTGGTGGTGCCCTGTTTCAATGAGCAGGAAGTTCTCCGCGCGTGCCACGAATCTCTGACGCGAGTGCTCACGGGAGCGGTGTTGTCGTACGAGATTGTGTACGTGAATGACGGCTCGCGCGATGAGACGCTGGAGGTGCTGCGCGGACTGTACGAGGCCGACGAGCATGTGAAGGTGGTGGACCTGGCACGCAACTTCGGGCATCAGCGGGCGGTTTCGGCAGGGCTGGAGTATGCGGAGGGTGACGCGGTTGCCATTATGGACGCCGACCTACAAGACCCTCCGGAAGTGCTGCTGCAAATGCTGGAGCGGTGGAAGTCCGGCTACGAGGTGGTGTACGGAGTGCGGGCGGCGCGACGGGGCGAAAGCTGGTTCAAGCTGGCAACGGCACGCTGGTTCTACCGCATTTTGAACGGACTTTCAGAGACGCCGATTCCGGTGGATGCAGGAGACTTCCGGCTGCTGGACCGGCGGGCGGTGGATGCGCTGCTGCGAATGAAAGAACAGCACAGGCTGCTGCGGGCGATGTCGAGTTGGATTGGCTACCGGCAGTATGGGCTGGAGTATGAGCGCGCGCCAAGGGCTGCGGGGGTGACGAAGTATCCGCTGCGCAAGATGCTGGCGCTGGCGGTGGATGGAGTGTTGTCATTCACGGTGGTGCCGCTGCGCTTTGTCAGCGTGATGGGACTGCTGACGGCGTTGCTGGCGAGCTTCGGAATTCTTTACGCGCTGGTGCTGCGGCTGTTTACGCGGATATGGGTTCCGGGATGGACGCTGCTGTTTATCGCCATGCTGTTTCTGGGCGGCATCCAGATGGTGAGCATTGGAATCGTTGGCGAGTACATTGGGCGCATCTACACGGAGGTCAAGCGGCGTCCGCTGTTTTTGGTGCGCGAGGTTTTGAGCCGGAGAGCGAAGGCCGAACCCGCGCCGCGGGCGGACATTGGTTCTCATGCGTAAGGCCGACGTGGTGATTGTGGGCGCGGGATTCACGGGGCTGGCCGCTGCACTGGAACTGGCGCGCAAGGGCTACAAGGTTTGCGTGGTGGAGAAAGACGCAGACGCAGGCGGCTTGGCGGGGTCATTCCGGGTGGGCGGCGAGCGGCTGGAGAAGTTCTACCATCACTGGTTCGCAAGCGATACGAATGTGATGAACCTGATCCGGAGCCTGGGGCGCGAGGATCAGATACTGGAGCGGCCGACGCGCACGGGGATGTATTACGCGCATAGGTTCTTCCGGCTGAGCGGGCCGAAGGATGTTCTCTGCTTTACTCCTCTCTCATTTTTGAACCGGCTGCGGCTGGGCTATGTGGCGCTGGCAGCGCGGCGGGTGAAGGACTGGAAGTCGCTGGAACCCTACACGGCAAAACAGTGGCTGGTGAAACACTGCGGCGAAGAGGTGTATCGCGTGGTGTGGGAGCCTCTGCTGGCGGGTAAGTTTGGAGCCTACGCGGAGGAGGTGTCCGCCGTGTGGTTCTGGAACAAGCTGAAACTGCGCGGAGGCAGCCGGGGGAAGGCCGGGCAGGAAGTGCTCACGTATTACAAGGGCGGCTTTGCGGCGCTGGTGGATGCGGTTATCGATGAGATCCGGCGGCTGGGTGGCGAGGTGCTGCTGAAGTGCGCGGCGGAGAGCGTTACGGCAGCGAATGGAAAAGCTACGGGCGTGAAGACCTCCGAGGGAGAGATTGAGGCGCGGGCGGTGCTGCTGACGGTTCCGCTGCCGGTTTCAGCGGCGCTGCTGGCGGATGCGTGCAGCGCGGAGTATGTGGCGAGCCTGCGCAAGATACGGTATCTGTCGAACATCTGCATTGTGCTGGAGCTTTCGCGGAGTTTGTCGTCAACCTACTGGCTGAACGTGAACGATCCGTCATTCCCGTTTGTTGCGGTGATTGAGCACACGAACTTTGAGCCGCCTACGTCGTATGGCGGCAGGCACATTGTGTATCTCTCGAAGTATCTGCCGCCGGAGGATGCGCTGTTCCGGATGAGCGATGACGAAGCCGCGGAGTTTGCGATGGCGGCGCTGGGGAGGATGTTTCCGGAGTTCGAGCAGGCGTGGGTTACGAAGTCGACGGTGTGGCGCGCGGATTACTCGCAGCCGATCGTGGGACTGCATCACAGCGAACTGATTCCGGCGATGCAGGGGGAGCTGGAGAATCTGTTTCTGGCGACGATGGGGCAGGTTTATCCCGAGGATCGCGGAACGAACTATGCGGTAAGGGGCGGAGTGGAGGCGGCAGGGAAGATCGTGGTGAGGCTGGCTGAAGAGACAGAAGATCAACTGCCCCACTCAAGCCAAAAGAAGGCTTGAATGGGGCACCGGGGAAGTCCGGAATTTTTGTGGGAAAGGACAGGGTAGAAACCACATCTGCTAACTGCGGCAGATGTGGGGCACATGATTTTCTAAAAAGTATTTAGGTGTACTGGACCTTGCGTTCGCCTTTGACGATGCGGCCGATGACGTAGCCTTTTTCTCCGGCGCGGTCGAGGATGGTCTGCACCTTCTTGAACTTCTTGGCGGGGACGACGAGGATCATGCCGATGCCCATGTTGAAGGTGCGCATCATTTCGGCCTGCTCGATGTTCCCGATCTTCTGCATGTGCTCGAAGATGGGCAGTACGGGCCAGCTTCCCATTTCGACGAGGGCGGCCACGCCCTTGGGGAGCACGCGCGGCAGGTTCTCGGTGATGCCGCC